>JRYG01000677.1_pt1 | contig 79193 bp, 83 predicted proteins | sample 235341 | NCBI WGS metagenome assembly JRYG01 (sample SAMN03074218, study PRJNA261478) | activated sludge metagenome | biome: Wastewater Treatment Plant; feature: Wastewater; material: Activated sludge; isolation source: activated biomass of a wastewater treatment plant treating hydrocarbon... ...
GCCAACGGGCCTTTGCTTGCCGGCTTCGACTGGCACTCCGTGCGCAACGGCACCAACCCGCCCGCCGCGGGGGGCGCCACCAGCCGTTCCCACCTCTCGGTTGCCGCGAGGTACGATTTCGGGCCGGTCGCGCTGCACGGCTTTGTGACCCGCACCCGCAACGACGCCTGGGTGTCCGGCGCCAAGGCCACGGACTGGTTGCTGGGCGTGTCGGTGCCGGTGGCCAAGGGCAAGTTGCTGGCCTCCTACATCCGCCGGGACGAGAACCAGCTGGCAGGCAACCAGGATGCCAACCAGTGGGCTCTGGGCTATACCTATCCCCTGTCCAAGCGGACCAACCTCTACACCGCCGTTGCCCGCATCAACAACCGCAATGCGGCCAAGACCGCCTACGACAACGGCGCCAGCGGTTACTACAGCGTCGGCAACAACACCGCCTCAGGTCTGGGCAACCAGCAGATCAACCTGGGTCTGCGCCACACCTTCTGATTTCGTCAGGGCGCGTCCGCCGCGGCCTTGCCGTGGCGGACCCCATGCGTTGCATGCTTTCCGAACGCGGCCAGTTGGCCGCTTTTTTTTCGGCTCTGCGCCCGCCCGGGCTGGGGGCGCGGCTTCATTGGTCCGGCCTGGGCGGAGGGCAGCCCTTTTCCGGATGTGATACGGATTCAAGTGCTCCGGCCCGGCAGCCGTAAATCAGATCGCCTACGCACGCACGCGTGACGCCCAATGCAGTGGCGTTCCGCGGTCCGCATGCAGGCCTGATTTCACAGCCGGGATGCCCTGATGAATGCCGTTGTGCCGGAACTGGAGCCGCTGACTACCATCCTTGATCGCCGGGTGATCTCCGCCCCCGTGGGCGGGACTTTGCGGCAGACGGCAGAGCGGCTCACTCGCGCCCGTGCCGTCTATGTGGTGCTGGACGACGGACATGGCCCCTACGGCGTGTTGACCGAAGGGGATCTGTTGCGCCAGTTGCTCAAGACCGGGCCGGATTCCACCCTGGCCGCCTTCGGCACGGGTTTCGCCGGCGTGGCGGTCGGCGAGGCGGGCACGGACGATGCGGCCCTGGCGGCGGACACCCTGGAAGGCGGCGCGGCTTACCTTCTGCTCACCCAGCCCGAGGGGGGCGTACTGGGCGTGGCGACCCGGCCCGCGCTGACCCGCTGGCGTGCCCGCCAGCAGCGAGGCGTGCTGGCGGAACACCTGCACAAGCTGGCAGGCATCCTGCCGGGGGCGCTGTTCATCTTCAGGCTCGATTCCACCGGGCATCCCAGCGTTCCCTACGCCAATCCTGCTTTTCTCGACATCTATGGCATCGACCCGGCCAGCATCGTCGAGGATTCCACTGCATGCTTCGAGGTCATCCTCGACGACGACCGCCCGGCGGTGAGCGATGCGGTCGCCGTGTCCGCCCGGGATCTGAGCGTGTTCCGCGTCGAATACCGCATTCAGCACCCGCGCAAGGGGGTGCGCTGGGTGGAGTCCTTCTCGGTCCCGGAACGGGATGAAGACGGCAATATCACCTGGTTCGGGATGATCTCGGACGTCACCGAGCGCAAGCAGACGGCCCAGTTGATCGCGGAGGAAGCACTGCGGCGGCGCGTTTACGTGGAGGAGTCCCAGGACGGCATCTGCGTGCTGCGTGAGGACGGCAGCATCTATGAGTGCAACCGTGCCTTTGGCCAGATGCTGGGCTTCTCCCTGGAGGAGGCGTTGCGGCTCCACATCTGGGACTGGGATGCGCAGTTCAGCCGGGACGAACTGGTCGCGATGCTGGGCGACGATCAGATCACGAACGCCACCTTCCGCACCCGTCACCGGCGCAAGGACGGGTGCGTGATCGATGTGGAGATCACCGCCCATCGCGCCCGCTGGCAGGGCGAGTTGCTGCGTTTCTGCGTGTGCAGGGATGTGACGGAACGGCTGGCCACGGAACGGGCACTGGCGGATCGGCAGGAGATTTACGGGGCCATCGTCAGCCAGGCGCCGGACGGGATCGTCCTGATCGACGCGGAAACGCTGGCGATCACCGAATTCAACGACATGGCTTGCACGGCGCTGGGCTACACCGAAGCGGAGTTCGCCGCGTTGCGGCTCGATGACATCCAGGTCCACATGTCCGGGCAGGAACTGCGGGAGAAGATGCAGGCCATGTGCCTGGGGCAGAGCCGGATTCTGGAGACGGAGCATCGCCGCCGGGATGGCAGCCTCGTGCCCACCCGGGTCAGCGTGCGGCCGCTGTTGATCCGCGGGCGCAAGTTCTCGGCAGCGATCTGGACCGACGTCACCGAGAGCCGCCGGCTGCAGGAGGCGCTGCGGGAACGGGACCGCTACCACCGGGCGGTGCTGGACAACTTCCCCTTCATGGTCTGGCTGAAGGACCGGGACAGCAACTATCTGGCGGTGAACAAGCCGTTTGCCGAGGCGGCAGGGGTGGCCGACCCGGAAGTGCTGGTGGGCAAGACGGATCTGGACTGCTGGCCCGCAGACATCGCGGAAAGCTTCCGCGCGGATGATCGGGCGATTCTAGTGGCGGGGGAGTCCCGCAGCTTCGAAGAGCCCATTGTCGTCGCCGGGGGTGCCCACCGCTGGCTGGAAACTTACAAGTCTCCAGTGACCCTGGACGGGCAGGTGATCGGTACCGTTGGCTTTGCCCGGGATGTGACGGAACGGCGGGCCACCGAGCTCGAACTGCGGGAATCCCGGCGCCAACTCGACGAGTTGTTTGCCTTCCTGCCCGACGCCACCTTTGCGCTCAACCGGGCGGGCGAGGTGATCGCCTGGAACCGGGCGGTGGAGGAACTGACGGGGGTTGCCGCCGCGGGCATCATCGGTCAGGGCGACTATGCCCACGGCCTGGCGTTCTACGGTGCGCGCCACCCCTTGCTGGCGGATCACCTGCTCACCGGCCAGCCGCTGCCCGACGAGCGCTACACCCGTATCCACCGCGAAGCCACGCTGATCCAGGCGGAAACCAATCTGCCGGTGCTGCTCAAGGGGCGGGAATATTACGTGGCGGCCGTGGCGTCGCTGTTGCTCGACGCCCAGGGGGCGGTGGTGGGTGTCATCGAGCAGGTGCGGGACGTGACCGAGCGCCGGGTCGCCGAGCAACGCCTGCGCCAGAGCGAAGATATGCACCGTTCGGTGTTCAGCGCCCTGGGCGAAGGGGTGCTGGTGGTGGGGGACGATCTGCGGGTGCAGGCCGCCAACGGTGCGGCGGCGCGCATCCTCAACGCGCCGGCGGAGCAGATGGTCGGCGCTTCCCTGCTTGACGCCGGATGGGAGTCCGTCAACTCCGAGGGCCAGCCCGCACCCCTGGAAAGCTGGCCCGTGGTCCGGGTGATCCGGGGCGGGACGCCGGTCCGGGGCGAAGTGCTGGGGGTGCCCCAGGCGGACGGTACGGTACGCTGGCTCTCGGTGACCGCCGAGCCGATCCACGAGCCGGGCCGCATCCTGCCCCGGGCGGCGGTGGTGTCATTCGACGACATCACCGAACGGCGGCAGACCGAGCAGGCGCTGCGCAAGCTGTCGCTGGCGGTGGAGCAGAGCCCGCACAGCATCATCATCACCGATGTGGCGGGCCGTATCGAGTATGTGAATGATGCCTTTGTCCGCAATAGTGGCTACGCCGCTGCCGAGGCGCTGGGCCGCAAGGCCGGCTTCCGCGGGGCGGGCGAGACCCCCCCGACCCGATATGCCGAGCTTTGGCAGGCGTTGCTGGCTGGAGACGGCTGGGAGGGCGAGTTCATCAACCGCCACCGGGATGGCCGCCTGATGGTGGAGCGGGCGCGGATATCCCCGATCCGCCAGGCCGATGGCAGCATCAGCCATTTCCTCTCGATCCAGGAGGACATCACCGAGCACAAGCGCCTGGCGGCGGAACTGGAGCGGCATCGCCTGCACCTGGAGGAACTGGTCACGCAGCGCACCGGGGAACTGCAGCGGGCCAATCAGCTGATGGCGGAACGGGCGGGTGTCATCGCCTCGCTCAACGCCAACCTGGAACAACGGGCGGCGGAACTGGAGGCGGCCCGCGACGTGGCCGAATCCGCCAACCGGGCCAAGAGTGCCTTCCTGGCCAACATGAGCCACGAAATCCGCACCCCGATGAACGCCATCGTCGGCCTGACCCATCTGCTCCGCCGCACGACCCGCGACGGGGCACAGCTCGACAAGCTGGGCAAGATTTCCGACGCGGCCCAGCACCTGCTGTCCATCCTCAACGACGTGCTCGACATCTCCAAGATCGAGGCGGGCAAGCTCACCCTGGAAGAGACGCTGTTCGAGCCCGAAGCGGTGGTGGCCCACGTCTGTTCCCTGATTGCCGAGCGGGCTCAGGCCCGGGGCCTGGAACTGGTGGTGGACATCGCGCCCGATCTGCCCCGGCAACTGCGGGGCGACCCCACCCGCCTGCGCCAGGCGCTGCTCAACTACGCCGGGAACGCGGTCAAGTTCACCGAGCAGGGCAGCATCACGCTGCGTCTGTCGGTGGAAGAGGCGTGGGAGGAGTCGGTTCTGGTGCGTTTCGCCGTGCAGGATACGGGGATCGGCATCGAGCGAGACAAGCAGCAGCGTCTGTTCGAAGCCTTTGAGCAGGCGGACAGTTCCACCACTCGACAGTACGGCGGCACGGGGTTGGGGTTGGCCATCAATCGGCGGCTGGCCCGGCTGATGGGCGGCGCAGTGGGCATCGACAGTGCCCCCGGCAGTGGCAGCACGTTCTGGCTGACAGCCAAGCTGGCCAAGGTGGAGACGCTGACCCGGCCGCTGACGCCGTTTGCCGGACGGTGCGTGCTGGTGGCAGACCCCTTGTCTTCGGTGCGGGAAGGGCTCGCCCACGCCTTGCAACGCCTGGGCGCCCAGTGCGCCGCGGCGGCGTCGGGGCAGGATTTGCTCAAGACGCTGGACGAGGCCCCGGGTTCCCGGCCCTTCGATGTCCTGATCGTGAACTGGCGCATGCAGGATGGAGACGGCGTGCCCGTGCTCGCCCGCCTGGCGCGGTGTACGGTGCCCTTGCTGGTGCTGACGGACGATCCGGACGAAGTGCCGGAGGCCGCAACCGGCCGCTTCGGCATCCTCACCAAGCCGGTATTGCCCGGCGCGTTGGAGGACGCGCTATCCCAGGCGTTGCTGGGACGGATCGCGGCCAACGACGCCAGACTTGCCGATTCCGCCGCGGAGCAGGATCTGGTGCGCCTGCACCGGGGTGCCCGCGTGCTGCTGGCCGAGGACAACCCGGTCAACCGGGAAGTGGCGGTGTCCATGCTCCAGGAGGTGGGGCTCTCGGTGGATCTGGCCGTGAATGGCGCCCAGGCGGTGGATCTGGCCAGCCGCAACGCCTACGACCTGATCCTGATGGATGTGCAGATGCCGGTGATGGATGGCCTCACCGCCACCCGCATCATCCGCGCCCTGCCCCATCGGCAAGGCACCCCCATTCTGGCCATGACTGCCAACGCCTTCGGCGAGGACCGGCTGGCCTGCCTCAAGGCTGGCATGAATGACCACGTGGGCAAGCCCGTGGAACCGGAAATGCTGTTCTCGGCATTGCTGCAATGGTTGCCGGTGCGCGACCGCAGTGTGGCTGTTGGCGCCACCGCCAATCCGGTGTCGGCGCCGGTGGCCGCGCCGACGCCGATGGATGACCTGCAGGCGCATCTGTCGAGGATCCCCGGGCTGGATGTGGACGAGGGCTTGCGCTATGCGCGGCACAAGCTCGCCTCTTATCTGCGCTTGCTCCGCCGTTTCGTGGATAGTTATGGAGAAGGCGATGGCCTGCGCCAGGCCCTGGGGGAAGGCCGCCTGGACGAAGCGCAACGCCAGGCCCATTCCTTGAAGGGCGCGGCCGGTTTCATCGGCGCGGCCCGGCTGATGGACATGGCGGCGGAGATGGAACGCGCCATCCGCGACCGCCGCCCGGACGCCGAACTCGACGCTCGCGCCACCGCCCTGGAAAACACCCGGGCGGAGTTGGTGGCGGCACTCCGCGAAACGGTGAACGACGAGCCTTGAGCGGCGGCTCCGACGCCTCGTCAGGACTATCGCCGGGCCTATCGGCAGTTTGTCACAGCGATGTTTCGCCGCCCGTCGGCTCCCGGGCACGCAGCCATTACTATAAGCGGCTGCAAATTGCTGGCGTGCGCGTGCGTAGCCAATATTCATCATTGCTTTTCCTGATGGTGGCGGGAAGTGTCCGCGCAGGACGTGATTCCCACGCCACCAAGTACCGAGGTTCTCTGTGACTCGTCTTGAAAAATCCGTACCGGTGACTGCTCGGAAGAAAGTGGCGGTGGTCGTGCCGACCTACCTGCGGGATTCCTTTTCCGCGGACGAGGAGTTCGCCATTCGTCACATTGACGCCTATCTCTCGAAGTACGACAGGTTCCTGGTGGCGCCCGAGAGCCTGCGCATCGAGCGACCAGGGTTCGTGACACGCTATGTGCCGGACCGGTACTTCGGCAGCACCGAGGCGCATAGCCTGATGTTGCTGAATCCGGCTTTCTACGCGCTGTTCTCGGAGTACGAGTACATCCTGCTGCACCATCTTGATGCGTTCGTCCTCTGCGACCGGCTCGATGAGTTCTGCGCGCTGGGTTACGACTACATGGGCCCGCCGTGGCTGGAGACGCCGTGGCTGCCGGGGCCGCCCTTGCCCAAGGACAAGCGGGTGGGGAACGGGGGCTTCTCTCTGCGTCGCGTGGCGAGTTTCCAGCGCCTGACGTCGCGGGTGCGCGAGGCCATGCAGTACCCGCGCTCCATGGACTTCAAGGATGTGCGGGGCAGGCTGCTGACGGTGCTACGCCTGCCGTATGTCAATGAAACGCTGTGGGAAAAATTCGCCCGTCGCTTGATCGATGACTGGTTCGTGGCCCGGTGCGCGACCGAGCTTGTCCCCGAGTTCCGTATCGCGCCGTTTGACGTGGCCCTGTCGTTTGGCTTCGAGGGCGATCCGGATCGTTGCTTCGAACTGAACCAGCGCCGTTTGCCCTTTGGCGTGCACCAGTGGAACCGCCACAAACGGACGTTCTGGGAACCGCATCTGCTGGGCGCCTGAGCCTTCTTTCCAATTCCTCCGGTATTGCTGATCCATGCGTTCTCCCGTTCTGTTTGTTGTCTTCAGCCGGCTGGATACCGCGTCGCAAGTGTTCGAGGCGATTCGCCAGGCCCGGCCGCCCCGGCTCTACATGGCGGCCGATGGCCCCCGTCCGGATCGTCCGGGCGAGGCCGAGCGCTGCGCCGCGGTGCGGGCCCTGGCCGATCAGGTGGATTGGCCCTGTGAAGTCCATACCTTGTTCCGGGAGGAAAATCTCGGGTGCAAGCTTGGACCCAAAACCGCCATCGACTGGTTTTTCCAGCACGAACCGGAGGGCATCGTGCTGGAAGACGATTGCCTGCCCGCGCAGAGCTTCTTCACCTTCTGCGATGAAATGCTGGAGCGCTACCGCGACGACCCCCGGGTGATGAGCGTCAGTGGCGACAATTACCTGGAAGGGATCTGGCAAGCCCCCGAGAGCTACTACTTCTCCCGCTACAACTACACTTGGGGCTGGGCGTCCTGGCGCCGTGCCTGGGCCCACTACGACGAGAGAATGTCGGACTGGAACGAGGTGGGCGAGGCGCTGCTGAAAAAGGTGTTTGCGGGCGAGTGGTACAACCGGAGGTGCTGGCGGGATTTGCTGGAGCGAACCTTCGACGGGCGTTTGTCCACCGTCTGGGATTATCAGTTCCTTTACGCCTCCTGGAAGCTGGGCGCCTACGGCTGCATCCCGGCCGCCAATCTGGTCAAGAACATCGGATTCGGCAGCGACGCCACCCACACTGCCTGTGACCAGAACTGGCTGGCGCGGATGACCTTGAGCGAGCTGGACTTTCCCCTGCGCCATCCAAAGGAGGTCGCCCCCGCCCGCGAGGCGGACCGGCTTTATGAGTTGCGGCTGCGCGAAGGGGGTTTCCTCGCCGCGATCTGGCGCAAGGTTCGGCGACTGCTCCCGATCTGATCCGCGTGCTGCAGGAGAGGGGGCTGGTCCTCCTCTGCCTGTGTTTGAGCCCCCTTCCTGTTGTTTCCGCCTGCCCGGTCTCCGCTGTCTTGCTCGGGGCCGGGCGCCCGCCTGAGCCCGGCTTTCGGGTTTCCCCCAATGCTTTGCAGTGCCTTGAGCCGTTGACGTCGCTCGTCCGTCCAGCGATAGTCTCGATTCAAACGAACGTTTGAATTCCCGCCAACGTAGCGGGAGACCGGCCATTCCCCAGGAGAGAGACATGGATGCCCGGACGGATCAGCCTGAGACACGAGACAAGGACACGCGGGAGCGGATCCTCGACGCGGCCGAGCGGCTCTTCATGGCGCACGGATTCGAGGCCGCTTCGATGCGGATGCTGACCACGGAGGCGGGGGTGAATCTCGCCGCCGTGAATTACCACTTCGGCGGCAAGGAGGGGCTCAAGCAGGAGGTGTTCCGCCGCCGCCTGACGGCGCTCAACCAGGGCCGCCTGGCGGCGCTCGATGCCCTTGAGGCTGCGATGGGGGGCGCCCCCCTCAAGCCCAGCCAGATCCTGGACGCGTTCTTCGGGGTGGCGATGCGCATGGCGGCGGATACGGAACAGGGCGGCGCGGTTTTCATGCGCCTGCTGGGGCGGACGGTGAGCGAGCCGGGGGAGTTCATCCGCAAGTTCATGGCCGACGAGTACGAGGAAGTCCGTGAACGCTTCACCAGCGCCATGTTCCGGGCGCTGCCGGATGTGCCGCGGGAGGAGATCCTGTGGCGCTTCCACTTCATGCTTGGCGCTTCGTCCTACGCCCTGGCGGGCACCCGGGCGCTGCAGGTGATGACCGGTCCGCTGGACGACGATCCGGCGGCCATGGCCCCGCGGCTGATGGCCTTCCTGCTGGGGGGGTTGCGTGCGCCGCTGCCCGACCCCGCGGGCGAGGCGGCGCGGGAACGGCCATAACGACAATACAGGCGGGGCAATAGCAGCCCGCCGGAGGAGACGACGATGTGGTGGATGCTGAGCCTGCCGCTGTTGGTCGCGGCGCTCGTGCTGGGGCTGTCGCCCCTGCGCCGGGCCCTGGTGTCGGGGCCGATTTTCAATGTGTACCGGCGCATCCTGCCGCCCATGTCCGATACCGAGCGGGTGGCGCTGGAGGCGGGCACGGTATGGTGGGAGGGCGAGCTGTTTCGGGGGCGGCCGGACTGGGCGCGGCTGCTGAACTACCCGCAGCCTGTGCTCACGGCGGAGGAGCAAGCGTTTCTGGATGTGGAAACGGAAGAGCTGTGCCGCATCAGCAGCGAGTGGGAAACGAGCCACGAACTGCACGACCTGCCGCCCCACGTCTGGCAGTACATCAAGGAAAAGGGCTTCCTGGGCATGATCATTCCCAGGGAGTACGGGGGCAAGGGTTTTTCCGCCTTCATGCACTCCCAGGTGATCATGAAGTTGGCCACCCGCTGTTCGGCGACCACCGTCACGGTGATGGTGCCCAACTCCCTCGGTCCCGCCGAATTGCTCCTGCACTACGGCACCGAGGCGCAGAAGCGGCATTACCTGCCCCGGCTGGCGCGGGGGGAGGAAATCCCCTGCTTTGCCCTGACCTCGCCCCATGCCGGTTCCGACGCCGCCGCCATTCCCGACCGGGGTGTGGTCTGCCGAGGCCTGTGGCAGGGGCAGGAGGTGCTGGGCATGCGCGTTACCTGGGACAAGCGCTACATCACCCTCGGCCCGGTGGCGACCCTGCTGGGCCTGGCCTTCCGCCTCCATGACCCCGAGCATCTGCTGGGGGAAGAGGAAGACCTGGGCATCACCTGCGCCTTGGTGCCCACCGATCACCCGGGGGTGAACATCGGCCGCCGCCATTTCCCCCTCAATGCGGTGTTCCAGAACGGCCCCAACTGGGGCACGGACGTGTTCATGCCCCTGGAGTGGATCATCGGCGGTCCGGCCATGGCGGGGCAGGGCTGGCGGATGCTGATGGAGTGTCTGGCCGCCGGGCGTTCCATCTCGCTGCCCGGTTCCAATACCGGCATGGCCAAGCTGGCGGTGCGGGCCGTGGGGGGCTACGCCCGGGTCCGCAGCCAGTTCAAGACCGCCATCGGCCGCTTCGAGGGCATACAGGAGCCGCTGGCGCGCATGGGGGGGCAGCTCTACATGATGGACGCTGCCCGGGTGATGACCGCCGGCGCCATCGACTTGGGCGAGAAGCCCTCGGTGGTCTCCGCCATCGTCAAATACCACGTGACCGAACGGGCGCGGCAGGTAGTCAATGACGGCATGGACATCCTGGGCGGCAAGGGCATCTGTCTGGGCCCCAGCAATTTCCTGGGGCGGGCCTACCAGCAGGTGCCGGTGAGCATCACCGTGGAGGGTGCGAACATCCTCACCCGCAGCCTCATCATCTTCGGCCAGGGGGCCATCCGTTGCCATCCCCACGTGCTGGCGGAGATGGCGGCGGCGGAGAGCAATGACCTCCGGGCGTTCGACAAGGCTTTGTTCGCCCACGTCGCCTACGTGGCCGGAAGCGGCTTGCGGGCTTTCCTGATGGGCATCACCGGCTCCCACTACGTGGGCGTGGGGGCCGACGTGGCGCCCGAGATGCGGCGCTACTACCAGCAGCTCACCCGCTTTTCCGCCGCCTTCGCCTTCCTGGCGGACATGGCCATGGCCACCATGGGCGGAGACCTCAAGCGCAAGGAAAAGCTCTCCGCCCGCCTGGGGGACATTCTTTCGCTCATGTACCTGGTCAGCGCCACCTTGCGCCGTTTCGAGCAGGAGGGCCGGCAGGCGGCCGATGCGCCCCTGGCCCACTGGGCGATCTGGGACGCCATGTTCAAGGCCCAGAACGCCTTCGAGGGCGTCATCTCCAACTTTCCCAACGCCCTGGTGGCGCGGCTGCTCAAGTGGGCCGTCTTCCCCCTGGGGCGCCCCTATGTGGTGCCTTCCGACAAGCTGGGCGGCGTGGTGGCGGATCTGCTCATCGCCCCGTCGGACACGCGGGACCGGCTCACCGCCGGCATGTACGTGCCTCGGGATGTGGCGGACCCGGTGGGCGTGATCGAACTGGCGCTGGAGGCAACCCTGCAGGCCGAAGCCATCGAGGCCCGCATGCGCGCGGCCCAGAAGGAAGGGCGTTTCGCCGCCGGCGCCACGCCCGAGGAAACCGCCGGGCGGGCGCTGAAGACCGGCATCATCACCCCCGAAGACCATGCCCTGCTTGCCCGCAGGGTGGCACTGCGCAACCAGGTCATCCGGGTGGATGATTTCCCCCAGGACTTCGGTCTGGCCCGGAGCGCGTCGGCATGAACGTCCCCACCCGGAGATTTTCTTCATGAGCGGCGAGCAATGGCTGCGGCTCGGTGCGGCCTACCACCTGGGCTTCGCGCTGTTCCACCTGGGGTTCTGGCGGCTCTTCCGCTGGAACGAGGCGTTGCGGCCGCTGGGGCGCGTGAACCGCGGGATCATGCAGGTGCTCAACCTGAAACTGATCTACGTCTTCCTGATCTTCGCCGGGCTCTCCTGGCGGCATGGGCCGGAGCTCCTGGCCTCGGCCCCGGGGCAGGTCCTGGTGGCGGCCATGGCGGGCTTCTGGCTGCTGCGGGCGGGGGAGCAACTGCTGTTCTTTCCGCCTCGACATCCGGCCTCGATCGCGCTCTTTGTGGTGTTTCTCGCGGGTGGCGCCATCCATCTGCGGGCGCTCATGGGTGGGGGGGACTAGGTGGACGCGCGAAGGCAGACGATGAATCGATTCCCCCCGGTGTATCTGGTGGACGGCGCCCGTACGCCTTTCCTCAAGGCCCGGGGGCGGCCGGGGCCCTTTTCGGCGGCGGATCTGGCCACGGCCTGCGGCCGGGTCCTGCTGGCCCGCCAGCCCTTTGCCCCCGAGCAACTGGACGAGGTCATTCTCGGCTGTGCCGCAGCTTCGCCCGACGAGGTGAACATCGGTCGGGTGGCGGCCCTGCGCATGGGCTGCGGCCACAAGGTGCCGGGCTGGACGGTGATGCGCAACTGCGCATCGGGCATGCAGGCCATCGATTCGGCCATCGCCAACATTGCCTGCGGGCGGGCGGATCTGGTGCTGGCGGGCGGTGTGGATGCGCTGTCCCGGGCGCCGCTGCTGTTTTCGGACCCGATGGTGCATTGGCTGGCGGACTGGTATGCCGCCCCCAGCGTCGGCGCCCGGCTGGGGTTGTTGCGGCGCTTCCGCCCCGGTTATCTCGCCCCGGTGATCGGCCTGCTCAAGGGGCTGACCGATCCGGTGGTGGGGCTTTCCATGGGCCAGACGGCGGAGAATCTGGCCCATCGCTTCGGCATCGACCGGGCGCAGATGGACGCCTACGCGGTGCTCAGCCACCAGCGTGCAGCCGCCGCGTGGGATGCCGGCCACATGGGGGAGGTGGTGCCCCTGGTGGGCGCGGAGGGAGAGGTGTTTGCCGCGGACGATGGTCTGCGCCGGGATTCCTCGACGGACAAGCTGGGCCGGCTCAAGCCGGTGTTTGACAAGCCCTACGGCCAGGTCACCGCCGGCAACAGCTCTCAGGTGACTGACGGCGCTGCCTGGGTGCTGCTGGCTTCGGAGTCGGCGGTGGAAAAGCATGGCCTGCGGCCGTGGGCGCGGGTGGTCGACACGCATTGGGCGGGGCTGGACCCGGCCCAGATGGGGTTGGGGCCGGTGCATGCGGCCACGCCGCTGCTTGCGCGCAACGCTCTTGCCCTGGCGGACGTGGATGCCTGGGAGATCAACGAGGCCTTCGCCGCGCAGGTGCTGGGGTGTCTGGCTGCCTGGGCGGACGGCGACTGGTGCCGCGCCGAGCTGGGCCTGGCCGGCCCCCTGGGGGCGCCGGCAACGGAGCGCCTGAACGTGGATGGCGGAGCGATTGCCATCGGCCACCCGGTGGGTGCCAGCGGAACGCGCATCGTGCTCCATCTGGCCCATGTGTTGCGCCGCACCGGCGGTCGCCGGGGCGTGGCCGCGATCTGCATCGGCGGCGGGCTGGGCGGCGCCATGCTGCTGGAGGCCCTGCCATGAGCACGCCCAACTGGACCTTGAGCCGGGACGCAGCGGGCGTGGCCTGGCTGACCCTGGATGTGCCCGGTGCCAGCACCAATGTGCTGACCCGGGCCGTGCTGGCGGAACTGGGCGAGCGGCTGGATCAGTTGCTGGCGGCGCCGCCCAGGGGGCTCATCATCCGTTCCGGCAAGGCGGCGGGGTTCATCGCCGGGGCTGACATCGATGAATTCGAGGCCTTGCCCGACGCGGCGGCAGCCCGCGCCCTGGTGCAGCGGGGGTGGGATCTCTACAACCGGGTGGCGGCGTTGCCGTTCCCCACCCTGGCCCTGATCCGCGGCCACTGCATGGGCGGTGGCGTGGAACTGGCGCTGGCGTGCCGTTACCGGGTGGTGGTGGACGAGCCCGCCACCCGGCTGGCCCTGCCCGAGGTATTGCTGGGCATCGTGCCGGGCTGGGGGGGCATGGCGCGCTTGCCCCGGCTGGTGGGGCCGGCCGCGGCGCTGGACATGATGCTCACCGGCAAGGGCGTGGATGCGGCCCGGGCCCGGCGCATGGGCCTGGCGGATCTTGCCGTGCCGCCCCGGGTGATGGAACGGGCGGCGGCGGGCGTGGTGCTTTCCGGCCGTCCCGCGCATCGCCTGCCGCCCCTGCAGCGGTTGCTGGCGGGGCCCCTGCGGGCGCTGGTGGCGCGCCAGGCCCGCGCCCAGGTCGTCAAGCGTGCCCGGCCGGGGCATTACCTGGCGCCCTACGCCATCCTCGACATCTGGTCCCGTTTTGACGGCAATGCGCTGGCTGCCCCACCGGAGGCGGCCTGTTCGCCCGAGGCCCTGTTCCGCTGGCCGGGCACCGCCAACCAGATCCGGGTGTTCCGGCTGCAGGAGCGGCTCAAGGGTTTGGGTCGGGAAGGGGCGTTCGCTGCCCGGCGGGTGCATGTGATCGGCGCCGGCACCATGGGGGGCGACATCGCCGCCTGGTGTGCCCAGCGGGGGATGATCGTGACCCTGCAGGATCAGGACATCGGCCGGATCGCCCCCGCCATCGCCCGGGCTGCCAAGGGTTGGGGGCGCAAGTTCCGCCACGACCGCCGCGCCTTGCGGGCTGCGTTGGATCGGCTGATCCCCGACCCCGCGGGGATGGGCGTCGCCCAGGCCGACGTGGTGATCGAAGCCATCTTCGAGAACCTGGAAGCCAAGCGCAAGCTGTTTGCGACCCTGGAGCCCCGCCTCAAACCCGGGGCGATTCTCGCCAGCAATACCTCCAGCCTGCGCCTGGAGGAGATCGCCACCGCCCTGGGGGAGCCTGCCCGGCTGGTGGGCATTCATTTTTTCAACCCGGTGGCCCGTTTGCCCCTGGTGGAAGTGGTGCGGGGCGAGCAGACCGACCCGGAATGGGCGGCGCGGGCGGCGGCCTTTGTGCGGCAATTGGACAAGCTGCCCCTGCCGGTGCGGAGCGCGCCGGGATTCCTGGTCAATGCCGTGCTCGGGCCCTACTTGCTGGAGGCCATGCGGGCGGTGGACGAGGGGGTCGCGCCGGAGGCGGTGGACGCGGCCGCGCTGGCCTTTGGCATGCCCATGGGGCCCATCGAACTGGCCGACACGGTGGGGCTGGATATCGCCATGGCTGCCGGCCGCAGCCTGGCCGGGGCCGGCACCACCGTGCCCCGCTGCCTGCAGGCGCGGGTGGAGGCGGCCCAGCTTGGGCGCAAGAGCGGGCAGGGCTTTTATGCCTGGGTGGACGGACGGGTGCAGAAAGCGCCGCCAGCGGCCGTGCCGGAAGGGCTTGCCCCACGTATCATCGAGCCCCTGTTGCAGGCTGCGCGGCGTTGCGTGGAAGCGGGTGTGGTGGCGGACGCGGATCTGGCGGACGCCGGGGTGATCTTCGGCACCGGCTTTGCGCCCTTCACCGGCGGTCCCCTTCACTATCTGGCCCAGCGAGCATCGACATGACCCATCCCATTCCCGCCTTGCCCGACAAACAACCCACCCTGCGCGTGATGCCCATGCCGGCGGATGTGAATCCTTCCGGCGACATTTTTGGCGGCTGGGTGATGGCTCAGGTGGACATTGCCGGCGGCATCGCCGCCATCCGCCGGGCCCGGGGCCGGGTGGCCACCGTGGCGGTCAATTCCTTCCAGTTCCGCGAGCCGGTTGCCGTTGGTGACGTGCTCAGTTTTTACACCGAGGTGGTCAAGGTAGGGCGTACCTCCATCACCGTGGATGTGGAGGTGTTTGCCGAGCGGGGCTGTGGCAAGACCATCGTGGTGAAAGTGACCGAAGCCCAGCTCACCTTCGTGGCGCTCACGCCCGAAGGCGAAAAGCGATCGGTGCCACCTGCGGGCTGAGCCCCGGCGCGGAAACATGCACCAAATCAGGGTTATCCCCGAAATCGGGGGTGCTGAGGCAGGGCTAGAATCCCCTGGCAGGGCGTGCCCACCGGTTTGAGGGCCAGGGCAGGCATTACGCGAGGGCCCGGCGTCCGGGGCTCGGGAAGTACAACAAATCAATGTGAGAAGGAGGAATGGGAATGGGAACCGGGACAACACGGTGTGTAACGATGCGGGTGATTCCCGCACTGCTGGCGCTTGCCTGGGCGGGGGGCGCCCAGGCGGCGGCCTTCCAGTTGCTGGAGCAGAACGCCAGCGGCATCGGCAATGCCTATGCGGGTACAGCGGCTTCGGCGGAGAACGCCAGCACGGTGTTCTTCAACCCGGCGGGCATGGCTTTCCTTTCGTCCAAGCGCCAGGTGTCGCTGGGCCTGGATGCGGTCAAACCCACCGCCAAGTTCAGCAATGGTTCGACCACGCCGTCCTTCGCCCTGCCGCCGTCGGCCACGCTGCCCACCGGCCGGCCCAATTCGGTGGGCGGCAACGGCGGCGATGCGGGGGACTGGGCGTTCATCCCCAACTTTTACCTGACCGTGCCCATCAACGAGCGGCTCAACTTCGGCCTGGGCGTCGGAGCGCCCTTCGGGCTGAAGACCGAGTACGACAACGGCTGGGCCGGCCGCTACCATGCCCTGAAATCCGAAGTCAAAACCATCAACCTGAATCCCTCCATCTCCTTCAAGGTCAATGAAAAACTGGCCGTGGGCGGCGGTTTGAACTACCAGCGCTTCGAGGCGGAACTGACCAATGCGGTGAACTACGGTCTGGTGCTGGCTTCCGCCGCTGGCAACGCCAGCACGCCGGCCGCCGTGCGGGCCGCCATCGCGCCCTTGGCCGGCACGGCCAATCTGGACGGCGTGGGCAAGGTCTCGGGCAATGACACGGGCTGGGGCTGGAACCTGGGGGCCATGTACCAGGTGTCGCCGGATATGCGCCTGGGTGTGGCCTACCGCTCGGCCATCAAGTACCACGTGACGGGCACGGCCAGCTTCTCCACCCCCGCCACCGGCAATGCTGCCGCCCAGGCGGTGATGGCCACCGCGACGGCGGATGGTCCGGTCAAGCTGGACATCAAAGTGCCGGATTCGCTGACCTTCAGTGTGGCCCAGCGGCTGGACGAGCGCTGGGAGATGCTGGGTGACCTGCAGTGGACCGGTTGGGCCAAGATCAGGGAAATCGCCATTTATCGTTCCGATGGCACGTTGCTGTCCAAACTCGACGAGCAATGGCGCAACACCTGGCGGGTGGCCCTGGGCGCCAACTACAAGCTCAACGAGAAGGTCAAACTCCGCATGGGTGTGGCCTATGACCAAACCCCGGTCAAGAACGAACTGCGCCATCCCAGCCTGCCGGACAACGACCGGACCTGGCTTTCGTTCGGTGTGCGTTACCAGTTGAGCCCCAGTAGCGTGATCGACGCGGGCTACGCCCATCTGTTCGTCAAGAAGGCATCCATTCACGACGACGGTGGCTCCACCACCAACGCCGTGCTCAAGGGCACCCTGGATGGCAGCTACAAGAACAGCGTAGACATCCTGGGCGTGCAGTACACCATGAGCTTCTGACCCGCTTGTGGCGGTGAGGGCGGGCCGGTTTGGGGGGTGCCCCGCCGGCCCGTTTTGATTTGTGCAGTGGGTTCAGCGGATGAAGTTGTTCATCAGGCCGAAGAAGCGCTGATAAAACTCCGCGTCCGTCACCGTTTCTTCCCCCACCCGTACCAGCGAGTCGCTGCCACCGCCCCAGGGCAGCGAAATGGAGCCGATGCCAGAAACGCTGATGCCCGCGCTGTTGCCGGCAGCCTTCAGGGCGTAGCGGATCTGCCGGGCGTTGGCATAGGTGACCGAGCCTTCCGCTTCCGGCAGGCAGATGAGGGTCATCGACAACTCCACATGGGTGTCGGACAAGGGTTGAAAGGTCTTGCGCGCCTGCACCACGTCCGGCCGCTTGCCTTCCTCGATCAGGTAGCCCTGGCTGAGCAGGGCGCGCCGACCTGCTTCGCACGCTTCTTTGGCCGGAACCTCGAAAAATTGCTCGTAGGGCGATTTCTGGTTGAAGGCCTCGGTTTTATACACCACGGGGGGCGGAGCGCTCTTGCAGCCGGCGATGACCAGGGCGAGTGCGACGAGGCGGAGGGAGCGCATGGGGGGCACAGTGGGCGAGCAGGGGGCGAAAGGTTAGCAAAAACGCGGCGGCGGCGAACAGCCCTTCGAACCCCGGCAGGCCGGGAAAGTTCTCGCAATCTGGCCGCCTGTGCCGCACAGCCGCGGGCAGAGGACTAAAATCTTTCCCGCAAGACTACGCACTGGGGAGGAGCGATCATGGGGGATACCGTCAAGCTGGACATCTGCGCGGGCGTGGCCACGGTCAGCCTGAACCGGCCCACTCAGCTTAATGCCTTGTCCGTGGAGATGATGCAGGATCTCAATCGGGCCCTGGCGGCGGTGGCCGCGGCCCAGGGGGTGGAGGTGGTGGTCATCCGGGGCAACGGCGGGCATTTCATGGCCGGCGGTGATATCCGGGAATTCCATGCCCATGAGACGCTGGAGCCCCATGCCCGGCTGCATGCTTTCCGCGCCATGATCGAGCAGTGGATCAATCCCCTCGTGACCCAGATCCGGGCGCTGCATCAGCCGGTGATTGCCAGCGTGGAAGGGGCCTGTGCCGGATTTGGCCTTTCGCTCGTGCTCGCCTGCGATCTGGCCCTGTGCGCGGACAACGCCAAGTTCACCACGGCCTATGCCCATATCGGTCTGTCAGGCGACGGCGGTATTTCCTGGTTTCTGCCCCGGGTAGTGGGCGTGCGTCGCGCCACGGAGTTGCTGCTTTTCGGTGATCGCCTCGACGCCCGGCAGGCGCACGAGCTGGGCCTGGTCAATCGGGTCGTTCCCCTGGCGGATCTGGCGGCGGCAACCGCCGGACTGGTTGCCCGCGTGCAGGCCGGCCCACGCCAGGCCTATGCGGAGATCAAACAACTCCTCAACCACAGCGCCACCGCCACGCTTCCCGCCCAGCTTGCCGATGAGGCGCTGGCCTTTGCCCGCTGCGGTGCGACGGCGGATTTCATCGAAGGCACCGGCGCGTTTCTGGACAAGCGCAAGCCCGGTTTTCAGGGGCGCTAAGAGGTCACGCCTCGGGTGTATCCAGTCGGGCCGCGTTTGCTTCCCATTCCTGGCCGTTGAAGGGCACGATGGCGGCGCCGGATGCCGCCAGCAGATCGAAATCGTCCAGCACCCGAACGTTCACCGTGTAGAGCTGGGGCGCGGCCCGAGGCCGGGTGAAGACGTGGACGCCGCAATGGGTGCAGAAATGGTGCTTCGCGGTGCGGGTGCCAAACTGGTAAGTGCCGAGGGATTCAGCCCCGGAAACCAGTGTGAATCGCTCCGGTGGCACCCGGTGGTGGAGAAAGCCTTTCTTGCGGCAGATGGAGCAGTTGCAGTCGGTCACCCGGTCGATCACCGTGTCGATCTCGAAGCGGATGGCGCCGCAGTGGCAGGTGCCGGAATATCGGGGCATGGTTGCGGTGGCCCCGGTCAGAACAGCGGCAACGTCTTGCCCATTTCCATCTCCGCGAGTTGCTCCCGCCAGGCGTCCTCGCCCACCAGACCGGCCGCGCGGACGCCCAGCAGCCGCAGGGGGCGTTGCAGGTGGACCCGGCGCAGGCATTCCCGGGCGGCACGGCGGATCTGCACGGTGTCGGCGGTGGGCTCGGGCAGGGTGAGATCCCGTGTGAGGGTGCTGAAATCGGCGAAGCGGAGCTTGATGCCGATGGTGCGCGCCAAGTAGTGCCCCCGCTGCAAATCACCGGCAACCCGTTCGCAGAGGGTGACGAAGATGGCGTTGAGCGTATCCCGGTGAAGCACCGGGTGGAGATCCTGGTCGAAGGTGGTTTCCCGGCTGCGGGAGCGGGGCTCCGAATGGGAGACGATCGGGCGGTTGTCTTCCCCGTGGGCGGCGGCGTGCAGCCAGCGCCCGTAGCTCGGGCCGAAGCGGAGGGTCAGCGATTCCAGCGGTGTGGCGGCGAGCTGGCCGATGGTCTCGATTCCCATGCTGGCCAGCCGGGCGCTGGCTTTGGGCCCGATGCCGTTGATGCGCCGGGCGGGCAGCGGCCAGATGCGGGAGGGGATGTCTTCCCGGGTCAGCAGGGTCAGTCCGTCCGGTTTGTCCAGATCCGAGCAAATCTTGGCCAGCAGCTTGTTGGGGGCAATGCCCAGGGAGCAGCTCAGGCCGGTGGCGTCCCGGATGGCGGACTTGATGGCGTGGCCGATGGCCGCGCTGTCACCGGGCTGGCTGGAGAGATCGGCATAGACCTCGTCGATGCCACGATCCTCGATGTCGGGTGCGATGGCGACGATGGCTGCCTTGAACAGACGGGAATACTTGCGGTACTCGTCGAAATCGACCGGCAGGAACACGCACTGGGGACAGAGCTGGTAAGCCTGACGCAGCGGCATGGCCGAGCGGATGCCGTATCGGCGGGCGACATAGTTGGCCGTGGTGACCACGCCGCGGCGGGTGGGGTCGCCGCGGCCGCCGATCGCCACCGGGAGGTCGCGTAGTTCCGGCCGGCGCAAAAGCTCCACCGAAGCGTAGAAGGCGTCCATGTCGATGTGGGCGATGCGTCGCATGGGGCAAGTGTAGCGGCGCGCGGCGCGCAGGCAAAAAAAAGCCCGCCAAGCTGGCGGGCTGAATCCATTTCCAAAGGAGGAGAGGAGATGGAGGAGACGGTTCAAAGTTTGCCACAGGGTTTTGTGCAACGCAACAAAGGAATCTTGGAAATTTGTGTCAACAGTCACGGTGCGATGTTGGTGCGGGGATGCACCGACATGGGGCGGAAAGCCCTTGATATGCATGGCCCCTCTGGCAAAAGGGGTAAAAAAAAGCCCGCCGGGTGGCGGGCTGAATCCATATCCAAAGGAGGAGGATTGGAGGAGACGGTTTCAGTATTGCACTGAGCGTTGTGCGTTGCAACAAAAAATTGTTGGCAAGCGTTTCGCCCAGACGACCGGTGCTGGGGTTAGTGCCGATGGCGGCGGCGAGAGGCCCGCCCTATGCTGACAGGCACCCAACCGGAGGAGAACAAGGATGAACACGAAAATAGCGATGCGCCTGGTGGGACTGGCCTGTGGCCTGATGGCAGCCGGGCCGGTCTGGGCCAATCCGTTTGCCAGCGGAAATGCGGAGACCGGGCGCAGGATTGCGGCGGAGCACCAGTGTGCGGGCTGCCACATCAGCCGCTTTGGCGGGGATGGCAGCGGGATCTACACCCGCAAGGATCGGCGGGTGAACTCGCCCGATCAGCTCCGGGCGCAGATTTCCATGTGCAGCACCCAGTTGAAGAGCAATCTCTTTCCTGAAGAGGAGGAGCATCTGGCGGCGCACCTCAACGCGCTTTACTACAAGTTCAAGTAGAGGCGGTGCGTTGCGCGGGAGTGCGCTGATGTATATCATAATTTACTGATATAACCAGCAAAACGAGGAGACCTCACCCATGCGCCACACTGCCACCCTCGCCTTCGGCCTGATCGCCCTGGCGCTTTCGTCCACCGCCAGCGCTGCCGACCTCAAGCGAGCCCAGGAGATTGTGGCGGGGCGCTGCTTCATGTGCCACGGCATGGAGGGGGAAAGTTCGTCCGCCCTGTACCCGCGTCTGGCGGGCCAGCACGCCAACTACATTGCCCGCCAGTTGGCGGATTTCAAGTCCGGGCGACGCAAGAGCGAGACCATGGCAAGCATGGCGGCGGACCTGACGCCGGAGGAGATGGCAGGCCTGGGTGCCTTCTTCGAAAAGCAGCCTTCCAAGCCCCACGCTCCGCGGGAAGCGGATCTGGCAGCCTTTGGCCGCTACATCTTCACCAAGGGCAATACCTACTCCGGCGTGCCGGCGTGTGCCACCTGCCATGGCCCCAAGGGCTACGGAACCGACCAGTTGCCGCGGCTGGCGGGCCAGCAGGCCCGATACACCGAAATCCAGCTCAAGCAGTTTGGCCAGCGGGAGCGCACCAACGACAATGCGGTGATGCACAGCGTGGCCTCGAAACTCACCGAACTGGAGATCAAGGCGGTGGCGGATTTCGTCAGCAGCCTGGACTGAGCATCAATTTGACCAACGCAAACGGCCACCCGAGGGTGGCCGTTTGCGTTGCCGGGTCCGGCGAAGGTTACACCAGCATGTCGGCCCAGATGTTCTTGGCCCAGGCCAGGGCGAACTTGCCTTCCAGTTCGTTCGGCGCCATCGACACACCGCCCGCGCCCTTGACCGGTTGCATGGTCTTGGCAGCGGCGTCGTAGGTGTGCACCGAAGAGACGTGGATCACGTTCTTGAAGTCCGTGAAGCTGTAGCAGGTGTTCATCAGCAGCGGGTCCGGGTTGGGGGCTTGCCCGGAGAGCATGTTGATGATGGCCGCCGCCGCCAGCTTGGCATGCTGGTTGGCCATGTGGCCGGACTTGGGCATGGTCGGAGCGGGGAAGGTGGCATCGCCCAGCACGTGGATGCCCTTGGCGGCCGTGCTTTCCATGGACAGCCAATCCACGCCGCACCAGCGCTGATTGACGTTGACCAGCCCGGCCTGACCGGCAATGGTCCCGGCTTTCTGGGGGGGAATCACGTTCAGCACATCGGCTTTGACCTTGTCGAACTCCAGGATCGCGGTGCGGCTGGCTACGTCCACGTCCCGCAACTCGCTCTGCGGCCGGTACTCCACCATGCCTTTGTAGGTGTCCGCCCACACTTTGGTGAACAGCCCTTTCTTGGAGGTGACCTCCTCGTTGGCGTCCAGTATCAGCACCTTGGACTTGGGCTTCTTCTGCTTGAAGTAGGCAGCGACCACGCAGGCGCGCTCGTAGGGGCCGGGCGGGCAGCGGTAGGGCGCGCGGGGGATGCAGATGGCGAACACGCCGCCATCGGGCATGGCTTCCAGTTGCTTGCGCAGGGCCACGGTCTGCGGGCCGGCCTTCCAAGCGTGGAGGATCTGATCCTGGGCCGCCGCCGTGGCAAGGCCGGGCAGCGTGTCATAAACCAGTTCCACCCCGGGTGAAAGCACCAGGCGGTCGTACTTCAGCGAACCGTTACTGGCCAGTTTGACCGTGCGACTGGCTGCGTCCACGGCCACGACCTCGTCCTGCACGACCTTTACGCCGTACTTCTTGAGTCCTTCGTAACCGATCGTGATGTCGGCCAGTTGTTTCTCGCCGGCAATCACCAGGTTGGAGATGGGGCAGGAAATGAATTGGGCATTGCGTTCGACCAGCGTCACTTCCAGGCCGCCGTTGCTCCACATGCGCAGGTACTTGGCCACCGTGGCGCCACCGTATCCGCCGCCCACCACCACCACCTGACCGCTGGCACGGCTGCCCGCGCCAGCGCAGCCGTACAGGGCGGCCAGGGCGCTGGCGCCGCCGGCCAGCTTGAGAAAATCGCGTCGTTGCAGCATGGCTCGTTCCCCTTATTTCTGCGCCGCGAACCAGGCGGCAATCATGTCCAACTGGGCGTCGGTATAGCCCTTGGAGATCTGATGCATGATGGTGGCCGGCTTGTCGCCGCTGCGGAAGTCATTGAGCTTCGAGAGCAACTTCTGCTTGTCCACCCCGGCCAGGGATTCCATGCCCCCTTGGCTCTTGCCGTTGGTCCCGTGGCAGTTGGCGCAGGTGGCGGCCAGATTGCGCGCCAGGTTCGGGTCCGCGGCGTGCCCGGCCAGCGGCAGGGCCGCCGCCAGTGCGAGTACAAACACCGCAGTGCTGAGTTTCTTCATTCTTGCCTCCTTGTGTTTTCAGTCCCGGCGCGCCCGCTGGCAACGCCGGGATCTCCTCTCCCGGCCGGGCCGGAGTGAACGTCAGTACCACCAAGCGGGAATCTTACCCCTGGGTATGCGCTCCTGTGTCGTCAGCATTTTCCCTGTGTCTTTGATGCACCGCAGAAAAATTAGAAGTTGACGATATACAAACATACTCATACAGTTTGTCAAAAGCAAGAGGATTCGTTATGGACGAATCGGTTGAGCTGAACAGGGTTTTCGAAAGTGTGGCCAGTTACTTCGGCCTGCTGGCAGAGCCTGCACGTTTGCGGATTCTCAATTGTCTGTGCGGGCAGGAGCGTTCGGTCAATCAGGTGGTGGAGTTGGTGGGCCTTTCCCAGGCCAACACGTCGCGCCACCTCAATCTGCTCTACCGCGCCGGGGTGGTGGACCGGCGGCGGGAAGGTAACTCGGTGATCTACCGCCTGGTGGACCCGAACTTTGCGCATCTGTGCCGCACCGTGTGCGTGCAGATCGCCAGCGGAGGGGCGACCCTGCCGGGCCGCATGCCCAGCCGGGCAACGCTGATGAAGGTCAGCCAGAGCCTTCACACAACATCGAAGTGAACGGAGGAGGAATGTCGGAACCATCCCGCGTCCGGGGGCGCATCCAGCGCGCGCCGGAGAATTTCCTGAGTGACGCAGACATCCGCGAAGTGGCCGCTGGCCGCCGGGACTTTCTGCGCAAGAGCTTTCTTGCCGCCGGGGCCGCCGTAGCCGGTGGTGCCGGAGTGGCCCGCGCCAGCGAGGGCGATCCCAACATCCTCAACCTGCCCGAGCACAGCAAGATCCTGGGCCGGCCGGTGGCGGAGCGTGCCTATGGCGTGCCCTCCCAGTACGAGCAGGGCCTGCGCCGCCGCGAAAGCCCGGGGCTGACCCGGGTGCAGGCGGCGTCGGTTTCCTTCGCGCCGCTGCAGGGGTTGTTCGGCATCATTACGCCGTCCGGACTGCATTTCGAACGCCACCACCAAGGCTGGCATGACATCGACCCGTCCAAGCACCGGCTGATGATCAACGGTCTGGTGAAGAACCCCAAGGTCTTCACCATGGATGAGCTGATGCGCCTGCCCTCCGTGTCGCGCATCCATTTCATCGAGTGCGGCGCCAACACGGGCATGGAGTGGGGCAACGTGGCGGTGCCCACCGTGCAGTACACCCACGGCATGCTTTCGTGTTCCGAATTCACCGGGGTGCCCCTCTCCGTGCTGCTGGAGGAGTGCGGTTTCGACAAGAAGGCTGGCAAGTTCGTGCTGGCCGAGGGCGCGGATGGTTCGAGCATGACCCGCACCATCCCCATGGACCGCGCGCTGGACGACGTGCTCGTCGCCTGGGGGCAGAATGGCGAGATGCTACGCCCCGAGAACGGCTATCCGCTCCGCTTGGTGGTGCCGGGGGTGCAGGGGGTTTCCTGGGTCAAGTGGCTACGCCGCATCGAGGTAGGCGATCAGCCCTGGGCGACCAAGGACGAGGCCATCCATTACATCGACCTGATGCCCGATGGTCTCCACCGCCAGTACACCTCCATTCAGGAGTGCAAGTCGGTGATCACCACGCCTTCGGGCGGGCAGCTCTTGCTCGACAAGGGCTTCCACAACATCTCCGGGCTGGCCTGGTCCGGCCGGGGCAAGATCACCCGGGTGGATGTGTCCACTGACGGTGGCCGCAACTGGCGCACGGCGCGGCTGGAAACGCCGGTGCTGTCCAAGGCGCTGACCCGCTTCAATATCGACTGGGTGTGGGACGGTAGTCCCGCCATCCTCCAGTCCCGGGCCATCGATGAAACGGGTTACGTGCAGCCCGGCTATGGCCAGCTTCGGCAGGTGCGGGGCACCCGTTCCATCTACCACAACAACGCCATCCAGTCCTGGAAGCTGGCCGAAAGCGGGGAGGTGAGCAATGTCCAGATTCTCTAAACCCCTGCTGGCCGGTCTGATGGTCCTGGCGGCAGTGCCCGCTTTCGCCGGAGAGCGCTTCCCCGGCATTGGCCGTACGGCCACGCCCGCCGAGATCAAGGCTTGGGATATCGACGTCCGCCCGGATTTCAAGGGACTGCCCAAGGGGGCCGGGAGCGTCAACCAGGGCCAGGACGTGTGGGAAGCCAAGTGCGCCACATGCCATGGGGTGTTCGGCGAGAGCAACGAGGTGTTCACGCCTATCGCCGGCGGTACCAACAAGGAGGACATCCAGAAGGGCCGGGTCGGCGCCTTCGTCCGAGGCGATGCGCCCCAGCGTACCACCTTGATGAAGGTGGCCACCGTTTCCACCCTGTGGGACTACATCAACCGGGCCATGCCCTGGAATGCGCCCAAATCGCTGACCACCGACGAGGTCTATGCGGTGGTGGCCTATGTGCTCAATCTGGGCGAGATCGTGCCGGCAGACTTCGTGCTCTCCGACAAGAACATCGCCGAGGTGCAGAAGCTCATGCCCAACCGAAACGGCATGACCACCCAGCACGGCATGTGGGACATCAAGGGCAAGCCGGACGTGAAGAACGTGGCCTGCATGAAGAACTGCAAGTCCGAGGTGCAGATGGCTTCCAGCCTGCCGGACTACGCGCGGACCGCCCACGGCGATCTGGCGGAGCAGAACCGGGTGGTGGGGCCGGTGCGTGGTCAGGGCTCGGGCAAGGGCGCAGCGATGGCTGCCGTGCCTACGGTTGCCGGATTCGAGCTGATGAAGAAGAATGGCTGTGCCACCTGCCATGGCGTCTCCAACAAGATTGTCGGGCCGGGGTACACCGAGATTGCCGCCAAGTACAAGGGCGACGCGGGTGCCGAAGGGCGCCTGGCGGGCAAGATCAAGGCCGGTGGCAGCGGTGCATGGGGCAATGTGCCCATGCCGCCGCATCCGCAGGTGAGCGACGAGGACATCAAGGTCATCGTCAAATGGGTGCTGTCCGGCGCGCCGGATAAATGATTGCCCCCGCGGGCAAGCGACAGAGAGTAACGGAGGAAGGAAACACGATGGATATGCAACGCAGACAAGCCCTCAAGACCGGGGGCGGGATCGGGCTCTTCGGCCTGCTGCTGGCCGCCGGCTGGATCAAGCCCCAGGAGGCGCACGCCGCGGGGTGGAACAAGGCCGCTTTTGACGCCAAGACCATGGACACGACCCTGGCAGCCCTGGGCGCCGGCAAGCCGGCGGAGAGCAAGGATGTGGTGCTCAACGCCCCGGATATCGCGGAAAACGGCGCTGTCGTGCCCGTTGGAGTGAGCACCACCCTGGCCAAAGTCCAGTCCATTGCCATCCTGATCGAGAAGAACCCCAACATGCTGGCCGCCAGCTTCGATCTGCCGGAAGGCACCGCTGCCAATGTCACCACCCGGGTGAAGATGGGCCAGACCTCGAACGTCTACGCCCTGGTCAAGGCGGATGGCAAGTTCTTCTGGTCGGTCAAGGAAGTCAAGGTCACCTTGGGCGGCTGCGGCGGCTGAGCATCCCCTACAAAGAATACGGAGCAAGAATCAAATGGCAGATCCGATGCGTATCCGTGCCGCCCTGCAGGGCGACTCGACGGAAGTGAAAGTGCTGATGAACCACGAGATGGAGACGGGGCAGCGGAAGGATTCTTCCGGCAACGTCATTCCCGCGCACCATATCACCGAGATCACCGCGACCCACAACGGCAAGGTGGTGCTTGGCGTGCAGTTCGGGCCGGCTGTCTCCAAGAATCCTTACCTGCAATTCAAGTTCAAGGGCGGGGCCAAGGGTGACAAGGTGACCGTGAGCTGGGTGGACAACAAGGGTGACAAGCGCACCGACGAGGCCACCATCAGCTAAGCCCTCCGGGGCGCGGGGGCATGACTGCCCCCGCGGAACACTATAGAAGCCGGGCGGCGTGGTGTGCCCCCGCCAGCCCGGTCGCAGCCACTCAACGGAGGAAGGACGTGAGCCGAACGACACGACTGTTCGTGGGGCTGGCCAGCTTGCTGCTGACCGCCCCTTTGCTGGCCCAGGACGCTGCCACCGACGCCATTGCCCGGTATCGGGAGCAGTTGGCCGAGGGCAACCCGGCGGATCTGTGGGAGGTGAAGGGCGAGGCTTTGTGGAAGGAGCCCCGCGGGCCCAAGAAGGCGAGCCTGGAGCAATGCGACCTGGGTGTGGGCCCGGGCGTGGTGAAAGGGGCCTTCGTGCAACTGCCCCGCTACTTTGCCGACACCGGCAAGGTCCAGGATCTGGAGAGCCGGCTGCTGACCTGCATGGAGCGGCTGCAGGGGATTTCCGCCGCCGAGGTGGCCAAGACCCCCTTCGGTCGCGGCGAGCAAAAGAACATCGAGGCCTTGGTCACGTACATCGCGGCCGAGAGCAAGGGCATGAACTTCAACGTGCCTACCGGGCACCCGGAAGAGAAGCGCATGTTCGAAATCGGCAAGCGGGCATTCTTCTTCCGTGGGGGACCGCACGATTTCGCCTGCGCCACCTGTCACGGCTCCGAAGGCAAGCGTATCCGGCTTCAGGATCTGCCGCTGCTCACCAAGCCGGCGGATTCGGCCCGGGGCTACGGGGCCTGGCCGGCGTATCGGGTGTCCACCGGCGAGTTGTGGAGCATGCAGCGGCGGATCAATGACTGCTTCCGCCAGCAGCGGATGCCTTACCCGCTCTACGGCTCCGACATCACCATTGCCTTGGGCGTGTTCATGGGGGCCACCGCCAACGGCGCCGGCCCCAGCACCGCACCCACCATCAAGCGTTGAGGAGGCCCGGATGAAGATCTTTACCATTGCGGCCTCCGGATCGTTGCTCGGGGCACTGGTTGCCGGCTGTGCGAGTCTTTCCGGCGGTACTGCTGACTACGACAAGGCCGCCGCCGAGGCCTTGCGCAGTTCTTTCCGGGCGGAGGGCATCGCCGGCCTGGACCGGCTGGACCAGGACCCGATCCAGAAAGCCTGCTCAACCGGGGAGAACATCTCCGACGCCCAGCGCAAGGCCATTGAGTCCGCAGCCCTGGCAACGGTGAAGTACCCCGCGGACGGCAAGTTCCTCGGTGACTGGAAGGAAGGCGAAAAGCAGGCCCAGAGCGGTCGCGGCATGACCTGGACGGACAAGCCCGGGCAGGTCAATGGCGGCAACTGCTACAACTGCCACCAGATCACCAGGCAGGAAATCTCCTTCGGCACCATCGGGCCGAGTTTGCTGGGCTACGGCAAGCTGCGGGGCAATTCGGCGGAAATTCAGCGCTACACCTGGGCGAAGATGTGGAATCCCCATGCCTTCAACGCCTGCACCAACATGCCGCGCTTTGGCGACAAGGGCGTCCTCACCGAGCAGCAGATCAAGGACATCATGGCGCTGCTCTTGGACCCGGAATCGCCGGTCAATAAATAAATCGAGTCATCAGGAGACTGCGCCGGGGGACGGTGGTCCGCACCCCGGCGCAGGTAAAGGGAGACACAGCAATGAGCATGAACCGCCGCGAGTTTCTGCAGGTGCTCGCGACCGCCGCCGCCGGGGGCTTCGCCCTGTCCGCCGACTTTGCACGGGCCGAGGCCGCCAGTGCCCGCATGTACGATCTGCCGCGCTTTGGCAACGTCAGCCTGCTGCACATGACGGACTGCCACGCCCAGCTCATGCCCATCTGGTTCCGGGAGCCGAACGTGAATCTGGGTGTGGCGGACATGCAGGGCCGGGCGCCCCATCTGGTGGGCGAGGCGCTGCTCAGGCACTTCCGCGTCAAGCCCGGAACGGCGGAGGCGCACGCCTTCAGCTATCTGAATTTTGAACAGGCCGCCAAGACCTACGGCCGGGTGGGCGGCTTTGCGCAGATGGCTACCCTGGTCAAGCGGCTCAAGGCCAGCCGGCCTGGCGCCTTGCTCCTCGATGGCGGCGACACCTGGCAAGGCTCGGGCCTTTCCCTGTGGACCAATGGCCAGGACATGGTGGATGCGTGCAAGGCGCTCACGGTGGACGTGATGACCGGTCACTGGGAGTTCACGCTCGGGGCCGAGCGGGTCAAACAGATCGTGGACAAGGATTTCGCCGGCAAGGTGGACTTCGTCGCCCAGAACGTCAAAACCACGGATTTTGGCGACCAGGTGTTCCAGCCCTACGTGATCCGCCCGATCAACGGGGTGCCGGTGGCCATCATCGGCCAGGCCTTCCCGTACACACCGATCGCCAACCCCCGCTACTTCACGCCGGACTGGAGCTTCGGCATTGCCGACGACACGATGCAGAAGTTCGTGGACGAGGCCCGGGCCAAGGGGGCGCAGGTGGTGGTGGTGCTCTCCCACAACGGCATGGACGTGGATCTCAAGATGGCCTCCCGGGTGCGGGGGATTGACGCCATCATGGGCGGGCACACCCATGACGGCATGCCGGCGCCCACCATCGTCAAGAACGCCGGAGGGCAGACCCTGGTGACCAACGCCGGGAGCAACAGCAAGTTCCTCGGCGTGCTGGATTTCGAGGTGAAGGGCGGCAAGGTGACGGACTTCCGCTACAAGCTGCTGCCGGTGTTCGCCAACCTGCTGCCGGCGGACAAGGACATGGCGGCCCTCATCGCCCGCATGCGCGAGCCGCACCAGGCCAAACTGGCGGAGAAGCTGGCGGTGACGGAAGGTACCCTCTATCGCCGGGGGAACTTCAACGGCAGCTTCGATCAGCTCATCCTGGATGGGCTGATGAAGATGAAAGATGCGGAAATCGCCTTTTCTCCGGGCTTCCGCTGGGGCACCAGCCTGCTGCCGGGGGAGGCCATCACCATGGAAAACCTGTTGGACCAGACGGCCATCACCTATCCCTACACCACGCTCACCACCATGAGCGGCGAGATGATCAAGACCGTGCTGGAAGACGTCTGTGACAACTTGTTCAACCCGGACCCCTACTACCAGCAGGGCGGCGACATGGTCCGGGTGGGCGGCCTGCAGTACACCTGCGACCCCACCGCCAGGATGGGGCGTCGCATCCAGAACATGATGCTGGCGGGTAAGCCCATCGATCCGGCCAAAACCTACAAGGTTGCCGGCTGGGCGCCGGTTTCCGAGGAAGCCAAGGCCGCCGGCGGCGAGCCGATCTGGGAACTCATGGCCCGCTACCTGCGCGAGATGAAAACCGTCAAGCCGGTGCAGCTCAACCTGCCTCAGCTCAAGGGCGTGGCCGGCAACCCGGGGATCGCCTGACCATGGGCGCGGGTCGTTCTGCCGCCGCCGTCCGCCTGCTTGGCTGGTTGGCCGCCGTGCTCTGCCTGTTGCCGGCCTGGGCCGCTGAGCCATTGCCGGTGCTCAAGCCGGTGCAGGTGAGTCCCCATGTGTGGTACGTGCAGGGCGATCCGGGCGTGGCCTCGGCCGCCAACCAGGGCTTCAACTCCAACGCCGGCTTCATCGTCACCCGGGAGGGCGTGATCGTGATCGACGCCCTGGGCACCCCCGTGTTGGGCGAGGCCCTGTTGGCGGCCATCCGCACGGTGAGCGACAAACCTGTGAAGCGGGTCATCCTGACCCACTACCACGCGGACCACTTCTACGGCCTGGAAGCGTTCAAGCAGGCCGGGGCGGAGGTCTGGGCCCATGAGTCCGGCCGGGAGTACTTCAACAGCGGCGAAGCAGCCTTGCGCCTGGAACAGCGCCAGCGGGACCTCTTCCCCTGGGTCAATGAGCGTACCCGGCTGGTGCAGGCCGATCGCTGGCTGGCGCGGGACGAGTCCTTCACCTTTGGCGGCTTGCATTTTGATGTGGTCCGCCTGGGCCCCGCCCATTCGCCGGAGGATCTGGTGGTGGTGGTGCGGGAGGACGGCGTGATCTTTTCCGGCGACATCATCTTCACCGGACGCATCCCCTTCGTGGGCGAGGCGGACAGCAAGCGCTGGCTGGTCACCATGGATCAGTTACTGGCCCTCAAGCCGCGGATCATGGTCACCGGCCACGGGACGGTTTCCCGCAATCCCTCTGCCGACCTCACTCTGACCCGCGACTACCTCAACTTCCTGCGGGCCGAGATGGGCAAGGCGGTGGCGGATTTCGTCCCCTTTGACGAAGCCTACGCCCGTACCGACTGGAGCCGCTTCGCCAAGGTGCCTGCCTTTGAAGCGGCCAACCGCATCAACGCCTACGGCACCTACATCACCCTGGAGCGGGAGTCCCTGGGCAAATGAGGGCGCATGGCTTGCCCCGGCGCTGGCGGAACGGGATTGCGGCGATCTGCCTGGGGCTGGCGGCGAGCGCGATGTCCGCCCCTCTCGTGGCCGCCCCGGCGGTTCCGCCGGCCGCCAACCTCGCCGCCGAAGCCCGCGCCCATCCAGGAAGCATCTGGGTCATTCTGTTCAGCCTTCCGGGGTGTCGTTTTTGCGAGGACGTGCGCAGGGCCTATCTGCCCGCCCTGACCAAAGACGACCGCCTGCGCGGCCGCGTACACGTGCGGGAAGTGGAAATCGGCGGCAGCCGCCCGCTCATCGCCTTCAACGGCGAGCGCACCACCCAGGGCGAGTTCGCCAGCAGCCATGGCGCCAAGCTCGCACCCACCGTGCTCTTCCTCGGCGCCGAAGGCCAGCGCCTCGCCCCTCCCTTGGTCGGCGGAGATGTGAGCGGCTTCTACGGCTCCTACCTGGACCAGCGCGTGGCGCAGGCGCTGGGGCGGGAGTAGGGGAAGATCCGTAGCCGAAAACGACCACCTCGTCGGGCGCCTGCCCGGCAAGGCTAGGGATTGACCATCACTGCGCCGCTCCCGCGCGAGATGCGGGAGAGCAGGCCGGCGCGGTCCACGACCCAGTCGGTGGCGGCGGCGCCAGCCCACATGGCGGAGAGGGTGACCCAGGAGGTGAGCGCGAACACCGCGGCGCCGGACACCCCGGCGCCGACGGCGCAGCCGCCGGCCAGCATGCCGCCAAAGCCCATGAAGACGCCGCCGGTGAGGTAGCGGCCCATGCTCAGGCCGTGGCCGAAGCCTTCCAGCTTGAGCTCCCGGGCCAGCAGACCGGCAATGAACGAGCCCAGGAACACCCCGGGCACCAGCCCGGCACTGAAGCCCACCTTGGCGCCGGGATAGAGCAGCACCAGCATCAGCAGGTCAGCGGAAGGGCCGGTGAAGGACAGGCTCTGCACCGGCACGGGCTCGAACGCGGTGACCGAAAGTCGGTAGTTGAACCACCAGGCGGCAACCACCATGGCGCCGACCCCCAAGCCGCCCGCCCAGCCCCAGGGGGAGACCCGATTGCGCCGGGCGAGGTAAGCCGCTCCCAGCAGCCAGGCCAGGCCGAAGATCAGCCCGCCCAGGTTGCCCACGTGCAGTGCCGCCAGCAGATCGCCGCCGCCCGCGGGCAGCGTCCACAGCCCGGCCAGGCTGTTACGCAGGGGCGCCAGGACGCCGGACAGCGCCGATTGGGCGGTGACAGCGAAGACCAGGCCGGAGAGCAGCGCCCGCATGTTGCCGTTGGCGGAGAGCACCAGCATGCGGCTGGAGCAGCCGCGCGCCAGAATCATGCCGGCGCCGAACAACAGTCCTCCGATGAGGGCGCCGGAAAGACTGCCGGCACTGGCGAGCTGGCGGGCGCTGCCCACATTGAGCTGACCAAGCAGGATCAGCGCCTGGGCGCCCGCCACGGCCACGGCGAAAGCCAGCAGCCAGACGGCGAGTTTGCCCCCCATCTCCCTGCGGGAAACCTCGATGACCGCCGAGCGCATGCAAAAGCGGGAGCGCTGGGCGAAGAAGCCGAACAGAGCGCCGATGAGCAGGCCGCCAAGGACCATCAGGCGGACTTCGCCGATGTCTTCCATGAGTTGGATGAGGTTCATGGCCGGGGAACTGGTGAGAAATCAGTAACTCATTATTTTCCCATGAACCCGAGACCATTTGTTTGCATTCCTGCAATCCATTCGCCCTGGCTGAATCGGGCCCGCGGGCGGGTGCGTGGGAGGGGGAAACTGGCCGGATCAGGCCGTGCTGGCGCCGCAGCGGCGATTGGCGGCGAGCAGGGTATCTTGCTCGGGGGAGGTTTCCGCCATCGGGCGCTGGCGGGCCAGATGGGCAATGAACTCGTCCCGGGAAAGGCCGCGCACGAAGGGGTTGCGGGCCCGCTCCTCGGCCACGCAACTGACCCGCTGGCCGCTGTCTCCCCCCTGCAGGTGGCCCGGGTAAATGAGGGTGTCGTCGGGATGGCGGAGGATGCGCCGGGTGATGCTGTCGTAGAGCAGGCCGGCGTCGCCGATGCGGGTGTTGCCACAGCCGCCGATGAGCAGGGCGTCGCCGGTGAAGAGACGGTCGCGCCAGCGGTAGGTCACGCAGCCCGGAGTGTGGCCGGGGGTGGCCAGCACCTGCAGGTGCTGGNNTTCGGTGCCGTCGGCCAGCAGCAGATCGGCGCCTTCGATGCCGATCTGCCGGCCGATGCCGATCCGCGCCCCGGTGATCTCCCGCAGGGTGGCCGCGGCGGTGACGTGGTCCGCATGCAGGTGGGTGTCGAGGGCATAGACCAGCCGCAGGCGCAGTTCCCGCAATACGCTCAGGTAGAGCGGCAATTGCTCCCGCACCGGGTCGATCAGCACGGCCTCGCCGGGGCTGGCATCCGCCAGCAGATAACTGGCTGCCCGGGTGGTCGGGTCCAGGAACTGACGGAAGATCGGAGGGGCGCTCACCACAGGTGCCGGCCGGGCTCAGGTTGAGGACTGATCCTCGCCGATCACCAGGCGGGTGTCCGACAGGTAGGCGTGGGGGGGCACCGGGAGGTTGTCCGGCGCCGGCTTGTTCTTGAANNTCGAAGGTGGAACCGTGGCAGGGGCAGAGAAATCCGCCGGGCCAGTCTGCGTCCATGCCGCCTTGGGCGCCGGGCAGGAATTTCTCGCTGGGGGAGCAGCCCAGGTGAGTGCAGATCCCGACCACCACCAGCATTTCCGGCCGGCGGGAGCGCAGGCTATTGGCGGCGTACTCGGGCTGCATGGGCCGTTGGGAGTCCGGATCGGCCAGGAAGGGCTCTGCCTGCCGCAGGGAGGCCAGCATCTCGGGTGTGCGATGCAGGATCCACACGGGCTTGCCGCGCCACTCCACGGTCATCATCTGCCCCGGGGCGAGCTTGGAGATGTCCACTTCCACGGGGGCGCCGGCGGATTTTGCCCGCTCGGACGGGGTGAGGCTGGCAAGAAAGGGGACGGCGGTGGCGACTGCTCCAGCGGCACACGCGGCGCCGGTGGCCAGCAGCAACTGGCGGCGGGAGTCTTCCAGAGTGTGATCCATATGTTTAAGCGTCTCGGGCTGTTGGGCGAAGCGCCGGAGCGAGTTGCCGCCGACTGAGGTGAGCGTCCTGGGGGTCGGCGGCAACTCGTCCGTTCAAGGGAGCGCAACCTTGCTTACTCAAGAGCCATGCCAGTCCCGGGCGTTGCGCATAATGGTCTGAATTGGCAAAGAAATTCCCCCCTCGCCGGTGTCGGTGCCGTCGGCCTTCGTGACGAATCTGGCACGATCGGCTGTCATGGGTGACAATCCGGGCATTGATTTTTCCCTAAGGGCTGCCATGCGCAGTGTTTCCGAACTGGCGTCGTTTCTGGACGATCTGCCCGAGCCGCGGATCGTCATGGATGCGGACTACCGCATCGTTGCTGCCAACAAGGCCTACGCTGCGGAATTCGGCGACGGGCAGCCGGTGGTGGGTCGGCACTGTTACGAGGTTTCGCACCATTTCTCCGTGCCCTGCGATCAGGCGGGGGAGTCCTGCCCGCTGAAGCTCAGTCTCGAGGCCGGCGAACCGTGCCGGGTCCTGCATCTGCACTACACCCCGCAAGGGGAAGAGCATGTGGATGTGGAAACGACCCCCATCCGCGACGTGACCGGCAAGCTGGCCTACTTCGTCGAGACCATGCGGGTGGTGCGCCACGCCAGCAGCCGCCCCGCCGCGCAAGGGCTGGTGGGGCGGGCTCCGGCCTTCCAGCGCATGCTGCAGCAGGTGCTGCGGGTGGCGCCGGCGGAAGCCAGTGTGCTGCTCCTGGGGGAGACCGGCACTGGCAAGGAACTGGTGGCGCGCATGGTGCACGAAGCCAGCCCCCGGGCGGAGGGGCCCTTTGTGGCGGTGGATTGCTCAGGGCTCACCGAGAGCCTGTTCGAGAGCGAATTGTTTGGCTATGAAAAAGGGGCGTTCACCGGCGCCAACCACCGCAAGATTGGTCTGGTGGAGTCCGCCAGTGGCGGCACCCTGTTTCTGGACGAGATCGGCGAATTGCCGCTGTCCCTGCAGGTGAAGCTGCTCCGCCTGCTGGAGACCGGCACCTATCGCCGGGTGGGGAGCGTGGAATACCAGCGGGCGGACTTCCGCGTGGTGTCGGCCACCCATCGGGATTTGACCGCCATGGTGCAGGCGGGCGATTTCCGCCGCGATCTCTATTACCGGCTCAACACCTTCCCCATCCGCACGCCTTCGCTTGCCCAGCGCCGGGAGGACATTCCCCTGCTGGCAGAATCCCTGCTGGAGCGGGTCGCCACCCGGCGCAAGCTCCGCTTCGCCCCGGCGGCGCTCAGTGCGCTTGCCGCGCGGGACTTCGAAGGCAATATCCGGGAACTGCGCAATCTGGTGGAGCGGGCCAGCCTGCTGGCGGATGGGCCCGAAATCCAGCCCGAACACCTGCTGGACGACGCCGCGCTGCTCAATGGCGGCACCCCTGCTCCGGTGGCCTCGGGCGAGGCGTTCTGCGTGGCCCGCCCGCTGCCCCTGGCCGAAGTGGAATCCGCCTACCTTGCCTGGGTGCTGGCTCACCACGGCGGTGGCAGCCGGGAAGAGCTGGCCCAGCGTCTGGGCGTGAGCCTGCGTACCCTGTACCGGCTGATCCAGCGGCAAGGGCTGCCCGAGGGCAGCGCGCTGCCCCCGGACGACAGGCCCCCTCAGACGGACTGAGCCCGATCGCGGCCGGCCAGCCAGCCGAGCAGGGCGTAGGCCAGGATGGTGGTGCCTGCCAGACCGATGCCGAAGACCAGCGCGATGAGGAACCAGTCCGCCGGGCCACCCGCATCGGTGAAGCCCGACGACGAAACCTTGGCCATCAGCACCAGCGACAAGGCGCCGCCCACCAGCCCCACCAGTTCCGCGCGTACCAGCCGTCCGCTCACGATCCGCCGCTCCCGCAGCAGAACCAGCACGAATGCCGCGATGCCGCCTACCGCCAGCAATAGCAGGATCCAGAGCAAGGGGCCGAGCATTTCCTGAAACACCGCCAGAAAGATGGCCGGGTCGAGTTCTTTCATGTTGCTCTCCTTTCAGGCGCGACCGCGCAGCATGGCCAGATAGGTCGGTTTCAGCGCCATGGTTTTCATCACCCAGCTCACCCACAGTTCCTCCAGTGGCGCCACCACGCCGGGGAAGGAGGGCGTCAGGTTGTCCTGGTAGTCGAACTCCACCAGCATGGCTCGGCCCAGCCGGGTGATCAGCGGGCAGGAGGTGTAGCCGTTGTAGCTGGCGCTGGAGGTCTTGCCGGCGAGGCTGGCCACCAGATGGTCCACCGCCACCGGCACCTGCCATTTGACGCTGGCGGCGGTCTTGCCCTTGGGGACGCCCGCTACGTCTCCCACCGCGAACACGTTGGCAAAGCGTTTGTGGCGCAGATTGTGCCGGTCCACCTCAATCCAGCCGTCGGCCGCCCACGGGCCTTCCTTCCAGGGCAGCGGGCTGTTGCGCACCGCGTCCGGCGCCCGCATGGGCGGGATCACATTGATGAAATCGTAGGGTTGTTCGACGCTGCCGTCGGGGGTCTTGAACGTGGCGATGCGCCGGCCTGGATCGACGGCCTGGAGCACCCGCTCCATCTGCGTCTTCACGCCCCTGTCCTGAAACAGCATCCGCACCTTTTCGGAGACGATGGGCACGCTGAAAAAGGCCTTGTTGTGGGCGTTGTAGATGATCTCCGCTTTGCCCCGGTTGCCGCGGCGGCGCAGGTGGTCATCCACGATGAAGGTGTATTTGAGCGGCGCCCCGGCGCACTTCATTTCGGTGGACGGCCGGCAGAACACGCCTACGCCCCCTTTGTCGGCGTAATCCGAAAGCGCTCTCCAGGTGGCTTCGGCTGCTGCCGGGCTGTGGTACACGCTGCCCAGTCCGTTCGTGCCGATGAGGGATTCGTCCATCCCGGCGATGGCGGCGTAATCGAGCTTGAGGCCCGTTGCCACGATCAGGAAATCGTACGGCACGGATTTGCCCTGGTCGGTGACTACCCGGTTGCCCTCCGGGTCGAACTCCGCTACCCGCTCTTCCAGCCACTCCACACCGGCGGGCAGGTACTCCGAGGTGGTGGAGAGCACGTAGCCGGCAGGCTTGATGCCCGCTGCCACCAGGGTGAAGCCCGGCTGATACAGGTGCTCGCGGCGGGCATCGACCAGGGTGATCTTGGCGCCGTCCAGCTTGGCCGCGAGCCGTGACGCGGCCGCCAGACCGGCTGCCCCGGCCCCCGCGATCACGATCCGGGCCTTGGTGGCAATCCGGCTGCTTTCCGCCGCCATCAGTCCGGGGCTGAGCACCAAAGCGGCCGCCCCCGCCAAGCCTTGGGCCAGAAACTGCCGCCGATCCTGGGGGGATGGGGTGCCGACCGGGGTCGGCGAGTCGTTACGATCCATGCTTCCTTCCTCCGTTCTCTAGCCCGCTCCGCGGTGGAGCGGGTTTTTTGAAGCGAGAGCCACCCCGGTCGGCCGGGGTGTCGTGGGATCGTACGGCCGGTTGCGTGGAACAGACTGTCAACCCCTTTTGTTCAAAATATATCAGTATTTCCTAATATTTTCATTCTCCTTGCAGTGTGTTGGTGTCCCCCTTTTGGGGGGCTGTCACGGTTGGCGCCATTTCTGGCGTTACTGCCAGAAATGGCGCGCCACCCGGTTCCGCAACGCTCGTCCAGATTGCTCGCCATTGCAGTAAGGCAATGATTCAAAAGCGCATCTATTCGGGTGGTCGGTCTTGGCACGACTCTTGATCGTGTTTCTACGACATCTGCCGCGGGCGTTTCCCGGGGCGGGCACGGCATTCAACTTGGAACGACGGAAGGGGTCAGTGTGAACCAGCGGGAAAAAGTGGCTCAGACGCAGGAAGGCGACGACACCTCGCTTTACGGCAAGCGCAAGAAGATCCAGATCAAGTCGGTGCGTGGCCGGTTCGACAACTGGCGCATCGGGCTGGTGGTGCTGACCCAGGCCTTGTTCTACGGCTTGTTATGGTTGCAGTGGAACGACCGCCAGGCCTTTCTGCTGCACCTCACGGAGCGGAAGTTCTACATCTTCGGGATGATCTTCTGGCCGCAGGATGTGATTTACCTCTCGGCCATGCTCATCATTGGCGCCTACATGCTGTTCCTGGTGACCGCCGTCGCCGGGCGCCTGTTCTGTGGCTATGCCTGTCCGCAGACGGTCTACACCGAGATCTTCATGTGGATCGAGCGCTGGGTGGAGGGTGACCGGGCGGCCCGCATGAAGCTCGATGCCGCGTCCATGAGCGGGCGCAAACTGCTGCTGCGGGGAACCAAGTACCTGTTGTGGACCCTGGTGGGTTTGTGGACGGGCTTCACCTTCGTGGGCTATTTCTCGCCGGTGCGGGAACTGGCCAGTTCGGTGGTGAATTTCACCCTCGGGCCGTGGGAGACCTTCTGGATCTTCTTCTACGGCGGCTTCACCGTGCTCATGGCCGGTTTCATGCGCGAGCAGGTGTGCAAGTACATGTGCCCCTACGCCCGCTTCCAGAGTGTGATGTTCGACCCGGATACCCTGATCATCACCTACGACCCGGAACGGGGCGAGCCCCGCGGTGCCCGCAAGAAGGGGGCGGATGCAGGCAAGGGCGATTGCGTGGACTGCGGGATCTGTGTCCAGGTCTGCCCGACTGGCATCGACATCCGCGACGGCCTTCAGTACGAGTGCATTGGCTGCGCCGCCTGTATTGATGGCTGCGACGTGGTGATGGACAAACTCGGCAAGCCCCGGGGCCTGATCCGTTACTCCACCGAAAACGCCATGGCCCGCCACCTGAGCCGCAAGGAGATCCTTGGTCATGTGGTGCGCCCCCGTATCCTGCTCTACACCGTCATCCTGATCCTGGTGTCGATCATCGCCTCCTGGTTCCTGGTCCATCGCATTCCGCTGAAGGTCGACGTGCTGCGCGACCGGGCCTCCCTGGCGCGGGAGGTGGAAGGCGGCGATATCGAGAACGTCTTCACCCTTCGGGTGATGAACACCGCCGAGCAGCCCCGCCGCTTCAAGCTGGAAGTGGATGGCGTGGAGTCGGTAAAGCTGGCCGACGCGGGCGAGGTGGCGGTGCCGCCGGCGTCCACCAAGTCCTTGCCCATTAGCGTGCGGCTCAATCCGGACGCCGGCGTGAAGGGGGCCAACATCATCTGGTTTTCCATCACGGCGGTGGATGATCCGACCGTGAAGCTGCGGGAGAAGGCTTCCTTCATGCGGCCCTGAGCCGGGTCGGGGCACGCCGCCCGTGCAGGCGGCGTGCAGGTTGCGCCCGGTAAAGTGGCGCGTTTGCGGCCAGCAACCGAAGCGGGTGCCTTACGTTTACCCCGGGGAGATTCCGTGCATATTGCAGTTTGCATCAAGCAGGTGCCCGACAGTGCCCAGATCCGCGTGCATCCGGTGACCAACACCATCATGCGCCAGGGCGTGCCGGCCATCGTCAATCCCTTCGACCTGTTTGCGCTGGAAGAAGCCCTGCGCATCAAGGACAGCACCGGCGCCCGGGTGACCGTGCTCACCATGGGGCCTCCCCAGGCGGAAGAGGCGTTGCGCAAGTGCCTCTCCTATGGCGCGGACGAGGCCATCCTGGTCACCGACAAGGTCTTCGCCGGGGCGGACACCCTGGCCACCTCCTTTGTGCTGGCCAGTGCCCTGACCACCCTTCACGCCCGCGAGCCCCTGGATCTGGTGTTCACCGGCAAGCAGACCATTGATGGCGACACGGCCCAGGTGGGCCCGGGCATCGCCACCCGGCTCGACTGGCAGTTGCTGACCTACGTCTCGCGCATCCGGTCGCTGGATGCCGCCGCGGGCAAGCTGGTGGTGGAGCGCCGCGCCGAGGGTGGCGTACAGGTGCTGGAATCCCGCCTGCCGGCGGTGGTCACCATGCTCGAAGGCACCAACGAGATGCGTTTCGCCGAGATGCCCGGCATGTTCCGCGCGGTACGCGAAACGGTGCCCTACTGGGACCGCACCGCGGCCGGCATCTCCGACCTGACCCAGGTGGGGCTGAAAGGCTCGCCCACGGTGGTGGCCCAGGTCTTCGGGCCCAAGCCCCGCGCCATCAAGGCCCTGCGCATTCCCGGCGCCTCGGCGGCCGAGATGGCGGACGCCTTTGTGGACAAGCTCTTTGCCGACCATCCGGCGCTGGAAGGCGCGCTCCTCGATCATCTGGAGAAACATTCATGAGCGACGCCCTGGATACGGCGCAAAAGCCGCTCAAGAAACCCAAGCGGGTGTTGCCGGAGCGCTTCAAGAGCTACCGGGGCGTGTGGGTGTTCGTGGAGCACGAGCATGGCCACGCCCACCCGGTGGCGTGGGAGTTGCTCGGCAAGGGCCGCGCACTGGCGGACAAGCTGGGTGTCCCCCTGGCGGGGGTGGTGCTGGGCGGGCCCGATCCCGCCATCCGCGTGGTGGCGGACGAAGCCATCCGCTACGGCGCCGATCTGTGCTACCTGATGCAAAGCCCGGTGCTCGCCGATTACCGCAACCAGCCCTACACCGCGGGCATGACCGAGTTGGTGAACGTCTACCAGCCGGAGGTGCTGCTGCTGGGTGCCACGACCCAGGGGCGGGATCTGGCCGGAGCGGTGGCCACCACCTTGCTCACCGGCCTCACCGCCGACTGCACCGGGCTGGACATCGACAGTTCCGACCGTTCGCTGCTTTCCAGCCGCCCCACCTTCGGCGGCAGCCTGATGTGCACCATCGTCAACCTTGCCACCCGGCCGCAGATGGCCACCGTGCGGCCGCGGGTGATGCCCCTGCCGACGCGGGACGCGGCGCGCACCGGGCAGATTGTCGAGCACCCCCTGGCCCTGGCCGAGGAGCAGGTGGTGACCAAGGTGCTGGATTTCATCCCCGACGCGGTGGCGGACAAGCCGCAACTGCCTTTTGCCGACTTCATCGTCTCCGGTGGGCGGGGCATGGCCAAGCCGGAGAACTTCCAGATGCTGTTCGATCTGGCGCGGGAACTGGGGGCCGAAGTGGGGGCCAGCCGGCCGGCCGTGCACGCGGGCTGGGCTGACGCCGAGCGCCAGGTCGGTCAGTCCGGCAAGACCGTGCGGCCCAAGCTCTACATCGCCGCCGGCATTTCCGGCGCCGTTCAGCACCGGGTGGGAATGGAGGGGGCGGATGTGATCGCCGCCATCAATACCGACCCGAATGCACCGATTTTCGACTTTGCCCACTATGCGCTGGTGGGCAACGCCCTGGAACTGCTGCCGGCGCTCAAGGCGGCCTTTGCTCGCCGCCTGGCCCAGGCGCGGGCGCGGCGGGCGGAAGCAGCAAGCGGCGCGGCGGCCGGGGAGGGGGCGTGATGGAACGCTTTGATGTGATCGTGGTGGGCGCCGGGCCTTCCGGCAATGCAGCCGCCTACACGCTTGCCCAGGCCGGGCTCTCCGTCCTGCAACTGGAGCGGGGCGAATCGCCGGGAACCAAGAACGTGCAGGGGGCGATCCTCTACGCCGATGCGCTGGAGCGCATCATCCCGGATTTCCGCGATAGCGCTCCGCTGGAACGGCATGTGGTGGAACAGCGCATGTGGCTGATGGATGAGGCCGCCGCCTGCACCGGCATGAGCCATCGGGACGAGCGCTTTTCCCAGGAGCCCTACAACCGCTACACCATCGTCCGCGCCCGCTTCGACCGATGGTTCAACGATCGGGTGAAGAAGGCCGGCGCCACGGTGATCTGCGAGACCACGGTCAGCGCATTGCTGCGGGACGAAGCGGGCAAGGTCATCGGCGTGCGCACCGAGCGCGCCAAGGGCGACATCCTGGCCGACTGCGTCATCCTGGCCGATGGGGCCAACGCACTGCTCGGTACCCGGGCGGGGTTGCGCAAGTCGGTGCGCGCGGCGGACATGGCGCTGGCAGTCAAGGAAACGCTCTATCTGCCCAAGGAAACCATCGAGGCCCGCTTCGGGCTGACCGGCAGCCAGGGTGTGGTGATCGAGATCGCCGGCGCCATTACCCGCGGCATGGTGGGCACGGGCTTCCTCTATACCAACAAGGATTCCCTCTCCATCGGCATCGGCTGTCTGCTCTCCGACATGGCCCGGCAGTCCGTCACCCCCTATCAGTTGCTTGAAGGCCTGAAACGCCATCCCTCGGTGCGGCCGCTCATTGCCGGCGCCGAACTCAAGGAGTACGCCGCCCACCTCATCCCGGAGGGCGGCTACAAGGCGCTGCCCCAGCTCTACGGAGACGGCTGGTTGGTGGTGGGGGATTCCGCCGGCTTCGTGAACGCCGTGCATCGGGAAGGCTCCAACCTGGCCATGACCACCGGCCGGCTGGCCGCCGAGACGCTGGTGGCCCTCAAACAGGCCGGAAAGCCCTTCAGCGCAGCCAACCTGGCCGATTACAAGGGGCGCCTCGACAGCAGCTTCGTCATGGCCGACCTGAAAAAATACCAGCACCTGCCCGAGGTGCTGGAGAGCCGGCCCCACCTGTTGCAGATGTATCCCCGCTTCCTCGGCGATGCGGCCCGGCAGATGCTGACCGTAGACGGCGAGCCCAAGGCCGCCAAGCAAAGCCGCATCCTGGCCCAGTTGCGCAGTCGCAGGGGCTTGCTCGGCCTGCTGGGTGACGCCTACCAGTTCCTGAGGGCTTTCAAATGAATGCACCCGCCGAGCTTCCCGTGGTCAACGTGGAAGAAAAGCTGTTCCAGAACCGCTACCGGGTGGATGCGGGCCGTCCGCACATCAAGATCCAGGATGCGGGGGTCTGCGCTGCCTGCGCCCTCAAGCCCTGCGCCGTGTGCTGTCCCGCGGGCTGCTGGCGGGCCGAGCCCGGCGGGGTGGATCTGGTCACCGACGGCTGCCTGGAATGCGGCACCTGTCGCTTGGTCTGCCCGGCCGACAACGTGGACTGGAATTACCCCCGGGGCGGCTTCGGCATCCTGTTCAAATTCGGCTAGGGGAGCGCCATGGAAGGCATTCGCCACTTTCTCGCCCACGCCATCCGCCTGGAGGCGGAATCCGCCCGCCGTTTCGACGAACTGGCCGAGCACCTGGACACGTTGGGCAACGCCGAGGTTTCCGCCTTTTTCCGCCAGATGGCGGACTATGCCCGCCTGCACCTGAACGAGGCGCTCGCCCGTTCCGGCTTCCGGCACGTGTCGGAACTCCCCGCCGAAGGCTATGACTGGCCGGACGGCGAATCCCCGGAGGCGGCGAGCTGGTGGGGCGTGGATGGCCTGATGGACGTGCCCGCCGCCATGGAACTGGCCCTGGAGAGCGAACAACGCGGGCTGGCGTTCTATGCCACGATTGCCACCACGACCCGCGATCCCCGGGTGCAGGCCATGGCCGAGGAATTCGCTGTCGAAGAGGCGGAACATGTTGCGGAAATCCAACGGCGCATGGGCCGCTCTCCGGCGAGGTGACGCCGACTGCGCCGTCCACAGCCCTGTCCTCCCGCAAGCCCCGTCCGGATGCCGCTTGGCGGCCGGCGCGGCGGGCTGTTCACATTCCTTCCCCGCCCTGCCAACAGGCTTATGCACGACTTATCCACAGGCTGGTGCTTCCGGGCGAAATCCACAGTTCCCGTGGACAAGCTTAGGGACTGGGTGTGGATAACCTGAAATTTCCCTTTGTCCTCAATGTTTCAATTGCGTTGCACAAATGTAGGGCAGTTTCTGACACGCGGAACGGTTTGGGTGCTGACAGACGCTGTGGCGCAATGCGCTGCCTCAGGCGGGTAAAATATAGTGCTTGACACGCCGGTATTGGTTTTGTGCGCTTTCCGGGATAGCTGTTCGACATAAGTTGCGGCGCAATAACTTGTTTTTCCGTCAAGTTGTAAGTGAGTGCTGAAACGTGACTTGTTGCAAAAAAGGGGGTGAGTGCCCGCCTTTGGTGCCCGGGTCAGCGATGGAAAATCCACAGTTTGAGTGGAAAAGTCCCGGGACAGCCTGTGGATAAGTGGAAAAAAACCTGTCGGCTCAAGGCGACAGTTGCTGTGCTCAAATGTAGGTCAGTTTCCGACAGCGGAAGGTGGGCCGCGCCGACAACCGCGTGACCGGTTCCTGATGAATCGCATGGGCAGGCAGGGGTGCGTGGCGGGCCCGGTTAAGACTCACTGTCCGCAACGGGGTCGTGAGCAGGCTGCTGCCACTTGAGGTGGCTGCCACAGCCCTGCCGGCAGTCGCTGGCGCCAAAGCCCGGGGCGACAATCCGGCCTGGAGTTGCGGCGTTGAGCGCGCATTCGGGCGCGTGGCTGCGGGTGACCGCCACCACGCTGACCCCCGGGGCCGCCAGCAGGTAGTCGATGTGCCAGTGCATGCGCTTGGCGCGGGAAAGATGGCGGCGGATGCGCGCCTCCAGGGCCCGCCGGGCGCTGCCTGTATAGATATATTGGCCGGCGGGAAAGTCGAAGGTGCCCAGCCGCCCCACCTGGACGCGCGTCGGCCGGGGCAGATGCAGCGTCAACTGGTAGGTGACGGGTGCGGCGTGGTCAGTGGAGCCGTCCATGTTGCGGGAAGGGCAAGGGCAGATGATCATTGTGCCGGAAATGACGCGCCCTGCCGTGTTCCGGAGCCCGTCCGGGTTTCCGCCAATGCGGGCGGGTGCGCGTGAGCGTTTACCCTGCTGCCCCATTACCTGTTCGGGAGGATGTACCCATGCGCAGTCGATTGCCTTTTGCCGCCGCCGTGCTGACCCTGTTGAGCCCCCTGGCCGCGCAAGCCCAGACGCCGGACGTGGTCAGGCTGGGCAACCTCAAGTTTGCCCACTACGGCGCTGTCTCGTACATGAAGGAGTACTGTGGCAAATACAACCTGAAGGTGGAAGAGCGCATGTTCCCCAAGGGGCCGGACATCATGCCTGCCATTGTGGCCGGCGAGATCGACATCGCCGCGCTTGCTTCCGATGGGGCCATCTCCGGCCGCGCCAACGGCGTGTCCATCTTCACGGTGGCCGGGTTTGCCAAGGGCGGTGCCCGGGTGGTGGCGGGGGTGGACAGCGGCATCAAGACCCTGGCCGACCTGAAAGGCAAGAAGGTGGGCGTGACCCGGGGCGGGGCCCATGAACTGCTGCTCTATGCGGAGCTGGAAAAAGCCGGCCTGAGCTGGTCCGACAAGCCGGGCAAGGACGTGCAGGTGGTCTTCCTCGCCTTCGCCGACCTCAACCAGGCTCTGGCGACCAAGCAAATCGACGCCATGTGCCAGTCCGAGCCCCAGTCCTCCCAGGCGCTGAACAAGAAGTTCGGCGTCGAGATCATGAAACCGTACACCACCCGGATGGGCGAGCCGGTGCGGCTGCTGGTGATGACCGAAAAGCTCTACAACGAAAAGAAGGACGTGGCCCAGCGGGTCATGAAGTGCTTCGTCGAGACCACCGCCCTCTTCAACAAGGACTCGGCCCTGGCCGAGAAGTACGTGCGGGAGCAGATGTTCAAGGGCCAGATCACGCCCCAGGACTTCAAGGACGCCATGGACAACGCGGACTACACCTACGATGTCACCCTCGAGCACATCGACATCACCACCGACTACATGCAGAAGTACGGCGTGGGCCGCATGAGCAAGCCTCCCAAGGCGGCGGAATGGGTGCGGCTGGATCTGCTGCAGAAGGCCAAGGCGGAACTGAAGGTGAAGTGAGGCAGACATGCTTGCCAAGGTGAAAGCCTTTGCCCAAGGCGCGCTGGTGCCGGTGCTGGTGCTCATCCTGTGGGAGGCCAGCGCCCGCGCCGGGCTGTTTTCCGAGGTGGTGCTGCCGGCGCCCTCGGCGGTGGCCGCCAAATGGTGGGCCTACCTGCTTCCCGCCCAGCCGCGGGAAGCAGGGCAGGGCTGGCTGGCCTGGGCCTTGTCGGGGGAACTGATCCACGACGCCTACTCCAGCCTCTACCGGGTAATGAGCGGCTTCCTCATCGGGGCAGGGCTGGCCTTGCCCCTGGGGCTGCTCATGGGCGCCAGGCCGCGCATCTACGACCTGCTCAACCCGCTGGTGCAGATCCTGAGGCCCATTCCCCCCATCGCCTACATTCCCCTGGCCATTCTCTGGTTCGGGCTCGGCAACCCGCCGTCCTTCTTCCTGATTGCCATTGGCGCGTTCTTTCCGGTGCTGATGAACACCATTGCCGGCGTGCGCCAGGTGGACGGCATTTACATCCGCGCCGCCCGCAATCTGGGGGTGGGGCCGTGGACCCTGTTCACCCGCGTCATCCTGCCGGCGGCCACGCCCTACATTCTGGCCGGCGTGCGGATCGGCATCGGCACCGCCTTCATCGTGGTGATCGTCTCCGAGATGATCGCGGTCAATGATGGGCTCGGCTTTCGTATCCTGGAGGCGCGGGAGTTCATGTGGTCCGACAAGATCATCGCCGGCATGATCACCATCGGCCTGCTCGGCCTGGCCATCGACACCGCCGTGAGCCGCCTCAACAACTACCTGCTGCGCTGGCACCGCGGCCTGGAACACTGAGCACCCCATGGCCCACATCTCCATTCGCAATGTACACAAGGTGTTCGCCACCCCCGGCCGGGACGTGGTGGCGCTGCAGGGGATCGACCTGGACATCCAGGCTGGCGAATTCGTCTGCCTGCTGGGGCCCTCCGGCTGCGGCAAGTCCACCCTGCTCAACGCCGTGGCCGGATTTTCCCTGCCCAGCACGGGCGAGATCAGGGTGGAAGGCCGTCCCGTCGCCGCCCCCGGGCCGGACCGGGGCATGGTGTTTCAGGAGTACGCCCTCTTTCCCTGGATGACCGTGGCCCAGAACGTGGCGTTCGGCCTGGAAATCCAGAGAAAGCCCCGGGCCGAGATCGAGCAGACGGTGAGCCAGCTCCTGGAGCTCCTGCACCTCAAGGACTTCCGCGACCGTTTCCCCAAGGATCTTTCCGGGGGCATGCGCCAGCGGGTGGCCATTGCCCGGGTGCTGGCGCTGGACTCCCCCATCATGCTGATGGACGAGCCCTTTGGCGCCCTGGATGCGCTGACCCGGCGCAACCTGCAGGACGAACTGCTGCGTATCTGGCACAAACTGGGCAAGACCATCCTGTTCGTCACCCACTCCATCGAGGAATCCATCTACCTGGCGGACCGCATTGTGGTGATGACCTACCGCCCGGGCACCGTCAAACGCGACCAGCGGGTGGCCATGCCCCGGCCGCGGGACCCATCCTCCACAGCCTTCAACGACCTCAAGCGGGAACTCGGGCAACTGGTGATGGAAGAGCAGCAACGCCACGCGGATGCCGAGCTGAAGCAGGCCACCACCGACTGACAACCCGGAGCGAGCAATGCCCCACGTCACCCTGGAATACACCGGCAACCTGCCGGGCTTTGACGCTGAAGCCGCCCTGGGCGCCATCAACGCCGCCATGCACGCCTCCGGCCTGTTCAGCGAAGCGGACATCAAGAGCCGCGCCCGCCCCCTCGATGCCTTCCGGGTGGGCGTCTCCGACACCGCCCGCGCTTTCGTCCACGTCTGCATCGCGCTGCTGCCGGGGCGGACCGCCGAGCAGCGGCGGCAACTGGCGGAGGCCGTGCTGGCGGCCCTTTCCGCGCGGCTGGCGGCGCCCCCGGGGGCCGAACTGCAGGTGAGCGTGGAAACCATCGAACTGGACCGCCCCAGCTACGCCAAGACCACGCTGTCAGGCTGACCCGCGGGCGGAGTGCCGCACCGCGGCGGCCGGGCAAGGACGCGCGACGACGATGAAAGGGAACGAGGCATGCCGATCCGGCAGGTGATCACCGATCGGCGGGTGCCGGTCAAGATCTGGACCGAGGATGTGGACGAGGCTTCCCGGCAGCAACTGGCCAACATCGCCAGCCTGCCCTTCATCCACCACCATGTGGCGGCGATGCCGGATGTGCACCTGGGCATCGGGGCCACCATCGGCTCGGTGATCGCCACCCACAAGGCCATCATCCCGGCGGCGGTCGGGGTGGATCTGGGGTGCGGGATGGTGGCCTGCCGGCTCTCCATCACCGCCCGGGAACTGGACGAAAAATCCCTCGGCAAGGTATTTGCCCGGATCAGCCGGGACGTGCCGGTGGGGCGGGCGATGCACGGCGACGGCCGTGCCCCGGAGGCGGCCGCGCAGCCCTTCGCCCGGGGGCTGGAGCGCATCCTCGCCAAGCACCCGGCGCTGGCCAAGACCATCTGCGGCACCACCCGCTGGGTGCAGCAGATGGGCACGTTGGGCAGCGGCAACCACTTCATCGAGGTCTGCCTGGACGAGGCCGAGCGGGTGTGGGTGATGCTCCATTCGGGCAGCCGGGGCGTGGGCAACGCGGTGGCGGATTACTTCATCCAGTTGGCACGACGGGACATGGAGCGCTGGATGATCCAGCTGCCGGACCGGGATCTGGCCTACTTCCCCGAGGGCACCGAGCATTTCGCCGATTACGTGGAGGCCGTGCACTGGGCTCAGGCCTACGCCCTGCAGAACCGCCAGTGCATGCTCGATCTGGTGCTGGCGGCCGCAGCCCGGCACCTGCCGCCATTCACCGTGACCAGCGAGGTGGTGAACTGCCACCACAACTATGTGGCCCAGGAGCACCACTTCGGGGCCAACGTCTGGGTCACGCGCAAGGGCGCCATTCGCGCCCGCGCGGGCGACCTGGGCATCATTCCCGGCAGCATGGGGGCGAAGAGCTATATCGTGCGCGGCCTGGGCAATGGGGAGAGTTTCCACTCCAGTGCCCACGGCGCCGGTCGGCGGATGAGCCGTACCGCTGCCGCCAAACGCTACACCGAGGCGGATCTGGTCCGGCAGACCGCGGGGGTGATCTGCCGCAAGGACAAAGGGGTGATCGACGAGATCCCCAGCGCCTACAAAGACATCGACGAAGTGATGGAGAACCAGAAGGACCTCACCGAGATCCTGCACACGCTCCGACAGGTGGTGTGCGTGAAGGGCTAGCGGCGGGGGCGTCAAGGCCCCGGTGGTTCCGGGGAATCCCCCGGGCAACGCATTGACATGCGCAGCCCCGCCCATCTAGGCTGGGAAGGGAGCATTGTCCTTTCATTTCGCGTTCATCTTCATGGGGAGCTGCAATGGCTGTTGACACCGGTTTTGACTTGTCCCAGATCATTTCCACCTATCTCATCCCGTTGGGCTGGAAGCTGGCCGGAGCGGTGGCCCTGTGGGTCGTCGGCGGTTGGGCGATCAACATCATCGGCAACCTCTCCAACCGGGGGATGACCAGCCAGAAAGTGGAGCCGACCCTCATCCGTTACGTGGAGGCGACGCTGCGGGTGGTGATGCGCATCGTGCTGGTGATCGTCATCCTCTCGGTGTTCGGCATCGAGACCACCAGCTTCGCCGCCCTGCTGGCGGCGGCCGGCGTGGCCATTGGCGCCGCCTGGAGCGGGCTGCTGGCCAATTTCGCAGCCGGGGCCTTCCTCATCATCCTGCGGCCCTTCAAGGTGGGGGATTTCATCTGCGCCGGCGGCATTACCGGCACGGTGAAGGAGATCGGCCTGTTCGTCACCACCATCGACCAGATGGACAATGTGCGCACCACCGTGGGCAATAACAAGTTGTTCTCCGACAACATCGTCAACTACACCGCCAACCCCTCCCGCCGGGTGGAGCTCGTGGCCCAGCTTGCACACGCGGTGGACCCCCAGCAGGCCATCGAGCAACTGCGCGCCCGCATCAGCCACATTCCCAATGTGCTGACCGATCCGGCGCCGGATGTGGAAATCCTGGAATTCAATCTGGCCGGCACCAAGCTGGCAGTACGTCCCCATTGCCACAACGATCATTACTGGCAGGTGTATTTCGATACCAACAAGGCCATTGCCGAGGTGGGCGCGACCAATGCCTGGCCGGTGCCGGCGCCGCACCAGGTGTGGCAGCAGAAGGCCTGAGGCTTACGATCGGGCCCGGGATGCCCCGGGACGCGTGGTGCGGTGGATGGAGGCGGGACGATGGCCGTGTCGGGCAATCTGTGGCTGGGGCTGCCGGGCGCGGTGGCGGAGGAGGTGTTCGACACCCTCGTGGCGCGCCCGGGCCTGCGCATCGAGCGCATCGTTTCCCACGGGCAGGCGAGCCCGGCAGGCTTCTGGTACGCGCAGCCCCAAGGGGAATGGGTCTTGCTGCTGGCAGGGTCGGCGGGCTTGCGCTTCGAGGATGAACCGGAGGTGCGCACCCTCAAGCCCGGCGATTGGCTGGACATTGCGCCCGGCCGCCGTCACCGGGTGGAGTGGACGGACCCCCTGCAGGCGACCGTGTGGCTCGCGGTACACCACGGCGCGGTGGAGGGGGCCGGCATCCCCGCCGATTAACCGGCGCCGGCGTTTGCCAGACGCCCCCCGGTGGGCGCGCACGGTGGCCCGGTACGATGCCCCTGCCGCGTCGGCAGGGGGCCGTGAGCGTGCCACTTTTCCCCTGCAGAGCGATCTGCGCCTGGATGTTGCCGACCCCTGTTCGTCGACCCCGCATGCCCCGGCCAGCGGCGCTGCGGCCCCCATGCACGCCTGGCGGACCTTCGTGGCCATCTGCACATTCCTTCCGCATTGCATCAAGCCCGAGACGCTGCGGCCGTTAGCACAGGTCCGCAGCGTGAAGGAGATGGCCGATGGTTCGCAAACGCCGCATCAGCGTGATCAAGGCGATGGTGGAGGAGTTCCGTACCCTCGTTTCCTGGCGGGCGGTCATGACCAATACCGCCATCCTGGTGGGGGCGACCGTCATTGCCTGGCTGGCCGCCCACGCCGATCCCCGCGGTCACAACACCTCCTGCCGCGATCCGTCCGACCTGCAGATCATCCTCTTCATCCTTGCCCTGACCCTGTTCGTCGGGGCCATGGCCTTCGGCCTGGGGGAAACGGTGCAGTGGTCCCTGCATCAGCGTGCCGGCCGTCCCCACGCCGCCGCCCACGGAACCCGTGCAGCGATTCTGATGGGCCTGTGCAGCCTGGCCGGCGTGGCGGCGGGGTATGGTTTCATGGTGCTGTGCTACTGAGTCCGCCGTGGCCGCCAGGCAGCTTGTGCTGCACCGCACAATGTTGTTAAGCCTACAAAGGTGACAGATGCACCGCCCGTGAGCGCGCAGCGCTGCGTCGCCGTGCGCCGAGTTTGATTTAAATCAAGGGTTTAATTTTCCTCCCGGATTGGCACTGGAGTTGCTTAGTGCTCTTCGTCGTCCCCACAGACAGAGAGCGCAACAGACATGAGCCAGAGGCCGATCTATCTCGACTACGCAGCGACGACGCCCGTGGACCCGCGCGTCGCGGCGAAGATGATTCCCTACCTGACCGAGCATTTCGGTAACCCGGCGAGCCGCTCCCACGCCTACGGCTGGGCTGCCGAAGAGGCGGCGGAAATCGCCCGGGAGCAGGTGGCGGCGCTGATTGGCGCTGATCCCCGCGAAATCGTGTGGACCTCCGGCGCCACCGAATCCAACAACCTGGCCATCAAGGGCGCGGCCCGCTTCTACCAGGGCAAGGGCAAGCACATCGTGACGGTCAAGACCGAGCACAAGGCGGTGCTCGATACCTGCCGCGAACTGGAGCGGGAGGGCTTCACCGTCACCTACCTGGATGTGCAGGAGAACGGCCTGCTGGATCTGGAGGCGTTTCGCGCCGCCCTGGTGCCGGGCACGGTGCTGGCCTCGGTGATGTTCGTGAATAACGAGATCGGAGTGATCCAGGACGTGGCTGCCCTGGGCGCCATCTGCCGGGAGAAGGGCGTGATCTTCCACGTGGATGCAGCCCAGGCCACGGGCAAGGTGGAGTTCGATCTGGCCCGGCTGCCCATTGATCTGATGTCCCTCTCCGCCCACAAGTGCTATGGGCCGAAGGGGATCGGCGCCCTCTACGTCCGGCGCAAGCCGCGCATCCGCCTCGAGGCGCTGATCCACGGTGGTGGCCATGAGCGGGGCCTGCGTTCCGGCACCCTGGCCACCCACCAGATCGTGGGCATGGGCGAGGCCTACCGTCTGTGCCGGGAAGGCATGGCGGCGGAGAACGAGCGTGTCCGCTGGCTGCGGGACCGCATGCTGGCGGGGCTTTCGGGCATGGAGGAGGTGTTCGTCAACGGCGATCTCAACCGCCGCGTGCCCCACAACCTGAACGTGAGCTTCAACTACGTGGAGGGCGAATCCCTGCTCATGGGGGTGAAAGCCCTGGCGGTCTCCTCCGGCTCCGCCTGCACCTCCGCCAGCCTGGAGCCTTCCTACGTGCTGCGCGCCCTGGGGCGCAGCGACGAGCTGGCCCACAGCTCCATCCGTTTCTCCATCGGGCGGTTCACCACCGAAGAGGAGGTGGATGCGGCCGTGCGCATGGTGACCGAGGCGGTGGGCAAGCTGCGCGAGATGAGCCCTTTGTGGGACATGGTGCGCGAAGGCATCGATCTTTCCACCGTGCAATGGGCCGCCCACTGAAAGCCGCCCCCTGAACCCGAATTTCCCGCCGGCCCGGCACGCCGGCCCCAGACAGAGGAGTCAAGGCCATGTCTTACAGCGAAAAAGTGATTGAGCACTACGAAAACCCCCGCAACGTGGGCGCTTTCGGCAAGGACGACGCGGGCGTGGGCACCGGCATGGTGGGTGCGCCCGCCTGCGGCGATGTGATGCGCTTGCAGATCAAGGTGAGCAAGGACGGCGTGATCGAGGACGCCAAGTTCAAGACCTACGGCTGCGGATCGGCCATTGCATCCAGCTCGCTGGTGACCGAATGGGTGAAGGGCAAGACCCTGGACGAAGCCCTGGCCATCAAGAATACCGAGATCGCCGAGGAGCTGGCCCTGCCGCCGGTGAAGATCCACTGCTCCATCCTGGCCGAGGACGCCATCAAGGCGGCCGTGGCCGACTACCGTTCCAAACAGTCGGGCGATATCGAAAAGCCCATCTGCCAGCCCGTTTCCGAGTGAAAGGAATTTGCCATGAGCACTGCTGAAGCCGTCGCCGAACTGTCCCCGGTCAATTTCACCGATGCCGCCGCCGGCAAGGTGGCCGAGTTGGTCGCCGAGGAAGGCAATCCGGATCTCAAGTTGCGCATCTACGTCACCGGCGGGGGCTGCTCCGGCTTCCAGTACGGGTTTGCCTTCGACGAAGTGCCCAACGAAGACGACACCCGGGTGGAGAAAGCCGGAACCACCCTGCTCATCGACGCCATGAGCCTGCAGTACCTGATGGGCGCCGAGATCGACTACGAGGACGGGCTCGAGGGTTCCCGCTTCGTGATCCGCAACCCCAATGCCTCCAGCACCTGCGGCTGCGGCAGTTCCTTCTCCATGTAATCCGGCCGAGGCCGCCATGCGCGCCCATCACCGGCAAATGCTGACCCTGACCCTGTGGGTCCTGGCCGCGGCCGCCCTGGTGGCCGGCCTCACCGTGCTGGTGACGTGCACGGCGACCGAGGGCTCGGCACTGGGGGAGGCGGCCGCCCTGCGTGCCAGCGCCCTGCCGGTGGCCGGCCATTAACCGAAGACGAGACCGACCATGAACATCGCCTGTACCGAATCCGCTGCCCGCCACATCCTCAAGACCCTGTCCAAGCGGGGCAAGGGGCTGGGCCTGCGCGTGGGGGTCAAGACCAGTGGCTGCTCCGGCATGGCCTACGCCCTGGAGTTTGCCGATGAGGCCGCCCCCGAGGACCTGATCTTCGAGAGCTTTGGGGTCAAGCTGGTGATCGACCCCAAGAGCCTGGCCTATCTGGACGGCACCGAACTGGACTTCGTCCGCGAAGGGCTGAACGAAGGCTTCAAATTCAACAACCCCAACGTCAAGGGAACCTGCGGCTGCGGCGAGAGTTTCTCGGTCTGAGCCCGCTTTGAGCAACGACGGGGTGCCGGCGTCGGGCCGGCTCGCCCCAACCGCCCTGAACGGAGCGCACGATGGCCCTACTGCAGATTGCCGAGCCCGGCTTGTCCACAGCCCCCCACCAGCATCGCCTGGCGGTGGGGATCGATTTGGGCACCACCAATTCCCTGGTGGCCACCATCGCCAGCGGGGTTGCCCGCGCCTTGCCGGACATGGAGGGCCACATCCTGCTGCCCTCGGCGGTGCGCTATCTGGCGGACGAGGATGAGCGGCCGGTGGTGGGCCGCGATGCGCTGGCCGCCCAGGCGCTGGATCCGGCCAACACCGTGGTTTCGGTCAAGCGTTACATGGGGCGCAAGCTCACCGATCTGGCCTCTGCCACCCATGCGGCCTACACGCTGGTGGACGGGCAGGGCATGGTGGCCGTGGAAACCTGTGCCGGGGTCAAGAGCCCGGTGGAGGTGTCCGCCGAAATCCTGCGCGAACTGCGGGAGCGGGCGGAAGCCTCGCTCGGGGGAGATTTGACGGGTGCGGTGATCACCGTGCCCGCCTATTTCGACGACGCCCAGCGCCAGGCCACCAAGGACGCGGCGCGGCTCGCGGGCCTGAACGTGCTGCGCCTGCTCAACGAGCCCACCGCGGCCGCCATCGCCTACGGCCTGGACAATGCCGCCGAAGGTATCTACGCGGTCTATGACCTGGGCGGCGGAACCTTCGACATTTCCATCCTGCGCCTGACCCGCGGGGTATTCGAGGTGCTGGCCACCAACGGCGATGCCGCCCTGGGCGGGGACGATTTCGATCACGCCATCTACGACTGGGCACTCGCCGTATTTGGTCTCGCCGAGCCCGGGCCGGAAGACTACCGGCGACTCATGATGGAGGCCCGTGCCGCCAAGGAGCGCCTTTCCGACGTGGCGGCCACCGACTACTGCGTCAGCCTCTCGGACGGCCAGCGCTATCGCGCCAGCCTCGGCCGGGACACCTTCTACGAAATCACCGCCACGCTGGTGCAGCGCACCCTCAAACCGGTGCGCAAGGCCCTCCGTGATGCCGGGCTGGAGCGGGACGAGGTGAAGGGAGTGGTGATGGTGGGGGGCTCCACCCGCATGCCCCACATCCGCACTGCGGTGGCGGAGTTCTTCGGCGTGCCGCCGCTCACCAACCTCGATCCGGATCAGGTGGTGGCCCTGGGGGCGGCCATGCAGGCCAACGTGCTGGCGGGCAACCGCCCGCCGGGGCAGGAGGGCGACTGGCTGTTGCTGGATGTCTGCCCCCTTTCCCTGGGCCTGGAAACCATGGGCGGCCTGGTGGAAAAGATCATTCCCCGCAACTCCACCATCCCCACCGCCCGGGCCCAGGATTTCACCACCTTCAAGGACGGGCAGACCGCCATGACCGTGCATGTGGTGCAGGGCGAGCGGGATCTGGTGTCCGAATGCCGCTCCCTGGCGCGGTTCACGCTGCGCGGCATTCCGCCCATGGTGGCCGGGGCGGCGCGCATCCGTGTCACCTTCCAGATCGACGCCGACGGCCTCCTGGCGGTTTCGGCGCGGGAGCAATCCAGCGGTGTCGAAGCCCATGTGGAGGTCAAGCCCTCCTATGGTCTGGCGGATGGGGAGATCACCCGGATGCTGCTCGACTCCTACGGCAAGGCGGAAATCGACAAGGCCGCCCGGGCCCTGCGGGAAGCCCAGGTGGAGGCCCGGCGGCTGCTCGACGCCACGGAGGCGGCTTTGCACGAGGACGGCGCCGCCCTGCTCGCCCCGCCTGAGCGGGAGGCGGTGGCCAAGGCCATGTACACCCTGGCCGAGCAGCTGGAAACCGGTGAGGATCTGCGGCTGGTGCGCCAGGCGACAGACGCACTGAATGCCGCCACCGCGGAGTTTGCGGCCCGGCGCATGGATGCCCATATTCGCAAGGCCCTTTCCGGCCGTACGCTGGAGACCCTGTGATGGCTGCCGTCACCGTACTGCCCCACCCCCAGTTGTGCCCGGACGGCCTCACCTTCGAGGGGGTCTCCGGCAAATCCCTGTGCGACCTGCTGCTCAGGAACGGCGTGGCCATTGAGCACGCCTGCGAGAAAGTGGCGGCCTGCGCCACTTGCCATGTGCTCATCCGCCAGGGGCTGGAGAGCCTGGCCGCCGCCAGCGAGCAGGAGGAAGACCAGCTCGACAGCGCCTGGGGGGTGGAAGCCCAGTCCCGCCTGTCCTGCTGCGTCAAGCTGGGAGCGGCGGATCTGGTGGTCGAATTGCCCCGGCACAGCCGCAACCATGCCCGGGAACATGGCTGAGCCCGCCACGCCGGAAGCCCGCGCCCTGGAGCGTGGCGCCCTGCTGGCCAATGTGGAAGAGGCGGCCACGGCGGTACTGGTGCTGACGGAGGGCCTGGAGGAAGCCGAATTCCTGGGTTCCCGCCTGACCCGTCGCGCCGTGCGGGGGCACCTGGACGTGATCACCGCCAGCCTGGCGGCGTTGGAAAAAACGTTGCGCGGCGAGATGCCCGAACTTGAGTGGGACGGCTGGGCCGTTGCCGCCCGGCGCATGGTCGCTGGCGGCGATGAGGGCGACGCCGCCCTGTGGTTCGCGGTGGTTTCGCTCACACCGGCCACCCTGCTGTGGCTGCGCATCCACCGGGGCAACAAACCCCAATTATTCAGCTTTACCGCCTGAACCGGACGGAGAACGCCATGCCCCTCTACGACTACGTGTGTCAGGACTGCCAGGCCAGCTTCGAGTTGCTGGTGCGCAGTTCCACCCAACCCGTGTGCCCCAAATGCGGGAGCGCCCGCCTGGACAAGCAGGTTTCCCTGCCGGCCGCGCCTGGCCAGACCGCCGGGATCATCAAGAACGCCCGGACCCAGGCCGCCAAGGAGGGGCACTTCAGCCATTACTCCCGCGCCGAGCGGGCCAAGCTGTAGAGCCCCTTGCCCGGCCGCGCCGCCATGCTTCATCTCGCCATCATCGGCGGTGGCCTGAGCGGCCTCGCCCTGGCGCGTGCCCAGCAGCAAGCCCATGAATCCTGGGGATTGTTCGAGGCGCGGGGGCGGCTGGGCGGGCGTATTCTCACCGTGCCGGGGCAGGCGGGGCAGCCGCTGGATCTTGGCCCCACCTGGTACTGGCCCGAGACCCAGCCCCGCCTGACCGCCTTGATCGCTGAGCTGGGGTTGGCCAGCGTGGCCCAGCACGACGATGGCACTGCCCGGGTGCTGCGGGACCCGGCGCAGCCGCCCACGACGGCTGCTGTCCCGGACCTGCATCAGGGGGCACGCCGCCTGGTCGACGGGATGGGGGCGCTGGCCAAAGCCCTCGAGTCCAGCCTTTCGCCCCAGCGCGTTCACCTGGAGCACGAACTCACCCATGTGCGTGACCGGGGGGCGTTCCTGGAGTTGAGCTTCCGGGTGGGGGCGTGGAGCACCTCGATCCAGGCCCGGCAGGTCGCCATCTGCTTGCCGCCCCGGCTGCTGGTGGAGCGGGTGGTGTTCGAGCCTGCGCTCCCCGCGCGGGCGTGGGAGGCCCTGCGCGGAACCCCCACCTGGATGGCGAGCGCCGCCAAGGTCCAGGTGCTCTATCTCAGCCCCTTCTGGCGCGACCAGGGCCACTCCGGCAACGCCTTCGTCACCCACGCCCAGGCCGTGCTGGGGGAAATTTTCGATGCCTGCGGCGAGCCGCCGGACGCCGCCGCGGCCCTGGGCGGATTCTTCGCCCTCAGTGCCGAGCAGCGTGACATGTTCCGCAGCAGCCTGGCCTTGCTGGCCCGCAACCAGTTGGCCCAGGTCTTCGGGCCGGACGGCGAGTGGGGTGAATTGCACATGCAGGACTGGGCGCAGGAGCCGCTCACCTGCAGCCGGGCGGATCGGGACGAGCGCTCCGGGCAGCACGGCGCCCGGGGCAACCCCCTGCTGAGCCAGCCCTTGTGGGGCGGAAGACTGTATCTGGGCGGCGCCGAGACGGCGGAACAAGGCTGGGGCTACCTGGAGGGCGCACTGGCGTCCGCCGGGCGCATCGGCCGCTTGTTACGGCCCGCGGTGTCGGTCGGCAATGGCGAGAACGATCTGCCGGTGGCCCGCTTTGCCGACTGGGTGGCCCGGGCCCGGGCGTCCGCGGCCCAGCGCTACCAGCAGGAACTGCACCGGCTGCTTTCCAGCCAGCACCGCGACGAACTGACCCGCACCGCCGTCCTGGCCGTGGTCGCGGGCATCTACCGGGAGGCTCTGGACGAACTGGCCACCTGTGGGCTGGCGCTCCATGGCGTGCCGGTGGAGCAGGGCCGCTCCGCCCTCACCCCGGCAGTGCTGGCGCCTTTTCATGGTTTCAGCGACAGCTTTCTGGCCGAGGCCATCCAGCACAACGGGACGTCTTGCGCCATCTCCAACTTCCCGGACGAGCACATCCCCGGGCCGGACACCCTCCACCGCATCCGCCAAGGCCTGGCCGGCGCCTGGCGGGACTTCGCCCTCGCCGCCAATGCGCTGCTGATCGCCGGCCCCCCGGCAGGGGCGGAAGGCTGACGGCTCAGCCCCCCGGGTTTTCCAGATCCCCCGCTGCCTCGCCCCGCCGGCATGACGACGCCCGGAATGGGCGGGGTGTGCCCCGGCTGCGCCGGCCAGCACCCGCCCAGGGCGCTCGGCTCCCCCTCGCGCGGTGCTGCTGATCCCGCAGGTTTTCCCGCCACAGCCCGGTGACTTTTTGCGGCGGAGGGCGCCTCGGCAAGCCCCCCGCGCGCACCCGGGCGGTGCTGTTGCGAAGCCGACAAACGCGACATCGCCCTTGGGCCGCGTTGCCGCGGATTCCGGCCGGAAGGCAGAAAACGTCTACATAACAAGTGCTTGTGCACCAGCCCGGGGCGTGGCACGTGAATTGCTGAGCTTAGGGCGAAAGGACGGGACCCCCATGAGCACAACTCCGGTCATCAACGACACAACCCTGCGCGACGGCGAACAAACCGCCGGCGTGTGCTTCACGGTCGAAGAGAAGTGCGCGATCGCCCAGGCACTGGCCGACGCGGGCGTGCCGGAGATGGAAGTGGGTATCCCTTCCATGGGGCCGGTGGAGGTGGAAGGCATCCAGGAGATCGCCCGCCTGGCCCTGCCGGCCAAGCTGATGGTGTGGGGCCGGATGTGCGACACCGACTTCAAGGCAGCCAGCGCCTGCCCGGTGGACATCATCAACCTCTCCATTCCGGTCTCCGACATCCACATCGAGCGCAAGCTCAAGCGGGACCGGGACTGGGTGCTGGCCCAGATCCGCCACTACGTGGATCTGGCGCGCACCGCCGGTTTCGACGTGAGCGTGGGTTGCGAGGACGCCTCCCGCGCCAATCTGGACTTTCTTTCCCGCGTGGCCGTGGCCGCCCAGGGCGCCGGCGCCCGGCGCATCCGTTTTGCCGACACGCTGGGCATTCTCGATCCCTTCGAGACCTACGGCGCCATCGCCCGCGTCCGTGGCGAGGTGGATATCGAAATCGAAATCCACGCCCACGACGATCTGGGCCTGGCCACCGCCAACACCCTGGCGGCCCTGCGCGCCGGTGCGAGCCACGCCAACACCACGGTCAACGGGCTGGGGGAACGGGCCGGCAACGCCCCGCTGGAAGAGGTGGTGATGGGTTTGCGCCATCTCTACGGGGTGGAAAGCGGCGTTCATACCACCGCCCTGCCTGCCATCTCCCGCCTGGTGGCCGAGGCCTCCGGCCGGCCGGTGGCGCCCAACAAAAGCATCGTCGGCGAATCCGTGTTCACCCACGAGGCCGGCCTGCATGTGGATGGCCTGCTCAAGGACCGCCGCACCTACGAGAGCTTCGACCCGGCCGAGGTCGGCCGCAGCCACCGCACGGTGCTGGGCAAGCATTCCGGCTCCAAGTCGGTCATTGCCGCCTACGCCCGCTTGGGCCTGACCCTCTCCGAGGGCGATGCCCAGCGATTGCTGGAGCGCATCCGCGCCCATGCGGTGGCGGTCAAGCGGGAGCCCACCGCCCATGAGCTCGCCCGCTTCTACCTGGAAGCGACCGAGCTGGGCGCCATGCTGTCCTGACATGAAGCGAGACGAAACCATGGCCACCGCCACCCTTTCCACTGCCGCATCCGTCGTCGCGCGGCCGGGCTTCCTGGCCCAGATCCGCGAGGATGTGGCCTGCGTGTTCGCCCGCGACCCGGCGGCCCGCAGCACCCTGGAACTGGTGACCATTTACCCCGGGGTGCAGGCCATCGTCCTGCACCGCATTGCCCATGGCCTGTGGAAGCGGGGGCTGCGCTACACGGCCCGGCTGGTGTCGTTTTTCAGCCGCTGGCTGACCAACGTGGACATCCATCCGGGTGCCACCATCGGCCGGCGCTTTTTCATTGACCACGGTGCCTGCGTGGTGATCGGCGAGACCGCCGAGATCGGTGACGATGTCACCCTCTACCACGGCGTCACCCTGGGCGGCACCACATGGAATCCGGGCAAACGCCATCCCACCCTCGGAAGCGGTGTGGTGGTGGGGGCCGGGGCCAAGATCCTGGGCGCCATCACCGTCGGCGAAAACGCCCGGGTGGCGGCCAATTCGGTGGTGATTGACGACATCCAGCCCGGCATGACCGTGGTCGGCATCCCCGGGCGCATGGTGTTGCCGCGGGAACGCCGCCGGGTGGCCGGCGGCATCGACCTGGACCACCACCAGATGCCCGATCCGGTGGGCAAGGCCATCGGCTGCCTGCTGGAACGCATTGCCGATCTCGAAAATCAGGTGGCCGCCCTCAAGGGGGAGCCGGCCGCCACGGAGGGCGCCTGCCGCGCCTGTGACGACACCTGCGCCGAACCCACCTTCGCTCGCCGTACCGGCGCGACACGACCCATCAAAGGAGGCGCAAGCCATGAATGAACTGACGACCGAGCTGGCCAAACTGTCTTCCGCCGAAGAGTTTCTGGAGTTCTTCGCCGTGCCTTTCGACCAGAAGGTGGTCAATGTCTGCCGGCTGCACATCCTCAAGCGCTTCTACCAGTACCTGCGCCAGGACGCCAAGCTCGCCGGCCTCAAGGACAACGAGCTGTTCTCCCGCTATCGCCACTGGCTGACCAGGGCTTATGAGGACTTCCTGGCCTCCACGCCCGCCCAGGAGAAGGTGTTCAAGGTGTTCCAGGACGCGGAAGGCGCCAAGCGCGTCTCGGTCGAGCACCTGCGCGCCACCCTGCCGTCCGCCGCGGCACGCTGAATCTACGCAATCAGGAGCCCCCAACCATGCATATCGTCGTCTGTATCAAGCAGGTGCCCGACTCGGCGCAGATCCGGGTGCACCCGGTGACCAACACCATCATGCGCCAGGGCGTGCCCGCCATCGTCAATCCCTACGACCTGTTCGCTCTGGAAGAGGCCCTGCGCCTGAAGGACAAGTTCGGGGGGCGGGTCACGGTGCTGTGCATGGGGCCGCCCCAGGCCGAGGACGCGTTGCGCAAGTGCCTCTCCTTCGGCGCCGACGATGCCATCCTGGTGACCGACCGGGCCTTCGCCGGTGCGGACACCCTGGCCACCAGCTACGCCCTGGCGGCGGCCATCCGCCAGATCGGCAAGGAACAGACCGTGGATGTGGTGTTTACCGGTAAGCAGACCATCGATGGCGATACCGCCCAGGTGGGCCCCGGCATTGCCAAACGCCTCGGGCTGCAGCTTCTGACCTACGTTTCCGGCATCCGCGAACTGGATCTGGACGACAAGACCATCACCATCGAGCGTCGGGCCGAGGGTGGCCTGCAGGTGCTCAAGACCGCGGTGCCGTGCCTGATCACCATGCTCGAAGGCACCAACGAAATGCGCTTCGCCCCCATGGGCAACATGATCCGCGCCGCCCGCTGTGAAGTGCGCAAGTGGAACAAGGACGCCGCCGGCATCGAGGACATCTCCAAGATCGGCCTGAAGGGCTCGCCCACCGTGGTCAGCAAGGTGTTCGGCCCCACTCCCCGTTCCGAGAAGGCGGATGTCCAGTACGTGGAAAACGCCAGCCCCAAGGACTGCTCGCTCAACCTGCTGCAGAAGATTTTCACCCAGCAGCCCACCCTGGAGCGGGACATCCTTGTTGCCAGCGCCGGCGTCTGACGCCAGCGCCCCCGACCCCAAAGAAAAGGAACGCACGCCATGAGCGACGAAGCCCCGAAAAAGCCCGCCGGCCGCGGCGGCCGCAACCTGGAACTGCCTGAACACCTGAAGGCCTACAAAGGTGTGTGGGTGTTCATCGAACACGACCGGGGGGTGGTCCATCCCGTGTCCTGGGAGCTGCTGGGGGAGGGCCGCAAGCTGGCCGACACCCTGGGTGTCACCCTCTCCGGCGTGATCATGGGTGGGCCCGACGAGCCCCTGGACAGCTACGCCAAGGAGGCCTACACCTTCGGCGCCGAGTCTTGCTACATCATCCGCGACCCGGTGCTCAAGGGCTACCGCAACGAGCCTTTCACCAAGGGCATGACCGATCTGGTCAACAAGTTCCAGCCGGAGATCGTGCTGCTGGGCGCCACTACCATGGGCCGCGATCTGGCGGGCTCCGTGGCCACCACCCTGGCGACCGGCCTCACCGCCGATTGCACCGAGCTGAAGATTGACCCGGCCACCCGGGCCCTGGCTGCGACCCGCCCGACCTTCGGTGGTTCGCTGTTGTGCACCATCATGACCCTGGCCTACCGGCCGCAGATGGCCACCGTGCGCCCCCGGGTGATGCGCATGCCCGATGCGGACACGAGCCGCACCGGCACCATCGTCGAAACGGCGCTGGGCATGATCGAGACGGACATCGTCACCAAGCTGCTGGACTTCATCCCCGACGCCCAGAGCAACAAGGCCAATCTGGAGTACGCCAACATTATCGTGTCCGGCGGCAAGGGCATGAAGAACATCGACAACTTCAAGCTCATCTGGGAACTGGCCAAGGTCCTGGGCGGCGAAGTGGGCGCCACGCGCCCCATCGTCCAGTCCGGCTGGGTCGAAGCGGAGCGCCAGGTGGGCCAGACGGGCAAGACCGTCCGACCCAAACTCTACATCGCCGCCGGCATCTCTGGCGCCATCCAGCACCGGGTGGGGATGGAAGGCTCGGATGTGATCGTCGCCATCAACATGGACCCGAACGCCCCGATCTTCGATTTCGCCCACCACGGCATCATCGGCAACGCCATGCAGGTGCTGCCGGTGCTGACCCAGACCTTCCGCGAGCACATCGCCTCGCGGGCCCGCAAAGCTGCCTGAGGAGCACGCCCATGAACGACAAATTCGACGTCATCGTCGTCGGCGCCGGGCCCTCCGGCAACGCGGCGGCCTATACCGCGGCCAAGGCCGGGTTGTCGGTGCTGCAGATCGAGCGGGGGGAGTATCCCGGCTCCAAGAACGTGCAGGGCGCCATCCTGTACTCCGACGCGCTGGAAAAGCTGATCCCGGATTTCCGTGACGAAGCCCCCCTGGAGCGCCACATCATCGAGCAACGGATGTGGGTGCTCGACGATGAATCCTTCATCGGCACGCATTTCCGCAGCAACGATTACAACAAGCCGCCCTACAACCGCTACACCATCATCCGTGCCCAGTTCGACAAGTGGTTCTCCTCCAAGGTCAAGGAGGCCGGCGCCCTGGTGATCTGCGAAACCACCGTCGAGCAGTTGCTGATGGACGGCGACCGGGTGGTGGGCGTGCGGGTGGATCGGGAAGGCGGCGACGTGTTTGCCGACGTGGTGATCCTGGCCGACGGCGTCAATTCGACCCTGGCCCGCAAGGCCGGCTTCCACGGCGAGATCCAGGCCGGCAACGTGGCCCTGGCGGTGAAGGAAATCCTCTTCATGCCCCAGGAGACCATCGAGGCGCGCTTCAACGTCAAGGAAGGCGAAGGCGTGGTGATCGAGATGATCGGCAAGATCACCGACGGCATGATGGGCACCGGCTTTCTCTACACCAACGGCGATTCGCTCACCATCGGTGTCGGTTGCATGCTCTCCGACTTCAAGGAAAACCCCAACAAGACTTCGCCCTACACGCTGCTGGAGAAGATGAAGGCCCACCCTTCCATCGCGCCCCTGATCGAAGGCGGCGAGATGAAGGAGTACTGCGCCCACCTGATCCCGGAAGGCGGCTTCTACGCGGTACCCAAGGTGTATGGCCCGGGCTGGATGATCGTGGGCGACTCGGGTGGCTTCGTCAATGCGGTGCATCGCGAGGGCTCCAACCTGGCCATGACCACCGGGCGTCTGGCCGCCGAGACGGTGATCGAGGCCAAGGCCGCCGGCAAGGACATGAACGAGAAGACCCTGTCGGCCTACAAGGCCAAGCTGGACGACAGTTTTGTGATGAAGGACCTGCACAAGTACCGGGACATGCCGCAGGTTTTCCACAAGAACAACCAGTTCTTCACCAGTTATCCCGAACTGGTCAACAAGGCCGCCCAGACCATGCTGACCGTGGATGGCGTGGATAAGAAGACCAAGGAGAAGGCCATCTTCTCCAGCTTCAAGCGTACCCGCAGCCTGACCGGGCTGGTGGGGGATGCCGTCAAACTCTGGAGGGCCTTCCGATGAGCCTCGCTGTGAACGTGGAAGAAAAGCTGTACCAGAACCGGTACAAGGTGGACCACGGTCGTCCCCACATCAAGATCAAGAACCCCGAGATCTGCCGCGACACCTGTGGCAGCCAGGCGTGCACCTACGTCTGCCCGGCCGCCTGCTACAAGACAGAAGGCAATGGCGCGGTCACCCTGATTACCGACGGCTGCCTGGAATGCGGAAGCTGCCGCGTGATCTGCACGGAGCACAGCAATGTGGCGTGGGAGTATCCCCGCGGCGGGCACGGCATCCTCTTCAAGTTCGGTTAAGGCAGGCTCATGGACGACATTCATCTGTTCCTGGCCCATGCGATCCAGCTGGAAAAGGAAGCCGCAAGGCGTTACGAAGAACTGACCGCGGCGATGGGGACTGCGGGCAATCGGGAGGTGGAAGCCTTCTTCAAGGAAATGGCCCATTTCTCCCGCAAGCATCTGGCGGAGGCCATGGCCCGGGGTGGATTCCGGGTGGTGCCCCAGTTGCGCCCGGAGGAATACCGTTGGCCCGAGGGCACCAGCCCCGAATCGGCCGCGTGGGAAGGTGTCGATGCCTTCATCGATGTGCCCGCAGCCCTGGAGCTGGCCCTGGAAGCGGAACGCCAGGGGCTGGCCTTCTACGCCACCATCGCCGCAACCACCAAGAATGTCCGGGTGCAACGGATGGCCCAGGAGTTCGCCGAGGAGGAATCGGAACACGTGACTGCGCTGGAGAAGTGGATCCAGAAAGTCTCCCCCTGATGTTCCGCCGGGCCGCGGGCGATCTGCGGTCCGGTTTTGCGTTGCCACAAGAACAAGGGCCGTGCGGTTCCGGCCGCACCCCGACCATCCCCACAAACCCTGACGGGAGAAGCACATGTCCAAACCTCAACGCCACGTGTTCGTCTGCAGCCAGCAACGCCCCCCGGGGCACCCGCGCGGTTCCTGCGCGGCCAAGGGCTGCAACGAAGTGCTGCAAACCTTCTGGGCGGAACTGCAGAAGCGCAACGCCTGGGACAAGATCGGCATCACCTACTCCGGCTGCCTGGGGCCCTGCGATCAGGGGCCCAACGTGCTCGTCTATCCGGAAGGGGTCTTGTACAACAAGGTGAGCAAGGACGACGTGCTGGAGATTTTTGACAAGCACCTGGTGGGCGGCGAAGTGGTGGACCGCCTGGTTGCCCCGCCCAGCGTCTGGTGAGGATGCCATGAACCTGATGACCGGCCAGAGCGCTCAGGAACTCTTCGGGGGCACGGCGCCGCCCTCGGTGGCCAAACTGCTGCGGGAAGCCGCCGCCGCCCACGCCGATCCGGTGCGGGCCGAGGCCCTGCTGTGGAGCGCCAAGCTCGTGGCGCCCGAGTGCCTGCCGGTCTACTTCGCGCTGTACAAGTTCTACTTCTACAAGGGCCGCCTGGCAGAAGCCGAGCGTTGTGCCCGGGATGGTCTCCAAACGGCCGCCCGGGCCGCCGGCCTCGACAGCCACTGGAGTCGCGTGGCGGCGGGCGATGCGGATTTCAGCCAGAACGGCCCGGCCCGTTTCTGGCTGTTCACCCTGAAGGCCCTGGCCTTCATCCGCCTGCGTCGGGGCGACACCGCCGAGTCCGACGCCCTGCTGCGCCACTGCGCCAAACTCGATCCCCACGATCAAACCGGCGCCAGCGTGATCCGCAGCTTGCGCCAGGGGAGCGCAGGCAAGTAAGCGGCCCGCGAGTCCCGCACAGCCCATGAAAAAGGCCCGCACCTGCGGGCCTTGGCGTTTGCTGCGGGGGGCGCGCCCGCGCTTACAGCAGCGCCGATACCTGCTTTTCGCCCCGCTCGTACACCACATGGGCGCGGCCTACCAGCAGCGGATCGATGGTGCCGATGCGTTCCGCGTCTTTTTTGGCGTAGTGCAGCTTGTGCAGGATGTAGCGCATGGCGTTGAGGCGCGCGCGCTTCTTGCAGTTGCTCTTGATCACCGTCCACGGCGAGTCCGCCGTGTCGGTGTAGAAGAACATGGCTTCCTTGGCCTTGGTGTAGTCGTCCCATTTGTCCAGGGACGCCATGTCGATGGGGCTCAGTTTCCACTGCTTGAGCGGGTGTACCTTGCGCTCCTTGAAGCGGCGGCGCTGTTCCTCGCGGCTGACGCTGAACCAGAACTTGATCAGGTGGATGCCGCTGCGCACCAGGTTGCGCTCGAACTCGGGGCACTGGCGCATGAACTCGTCGTACTCCTCGTTGCTGCAAAAACCCATCACCCGCTCCACCCCGGCCCGGTTGTACCAGGAACGGTCGAAGAGGACGATCTCGCCGTGGGAGGGCAGATGCTGCACGTAACGCTGGAAATACCACTGGCCGCGTTCCACGTCGGTGGGTTTTTCCAGCGCCACCACCCGGGCACCCCGGGGGTTCAGGTGCTCCATGAAGCGCTTGATCGTGCCCCCCTTGCCCGCGGCGTCCCGCCCTTCGAACAGGATCACCACCCGCTGCCCGGTTTCCTTGACCCAGGCCTGGAGCTTGAGCAGTTCCATCTGCAGGCGGTACTTCTGCTTCTCGTAGTTCTTGCGGGACATCAGGTTCTTGTAGGGGTAGCCTCCGGTACGCCAGTCCGACGACAGTTCATCGTCCGGCCTGATCGGCAGCTTCCCGGTTTCCGGCGCATGGCGCAGCAGTGCGTGGCGCAGTGCCTGGATGTCGTCCGGCGAGGCGCCCTTGAGCACGGCCGTCAGTTCGTCGGCGAGCTGAGTGTCTTCACTGCGGCTCGGATCGGCGAGGATTTCCTTGATCGCGGTGACCTTGGATTGCTGGGCAGCGCTGGTGCGGTCTTCCACCGCGTAACGCTCCATGGCCTCGGGCGAGCTGGTGGGGCCGGTGTCGCCTTGGGCCGTGGCGCGAGGGCGCTTGCTGCCCGTACCGGCGGCCGCGCCGTTGGTACGGCGGCGGCTGGCTGCTTTGGCAGCGGTGGGAGGGGGTGTCTCGGCAGTGTCGGGTTTGTTCTCTTCCATGCGGTTCTCCTGTGCTGAATTCTGTGTGCAACAAAACGCCCCGATCGTCCGCCCGGCCTTGCCACTCAAGGGCAAAACCCTGCTTTCCATCGGAGGCGCATTGCCACCTTTCATCTCACCTGCATCTTAAGACTAATCCTCCCCGAACCTCCGATTACTGAGATTTCTCAAGCTTTCGCGCCGGGTTGGCCGCCCCCGGCAGGTGGTTTGATCATCATCAAGCGCGGGGTCTTAGCCTATCGCTAGTGTTCGCCGTAATATAGGAAACGAGGGTGCATTTTGAAACTTTGGAGAATCCGATATGAAGAGTCTTATTTCTGCTGCCACCCTGGCTGCGCTCTCGCTGGGTCTTGCCCAGACGGCCTTGGCGGCGCCGGGCGACGATGCCGAGATGAAGCAGCTGGCCGCCAAGAGCGGGTGCGTCGCCTGCCATAGCATCGAGCCTGGTGCCAAGGGCCCCGAGGGCCTGGCTCCCGTTGGACCGGCCTGGAAAGACGTGGCCGCCAAGTACAAGGGGGACAAAGCTGCCCAGGACCGGCTGACCAAGACGGTATTGCAGGGGTCCAACCCCTACGATAGCCACTGGAAGGGCAAGGCCAGCGGTTTGGCCATGCCGCCCAATGCGGTGGCCATCACCGAGCCCGACGCTCGCAAACTGGTGGGCTGGATCCTCGGTCTGAAGTGATCTAAGCCTGCCCCGGGCGCGGGTTTGGCGCTGTGATACAGTGTCCGCCATGCCCAAACCAGTATCTCCTGCCTGCCTGCAAGACGACCCCGGCCCCGCCTTGGCCGGGAGCGGCTTTCCCCCCGCCGCGACCGATTCCGATCCCGCTCTGGTGCCCCCGTTTGCCGGCCTTGATCCGGACTGCGTCCTCGGTGCGCTGGAAAGTGTCGGCTTCATTCCGGACGGGCGCCTCCTTGCCCTCAACAGTTTCGAGAACCGGGTCTATCAGATCTGGCTCGACGACGGGCCTGCCCCCATGGTGGTGGTCAAGTTCTATCGCCCGCACCGCTGGAGCGATGCCGCCATCCTCGAAGAGCACGCGTTCTCCCATGAGCTGGACCAACGGGAAATTCCCGTCGTTGCGCCCATCCGCCTGGGGGAAGGCGGTACCCTCAATTGTCACAGGGGGTTCCGCTTTGCCGTGTTTCCGCGCCGGGGGGGCCGCGCGCCGGAACTGGATGCACCGGAAACGCTAGAGTGGATGGGCCGTTTCATCGGGCGCATCCACGCGGTCGGAGCCCTGGCGCGCTACCAGGCCCGGCCGACGCTGGATATCGCCAGCTTTGGCCACGAACCCCGGGACTGGTTGCTCGCCCACGATTTCATCCCGCCGGAACTCCTTGCGCCGTGGCGTGCGGCGGTGGATCTGGCCCTGGAGGGGGTGGAGCGCTGTTTCGAGCGGGCGGGCGATGTGGCTCACCTGCGGCTGCATGGAGACTGCCACCCGGGCAACGTGCTGTGGACCGACCAGGGCCCGCATTTCGTGGATCTGGACGACAGCCGGATGGGACCGGCGATCCAGGATCTGTGGATGCTCCTCTCCGGAGATCGCGCTGCCATGCAGCGCCAGTTGGCCGACGTGCTGGCCGGGTACGAGGATTTCTGCGATTTCGACACGCGGGAACTGCACCTGCTCGAAGCCCTGCGTACCTTGCGCCTGATCCATTACTCCGCCTGGCTGGCCCGCCGCTGGCACGACCCGGCTTTTCCCGCTGCTTTCCCCTGGTTTAACACCCAGCGCTACTGGCAGGACCGCATCCTCGAGTTGCGGGAGCAGATTGCCCTCCTGGACGAACCCCCTCTCTGGTCCCGCTGACCCGCGCCCCTCGTCCGCATGACCCTCCGGGGGCCAGGGGCTTATTCCTGAATTGCCTTTCTGGGCGGCGTTTTTATTCTTTTTTTGACTGAGAATATGAGCGCCGGGCGCTGCTCCCGCCCCGGCGGTTTTTCTATACTCCGCCGCATCGCAACAATCACCCCGAGGATCCCTGGCCATGGCCAAGATCGGCACCGAGCGCGTACTCAGCGTGCACCATTGGAACGACACGCTGTTCAGCTTCAAGACCACCCGCGATCCGGCCATCCGTTTCGAGAATGGCCACTTCGTGATGATTGGGCTGGAGGTCGGCGGACGGCCGCTGATGCGCGCCTACAGCATCGCCAGCGCCAACTACGAAGAACACCTGGAATTCTTCAGCATCAAGGTGCCCAATGGCCCGCTCACCTCCCGGTTGCAGAACCTGCAGCCCGGTGACGTGATTCTGGTGAGCCGCAAGCCCACCGGCACCCTCACCATCCACGATCTGCTGCCGGGCAAGCATCTGTACCTCTTTGCCACCGGCACCGGGCTCGCGCCCTTCATGAGCATCATCCACGACCCGGAAACCTACGAGCGGTTCGAAAAGGTCGTCCTCTTCCACGGCGTACGCCAGGTGTCGGAGCTCGCCTACCGCGACTACATCTCCAGCCATCTGCCGCAGAACGAGTACCTGGGTGAGGAAATCCGCAACAAGCTGATCTATTACCCCACCGTGACCCGGGAAGCCTTCGAGAACCAGGGCCGCCTCACCGAGCTGCTGGAAAGCGGCAAGCTCTTTCAGGACATCGGGCTGCCTCCCCTGGATCCGGCGGTGGATCGGGCCATGATCTGCGGCAGCCCGGCCATGCTGGCCGACACCAGCGCCATGCTCGACGCCCGCGGTTTCAAGATCTCCCCCCATATCGGGGCGCCGGGCGACTACGTGATCGAGCGGGCCTTCGTCGACAAGTGATCGGCCCGCGCCCGGGCAAAGGCCCGGGCATCCCGGATGAAGTGCTGAAAGTCCGCCTCGAAGCCGGCTTCATCCGCCAGCAGTTCCTCCAGGCCACCGGCCAGCGGATTGGGCCGGCGCAGGCGGTGGACGGCCATCCGTTCCAGCGCCAGGGCGATGCTGCGCCCCTCGGCGTAGGAGGCCAGCCAGTTGTTCCGGCGCATGGCGGGCAGGATGAGTGTCAGGCGCTCCGGCAGCAGGGGCGCATGGTCTTCCAGCAGCGTGTAGGCCGCATCGGCGAATGCTTCCAGTGGCGCCGGGTGGAAGCGCTCCCAGCTGCGGGCGAGCAGATGGTCGTAGAACATGTCCACCAGGATGCCCGCGTAGCGTCGACGCGGCGGGCTGACGCGCTCCCGGCTGCGGCGGAAGGCCGGGTGGGTGTCGGCGAAACTGTCGATCTGCCGGTGTAGCGCCACCCCTGCCGCTACTGCCTCGGGCAGGCCCGCGGGCAGCGGGCCTTTCACGAAATCACCCATCAGTCCGCCCAGTCGCAGGGCGTCGTTGTCTCCCGCCAGAAAAGCATGGGCCAGGTAGTTCATACTTAGTGCTTTCAGTTTCTTAGCCGGAGCAAGCCCGTGGATGCCATCAACTGGCCGCTGTACCTCACCGCCGTTGTCCTGCTTACCCTGACGCCGGGGCCGGACATGCTGTACGTGATCTCCCGCGGGCTGGCGGAGGGCCGGCGCAGCGGCGTGGTGTCGGCCATGGGGCTGACGCTGGGGGTATTGTCCCACGCTCTGCTGGCAGCCTTTGGGGTGAGCGCCCTGTTGCTCGCTTCGGAAATGGCGTTCGTCGCCCTCAAGCTGGCGGGGGCCGCCTACCTCTTTTATCTGGGGGTCAAGATGCTGCGGGCGGGCGGCGGGTTCGCCGTGCCGGCCGATGGCGCGGCGCCCACGGGCAGTGCCTTTTGGCAGGGGGCGGTGTCAGCGCTGCTCAATCCCAAGCTGGCGCTGTTCTTCTTTGCCTTCCTGCCCCAGTTCGTGCCCGCCGGCAGTGCTGCTCCGGTGCGGGACATGCTGGTGCTGGGCATCACGTTCGCCGTTGTGGCCATTCCCATCCAGGCGGCGTTCGGTTTTTTCGCCGGCAGCCTGTCGGGTTGGCTGCGGCGTACGCCCCAGGCCTCGGGCCGGGTGACGAAGGTGGCGGGGGCCTTGCTCGTACTGCTGGGCGTGCGCCTGCTGTTTGCCCAACGCAGTTGATGGAGCGGCTGGCTTAAACCACCGAGGGGCGGTTGAGCAGGGAGAGGTGCCCCTGGGGCCCGGCAAAGTGCGCGGCGAGTTGCTGGCGCCGGTCTTCGTCCCCGTCCACGCTGATCACGTATTCCAGCTCTTGCGGGGTCAGCAGTTTGATGGGCAGCAGCCGCACCGGTCCATCCGGCAAGTCCAGCCACTGGGGGAAGCGTGGTGTCGGCAGGCCCACCAGGGCGCCACTCTGGCCATCCGCGTCCTTCAGGTGTTCGGGCAGTGTCGGCAGTTCCATGACCGTGGCGATGCAGGGGTGCTGCGCCAGCAGGTCGACGAAATCACCGCAGCCGGCCACCAGTTGGGCAACCTCGTGCACCAGTTCGAACAGCCAGCTATCCGCGATTTCGGCAAAACGGCCGGGGGTTTCGGCGCAGACCTCGACCTGATAGCCGCCGGGAATGTTCTCCTCGACGAAGGGGTCCGAGAGCCCGTCGCTTACCACGATGGTGCTGGTGTCGGTCTCCACCACCCGCCAGGTGGCATGTCCGGCAGGCCAGCGCGGACTGCAGAAGGTGGCGGGGGAGGGCAGGGGCGCCAGTTCCCGCGTCAGCAGACGACCCCATCCGGCATAAACCGAATGGCGTGCGCAGCGAGCGGCCGCTACCCTGGAGTCGTCTTTGGTGGCGTGCTGTGATCGATTCATCACCTGCGGCGCAATGTCGTGGGCGGGGTCGCCAAGGATACGCTGCAACCAGTGCATGGGGGTCTCCGGGTGGGCGGGGCGGTGGATAAATAATGTGCCGTGTGCTGACTGCCAAGAATAGAAGGGGTATCTCCTTGGCAATCGTCATGATCGGGGTGGCTTTCGGCGGCTTTTCCCGGCTTGTGGACAGCGGGCGGGGCAATGGCGATTTACGGCGCAGCTCGGGAGGGCGAGAATCCGCTTCGTCAACAACCCCGCGAGGAGAGGACCATGGACTACACCGGAAGCTGCCATTGCGGCCGTATCGCGTTCAAGGTGGAAGGCGAGCTCAATGGCGTCGTGGATTGCAATTGCTCCATCTGCCGCAAGAAGGCTTCGCTCTTGTGGTTTGTGCCCCGGGCGAGCCTGACGCTGCAGACGCCGGCGGAAGACATGGCGACCTATCGTTTCAACACCCGCGTCATCGCCCATCACTTCTGCCCGGTCTGCGGTGTCTCTCCCTTCGGTGAAGGCCGCGATCCCCAGGGCAACGAAATGGCTGCGGTGAACGTGCGCTGCCTCGACGGCGTCGATCTTGCGGCCCTGCCCGTCCATCACTATGACGGCGCCAGCCGGTGAGCGCACTGCTGCCGGACGGGCCGGCGCTGCTGGCCTTCCTCGCCGCCAGCGCGGTGCTTGCGGCCACCCCGGGCCCCGGGGTGGTGTACATCGTCACCCGTAGCCTGACCCAGGGGCGGCGTTCGGGCTTCGCATCCGCGGCGGGGGTAGCCGTGGGCAACCTGGGCAATGCCTGGGGGGCCGCCCTGGGGCTGGGGGCGTTGTTCTCCGTGTCCGCCCTGGCGTTCGAGCTGGTACGCTGGGCAGGGGCGCTCTATCTGCTGTGGCTGGCTTGGCGTCTGCTGCAGCGCCCGGGTGCTGCAGCGCCGGATTGCCCGAAGGGCCCGGCCATGCCCGTTGCGCCGTGGCCCCGGATACTCCGGCAAGGTGCGCTGGTGGCCCTGTTCAACCCCAAGACCACGGTGTTCTTTGCCGCCTTCCTGCCCCAGTTCGTGAGCGCCGGTGCTTCCCCCGTCCTGCAGAGCATGGCCTTGGGTGCGCTGTTCGTGGCTGTCGCGGCCGTCAGCGATGCCGTCTACGTGCTTGCCGCGAGCCGGGCGGCGCCGTGGCTGGCGCGGCGCACCGGCGCCGGGAGGGTGGGGCGCTGGCTGGGCGCCGGGGCCATGGCCGGGCTGGGCCTCTACGCGGCCTGGTCGGGAAACAACGGAGCACGCCGTTAACCCGGCTACCCAATACGGCGGACACCGCGATGAACAACACATTGAAGCGCGAGCTGATCAAGATGCGGGACGCGGATCTGGCCACCCGGGAACGCCTGGCCGGTCGCGGCGAACTGCGGGAGAACGCCTACCACCCGGAAATGCGCGCCCTGCATGAGCGCCACAACCGTCGTATTCGCGCCATCATCGCGGCCTTCGGCTGGCCGGGCACATCGCTGGTGGGGGAAGAGGGGGCCGAGGCGGCCTGGCTGCTGCTACAGCACGCCGTGCTTGACCCGGAACTGCAGGCCCTGTCCATCGGCCTGCTGCAGGAGGCGGTGCAGTGTGGCGAGGCACCGGGCTGGCACCTGGCCTATCTGGAGGATCGGGTCTGCATCCACCAGGGCCGGTTGCAGCGGTATGGCACCCAGCACGGACTGGACGGCGAGGGCCACATGCAGCCCCTGCCCATGGAGCAGCCGGAAGCCGTGGACGAGCGCCGTGCCAGTGTCGGCCTGCCGCCTCTGGCCGAGCACACCCGGGTGCTGCAACGGGATTACGAGCGGGTCAAGGCCGCGCAGGCGGCCCAGACCCAGCAGTAGGGCGCGGGCCGCGGCGGCGGCCCGCCTTTCACAGCCGGAAGTGGTGCACCGCGTGGGAGAGGGTGTCTGCCACCTGGCTCAGCTCCCGGGATGCCTGGGCCGTGTTGCGCACGTCGCTGGTGGCCCGCTCCGACATGGCCGCCACCCGTTCCACGCCAGTGGCCAGTTCGCGGTTGGCCATGCGTTGCTCGCCCAGCGCGCTGGAGATATCCGTCACCACCTGCACCACCCGTCCAGCCCCGGACTGGATCTCGTCGATGTAGGCCCCGGCCTTGCTGGCCAGCGCCACGCCGCCTTCCACCTGCCGCACCTGCTGGTCCATGTTGGCCAGGGCGGTGCGCGTGCTGCCCTGAATGCTGCCGATCACGCCGCCGATCTCGTGGGTGGAAAGCGTGGTGCGCTCGGCCAGCTTGCGCACCTCGTCGGCCACCACGGCGAAGCCGCGTCCCGCCTCGCCCGCCCGGGCGGCCTCGATGGCGGCGTTGAGGGCCAGCAGGTTGGTCTGGTCCGCAATCTCGTGGATCGTGCGCACGATCTCGGAAATCCGTTCCGACTGCCCGGCCAGATCCCGGATGGCGCCCGCCGAATCGTGCACCGATGCGGCGATGTGGGAGATTTCGTTGATCGCCTGGCGGATCACCTGGCTGCCTTCCTGGGCCAGCCGGTCGGCGTCCGTCGCCACCTGCTGCGCCTGCTGGGCGCTGTCCGCCACGTGTTCGACGCTGCTGGTCACCTCCTCCACCGTCGCCGCCATGGAGCCCGCGGCATCGGACTGGGTGTTCACCCCGTCAGCCGAGCGGCTGGAGACCGTGGCCAGGGTGGTGGCGTCCCGGGCCAGCCGGTCGCTGGAGGTACGGATGTCGCGCACCGTCTGGCGTAGCTGCTCCTGCATGGTCTGCAGGGTGGCCAGCATGCTTGCCCGGTCACCCGGCATCACGTGAATGTCGCTGCTGAGGTCGCCTTCCGCCATCCGCGACAGCACCTTGCGGGCATAGGCTGGATCGCCCCCTAGTTGGGCGAGCAGGCCCCGGGTGAGATAGAGCAGCAGGCAGAACCCCAATAGCAACGGGATGGCCAGCGGCAGCAAGGTCATCCCCAGATTGGCCCAGACGCTCCGCATCGCGGCAGTCGTGTCGGTGTGGAACACCAGTGCCCCGGCCACTTCACCCGCACCGTCCCGGAACGGTGTGATCCAGGCCGCCTCCGTGCCCGGGAACACCGACCCAGAGCTCCCCAGCGCCGCCACGAACTCAGGCGCCGTCGCCAGTTGCTTCAGGGCTTGCGGCGCCGTGCTTTGCAGTACCGTGAAACCACCGATCTTGTCTCCGGACAACTGGGTCTTTCTCGCCGCCTGGTAGGTGTCGGAAAGCAGCAGGCTGGCCTGATCGCCCGTGAGCGCCTTGACCTGGGCGAACACATGGTCGATCTCCTGGGCCGCCTCCATGTAACCGATCAGCTTGCCCTCCCGCAGCACGGGCTGTACCGCCCGCAGCGAAAAGAAGTTCTTCCCCATGTCCAGGCTGTGGGCGAGCTTGCCCGATTCCGCCGCCAGCTTGAAGCTGTGGCGAGTGGTCGGGTCGCCGAACTGGGCAGGCTTGTGGGCGCGGAACAGGGTCTTGCCGTCCGGCTCCTGGAAGTAGAAGTGGGTGATGTTGTGCTGGCCCTTCAGCTCGGCAAATACCGGCTTGGCCAAGGCGGCCAGGGCGTCCCGGTCCTTCGCCGCCAGGGCCGACACCAGCCCTTCGATGCGCGTCAGCCCGGCCAGCGCCCTGCCCAGCCCTTCGGCGTCGCTGGCGATCTGTGCCTTGAGCAATTCTTCATGTCGGCTGAGGCGGGCGGCGGTGTCCCGCCGCACTTCGCTGCGCAGAATGAAGAAATCCGCGGTCGCCGCGCAGACCACCACCGCCAGTGTGGTCCCGATCAACGCCGCCTGTACCCGTCCCCGAAACGTGAGTTTCATGTCCCCTGGCCCCATTTTGTGATGTCATGCTTTTCGGCCGGGCGTTGAGGGACTTTAGGTCTGTGTGGCCGGTTTCCGCATCAGGCAGGCCCAGTGGCGCGCTCAGACCGCGGGACGGGCTTCCACGCTCACCTGCGGCGGCTGTTTCAGGGTCTGGAAGATGACGCAGTAGCGTTCGGTGAGCTTGAGCAGGGTGGCGAGCTGGTCGGGCGTGGCGTCGGTATCCAGCTCGAAGCGCAGGCGGATGGCGGCAAAGCCGATGGGGGCATCCTTGGCCACGCCCAGGGTGCCGCGGAAGTCCAGGTCCCCTTCGGCATGGACCAGGCCGTTGCGCAGGGGGATGCCCATGGCGGTGGCGACCGAGGCGAGGGTGACGCCGGCGCAGGCGGCCAGGGCTTCGAGCAGCATGTCGCCGGAGCAGGCCTCCAGCCCGTTGCCGCCCACATAGGGGTGGAGCCCGGCGGTGAGCCGGGCCGGGCCGGTTTCGATGGTGCAGGTGGGGCGATCCTGGCCCAGGCGGCCGCGTACCTGCAGGGTCAGGCGGGCAGCGGCGGGATCTTCCTTGTAGCGGGCCTTGATCGGGGCTTGCAGGGCTTTGAGCTCGTCGGCGGTCATGGGGGTGTCTCCGTTGTGGTGGGGGCGGACAGCGCTCAAAACTGGGCGGCAACCTTGATGCCCTGGGCGATGGCGCGCTTGGCGTCCAGTTCGGCGGCCTCGAAGGCGCCGCCGATGAGGGTGTGGGGCAGGCCGGCGGCGGTGAGCGCGGCCACCAGTTCGCGCTGCGGCGTTTGCCCGGCGCAGAGGATCACGTTGTCCACGGGCAGCGTTCGGGTCTGGCCGCCGATGCTGATGTGCAGCCCCGCGTCGTCGATGCCCAGATAGCTGACGCCGGAGAGCATTTCCACCCGCCGGTTCTTGAGGGCGGTGCGGTGGATCCAGCCCGTGGTGCGGCCCAGGCCGTCGCCGACCTTGGTGGTCTTGCGTTGCAGCAGCCAGATGCTGCGGGGGGAGGGCTCGGGGCGCGGACCGCTGGCGGCCAGCCCCCCGCGGCGGGCGTAGTGCTGATCGATGCCCCATTCGGCGCAAAAGGCGGCGGGGTCTAGCGCCGAGCGGCTGGCGCCGTGGCTGAGGAATTCGGCGGTGTCGAAGCCGATCCCCCCCGCGCCGACGATGGCCACCCGCTGACCAACGGGGGCGCCGTCCCGCAGCACGTCCAGGTAGCCCAGCACCTTGGGGTGGTCGACGCCCGGGATGTCCGGCGTGCGGGGCTCGATGCCGGTGGCCAGCACCACGTGGTCGAAGCCGCCGGCCGTCAGCGCCTCGGCGCTCACCCGCTGACCCAGATGCAGGTGCACGCCGGTCAGTTCGATGCGGCGCCGGAAGTAGCGCAGGGTTTCGTTGAATTCCTGCTTGCCCGGGATTTTCCGGGCGATGTTGAACTGGCCGCCGATGTCGGCGGCAGCCTCGAACAGATGAACTTCGTGCCCCCGGGCGGCGGCCTCGGTGGCGCAGGCCAGGCCGGCAGGACCTGCGCCCACCACGGCCAGCCGGCGGGGCGCGGCGGCGGGCCGGGTGGCGTAGAGCGTTTCGTGGCAGGCGCGGGGGTTGACCAGGCAGGAGCAGATGCGGGCGTTGAAGATGTGGTCCAGGCAGGCCTGGTTGCAGCCAATGCAGGTGTTGATCTCGTCCCCCCGGCCGGTGGCGGCCTTGGCGATGAACTCCGGGTCTGCCAGGAACGGCCGGGCCATGGAAACCATGTCCGCATCGCCCCGGGCGATGATGGCTTCGCCGGTTTCGGGCGTGTTGATGCGGTTGGTGGTGATGAGGGGGATGCCCACCTGCCCTTTCAGCCTTCCGGTCACCCAGGCGAAGCCGCCCCGGGGCACCAGGGTGGCGATGGTGGGAATGCGCGCCTCGTGCCAGCCGATACCGGTGTTGATCAGGTTGGCGCCCGCCTGCTCGACGCCCCGGGCGAGCTGCACGATTTCGTCCCAGTTGCTGCCGCCTTCCACCAGATCCAGCATGGAAAGGCGGAAGATGATGATGAACCGCTCGCCTACCCGAGCCCGCACCCGGCGCACGATTTCCAGCGCGAAGCGGATGCGCTGCTCGAAGGGGCCACCCCATTCGTCCTGCCGCTGGTTGGTGGCGGCGACGATGAACTGATTGATCAGATAGCCTTCGGAACCCATGATCTCGACCCCGTCGTAGCCGGCCATCTGCGCCAGTTCGGCGCAACGGGCGTAGTCCTCGATGGTCTGCTCGACTTCGGCGGCAGGGAGTTCCCGCGGCCGCTTGGGTGAGATGGGCGCCTGGATGGGGGAGGGGGCGACCACGTCGCCGGCGACGGCGTAGCGGCCCGAGTGCAGGATCTGCATGGCGATCAGCCCGCCTTCCGCATGCACGGCTTCGGTGATCTGCCGATGGGGCGCCATCTGGTCCTCACGCCCCAGCCAGGCGGCGCCGGGCATCACCACCCCCGAGGCGTTGGGCGAGATGCCGCCGGTGACCATCAACGCCACCCCGCCTCGGGCTCGCTCGGCATAGAAGGCTGCCATGCGGGCGAAGCCGTCCGGCGCCTCTTCCAGCCCGGTGTGCATGGAGCCCATCAATACCCGGTTCTTCAGGGTGACGAAGCCCAGATCAAGCGGGGCGAGCAGATGTGGGTAGGGGCTGGTGGCCACGGTGTCTCCTTTTGTTCTGATCGGGATGTTGGGAGCGGCTGGGCGCCGTGTTTGTGTCAAAGTTTGACATTATTCCTTGCGCCCGTGAGGGAGATTGGCTCCAGGGCTCGGCTAAGATGACCGCGTAAAAGAAGAGTTTGTCTCAAACCGGACGGGAGGAAAACAATGGACGCAGTACGCGACAAATACCGGGACGACCGGGTGGATATCCCCATCGCCGTTTTGCTGGGTGTGCTCATGGTGCTGGGCATGTGGTTCTGGGCGATCAAGCCTTGGCTGGCCACGGTGGCGGCGCCCAAGGAGCTGGCCGGACCACCGGCCGCCATGGCAACCGTGCCGCCCATCCCCCAGATGGACAGTGCGCCCCAGACGGTGCCCACCGTTCCCGCCGCGCGCAAGGACGACGCGCCAGCACCCGTGTTTGTGCCGCCCCCGGCCCCCCAGGTTGCCGCTGCCACCCCCGCCCCGGCAGT
>JRYG01000221.1_pt1 | contig 76002 bp, 64 predicted proteins | sample 235341 | NCBI WGS metagenome assembly JRYG01 (sample SAMN03074218, study PRJNA261478) | activated sludge metagenome | biome: Wastewater Treatment Plant; feature: Wastewater; material: Activated sludge; isolation source: activated biomass of a wastewater treatment plant treating hydrocarbon... ...
AGCCGGGCTTGCCCAAGCCGACGTGAGCCTGCTCAACGTCTCCTACGACCCGACCCGGGAGCTGTACCAGGACTACAACGCAGCCTTCGCCAAGCACTGGAAGACCAAGACCGGCGAGACGGTGACGGTCAAGCAATCCCACGGCGGCTCGGGCAAACAGGCCCGCGCAGTGGTGGACGGCCTGGAGGCGGACGTGGTGACCCTGGCCCTGGCCTACGACGTGGATGCGCTGCACGAGTTCGGCAAGCTGATCCCCGCCGACTGGCAAAAACGCCTGCCCCAGAACGCTTCGCCCTACACCTCCACCATCGTCTTCCTGGTGCGCAAGGGCAACCCCAAGGGGATCAAGGATTGGGCGGATCTGGCCAAGCCCGGGGTGGAGGTGGTGACACCGAACCCGAAGACTTCCGGCGGCGCCCGCTGGAACTATCTGGGAGCCTGGGGCTATGCGCTCAAGCAGCCGGGCGGCAGTGAGGCCACAGCCAAGGAGTTCGTGAAGAAGATCTACGCCAACACCAAGGTGCTGGATTCAGGCGCCCGCGGCTCGCTGACCACCTTCACCGAACGGGGCATCGGCGACGTGCTGATCTCCTGGGAGAACGAAGCCTACCTGGCCACCAAGGAACTGGGACCGGACAAGTTCGAGATCATCACCCCGTCGCTGTCGATCCTGGCCGAGCCGCCGGTGAGCGTGGTGGACAAGGTGGTGGACAAGAAGGGCACGCGCAAGCAGGCCACCGCCTACCTGGAGTACCTGTACTCGCCCGAAGGCCAGGACATCGCCGGCAAGCATTACTACCGGCCGCGGGATGCGAAGGTGTTCGCCAAGTACGCCAAGCAGTTCGCCACGGTGAAACTCTTCACCATCGACGAGGTGTTCGGCGGCTGGCAGAAAGCCCAGAAAACCCACTTCGCCGACGGCGGAGTGTTCGATCAGATCATGCGCCGATGAGCACTGCCGCCCCGGCGCTCCCGGCCTCGACCGAAACCCTGGCGCTCGACCCGGCTCAGGCCTGGGACATTTTCCGCTCTGGCCGGGCGGAACTTGTGGACGTTCGTACCGGAGAAGAGCGGGTATTCGTCGGCCGCGTACTGGGCAGCCTGCACGTGCCGTGGGCACTGGGGCCCGCCATGCTGCCCAATCCGGATTTCGTGTCCGAGTTGCGCCGCCTGGTGCCGCCGGCAATCCCCCTCATCCTGCTCTGCCGCAGCGGCCTGCGCTCCGCCGCGGCCGCGCAAACCCTGCTGGCCGGCGGCTGGCATTGGGTCGCCACCGTTGCCCACGGCTTCGAAGGTCCGCTGGACGCGCACCAGCAGCGGGGCCGACTGGGAGGGTGGCGGCAGTCCGGGCTGCCGTGGGTGCAAGACTGAGCCGGTTCGCTATGCAGCCACAGGAATAAGCAGCGCAAAAAATGTGATTTCCAGTTATTTGCAGTGCACCATAGACTGAAAGAGCTATATCAATGGCCTTCTTTATGATCAATCTGCACATCGAGCCGAACCAGAGGGCGCTCCCATGAGCCGGACCGTCACAGCCCGCGTGCTCCCTGGTTTTCACCTGACCCTGGGCTACACGCTGGTGTATCTGTCCTTGCTGGTTCTGATTCCGCTGTCGGCGGTGTTCTTCAAATCCACCACCCTGGGCTGGGCCGGCTTCTGGGAGGCGGTGACGGCGCCGCGGGTGATGGCGTCCTACCGGCTGAGCTTCGGCGCCTCGCTGCTGGCGGCGGCCATCAATGCCGTGTTCGGTCTGCTACTCGCCTGGGCCCTGGTGCGCTACCGCTTCCCCGGCAAGAAGCTCATCGACGCCCTGGTGGACCTGCCCTTCGCCCTGCCCACCGCGGTGGCCGGCATTGCGCTCACCGCGCTCTATGCCAAGAACGGCTGGCTCGGCCAGTACCTGGAACCGGCGGGCATCAAGGTCGCCTTCGGCCCCCTGGGCGTACTGGTGGCGCTGGTCTTCATCGGCCTGCCCTTCGTGGTGCGCACCGTCCAGCCCATCCTGGAAGACCTGGACGCCGAACTGGAAGAAGCCGCCGCCAGCCTTGGCGCCCATCGCTGGCAAACCTTCCGCCTGGTCGTGTTGCCCATCCTGCTGCCGGCGCTGCTCACCGGCTTCGCCCTGGCCTTTGCCCGGGCCGTGGGCGAGTACGGCTCGGTGATCTTCATCGCCGGCAACCTGCCCATGGTCTCCGAGATCACGCCGCTGATGATCATCACCAAGCTGGAGCAATACGACTACGCCGGTGCCACCGCCATCGCCGTGGTGATGCTGGTGATTGCCTTCCTGTTGCTGCTGCTCATCAACGGCCTGCAGGCCTGGACGGCACACAGAACCGGGAGGAACCGCTGATGGCTGGTGCAATTGCAACCCTGCACGGGCACGGCCTGGGCCGTGCCGCCCGGCTCGAAGCCAGCCCCGCCACCCGCGAACGCCCGGCGGTGAAGTGGCTGATCGTCGGCGTGTCGCTGTCGTTCTTCGCCATCTTCCTGCTGCTGCCGCTGCTGGCCGTGTTCGTCGAGGCCCTGCGCAAGGGCTGGGACACCTATTTTGCGGCCATGGTGGAGCCGGACGCCCTGTCCGCCATCCGCCTCACCCTGCTCACCGCGGCGGTGGCCGTGCCGCTGAACCTGGTGTTCGGGGTGGCCGCCGCCTGGGCCATCGCCAAGTTCGACTTCCCCGGCAAGCACTGGCTGATCACCTTTATCGACCTGCCCTTCTCGGTGTCGCCCGTGGTGGCGGGGCTGATCTACGTGCTGGTGTTCGGCGCCCAGGGCTGGCTTGGCCCCTGGCTGCAGGCATACGACCTGAAGGTGGTGTTCGCGGTGCCGGGCATCGTGCTGGCCACGGTGTTCGTCACCTTCCCCTTCGTGGCCCGGGAGCTGATCCCGCTGATGGAAGCCCAGGGGCGGGAAGAGGAAGAAGCCGCCATCGTGCTGGGCGCCTCCGGCTGGCAGACCTTCTGGTACGTCACCCTGCCCAACGTCAAGTGGGGCCTGATCTACGGGGTGATCCTGTGCAACGCCCGGGCCATGGGCGAATTCGGCGCCGTCTCGGTGGTCTCCGGCCACATCCGGGGCCTGACCAACACCATGCCCCTGCATGTGGAGATCCTCTACAACGAATACCAGTTCGCCGCCGCCTTTGCGGTGGCCTCCCTGCTGGCGCTGCTGGCGCTGGTCACCCTGGGCCTGAAGACCTGGGTGGAATGGAAAGCCGCCCACGACGCGCGCCCGACCGAGGAATAAGACAATGAGCATCCAGGTCCGCAACATTCACAAGGCTTTCGGCGACTTCGTGGCGCTGGACAAGGTCAGTCTGGACTTTCCCACCGGCGAGCTGGTGGCCCTGCTGGGCCCTTCGGGCTGCGGCAAGACCACCTTGCTGCGCATCATCGCCGGGCTGGAAGCCCAGGACAGCGGTCAGGTGCTGCTCGAAGGCGAAGACGCTTCCGGCACCCATGTGCGCGAACGCCAGGTGGGTTTCGTCTTCCAGCACTATGCCCTGTTCCGCCACATGACCGTGTTCGACAACGTGGCCTTCGGCCTGCGGGTGAAGCCGCGGCGGCACCGCCCCAGCGAGGCGCAGATCAAGGACAAGGTGCACGAGCTGCTGAAGCTGGTGCAACTGGACTGGCTGGCGGACCGCTTTCCCTCCCAGCTCTCGGGCGGGCAGCGCCAGCGCATCGCCCTGGCGCGGGCGCTGGCGGTGGAACCGCGGGTGTTGCTGCTGGACGAGCCTTTCGGGGCGCTCGATGCCAAGGTGCGCAAGGAGTTGCGGCGCTGGCTGCGGCGGCTGCACGACGAGTTGCACATCACCTCCATCTTCGTCACCCACGACCAGGAGGAAGCGCTGGAGGTGGCGGACCGGGTGGTGCTGATGTCCCAGGGCAAGGTGGAGCAGATCGGCACGCCGGAGGAGGTGTACCGCCACCCCGCCACCCCTTTCGTCTATGGTTTCCTGGGGGCGGTCAATCTGTTCCACGGCCGGGTGGACGATGGGGGTCTGCGGGTGGGCGAGGACGTGGTACCCCACAGCTCCGATCTGGCAGTTGGGGCCCAGGTGCTGGCTTTTGCCCGTCCCCACGAGCTGGAGATCGTGCCCGAGGACGGCTCGGACGCCGGGGTGGCCGCCCGGGTGGCGCGCATCCTGGCCTTTGGCGTCACCGCCCGGGTGGAGCTCGATGGCCGCAACGGCGCCAGCGGCCAGCATTTCGAGGTGGAGCTGACCCGCGAGCGCGTGGCGGAACTGAAGCTGGAAGAGGGTCAGCTGGTGCGGCTGGTGCCGTCCCGGCTGAAGGTGTTCGAGCACGCGGGGGCTCCGGCACGCCCTGCAGCCGCCGGAGGCGGGCGATGAACTTCCAGCAACTGCGGATCATCCGCGAGACGGTCAAGCGCAGCTATAACCTGACGGAGGTGGCCAACGCCCTGTTCACTTCCCAGTCCGGGGTGTCCAAGCACATCAAGGATCTGGAGGACGAGTTGGGGGTGGAGCTGTTCGTGCGCAAGGGCAAGCGCCTGCTGGGGCTGACCGAGCCGGGGCGGGAGCTGGCGCAGATCGTCGAGCGGATGCTGCTGGACGCGGGCAACATCAAGCGTCTGGCCGAACAGTTCAGCAACCGGGAGGAGGGCCAGCTCACGGTGGCCACCACCCACACCCAGGCGCGGTATGCCCTGCCATCGGTGGTGACGGCCTTCAAGCAGGCCTTTCCCAAGGTGCACCTGAAGCTGCACCAGGCGGGACCGAGCGAGATCCTGGAGATGCTGCTGGAGGGGGAAGCGGACATCGGCATCGCCACCGAGGCGCTGGAGGGGGTGGCGGATCTGGCGTCCTTCCCTTACTACAGTTGGCATCACGCGGCGGTGGTGCCCCGGGATCACCCGCTGGCAACGATCAGCCCGCTGACGCTGGAGGCGCTGGCGGAGTACCCGATCATCACCTACCACGAGGGCTTTACCGGCCGCGCGGCCATCGACCGGACTTTCGCCCGGGCGGGTCTGGCGCCCGATATCGTGATGTCGGCGCTCGATGCGGACGTGATCAAGACCTACGTGGAGCTGGGCCTGGGCGTGGGGATCGTGGCCTCCATGGCCTACCACCCGACCCGGGACGCGCCCCTGGTGCTGCTGGAGAGCGCCCATCTTTTTGAGCGCAACACCACCCGCATCGCCGTGCGCCGTGGCCATTACCTGCGCGGCTACGCCACCCGCTTCATCGAACTGTGTTCGGCCCAGTTGAGCGAGGCCCAGGTCCGCGCCGCCGTCCAGCCCCCCCGCGAGGAGGCTTAAGCCCAGGAAACCGACACCCAGCGGTACTCCATCTGGCGGGCAGTGGCTTCCCCCCAGCGGTGCCCGAGGGTGCGCCCCACCAGGTGCAGACTCATTTCGATGCCGGCGGAGATGCCGCCGGAGCTGACCACCTCGCCCTCGTCCACCCAGGGCCGGCCCTCCTCCACCGTCAGGTCCGGATGGGCCGCGCGCAGCTCCGGGATGTCCTCCCAGTGGGTGGTGGCCCGGCGGCCCGCAAGCAGGCCCAGCCGGGCAAGGATAAAGGCGCCGGTGCACACCGAGGCGGTGACGGTGGCCCGGGCCGCCGCACGGGCCACCCAGTCCAGCGTGGCCGGATCGGCCAGCGGCTGGGTGACGACGCCGCCGGGCACGATCAGCAGATCCATGGGGGGCGCATCGGCAAAGCCATGCTCCGCCTGCACCCGCAAACCGTGCCGGGCCACGACCATGCCGCCGCCAGCCGAGACCGTGGCCACCCGGAAGGGCGGGACCTCGCTCAGGCCATCGCGCCGGGCAACCCGGGCGGCGACGGAAAACACTTCGAAGGGCCCGGCAAAGTCCAGCACCTCCACCTCCGGAAACAGCAGGATGCCCACCTGCAGGCTGCCCAGTTGCCGCCAGCGGCGGGCAAGGATGTCGTCAGTCATGGTTCAAGGCTCCAGGTATGGGGGTGCCGAAACGCTCTCGGTAGGCCTGGGGTGTCACCCCCAGGCAGCGCAGGAATGCGCGGCGCAGCACATCGGCGCTGCGGTAGCCGCAGTGGCTGGCCACGCGGGCCAGCGGCCACGGGGTGGTTTCGAGCAGGCGGCGGGCACGCTCCAGCCGGGCCCGTTCGATGAACTCCGCGGGCGTGCAGCCTGCCTCGGCGCGGAACCGGCGGCTGAAATGGCGGGGGCTCATGGCCGCCCGGTCCGCCAGGGCCGCCACGCTCAGGGGCTCCGCCAGATGCGTCAGCAACCATTCCTGCGCGCGCCGGATGGGGCCGGCGCGGGTGGCCTGGCTTTCCAGCTCGAGGCTGAACTGGCTTTGTCCGCCGGGGCGGCGCAGATACATCACCAGCTCGCGGGCGGCGGCCAGCGCCAGGGCAGGGCCGTGGTCCGCCTCCACCATGGCCAGGGCCAGATCCATGCCGGCGGTCACACCCGCCGAAGTCCATACCCCCTGGTCGCACACGAACACCGCGTCGGCCTCCACCCGCACCCGGGGATAACGGGTGGCAAGCCGCTCGCACCATTTCCAGTGGGTCACGGCGCGGCGGCCATCCAGCAGCCCCGCCTCCGCCAGCAACAGGGCGCCGGTGCACACCGCCCCCAGCCGGCGTACCCGGGCACTGGCCGCGCGCAGCCAGTCGAGCATGGCGGGCTCCCGGCACAAGGCCTCCACCCCCAGCCCGCCGGCGATGAGCAGGGTGTCCAGCCCGCCGTCCAGCGCCGCGTCCAGCCCGGCCTCGGCCGTCAGGCACAACCCGGAACTGGCCCGCACCGGCCCCGGCCGGGGCGCCAGAATCTCCACCCGGTAGGGTGGCGGGAGCAAGCGGGATGCCGCGGCAGCGGTGCTGAAGGCCTCCGCCGGCCCGACCACGTCGAGCAGCTCGACGCCTTCAAAGGCGAGCACACCGATACGGCGTGAAACGGGGGAAACGGTGATGGAAGCAGCCATGCCCCCGATTGTGGCCCAAGGGGGCATGGCCGTTGCGACATCTTTCAGACGATTCCGGCCATCCGGCCGGCTGCGTCCGGGCGCCCCCGGTCAAAGCTGGTTGATACGGCCATCAAGCCATTTGATCCGGCTTTTCAACCATTCCTTGAGGAACACCACTTCGCCAGGGTAGCTGCCCATGGCCACGGCGTTGGGCCACACCCGGTAGCCCAGGATGGGCCAGCGGACAAAGTTCTGCTTCTGGGAGGCATCGAGCAGCCTCGCAGTGCTGTCGATGTACGCGGGCAGGGTGTCGATGTGGGCTTTCTTCAGGGCCTTCCAGCGGGCCTTGACCTTGGCACGGAAGGCCGGGTCGCTCCACATCTGGTAGATCCAGTCCGCGTCCCGCACCCACCAGCCGGTGCTGTAACGGGCGTCGCTGTAAGCGTAGTTGCCCGCCCCCAGGTCAAAGTCCCACACCGGGCCCATGCGCAGCTTCTCGCCCCGTTCCTTGTGGAAATAGATGCTGGAACCCCACTGGGCGTCCTGGTTCTTGAAGATCTCGTTGATCAGGAACCAATCCACCACGGTATCCACGTCCAGGTATTTGGCGTAACCGTTGACGGGATCGGCGAGGAAGTTGGAATGGAGCACGTCCTCGGTGGCCTGGATGTAGTGCTTGAACCAGGCCAGCTGAGTCGCGGTGATCTTGGACCCCGAAGGCTCCTTCATGTTGAACAGCGCCTGCCAGCGGGTAAGGAAGTACACGTCCCCCGGGTCCGTGTATTCCAGGTAATCCAGTTCGGCGATGTAGCCCCCGCTGATGGCGGGTTCGGAGACATCGGTGGCGGCCAGCCGGGTCACGTTGATGCGGTGGGTGCCCGCCTTCAGGTGCTCGCCCAGCAGATAGTTGCCCTGGTGCTCACCGTTCAGGTACAGCTCCACATAGCGCATCCGGGGGGTGTAGCGCATGCCGAAGCGGCGCGAGAGCTCGAAGGCCACCATGTTGCGCATCAGCGTCTTGTCCGCGTAGTTGGCCAGCAGCACCCAGTCGTCGTCCGCCGGCATGTCCAGAATCTGCGCCTTGGCGGCAAGCTTGAGGCGGTAGCCCTTCTTGGGCATGTCCCAGGTGGAATTCCCCCGGCCCCTGATCTGCAGCGTTCCGTCGTACAAGCCCGCCGCATAACGGGTCACGCTACCGTCGGTGATCTTCATGCTACCGGTGAGATAGGTTTCGCGGCTGCTCACCGGGCTGCGACCCTCGGTCCAGATCTGCACCACCGGCAAGCCGGTGTTGACCAGGGTCGTCTGCGCCTGCGCCGGAGCACAGGCCAGCCATCCGCACAGCAGGGGCAACAGCAGCGCCAGCCAGCGCCACACGCCCCGGGGAAATGCCAGGGTACTCATGGTGGATCCTTTCTTCGTCTCTGATGGACGACTGTTGCCGGCTCCCGCGTGCAAGGCTTGGTCGCCCGCCCGGACCGGCGCCGGCGGGTGACGACACCTAAACTAAGCCGCCCACCGCCGCCCGGCAAATCGGCGGCAACTGAAAACCGCGCACAGCGTGCGCAGCCCGGGCATCGCATCCCACCCGGAACGCCGCCCGCTCAGGCACCGAAACCGGGCCAGGACACCGCCCGCCAGGCGCTCCGCCCCGGAACGGGGACGACAGAGGAATTGCCGGATTGATCGGCCCGGCCAGATGAAGGAAATCGCAAAAAAGCGTGGCGGCACGCGGGCGAGCCCGCCGCCGGGGGTAAATGGGTCAGGAACCGAAGGTACCGAGGCCGCTGAGCGGCTTCCACTGCTTGCGCCAGGCCGGCTCGGGTGCCGCGACCTCCTGCGCCTGGTGGGGGTAGAGCTCGTTGAGCGCCTGTTCCGGCGTGGTGTAGCGGCCGGTATTGCGGCTGATGTAGGCCGGGTAGAGGATGAGCGCTGCCGCCACCAGTTCATCCACCGTCAGGCGCCGCATGCGGCAGGGCAGCCTGAAGCGGTCGGTGGTCAGCCCCCAGCCGGCGTAGAAGGGCTGGCCCCAGGCCGTCACCGCCTTGCCCCGCAGCAGCGCCTCGAAACCGGCGATGTGGCTGATGGTGTGCACCGCCTGCGCCCCCTCGATCAAGCTGCCCAGCGCCGCTTCGGTATTGACTTCGTCACACCAGCCCGCGCCTTCGCTGCCGGAGGCCCCCCGGGCGGGGCGATAGACGATGTGGGCGTGGGGCAGCAACTGCCGCACGCTGCGCAGCAAGGCGGAGGCCGTGCGGATGCCCGGGGTGGCCCGCTCGAGGGCCGGATCGCCCTCTGCCTGCCCCACCACCAGCACCACCTTTTTCCCCACTGGCGGAATCCAGGCATGGCCCTGGCGGAGCGTGATCTGGCGGATACGCTCGGACAGACGCCGGGCGCGCGACAACAGGCCGGCGCCAAAACGGGTGGTCTCCAGCAGATGTTCCAGATCCGAGGGCGCCGTGGCATCGTAGTAGAGCCCCCGGGTATCCATGACCCAGGAAGACGGCCAGGCGGCATTGCGATCGAGACCCATGGCCGAAAACAGCCCCAGGTCCAGACGGATGACCTGACCCGCCACCTCCTGCCCCTGCGACACCGGCTCCTGCCCCCATACCGCGATGGGCGCACCTGCGGGCACCTGCCGCACGCCGGCCACAAAACGCACCGGATTGCCCTGGAAAAAACTGCGCGCCACCTCCTGCTGCTCCCGGCTCAGGCCCGCCACATTCACCTCCCGGGGAAACCGGCTGCGCATCCGCCGCTGCCGGGCCAGGTGGGAAAGCACCGTCTCCACCTGACAGGGCTGCCCGGTCTCCGGATCGGTATAGCGGGGATACTCAATGAGCGCGCCGTGCACCAGGTTTTCCAGCGGCACCGGGCGGCGGCGCTCCGGTGCGGTCAGATCGTCCTCGGTCAGGCCCCAGCCGGCGTAAAAGGGCAGGCCGAAGACCCGCACCCGTTTGCCCCACAGCAAGCCCTCGAAACCGAGTTGCGAAGTCACCGCATACACGGCCTCCGCCCGTGCCAGCAGACCAGCCGGGTGCACATCCTCGGCCAGCACCCGGATGCGCGGTTCCGCCAGCAGCATGGGAATGTCGAAGTACCCACTGCGCTTGCCCGCCAGCTCGTCCGGGTGCAGCTTGATCAGCACCGTGCACTCCGGGTTTTCGGCCAGCGCGAACCCCAGCATGCGCTCGAAGCTCTTTTCGTCCGCCATCCCGAACCGCAGGGAAGACTCGCCCCGGGTCTGCCCCGCCACCAGCACGAATCGCGTGGGCAGGCCGGCCGCCGAGGGCGCGTAGTTGTACTTGGACACGCGTCCCCGGCGCCAGGCGGCGATCAGCGCCCGGGCCCGCGCCTGCTCCAGATCGGAAAGCGGTCGCCGTACCATCTCTTCAAGGCGCGAAGGCCGGGTGGCGTCGTAGTACACCCCGACATCGTCCACCAGCACCGACAGGGCGGGCTCGTGCTTGCCACGACTCACCGAGCGGAGAAAGCCGTCCTCCCGCACGGTGCGGACCCTGCGCCCCCCGCCATCGGAGCCCACGAAGCGAAACCCCACGTCAAACATCGCTGACCTCTTCCATCCCTGGCACCCGCCGGAAAGGCGGCAAGATTTGCCACTGCGCTTGTTCTTATCATTTCACTGTCGTCTCTCGACGACGGAATTCCAGCATTGACGGCCCCTGCAGGCCCGCAGCAACGCCGATAGCATTCACTGCAGTGCAAACATACCTGCGAATCCATCGCCAAACAACTTCGTCACAATGCGCAATTGAAAGCGGTGCACCACTTTTGCCAATACGGGTCCCGACACCATAGGCGAACCCGATTTGCCCAACGCACGGATCTGCTGCGCTTCTTCAGCCCGGACGGGATGCCGGGAGCGTGCGCACACCCCTTGTTGGAACACCATTTTGATCATTACCAACCCCACCCCCGGGTTTTCCTGTAACGAAACTTTAGAAATTCCGCCCACGCCCGGCCGCACGCCCTCCACAATCGGCAGTCCAGGCAGGCGCTGCCCGCCGGTGTGGGCAAACTCTGCACTGACCGGGGGGCAAATTGTGGGTAAGCCGTCGATTCCGCCAACCCGCAAGATTTATCGACAATTCGCCTACAGCCCGTACAGACCTTATCCGCAGCCTTGTTCCATCTCCCAACCTCTTGATCCGAAGCTGGAAAATTCGCTTACCCACAGCACGCGGCCGAGCATGTTTACTGTTTACTTTTAGTTATAAAAGACTTTGGAAAACCTCTTGCGAACAAACATCTTGAGTACGCCAGCACTCTGCGAGCGCAGGGCAAGCGGTTACCATGCAAGCCTGAACACATAAACAAGAAGGCATCGGGGCGCCCGCCCGCGCATCCAGCACACGTACCGCACCACAGGAAGGGATGTTTCATGCGTGACGCCGCAGGGGTCGATCTTTCGGTCCGGCACCATCTGAGTGTCTGCCCCCACGACACGGCCAAGAATCTGGTCGGCTGGTTTCTCTTCAACAACTATCTGCAGACCCGGCTGCAGGCCCGGATCCAGTTTGCCCCCCAGGAGAACATCCTGGCGGAACGGGCAAGCGTATTGGCCGCCGAACCGCATGTGGTCTATGCCAACCCCTACAGCGCGCTGGTATTCGCCCAGGAGCGCGGCTATCTGCCCGTTGCCCGGCCGGCCGGACTGTTCGACGAAACCGTGCTGGTCTGCCGTGCGGATTCCGGCCCCGCCGCGTGGGGGCCGACCCCACGGGTTGCCAGTGCCACCGACAAGCTCATCGTCCACGGCCAGGGCCTGCGCCTGCTGGAGCTGGCGGGGGTGGATGCGGGGCGGGCGGAATTCCACTACGTTGGCAACCACCTCAACGCCGCCAAGGCCGTCATCAAGGGCGAGGCGGCCCTGGGTTTTGTCTTCGGGGAAACCTGGGACGCGATGAGCGACACTGCCCGCTCCGAGCTGAGCGCCGTGGCACGCAGCGCACCCGGGGGCGCCTCCCACGTGTTCATGGTCTCCCCCGCCTGGTCACACCGGGCAAGCGAACTGAGCGAACTGCTCTGCGCCATGCGCGCCGACCCCCGGGGACAGGAAGTCCTGGCGGAACTGCGCTTCACTGCCGGATTCGAGCCGGTGCCGTCGCATTTCCTTGAACAGATGGGGGAGCTCGCCAAACTGTAGGGACAACACCGTGCCGGTACCGGATACCGGGACAAGAATTCATCGCCACGTGGGAGAAAAAACAAAAATGGTCATTGCCGTACTGAACACGCTCAAAGACTCCGTTGCCGGGGTACTGGGCGCCGCCCTCCTCACCCGGGAAGGCATTGTGCTGGCGTCGCGATTGCCGGCGGAGATGTCCGAGGACGCGCTCGGCCTGCTCGGCGCCTCGCTCCATGCGGTGGGCGCCGATGGGGCGGCGGCCCTGGCGCTGGCCGGCCTGGACTGGGTACAGGTCTGCACCGGTCATGGCAGCCTGTTCGTGATCCAGGCCCAGAACGACCTGCTGCTGCTCGTCCTCACCCGTCCGGACGAAGACTGGGAGCAGGCGGCCGCCATCGCCACCGCAGCCGCCCGGCTGGTGCAGGGCGTGCCCGCGGAGGCCATGCGTCTGCCCTTCCGTTAGCCCCGGCCTTCAGCGGCGCGCGGCGAGGAATTCCCGCAGCACGCGGCCGGTATGGGTTTCGCCCAGCGCCACGGTCTCCGGGTCGGCCTGGGCGACGACGCGGCCGCCGCCGTCGCCACCTTCCGGCCCCAGGTCGATGATCCAGTCCGCCTCGGCCATCAGGTCCAGGTCATGCTCGATCACCAGCACCGTGTGGCCGGCATCCACCAGCCGGTGCAGCACGCGGATGAGCTTTTCCACGTCCGCCATGTGCAGGCCCACGGTGGGCTCGTCCAGCACGTACAGGGTGTGTTTCTCGGGCTTGAGCACGCCGCCGTCGCCCCGCACCTTGGCCAGTTCGGTCACCAGCTTGATGCGCTGGGCCTCGCCGCCGCTGAGCGTGGGACTGGGCTGGCCCAGGGTGAGGTAGCCCAGCCCCACGTCCTGCAGCAGCCGCAGGGCGTGGTGGAGGGCCGGATGGGCGCTGAAGAAGTCCACGGCGGCGTCCACGTCCATGGCCAGCACCTCGCCCACGGAGCGCCCCCGCCAGGTGACGGCGAGGGTTTCCGGGTTGAAGCGCCGCCCGCCGCAGGTCTCACAGGGCACCTTCACGTCCGGCAGGAAGTTCATCTCCACCCGCACCATGCCCTGGCCCTCGCAGGCCGGGCAGCGGCCATCCCCGGTGTTGAAGGAGAAGCGCCCCGGACCCCAGCCCCGCAGCCGCGCCTCCTGGGTTTCGGCAAAGAGCTTGCGGATGGCGTCCCAGAAGCCCACGTAGGTGGCCGGGCAGGAGCGGGGTGTCTTGCCGATGGGGGTCTGGTCCACCTCCAGCACCCGGCCGATCTGCTGCCAGCCGGCAATGTCCCGGCAGCCGGTGACCGGCGGATCGGCGGGTAACGCGGCCTGCTCCCCTTCCCCAAGAGGGGACGTGGAGTTTCTCGCACGCCGCTGCCGTGGTGCTCCGGGAGCGGAATCCGGCTTGCGCTGGCTGACCAGCCTGGCCAGATTGGCATGCAGCACGTCCCGCGCCAGGGTGGATTTGCCGGACCCGGACACGCCGGTGATCACCGTCAGCCGCCCCAGGGGCACCCGGGCATCCACCGTCTGCAAGTTGTGCAGGCTGGCGCCCAACACCTGGATCTGCGGGTGGCCGGAGGGCACGATGCGGCGCGGCTGCAGCGGATGGCGCAGGGGCGCGCGCAGGCAGCGGCCGGTGACCGATTCCGGCGCCGCGATCAGGTCCGCCGCCGCCCCCCGGGCCACGATCTCGCCGCCGCGCACGCCGGCGCCCGGGCCCATGTCGATCACGTGGTGGGCGCGCCGGATGGTGTCCTCGTCGTGCTCCACCACCAGCAGGGTGTTGCCCCGCTGGTTGAGCTTTTCCAGGGTGTCCAGGAGGATGCGGTTATCCCGCGGGTGCAGCCCGATGGTGGGCTCGTCCAGGATGTAGCACACCCCCCGCAGGTTGGAACCCAGTTGCGCCGCCAGCCGGATGCGCTGGGCCTCGCCGCCGGAGAGCGTGGGCGCCGCCCGGTCCAGGGCCAGATAACCCAGCCCCACTTCTTCGAGAAAACGCAGGCGGCTCACGATCTCCGCCACCAGATCGCGGGCGATGGCCTCCTCCCGTCCCGCCAGGGTCAGCCCGGCAAAGAAGCCCGCCGCGTCGGACACGGGCCGGGCGGTGAGCCGGGCGATGGACTGGTCGCGAAAGCGCACGTTGAGCGCCACCGGGTTCAACCGCTCGCCCTGGCAAGCGGGGCAGATCTCGTCCGTGGCAGCGGCGTCCAGCGCGGCATCGAAGCCTTCGCCACCGGCCTCCGGGTCCAGCCCGGCAAGCCGGACCCCCGTGCCCAGACAGCTTTCGCACCAGCCATGGCGGGAGTTGAAGGAAAAGAGGCGCGGGTCCAGTTCCGGAAAGCTCTTGCCGCAGCAGGGGCAGGCCCGCTGGGTGGAGAAAGTCACCGGTGCGCTGCCCTCCGCCGGCAGCGGCAGCACCCGCATCACCCCCTTGCCGTGCTCCAGGGCCACACCCAGTTGCGCCCGCAGGGCGGTTTCCTGCTCCGCGTCCACCTGCACCATGCCCACCGGCAGCTCGATGGTGTGCTCCACGTAGCGGTCCAGCCGCGGCCACTTGCTGGTGGGCAGGTAGGCGCCATCCACCCGCAACTGGGCGTAGCCCTTGCCCTTGGCCCACTTGGCCAGATCCGTGTACAGGCCCTTGCGGTTGTTCACCAGCGGCGCCAGCAGCTCCACCGAACGGCCGCGGAAATCCCGCAGGATCTGGGCTGCGATGGCCTCGAAGCTCTGCGGCGTCACCGGCACGTTGCAGGTGGGGCAGAACTGGGTGCCCAGCTTCATGTAGAGCAGGCGCAGGAAGTGATAGATCTCGGTGAGCGTGGCCACCGTGCTCTTGCGCCCGCCCCGGCTGGTGCGCTGCTCGATGGCCACCGTGGGCGGGATGCCGAAGATGGCGTCCACATCCGGCCGCGCCGCCGGCTGCACGAACTGCCGGGCGTAGGCGTTGAGGCTTTCCAGGTAGCGCCGCTGGCCCTCGCCGAAGACGATGTCGAAGGCCAGGGTGGATTTGCCGGAACCGGAAACGCCGGTCACCACCGTGAACTGATCGCGGGGAATGTTCACCGTCACGTTCTTCAGGTTGTGCTCCCGGGCATGGCGGATCTCGATGGCATCGGGTGCCGCCACCCGGTAGCGGGGCGCGGGCTCGGCCACCGCCAGGGTTGCCCCCAGGGCCGCGGCGTAGTCCGCCAGGGCCCGCCCCGTATGGCTTTCGGGCCGGCTGCGGAGGGCTTCCGGCGGGCCTTCCGCCACCAGTCGGCCGCCACCGTCGCCACCTTCGGGGCCGAGATCGAGCATCCAGTCCGCCGCCGCGATCACATCCAGGTTGTGCTCGATCACCACCAGCGAGTGGCCGGCATCCACCAGCCGGCGGAAGGCCCGCAGCAACCGGGCGGTGTCATCGAAATGCAGGCCGGTGGTGGGCTCGTCGAACAGGAACAGGGTGCCGCCGGCCTTGCCCTGGCGACCGGCGCCGCCCTTGCGGCGGGCCTGGGCGAACTCCGCCAGATGCCCCGCCAGCTTCAGCCGCTGGGCTTCGCCGCCGGACAGGGTGGGCACCGGCTGACCCAGCTTGAGGTAATCCAGGCCCACGTCCACCAGGGGTTGCAGCACGGCGGCGATGTCCGCGCCCTCAGCCTTGGTCCGCCTGGGTTTGGCGGAAGGCTTGCTGCCTTCCCCGGTGCCATCTGCCCTCTCCCCCAACTCCTCCCCCGGCGGGGGAGAGGCGCCTTCACCCGCGAAAAATTCCAGCGCCTGGGCCACTGTCAGATCCAGCACGTCGGCAATGGACTTGCCCCGCAGCCGCACTTCCAGCACCTCGGGCCGATAGCGTTTGCCGTCGCAGTCGGGGCAGCGCAGATACACGTCGGAGAGGAATTGCATCTCCACGTGCTCGAAGCCGTTGCCGCCGCAGGTGGGGCAGCGCCCGTTGCCGGCATTGAAGCTGAAGGTGCCGGCGGTGTAGCCCCGCTGTTTGGCCTCCGGCAGCTCGGCAAAGCGCTTGCGGATCACGTCGAAAGCGCCCACGTAGCTGGCCGGGTTGGAGCGGGTGGTTTTGCCGATGGGGGTCTGATCCACCATCACCACCCCGTCCAGATGTTCCAGGCCGGTAAGCGTCCGGTAACGGCCCGGGGCCTCGGTGGGCTGGCCAAAGTGCTTTTGCAGCGCGGGGTAGAGCACGTCCTGCACCAGCGTGGATTTCCCGGAGCCGGACACCCCGGTGATCACCACCAGCCGGTTCACCGGCAGCCGGGCATCGAGATCCTGCAGGTTATGCTGGGCCGCGCCCAGCAGCGCCAGCCGGGGGTGATCCGCCGCCACCGGCAGGGGCGCCAGCCCCGCATCCACCCGCTTGCGGCCGGAGAGATAGGCGGCGGTGAGGGAGCGGGTATCCGCCCGCAACTGGGCGGGCGTGCCGTAGAAGACGATCTCCCCGCCCCGCTCCCCCGGTCCGGGGCCGATGTCCAGGATGCGGTCGGCGCGGAACATCACCGCCGGGTCGTGCTCCACCACCACCAGGGAATTGCCCGCGTCCCGCAGCCGCTCCATCACGCCGATGATGCGGTCCATGTCCCGCGGGTGCAGGCCGATGGACGGCTCGTCCAGCACGAACAGGGTGTTGACCAGCGAAGTGCCCAGGGCGGTGGTGAGGTTGATGCGCTGCACCTCGCCGCCGGAAAGGCTGCGGCTTTGCCGGTCCAGGGTCAGATAGCCCAGGCCCACATCCACCAGATAGCCCAGCCGGGCCTTCACTTCCGCCAGCAGCAACTCGGTGGCCTCGTCCAGGGGCGCGGGCAACTGCAGATGCTCGATGAACTGCCGCGCCCGGACGATGGGCAGTTGCATCAGGTCGTGCAGGCACAGGCCGGGCATGTGGGGCAGGGGGTCCGCCGGTGCCTCGCCAGCCCTCTCCCCCAACTCCTCCCCCAGAGGGGGAGGGGAGGCTGAGTCCTCCTCTCTCCCCCTGGGGGCGAGGGCCGGAGGATGCGCGTGAGCACCATGGCTACACCCACCCCATTGCACGCCCCGGGGCCGGAAGCGGGGCCGGCCGGCCAGCGCCCCCTCGGCCTCCGCCAGCCCGCCCACCCGCCACAGCAGGGCGTCGGTCTTGAGCCGGGCGCCATCGCAGGCGGTGCAGGGGGTGTAGGCCCGGTAGCGGGAGAGCAGCACCCGGATGTGCATCTTGTAGGCCTTGGTCTCCAGCCACTCGAAGTAGCGGCGCACCCCGTACCACTTGCGCGGCCAGGACGATTCCCAGCTCTTCCAGCCCTCGTCGCCCTCCAGCACCCAGTGGCGGTCCTCCGGCGGCAGGTCGCGCCAGCGCACGTCCATGGCCACGCCCCGCCTGGCCGCGTGCTTGGCCAGATCGTCCTGGCACTCCTTGTAGCTTTCCGTCTGCCAGGGCTTGATGGCCCCGTCCGCCAGGGTCTTGCCCTCGTCCGGGATCACCAGTCCGTAGTCGATGCCGATCACCCGGCCGAAACCACGGCAGGTTTCGCAGGCGCCCACCGGCGAGTTGAAGGAGAACAGGCTGGGCGTGGGCTCGCTGTACGCGATGTCGCAGGCGGCGCAATGCAGCCCCGCGGAGTACTTCCACACCGGGCCGGCGCCCGCCTCCGCTCCCACCTGCACCGCCACGTGGCCCCGGCCCTGGCGCAGCGCCACCTCCAGTGCCTCCACCACCCGGGATTTCTCCGCCCCACCCACGCGAAAGCGGTCCTGCACCACATCCAGCACCGGGCCGGCCGCCGTCTCCCGCCGCCCGAGGATGCGGGTGTAGCCCTGCTGCGCCAGCAAGGCGGTGATCTCTTCCGCGCTGAACTTCTCCGGCACCGGCACCGCAAACACCACCGCCAGCCGCGGGTCACCCGCCTGCGCGGCGCGCCGGGAAAATTGCGCCCCCGGCTCGGAAAAGACGTCCGAGCCGCCCCCCGAGGGGGCCAAGTCGTTCTCGGGGCGGCCCAGCGAACGACTTGTGAGGTCCGCGTAGATGGTCTCCGGGGTGTCCCGCTGCACCGGCTGGCCGCAGCAGCGGCAGTGGAGCCGGCCGGCGCGGGCATAGAGCAGCTTCAGGTGGTCCGTCAGCTCCGTCATCGTCCCCACCGTGGACCGGGACGTGCGCACCGGGTTGGTCTGGTCGATGGCGATGGCCGGCGGGATGCCCTCGATCCGCTCCACCTGGGGCCGGTCCTGCCGGTCCAGGAACTGCCGGGCGTAGGGGGAGAAGGTCTCCACGTAACGCCGCTGCCCCTCGGCGTACAGCGTATCGAACACCAGCGACGATTTGCCCGAGCCCGACACCCCCGTCACCACCACCAGCTCCCCCAGGGGGATGTCCAGAGACAAATCCTTCAGGTTGTTCTGGCGGGCGTGGTGGATGCGGATGCAGGAAGCGTCGGAGCGGGACATGGCAGCGGACGGGAGCAAAAGAAGGGAGATTGTAGGGGGAGGGCGCGTGTTCCCGCTGCCCGGCACGAAAACCGCTGCAGATGCGATGGTCCGCCACCGGATGCCTTTCCGCCAGGCCTCCCGACACGGTGCTCCGATCGCTGCGTGGCGCCCCGGATATCGGTGGACGCCCATCTCCCGCGTCGGACGGAGCCGACATCCCCGTCATCCGCCCGAGCAGCGGCCGTACCGCGCACCGCTCGCGTGGGCGGGCTGAAGCGCCTGTGCAAGCCGGTTTCGAGCCAGCCGGGCTCCGACTCCGGCGTTACGGGCAACGCCCGGCCGAACGCTCGTCCGGAGCGCAGCCCCGGGGGCCCATTCCGCCCCGGGCGGGCATTTGCGGGCGATGTTCCAGTTGACCGGGAGGCGACGGGCGCACCGCCGGAGCAGGCTGCTCCCGCTGCATGACCGGTGGTGGAGGCATGGCCGGGCGTTCGAAATGCTCGCGTCGCTCCTCCCGGTGATGAATGGGGGGAGGCTGTTGCGGTTGCGGGATCGGTGCCTGCACGGGTGCCGGAGGCTGCGGTTGGGCAGCCGGGCGGGGAAACAGGGGTGCCCGCATGGGCGTGGGCGGTGCGGCCTGCGCGGGCGCTGGCTGAGGCGGAGGGCCGTAGCCGGCGGGCGGATTCTGCCGTGGGCCCGGGTAGGCGCCCCGGGGCGGATACTCGTAGCCGGGGCTGGAGCCCTCATGGCGGCGGTAAGGATAGGGTTGGCCCCGGGGCGGGTCGTAGCGGTCGCCGTGGAGGCTGCCCGGCGGCGGCACGGAGTACGGTCGGCTGCCCTGGTACCCGAAACTGCCGTGCAGAGGCGCATGGCCCTGCCACACGCCGCCGCTGCGCAGCCAGATTTCCCGCTGGTGGGGCGCCGGATGGCGCAGAGGGAGATAGCCCCGATGCAGGATCACACCCCCCAGCCCGAACCACACACCGCCCGCGTAGCGCATGGGTACCACGCAATGGCAGCTACCGGGGGTGTCCAGGAAGATCGGGTAATAGGCGACCCCCGGCTCCACCGCGTAATAAACGGGCGCGCCCCCTACCACGTACTCGACGGGGGGCAAGGCGGCGTCCTCCATCGCCCCCATGCTGTCGCCCGGGTACGGGGGCGGCAACACACAGCCTGCCAGGATGCCCGCCGCCAACATTCCCATCGCCACTGCCCTGCGCACAGCCATGATGCCTTCCTTTGAGGCGGTCCCGTCGGGCCCGATGAAGAGTCAACGCCCGGACCACCGGCAAAGTGCACCGCAACGGCGAAAAGTCCCTGCAAACGGACGGCACCAGCCACGCCTGACCCAGATCAAACAGCCGGCAAGCCGTCTCTTCCCTCACAGTCGAATGGCCCCGGCGGGGGGTATGCTTCATGGCAGACGTTCATTGCCAGGAGCAACACCATGTCTCACCCCCGCGCCGGCCTGCCCGCCCAAGCCGAAGACCTCACCGACATCGCCGCCCTGCTGCGCGCCTACCACGACACGCCGGAGGTTTCCGACCCGGCCCAGCGGGTCGCCTTCGGCACCAGCGGCCACCGGGGCTGCGCCCTCGCCGGCAGTTTCAACGAAGCCCACATCCTGGCCATCACCCAGGCGGTGTGCGAATACCGGGCGGAGCAAGGCGTTACCGGCCCGCTGTTCCTGGGCATGGACACCCACGCTTTGTCCGCCCCCGCCCAGAAGAACTGCCTGGAAGTGCTCGCCGCCAATGGCGTCCAGGTGCGCTACCAGGCAGACGGCGGCTACACGCCCACGCCGGTGATCTCCCGCGCCATCCTGGCCTGGAACGCGGACGCCGGCGCGCCCCGGGCCGACGGAATCGTCATCACCCCCTCCCACAATCCGCCCGTGGACGGCGGCATCAAGTACAACCCCACCCACGGCGGCCCGGCGGATACGGACGTCACCGGCTGGATCGAGCGCCGCGCCAACGCCCTGCTGGAGGAGGGCAACCGGGGCGTGAAGCGGGTGGCCTTCGACGCTGCGCTGGCCGCACCCACCACCCAGGCCATCGACTTCGTCGCCCCCTACGTGGCGGACCTGGAAAACGCCATCGATATGGCGGCCATCCGCGAAGCCGAGCTCAAGATCGGTGTGGACCCGCTGGGCGGCGCGGCCGTGGCCTACTGGCGGCCCATCGCCGAGCGCTACGGTCTGAACATCGAGGTGGTGAACACCAAGGTGGACCCGGCCTTCGCCTTCATGACCCTGGACCACGACGGCAAGATCCGCATGGATTGCTCCAGCCCCTACGCCATGGCCAGCCTGGTGGCGCTCAAGGACCGCTTCGACATTGCCTGGGGCAACGACGCGGACGTGGACCGCCACGGCATCGTCACCCCCTCCATGGGGCTATTGAACCCCAATCACTTCCTCGCCGTCGCCATCCACTACCTGCTCACCCACCGGCCCCAGTGGGCGAAGACCGTGGCCGTGGGCAAGACGCTGGTTTCCAGCGCCCTCATCGACCGGGTGGTAGCCGGCCTGGGCGCCCGCATGATCGAAGTGCCCGTGGGCTTCAAGTGGTTCTCCGCCGGGCTGCAGGCGGGCAGCCTGTGCTTCGGCGGCGAGGAAAGCGCCGGCGCCGCCTTCCTGCGCCGGGACGGCAGCGTCTGGGTGACGGACAAGGACGGCATCCTGCTGGGCCTGCTGGCGGCGGAGATCACCGCCGTCACCGGCCAGGACCCGGGCGCCTACTACCGCAAGCTGGAAGCCGAATACGGCAGCCCCTTCTACCGCCGCATCGACAGCCCGGTGAGCAAGGCCCAGAAGGCCGCCTTCAAGCACCTCACCCCGGAGCGCGTCGCCGCCGACACCCTGGCCGGCGACGCCATCACCGCACGGCTCACCCGCGCGCCGGGCAACGACGCCCCCATCGGCGGCCTCAAGGTCACCACCGCCAACGGCTGGTTCGCCGCCCGACCCTCGGGAACCGAGGACATCTACAAGCTCTACGCCGAAAGCTTCGTCAGCGCGGAGCACCTGGAGCGGATCATCGCCGAAGCACAGGCGATGGTGAGCGCGGCCTTGGCCACTTGAACAGGGGGTGCGGCGGGTGGGCTAGGGGCAGGCGCCCAGATGCTTGCCCGCCTCCCGCAGGGAAAGCGGGGAAAGGCGCGCCGCCTCGGCCAGGATGAAAGCCCGGACGGCGGCGGCATCGGTGCGGGCGTACTGGCGCAATGCCCAGCCTATGCCCTTGCGGATGAAGAAGTCCGGATGTCCGGCCTGGCGCCGGCAGTAGGCGAAAAGGCGCTCGGCGTCGGTCGCCTCCTTCCACTGCAACTGGTGGAGCAGGGCAACCCGCACCCGCCAGATGTCCGGATCCTCGATCCAGCGGTCCATGTTCGCCACCAACTCCCGGTGCCGCAGCACCAGCGGCCCGATCACCCGGGTGGCCAGGGCGTCCACCGTGTCCCACCAGGGCTTGGCGACCACCAGTGCCTCCAGTCCCGGCAGGTCCTCCGGCTCCAGGGTCCGCTGGTGGCGGATGAGGAGATCCGCGGCAGCGTACTGGCATTCCCGCTCCGCTTCGCCCCATAAAGCCTGTGCCGTGGCCAGCAGCAGCGCGTGCTGGCGCGGGTGGCTGGTCAGCAGGGGGCGCAATGCGGCGCGCCGCTGCGGCGTGGGGATGCCGAAAAACGGAAAACGGTCGCGCATGTAGGCCGCCATGGGCCGGGCACGGTCGGCGTCGGCCAGCTGCTCAAGCGCGGACCGGATCTGGCGGGCGGTGTCGGTCATTCCGGAACAAGTTGGTTGGATACACCAAGCCTAGCACTCCCCGGCTGTGGACAAACCTGTGGGATCCATGTGGGCAAGATGTGGATACTGCGCGCCGCGTGTTGAGGGCTGTCCTGAAAGGCGTCGGCCGCCAGGCCCTGCAGGAGTTGCTCGAGCTTGCGGGCAATCTGGTGAAAGAGCGCGCAGGAGTCCTCCCACGCCTGTGGGGGTGGCTGATCCACGAGCGCGAGCCCGGCCAGGTGGGTGGCTTCCTGGTGCAAAGCGGCATGGAGCTGATGCAAGGCTTCACCGATGGCAAGAGGAAGCCTGGCTGCATCCGGTCCGGCCAGCCAGCGCCCCAGGGCGCACGTGTCGGTGCGCCCGAGCACGGCAGGGGAGGGCCTGATCGCCCGGCTCCGCCGCAGGTGATGGCGAATGCGGCCAACCTCCAGGCGGTGCACCTGCACCAGTTGCCGGATCAGCATGGTTTCGGGGGTCGAGTTCGTCATCAGTCCGTATTCCGCAATGCAGCATGCACAGTCCGAATGGGTAACGGAAATGACGACAGCGAGGACAGGGGGATGGTCCCCGGGGAAATCCCGGATACCAGCCGCTCAAGTCAGAACCAGGCCTGCACCGTGTCCCAGCCCAGACGCGCAATCATCAGGCTGAGCACCACCAGGAAGAAGCGCCGGACGAAAGGACTGCCTTTGGCCAGTGCCAGCCGGCTGCCCAGGGCGGCCCCGCCCACGTTGGCAGCCGCCATGCCTGCGGCCACCAGCCACACCACGTTGCCGGTGGCGCCGAAGTAGGCCAGGGCCGCAAAGTTGGTGATCCAGTTCACCAGCTTGGCGCAGGCCGAAGCCGCCAGGAAGTCGTAACCGAAGATCCGGACGAAGGCGAAGATCAGAAAAGCCCCGGTACCGGGGCCGAAGAAACCATCGTAGAAGCCGATCACGGCGCCCACCACCGCGCCCATCCAACGCTCCGCAGCCGGGCCCAGACGGGGCGCGTGCACGCTGCCGAAGTCCCGCCGGCGAAGAGTATAGAGGGCCACCAGCACCAGCAGCACCAGTACCAGCGGCCGCATCCACTCCCGGGGCATCAGGCTCACCGCCGCCGCGCCGCCGTAGCCGGCCACCAGCGCCGCCACCACCGCCGGCAGGGCGCCGTTCCAGGGCACCGCGACGCCCCTCAGGTAGCGCCAGGCGGCCACGCTCGTGCCGCAGATGGAAGCCAGCTTGTTGGTGCCGAACAGGGCCGCCGGCGACGCCTGGGGATAGGCAAGGAACAGGGCGGGAATCTGGATCAGCCCGCCCCCGCCCACCACCGCATCCACAAAGCCGGCGACAAACGCCATGGGGATCAGGAACAAAAGTTCCGGCGGCAGGCCCAGCCCGCTCATGGAGGTGGCCCCGCCAGTTCCACCACTCCGTCGGCACCAAGCCCCGGCTCCCAGGCCAGGCGCTCGGCCAGGGCACGGCTGACACTCACCCGCCCGCCCTCATCCACCCGCAGCACATGGGTGAGGCCCAATTTGCCCGCCAGTGCCTGCCAGTGCCCGGCCCCGGCGATGAACACCGGCTTGCTCAGCGCGTCGGACAAGGTGCCGGCCCGGGCGCGGGGCGTGATCAGCACCGTGACCCCCTGGGCGGAACGGGCGGGCTGACCGGTGCGCGGGTCCAGCAGATGGCTGTAACGAACGCCCTCCAGCTCGAAATAGCGCTGGTAGTCCCCCGAGCTGCCGATGGCCTCTCCGTCGTACAAGGGCAAGGTGGCCATCGGACGCGGTTCCCGGGGGTGCTGGATTCCCACCCGCCAGGGCAGGTTGCCCTTGCTGCCCAAGGCCATGAGGTTGCCGCCGATGTTGATCAAGGCATTGTCCACCCCGGCTGCCTTGAGCAGGGCCACCGCCCGATCCAGGGCATAGCCCTTGGCGTAACCGCCCAGGTCGATCTGCACCGCCCGATTGGGGCAGGACACCTTGAGTCCCTCGATCCGCACCTGAGCCAGTCCCGGGCGGGCCCGCAGCGCGCTTTGCAGGGCTTCCGGCCCGGGCAGGCGGGGCATGTACTGATCGCCATGAAAACCCCAGAGTCCGATCAACTGGCCGATCCCCGGATCGAACAGACCTTCCGTATCCACGGCCAGGCCTCGGGCATGGGTCAGGAGATCCGCCAGTTCGGCGGAAACGGGTATTTCCGGCTCACCCCGGGCAATGGCGGCATTCAGCCGGGTCAGTTCGGAAGGCTGCCAGGCATGGAGCATGCGGTGAAGGCGATCGAACTCCCCCAACACCTGGTTGGCCGCGGCGCGGGCGCGCGCTTCCGGCACGCCATGGATCAGCACCTCGACCCGGGTACCGAACACGTAGGATTCCTGCTGAAACGGTTTGGGCTGGCCCCTGCAGCCTGCGAGCCACACCAGCAGCATCACCAGCAGGCAGGCAAGCGCCGGCCGGCGGGCGATCAAGCTTGCCGGCACGCGGCCTCGAGCGCGTCCACATACAGGGCAGGCACGTCGAAGCCGCTCTGCCGGGTGATCTCCACAAAGCAGGTGGGGCTGGTGACGTTCACCTCGGTGAGATGGTCACCGATGATGTCGATGCCCACCAGCAACAGGCCCCGGCTGTGCATCACCGGCGCCAGCGTCTCGGCGATTTCCCGGTCCCGGGCAGTGAGCGGCCGCGCCACGCCGCGCCCGCCCGCTGCCAGATTGCCGCGGGTTTCTCCGGCCATGGGAATGCGCGCCAGGCAAAAAGGCACCACCCGACCGCCGATGAGCAATACCCGCTTGTCCCCGTCCACGATCTCCGGAATGAAGCGTTGCGCCATCACCGTGCGCCGCCCATGGTCGGTCAGGGTCTCGATGATCACGTTGCGGTTGGGGTCGTTCCGCCGCACCCGGAAGATGGAGCTTCCGCCCATGCCGTCCAGCGGCTTGAGGACCACGTCACCCAGCTCGTCGATGAAGGCGTTGAGGTCCGCCGCCGCCCGCGCCACCAGAGTGGTGGGAGCCAGGTTGCCAAACTCGGTGATCGAAACCTTCTCGGAATGATCGCGGATCGCGCGGGGGTCGTTGAATACCCGGGCTCCATCTTTCACCGCCCGCTCCAGCAGCCAGGTGGCGGTGATGTACTCGAAATCGAAGGGAGGATCCTGCCGCATCAGCACCGCGTCGAAAGCGGTAAGGGGCTCGCGACGGGTTTCTCCGGGCTCGAACCAGTGCTTGTCGTCGGCAAACAGGGTCAAGGGCGTGGCCGCCGCCGAAACCGCCCCTTCCCGCCAGGCCAGGGTTTCGCGCATGACCGCGCAGACCTGATGGCCCCGGCGGTGGGCCTCCCGCATCATGGCGATGGAGGAGTCCTTGTAGGCCTTGAGGTGATCGAGCGGATCGACAATGAAGGCAAGACGCATGGCGATGGCTCCGGCACGGGTTCAGTCTGCGGGTGGAGCAGTCTGCTCCAGTTCCAGCGCGGCGGCCAGCAGGGCTAGCCGTGCCACCACGCCGTAGGTGTAGAAACGGTTGGGTGCCGCCTCCGGCGCCTGGGCACAGTCGGGCAGCGAGCAGGCGGTCTCGAAGGCCAGGGGCTGGAAGTGCATGCCCGGTGCGTTGAGGTTCTCGTCCCGGCCGCGGGCGCCGTGCACCCGGTAGAAACCTCCGACCACGTAGCGGTCGATCATGTACACCACCGGTTCGGCCACGCCGCCTTCCACCGTTTCGACCGTGGGCACCCCCTCCTGGATCAGGACCTGGGTGACTTCCATCCCCTCCTTCACCACCGCCATCTTCTTCCGTTCCTTGCGATTGAGCTCGCGCACTTCGGAAGGGTCACGCACGGTCATGATGCCCATGCCGTAGGTGCCGGCATCAGCCTTGACGATCACAAAGGGTTTCTCGTCGATGCCGTATTCCCGGTACTTGGCGCGGATCCGCTCCAGCACCAGATCCACTGTCGCGGCCAGACATTCCTCGCCCTTGCGTTCCCAGAAATCCAGCTCCTGGCACACGCCGAAATAGGGATTGAGCAGCCACGGGTCGATGCCCAGCATTCCGGCAAACTCGGTCGCCACCCGCTCATAGGCACTGAAATGGGTGGACTTCTTGCGCGCATGCCAGCCCGCGTGCAGGGGCGGGATCAGCCATTGCTCGTGCAGGCCTTCGAGCACCGGAGGCACGCCACCGGAAAGGTCGTTGTTGAGCAAAATGGCACAGGGGTCAAAATCCTTGAGGCCCAGGCGCCGCGCGCCACGCACCAGGGGCTCGAGCAACACGCTGCTGCCATCCGGCAAGGCCACGGGCGTGGGCTCGGTCAGGTCGGGGATCAGGCTGCCCACCCGCACGTTCAGGCCCGCGTGATGGAGGATGCGGGTCAGCCGCGCCACGTTGGTCAGGTAGAACAGGTTGCGGGTGTGGCTTTCGGGCACCAGCAGCAGGTTGCGGGCCTCCGGACAGACCTTTTCCACCGCGCTCATGGCCGCCTGCACGCACAGGGGCTCCAGCGCAGGCGCGAGATTGTTGAAGCCGCCCGGGAAGAGGTTGGTATCCACCGGCGCCAGCTTGAAGCCGGCATTGCGCAAATCCACCGAGGCGTAGAAGGGCGGCGTGTGCTCCAGCCACTTCAGGCGGATCCAGTGTTCAATGGCCGTATCAGCGGCCAGCAGGGTTTTCTCCAGCTCCAGCAACGGGCCGGTCAGGGCCGTCGTCAAATGTGGAACCATGGCTGTTCTCTTCTAGTTGGTATCGAGGGCAAAACGCCGCAGTTCGGGTAAGCGGACTGCGGCGTGCCGCAGCATCTTACACCAGCCTTTCCCTTTGGTCCGAGCCGGGGGAATAACCCGGTAATTGCCCGCCAATCCCCCGGATCTCCTGTTGTGCCGGATCGCTAGAATCTTGCCCGTGGATTTTTCAATCCTTTCTCTGGTCTTTTTTGGGCCGGTACCTGATGGCACCGGCCACCTTTTCGCTTCCACTCCTCCTGCTTCTTTTCCTCTGTCCTGAATCAGCCACTCCGGATCTGTGCGTCGGTGGCAGGACTGGTTTTTTGCGCTTTTGCTTTCCTGGTTGCACCGCTGCGGGAACCGAAATTGGTGTTCACAGGGTTTGTATACAGGTTTTATTTAAATAAATAACAACTGTAAACATAGGCGGCCGAAATCTGTGGATAAGGCATTTTTTTTCAAACAAATCATCATGTTGATGAGAGAGTAATGCTGGGCACAAAGCTCTGGAACGGGTGTGGATGAAATGTTGCCTGTTTTGGACCAAGTGCAGACGGGGCAGGTTGTGCACAAATTGTCTGCCTGGATGTTCCGGACTTATCCCGTGTACCCGACGAAATGCCCTCCCGCCCACCGAGGTGTGCATAAAAAGGTGGAGCCGCTTCTGCATGGATCGCAACGGTGAACGGCAACGGGGCGGAGAGCACCGTGAAACCTTGCTCTCCGCCCCGTTGGAGGTTGCCCGGAGGCTGTGGGCGTCTCTGCCCACAGCCTGTGGAAAAACCTGATCTTCAGCCCAAGCGGATGGGAACGTACAGGCGGGCACCGCCGCGTTGGACCAGCAGCGCAATCCGGTTCCCGCCCTGGGCGACCAATGCCGCCAGTTCGGACGGATCGGAAACCGGCCGGTTGTTGACCCCCAGGATCACATCGCCGTTCTGGATGCCTGCCCGGGCTGCGGGGCCTTCCACACTCTCCACCCGCACACCGCCATTGAGCCCCAGTTGCTGCTGCTCCACTGCCGACAGGGGCCTGACCTGGACGCCCAGCTTTGCAACCGAGGGCTGACCCGCTGCCGGTGCCTTGGCAGCCAGGGGCGTATCGCTGGGCATCTCCACCAGGGTGGCGGACACTTCCTTGCGGTTGCCCTGGCGCCAGAGGGAAAGCTTCACTTCCTGTCCAGGGCGGGCTTCACCCACCAGGCGGGAGAGGTCGGCCGCGTCCTGCACGGCGGTGCCGTTGACCGCGTGGATCACGTCACCTTGCTGCAGGCCGGCTTTCTCGGCGGGGCTGCCTTTCTCCACCTGGGCCACCAGGGCGCCCTTGGTATCCTTGAGGCCGAAGGTTTCGGCCAGATCCGGAGTCAGTTCCTGGATGCCAACGCCCAGGCGTCCGCGGGAAACTTTGCCGTGCTTCTGCAGCTGGTCTTTGACCTTCATGGCCACGTCGATGGGGATGGCGAAGGAAATCCCCATGAAGCCGCCTGACCGGCTGTAGATCTGGGAGTTGATCCCGATCACCTCGCCATTGAGGTTGAACAGGGGGCCGCCGGAGTTGCCCGGGTTGATGGCGACGTCCGTTTGCAGGAAGGGTACATAGGTCTCGTCCGGCAGGCGGCGGGCCTTGGCGCTGATGATGCCGGCCGTTACGGTGTTCTCGAAGCCGAAAGGCGAACCGATGGCTGCCACCCATTCACCCACCCGGGCCTTGTCCGCGTTGCCGATCCTCACGGTGGGCAGGCCCTTGGCTTCCAGCTTGATCAGGGCCACGTCGGTGCGTTTGTCCAGCCCTACCACCTTGGCCTTGAATTCGCGCTTGTCGGTGAGCTTGACCTTCACTTCCTTGGCGTCAGCCACCACGTGGGCATTGGTCAGCACATAGCCATCGTCGCTGACGATGAAGCCCGAGCCCACGCCCTTGCTGGTTTCCGGTTGTGCCGGACCGCCTCGCCCGCCCGGCGCCTGGGGCACGGGGAAGCCGTGACGGCGCAGAAAGTCGAAGAAGGGGTCGTTCAGGTCCAGGTCATCCCCGCCGGTGGTGCGCACCATCTGGGTGACGCTGATATTGACCACGGCCGGGCCGACGGTATCCACCAGCGTGCTGAAGTCCGGCAGCCCGCGGGCGGAGACCAGCGGTGCGGGGGGAGCGGCTGTCTGATTGGCGTGGGAGTTGTTGATGAGCGCACTGCCCTGATCCAGGCAGGCAGCCACCGCCAGGCCGGCGGCGACGGTGAGTACGGTGAGTCGGGTCTTGTTGATGGCCATTTGCCAGAATCCTCCTTGAGCGCATATAGAGCCCGCCTGCCCCGAATGAGTTCCGGGCCTTACATTTGCTTACTCCCGGGTATGGATCCACGGGCGAACCTTCGCAGGCAGGGGGCTCTGGGTGACAATGGGGCTTTTTCCCGGAGCATCAAGCTGTGCTGAAACATCGAATTGTGCCCGTCACCCCTTTTGAGCAGAACTGCTCCCTGATCTGGTGCAGTGAAACGCGGCGCGCCGCCGTGGTGGACCCGGGAGGCGATCTGCCCCGCATCCTTCAGGCGGTGGAGGAGGAAGGTGTCACGCTGGAAAAGATCCTCATCACCCACGGTCACATCGACCATGCCGGTGGCACGGCTGCCCTGGCGCGGCAGGCAGCCGTGCCGGTGGAGGGCCCGCAGCGGGAAGACCAGTTCTGGATCGACGGCATGCCGCAGCAGTCGAAGATGTTCGGTTTTCCGGGTGTGGAGGCCTTTGTGCCTGACCGCTGGCTGGAGCAGGGTGACACGGTCAGCGTGGGGCAGGTGACGCTGGAGGTGATCCATTGCCCCGGCCACACGCCCGGCCACGTGGTGTTCTACGATCGGGCAAGCAAGCTGGCTTTCGTCGGCGACGTTCTTTTCCGTGGCTCCATTGGCCGCACCGATTTCCCCCGGGGTGACTACGACACGCTGATCAATTCCATCCGTGAGCGGCTGTTTCCCCTCGGGGCCGAAGTGTCTTTCGTGCCCGGGCATGGCCCCATGTCCACCTTCGGTTTCGAGCAACGTACCAATCCCTATGTGGGGGACTGAGCATTCCAGGGGAAGGGAGCTGCGCCGATGAAACTGTTGCGTTTCGGTCTTCCGGGGCAGGAGCGCCCGGGCATGCTGGGGCCGGAGGGCGAGATCCGGGATCTGGGCGACCATCTGCCCGATCTGGCCGATGAGGCGCTCGATCCGGCGCGGCTGGCGGTCCTCGCTACGCTCGATCCGACAGCTTTGCCCCGGGTGGCAGGCTGTCCGCGGCTGGGCCCACCGGTGGGTGGGCGGGGCAAGATTGTGTGCGTGGGCCTCAACTATGCCGACCATGCCCGGGAGGCGAACATGGCCATCCCCAGCGAGCCGGTATTGTTCATGAAAGGCTGCCGCCTGACCGGGCCGACGGACCCCATCCCGGTCCCGCCAGGAGCAGCCAAGGTGGATTGGGAAGTCGAGCTGGCTGTGGTGATGGGTCGGGTGGCGAGCCATGTCGGGGAAGCCGAGGCGCTCGCCTGTGTGGCCGGACTTGCTGCCTTCATCGACATGTCGGAGCGGGCCTACCAACTCGAGCAGGGTGGCCAGTGGGTCAAGGGCAAGAGTTACCCGGGCTTCGCCCCCCTCGGTCCCTGGCTGGTCACGCTTGACGAGGTGGCGGATGTGCAACGCCTGCCCCTGTGGCTCGACGTCAATGGCCAGCGTTACCAGCACAGCAATACCGAGCAGATGATCTTCAGCGTTGCCGCACTGGTGGCGTACATCAGCCGTTTCATGACGCTCTATCCGGGCGACGTGATTGCCACCGGCACGCCCCCGGGCGTAGGCATGGGGCTCAAGCCCGAGCCGGTGTTTCTGAAGGCGGGAGACACGGTGCGCTGTGCCATCGAGGGATTGGGCGAACAGCACCACACCCTTGAGGCGGCGTCGGGCGGGGGTGGGTGAAAGTCGGCTCGTGGAGCCTGCCGCCCACTGTGGAGGTGGGGAACGGGGGATCGGCGGCAGACTCCACGATTGCCGGGGAACACCGGCCGCCAGGCACGGCGGCCGATGACAACCTGTACGGCTGGTCCGGGCTGTGAGGACAAGGGGCAGAGGCCCGGGTCAGCGCGGTCGGCGGGGAACCTTCCTGCGTCAGGCTGTAGTCCTGCTTATGCAGACACCGTGCCAGTTGCCGAGGGTGTGATAAAAATTGTTTTATTTCAATATCTTATCAACTAATGGTGGGGTGCTGTGGGGAATGCTCCGCTGCCAGGCCCGGCCCTGTGGTGTCTCCCGGAGCCGACCAACGGCTGGTGCATTGAATGAAAATTTATAAAAATCATGGTGTTATTGATGTCTCCCCGGCGCGACAGCCGGCAAGGCCGAGGGGACGTTAGCCAGGGATGAAAGCGACGAAGGCCGCGACAGCGGCCTTCGGCTTGACGGCGATTGCGCTCAGGCGCGCTTTCGGCGTGGGGTCTTGGCTTCCGCGGCGGCGGGCGCTTCGTTGTCTTGTTCGGCGGTCTTGGCGGTTTTTCCGGATGCTTTGGGCGCTTTGGGTGCCTTGGCTTCAAATTCGAAGCCAATCTTGCCTTCCGTGCCGCGAACCAGGAAGGCGGAGAACTTGCGCTTGGTGCGCGCCGAGACGAAACCCTTGAGCAAATCGGTCTTGCCCGTGGCCAGCAGCTTGGTCATCTGCTCCCGTTCGATCGGCTGTTGGAGGATGATTTTGCCGGAGCGGAAATCGCAGCTCTTGCCTGGACCCACCGAGCGCTCGCAGACGTAGGAAGTGCCGTGTTCGAACACGCCGCCGCCACACTTGGGGCAGGCACCCAAGCTCTGCTGGTCGCTGAAATCCACCGGTTCGCCCTTGTCATCGTCCTTGTCCTGACCGAAATCGAACTCCGGCTGCAAGGCATCGTTGAGCCGGATCTCGGCGTTGAACAGCCTGCCCATCTTGTTGCGGAAACCGATCAGCGGACCCACATGCCGTTTGGCGAGCAGGGTCTCGATTTCGGGAATCTCGAATTGCCGGCCGGCCACAATCTTCCACAGGGCGAAGTCGCAGCCCTGGCACTGGAATTTCTTGTAGTTCTCCTTGACCGTGCCGCCGCAGCGGGGGCACGGGGTGTTCAGGGTGGCGAAATCCCCGGGGACCGTATCGCTCTCGTATTGTTTGGCTTTCTCGACAATGTCCCGGGTCATGGCCGCGATTTCCTGCATGAAGGCAGGACGGGACATCTCCCCCCGCTCCATGCGCGCCAGCTTCCATTCCCATTCGCCGGTGAGCTCCGGTGACGAGAGTTGCTCGATCTTGAGCCCGCGCAGTGCCGTGAGCAACTGGAAGGCCTTGGCGGTGGGGATGAGTTCCCGTCCTTCCCGGTGCAGGTAGGTTTCGGAGATCAGGTTTTCGATGATCTGCGCCCGGGTGGCCGGCGTGCCAAGGCCGCGCCCGGCCATGGCGGCGCGAAGTTCCTCATCGTCCACCATCTTGCCGGCGCCTTCCATGGCGGTCAGCAGTGTGGCTTCGGTGTATCGCGGGGGAGGTTTGGTCTGGTGGGCGGAAATGTCCACCGACTCGGTCTGCACGGTTTCTCCGGGCTGGACGGGAACAAGCTGGGGACCATCGTCACTCAGGGTGGCCTCTTTGCCATACACGGCGAGCCAGCCCGGATTGACCAGGATTTTGCCTTCGGTCTTGAAAGCGTCCTGGCCAATGCGTGTGATGCGGGTTGTGACCAGATATTCCGCGGCCGGGAAGAACACCGCCAGGAAACGCCGGGTGACCATGTCGTAGAGCTTTTGCTCCGCCTCGCTCAGGGTCTTGGGCGTGGTCCCGGTGGGAATGATGGCGAAGTGGTCGGAAATCTTGGCGTTGTTGAAGATGCGCTTGTTGGGGCGCACCCAGCCTTGGCCGAGGATCCGGCTGGCGAAGGTGCCGTAGCCGGTATCGGTCAAGGCCTGCAGGGTTGCCGAGACGGTGCCGAGATAGTCTTCCGGCAAGGCGCGCGAGTCCGTCCGGGGGTAGGTCAGGGCCTTGTGTTTTTCGTACAGGGCCTGGGCCAGCGCCAGCGTGGTTTTGGCGGAGAAACCGAACCGGCTGTTGGCTTCCCGTTGCAAGGAAGTGAGGTCGAAGAGTAGTGGCGAGAGCTGGGTGGAGGGCTTGCTCTCTTCCTCCACCTTGCCAGGTTTGCCCTCGCACCGGGCGCGAATGGCGTCGGCGGTGGCCTGATCCCAGATGCGGTCAGCCCGGGCATGCTCGTCCGAATCGCTCTTGCGGAATTTCTCGTCGAACCAGCGTCCCCGGTAGTCCCCTGCCTGGGCGGCGAACGTGGCGTCCACTTCCCAGTAGTCCCGGGGAATGAACTTGCGGATCTTTTCCTCGCGCTCAATGACGATGGTGAGCGTGGGGGTCTGGACGCGGCCAACGGTGGTGAGATGGAAACCGCCGGTCTTGGAGTTGAAGGCGGTCATCGCCCGGGTGCCATTGATCCCGATCAACCAGTCCGATTCGGCCCGGCACATGGCCGCCGCGCGCAAACCTTCCACCTCCTGGGCGGCCCGCAGGCGGGCAAAACCGTCGCGGATCGCCTGAGGAGTCATCGACTGAAGCCAGAGCCGGGTGATCGGTTTGTCCGACTTGGCGTGCTGAACGATGTAGTTGAAGATCAGTTCGCCTTCCCGCCCCGCGTCACAGGCGTTGATCAGGCCGCTCACATCCTTGCGCTTGATCAGCCGGGCCAGCAGCTTGAGCCTGTCCTCGGTCTTTTCGATCGGGTGCAGGGTGAACTGGGGCGGGATCACCGGAAGGTGGGCGAAGGACCACTTGCCCCGCTTCACCTCGTATTCCTCCGGCACCGCCAGCTCCAGCAGATGGCCGACGGCGGACGAAAGCACGAAGTCGTCGCTTTCCAGGTAGTCACCCTGTTTGGTGAAGCCGCCTAACGCCCGGGCGATGTCCTGGGCTACGGAAGGCTTTTCGGCAATGATCAGTTGCTTGCTCATCAGGGTGAATCCACTGCAATGCTACGTTGGGGAAAGTCGTCACCTAAACGGGCCGGACAGCCCTGACGATCGTTGCTTTCCCAGCCGGCGGCTGCGAGTTGTCGCCGGCTGGGGCCGGGCGCGCAAGGCGCTACCCGAAGTGTGGCGGATGGTAAGAACAAGCTGCCGGGAAGGCAAGCCGGGAAAAGAAGGAGGTTCCGGCCCTAGTTGGAGAAAAACAGGCCGTCCTCGTTGAGCAACTCTTCCAGGATCAGGGAATCCATGGGCTGTTGCTGGTTCCACAGCACCATGAGCACGATCACCTTGAGCTTGGAGAGTGAGACCTCGTCATCGGCCAGGGCCATCACCCGCTCGATGATCACCTCCCGCAGCAGGCTGTCGAGCACGCCCGCGTTTTCCAGAAACAGCAGGAAGCCACGGCAGTCCGTGTCCAGCTTGGCCAGTTCCGGTTCGGCGTAGCAGCGGAAGGAGTAGTGATCGGGGGTGATTTCGGGCCGGCTGGTGCCCGTGATGCGCTTGAGACCGGAGAGCCACTCCAGGGCTTCGAAAATCTCGTCTTCCTCGAAACCCTCGGAAGAGAGCTTGCGCGCCAACTGGGACGGCTCGGGACAAGCGTCGGTATGGGCGTAGTTATGGAAGAGGTAGACCAGAACGTCAAACATGGCGGTAGCAAACGCTCACTTAATGAACACGCTGGAACCGTCCGCCCGGCAGTGTTGCAATCCGACCATCCAGTTCCAGTGCCAACAGAATGGCGTAGAGCGCATCTGGCGTCAAGCCAGTGCGCCGGGTGAGCTGATCCATGTCGCACGGATCATGGCCCAGCGCCGCCAGTAAGCGCTCCGACACCTCGGCCTCCTCCGGGGCAGGCGCGGGCATGGCGGTTTCGGCAGTGGGCGGGGTCGGAAGCTCGGCGGGCAGACGCAGGTCTTCGAGAATGTCCGCTGCCGAATCCACCAGCTTGGCGCCCTGGCGGATGAGTTGGTGGCAGCCCCTGGACTGCGGGGAATGGATGGAGCCTGGGATGGCGAACACCTCCCTGCCCTGCTCGCCGGCCAGCCGGGCGGTAATCAGGGAGCCGCTTTGGGGTGCGGCCTCCACGACCAGAACCCCAAGCGCCAGGCCGGAGATGATGCGGTTGCGGCGAGGGAAATTGGAGGCAATCGCAGGGGTGCCCAGGGGAAATTCACTGAGGATGAGCCCTTCCCGGGCCATGCGATGGGTGAGATCCCGATTGCGGGCCGGGTAGATCCGGTCAGCGCCGGTGCCGATGACGCCCACGGTTGACGCGGAGCCCGCCAGTCCGCCGCGGTGGGCGGCGGCATCGATGCCCAGCGCCAGTCCGCTGACGATGGTCAGACCGGCTGCGGAGAGGGCGCGGGCGAAGTCCTCCGCATTGGCTTCGCCCTGGGCGGTCGCGTTGCGGCTGCCGACGATGGCGATGGCCGGGCGGTGAAGGAGGTCCAGTCGGCCCTTGGCATACAACAGGCTCGGCGGATCGGGGATCTGCAGAAGCTGGCGCGGATACTCCGCATCGGCAAGGGTGAGGACGTGGTTGCCCGGTTCCGCTGCCCAGGCGAGGGCAGCGTCCACAGCGGCTTGGCTGTCGTGCTCAAGAAGCTTGCGGGCGGGGCGCTCGCCAACCAGCGATGAGAGTTGGCCAAGGCTGGCGGAAAAAACCGGTTCGGGCCCGCCAAAAGCGTTGAGCAGGATGCGCTGGCGTTCACCGCCGATTTCGGGGGTGAGAGTGAGCCGCAGCCAAGCGGCGAGGTCTGAAGAAATCTGCACGGTGCGGGTCCGGTTATGGGGGCTGCCCCGCAACCGGATTCCACCGCGAAACGGGCCCGGTCAGGGGGTACGCACCACATCCAGCATCTTAACCGGGCGTTCGCTGTTCATTATTAGGGCATAACTCACGCGGTCGAACACACGGAACACGAAAGCCAGTCCGTAACGTTCGTCCGGCAGCTTGAGGGTGGCCTTGTCGTTGCCGGCCTTCACCGGTACCAGTTCGCCGTTGCGATACAGGGCGAGCACGTGTCCCACCTCCATCCCCTGCCGTTTGCCCAGATTGAGGGTGACAATCTGATTGCGACCCACTTCTCCCACGCCGTCGTAGAGGCGGATCACGTGGCCCGATACTTGGCTTTCGGGCGCGTGGGGCGCATAGGTGAGGAGCTCTGGTTCGGCAGTGGGGATGATCTTGTCTCCCCGGCCGACTTCCTGCACCGCGCGGGTCACCTCCAGGGTGGCTGGCTCGCCGGAGCGCGCGAGGCGGGCTGTGCCGAGGTAAAAAGCTTCATGTCCGAGCACTTCGTTGCTGATGGGATCGCGGATGGGATCTTCAGGGCGGAATATCTGCCAGTCCCGCACCTGCTCGTTCACCTTGGTGGCGTAGATCACGTTGCCGGCCCCCACCATGACCCGGTTTTCCTGGGTGGCGAGGATCATGCCCGCGTCCTTCAGGCCGGATTCATCGACCACCAGCGGTCGCGACAGGAAAGGCTCGATATCCCGGTATGGAATGCTCGGTATCGCCGAGCCCACCTTTTCGTCGTAGATCCTCGGCGAGGCGCGCCCCTCGGACGGTCGGGCGCTGTCCTGCGTGCCACCGCCGACCCGCCTGCCAAGCCGGAGATAGGGGCCGGAGCGGTCGAGGAATACCACCTGGCCCGGGTAGATCAGGTGCGGATTGCGGATCTGTTCCCGGTTCAGCCGCCACACTTCCGGCCAGCGCCAGGGATGTTTCAGGAAACGGCCGGATATGCCCCAGAGCGTGTCCCCCTTGACCACCACATGGGAATCCGGCGCGTCGTCCGCCAGTTGCACCGGGCCTTCATCGGCCAGCGCCAAGGTTGATAAGCAGAAAACGAGGACGGATATAATGCGCAAAATCATGATCTGGCTCGCGACACGGGCTGAGGGGCGGGTAGCCGGGCGGGGTGGATGTGCCCCGCCTGTTCCCGACAGCTTTTTCGGCGCCCGGGCCCCGGAGCTTTAGGGCAATTTGCGCACGCCGGCCTTCGGCAACCGGCAAGGACTCCATTTATGGCACTGCTACCTATCCTGCGTTACCCCGATCCCCGCCTCCACGAGAAGGCGGCGCCGGTGCAGGCGGTGACGGACGAGATCCGGGAACTGGCGACAAACATGGCGGAAACCATGTACGCGGCGCCGGGCATTGGTCTGGCGGCAACCCAGGTCAACGTCCGAAAACGGGTCGTCGTCATCGACATCAGCGAGAACCGGGATGGCCTGCTGACCTTGATCAATCCGGAGATCGTCGCCCACAGCGGTCTGCAGGAATACGAGGAAGGTTGCCTGTCGGTGCCCGGCATCTACGACAAGGTGGTGCGGGCGGAGCGGGTCACCGTGCAGGCCCTCAATCTTGCCGGAGAGCGCTTCTCCATCGACGCTGATGGCCTGCTCGCCGTGTGCCTGCAGCACGAGATCGACCACCTGGACGGCAAGGTTTTCGTGGAATACCTCTCCCGTCTCAAGCAAAACCGCATCAAGGCCAAGCTGCAGAAGCAGTCCCGCATTACCGCCTGAGTGCGGCTGGCGGAAGTGGTCGCCCACAGCAGGGAAGCAGCGGGGTAAACTGGCGCTTTTTTGCTGCCTGGCAGTGTGGGTCGGCTTCCTGTCGGAGCCGCTGGCCGGGCCCGCCGGGAGTTCCCATGTCACGATCACCCTGCCTCGCCGTCGAACGCGTCGTTATCGCCGCATTGCTGACTCTCTTGGGCGCTTGCAGCACGGTTGAGCCTGTCCCATCTTCCCCCAAGGCAACGCCGGTGGCGCCCGGCCCGGCACCGGCCGCCGCGTCGGCGGCGCGTTCCGAGGCGATCCAGACGGAAACCGGTTCGCGCATGAATACCGAGCAGGCAGCGACCATGCTGGCCGAGCACAACCGGGTGCGCCAGGAAGTCGGCGTGCCGCCCCTCTCCTGGTCGGCGGAAGTTGCCCGGTTCCAGCAGGCCTGGCTGGACAAGCTGGCCGCGGGGAGCTGCGGCCTGCAGCACAACCCCCGTCGCAGCAACTACGGGGAAAACCTGTTCATCGGTACCCGGGGCTATTTTGGCCCGGTGGAGGCGGCGCGTTCCTGGGAAGAAGAAAAGCGTGTGTACCGGGGCGAGGCGATCAACGACCGCAACTACATCAAGGTCGGCCACTACACCCAGATGGTGTGGCGGGAGACCCGCGAACTGGGCTGCGGCATTGCCCAGTGCCGCGATTCAGTGATCATTGGGTGCAACTACAGCCCGCCCGGAAATTTCACCGGCCGCAAGCCGTATTGATGAAAAAGGGGCCCGGTGGACGGGCCCCGATTGACACGGCATCCGCCCGGCGCGGACTACTTGCGGCGGACCAGGGCAGCCAGCAGCAGGGCCGCGGCGGCGGCGATGCCCATGGCCTGTACCGGGCGCTCCTGCACGAAGCGGCGCGTGGCGTTGGCGGCGCGGCTGGCCTCGCCGCCCAATTGCTGACCCATGCCCTGGCTCCATTCGTGGACCTGCTTTTCCGCCTGATCCACCCAGGGGCGGACACGGCTGGCCCGGCCACGGAACAGTTCAGCCACCGCGTTGACGAGCTGCCGCCAAGCCTGCAGCACTGGGTCCAGTTCGCCCCCAGTCCGGCGGGAATCGGGTTCCGGGGTGCGGGGGATGATCTCGGTCATGGCAAATCCTCCTGTACAAACCTGTAAGAGAAACGTCCTTGCTCCCGCGGGAGCCACCTGGCGGTAGACCCTTGCCAACCATTCCCGTTCCCGATGGGGTGCGGGCGTTGGGGCGAGCGCAGGGCCATAACGCCCGGCCCATCGTGGCAGGTTGACACCTCTGGACGGCGACACAGGGTTTTGCACATTGTCCGGGTTGGGGCTTCAGGTGCCCCAGGTGACGGGCTGTTCCTCTTTCAGCGAATAGTTCAGTTGTTCCAGCAAGGGCGCGGCACGCTGGGCCAGGCTGACAAAAGGGCGCTTGCCGCCGCCGGGTGCGGGCTCTGTCTTGGGGCGGTCTTCTTCGGCCATGGCGGCCATGCGGGCTTTGTCGTCGGCAATGGCCTGCTGCAGGCTGGCGATGGCCTGCGGCAGTTGTGCGACGGTGAGAATGCCCTTGGGCTCTTCCGGGTCCTTGCCCATGATCTCGAGCATGCGCTTGGCCACGTCGCCAAACATGATGACGTCCCCGGCAGCCCGGGAGCGGAATGTGATGATCATGCGATTGTCTCCCGACTACGTGTGTGAAAGGGCATTGTATCCTTCGGGTTGGGTCGGGCGTGCTGTCCGTATAATGCTTGCGTGCGTGTCGCGCCCCGGAGTCGTAAGGGGGCTGCTGCGAGTTCTGCGGATCCATTCATGTCCCACAGCCACTATCCATTGCGTCTGGGTGTCGACCTGGGCGGTACCAAAATCGAGATCATTGCCCTGGATGCCGACGGGCGGGAGTTGCTGCGCCGGCGCGTCGCAACGCCGCAGGGGGACTACGCGGGAACGGTGGCGGCGGTGGTGGCGCTGGTCCGGGACGTGGAACGCGAATTGGGTGCCACCGGCACCCTGGGCGTGGGTACTCCGGGTGCCGTGTCGGATCTGACGGGTCGGATCAAGAATTCCAATTCCGTCTGCCTCAATGGCCAGCCCCTGCGGGAAGATCTGGAGAACGCGTTGGGACGCGAGGTACGCCTGGCCAATGACGCCAACTGCTTTGCCCTGTCGGAGGCGGTGGACGGGGTGGCAGAGGGCGCGCAGGTCGTGTTTGGAGTCATCCTCGGAACGGGGGTGGGCGGTGGCGTGGTGGTGCATGGCCACGTGCTCACCGGCGCCAATGCCATCGCCGGTGAATGGGGCCACAACCCTTTGCCCTTCCACGGCCCGGAAGACGAACCCCTGCCCGCCTGCTACTGTGGCCACAAGGGTTGCATCGAGACCTACCTGTCCGGCCCCGGTTTTGCCCGCGACCATGCCCAGGTAACCGGGCAAAGCCTGAAGCCAGAGGAAATCGTGGCCCGGGCATTGGCGGGCGACGAGCCCTGCGGGGCCAGTCTGGCGCGTTACGAGGGCCGCCTCGCCCGGGCCTTGGCGCAGGTGATCAACATCCTCGATCCCCATGTGATCGTGCTGGGTGGCGGCATGTCCGGGGTGGACCACCTGTACCGCAATGTGCCCCAGTTGTGGCGCCGCTATGTGTTTTCGGATCATGTGGCCACCCGCCTGCTCAGAAACCGCCATGGCGCGTCCGGGGGCGTCCGGGGTGCGGCCTGGCTCTGGAATTAGGCGGAACCATCCCCATATACAAGCTGTATTGATTTGAAACAGGGTTGCGCATGCCCGGATGGCGTAGCGTGATCATTCAGATGAGTCACTGCATCCAACGATAGCGAGGAGCACGCAAATGAGCGAAATGAGCCAAGTGGGCAAGGAAAAGCTGGTTTCCGATTTCAAACAGGTGGTGGCGGATGCGGAAGAACTGCTCAAGGCGACCGCTGGCACGGCGGGCGACAAGATGGGCGAGATGCGCATCAAGGTGCAGGAGCATCTGAGCGCAGCCAAGATCCGTCTGGCGGATCTGGAAGCCACCGTGGTGGACAAGAGCAAGGCTGCCGCCCGCGCCACGGATGACTACGTGCATGACAACCCCTGGCGCGCCGTGGGCGTGGCCGCGGGCGTGGGCCTGATCATCGGCCTGCTGATCGGCCGTCGTTAGGCTCGGGAAAGGGCTGGGCGCCATGACAGAGACTCCCGCCAAGGCAGGGCTGGTCAGCCACGCCCGCGGGCTGCTGGCCACCACGTTGGCCATCGCCCAAAACCGTCTGGCCCTGCTCTCCGTCGAGGCCCAGGCCGAGGGTGCGCGGCTGGGGGCCATGCTGGTGTATGGGGTGGCGGCAGTGCTGTGCCTGGTCTTCGGCCTGGTATTCCTGGCGGTGCTGCTCACCGTGCTGATGTGGGAAGGCCAGCGGCTGCTGGCCTTGGGGATTTTCACCGCCGTCTTCCTGACGCTGGGGGGTGTCTTCCTCGCTTTGGCCATGCGCCTCAAGGCAGCCGGTTCGTCGCTCTTTTCAGCCAGCCTTGCCGAACTGGCCAAGGACCGGGAAAAGCTCCGGTCGGGGGACATGTGAGCAAGGCCGAGGCACTCGCCCTCAAGCGGGAGCGCCTGCTGGAGCGGAGCGGCCAGTTGCGGGCCCGGTGGGCCGGGCACGCAGCGGGGGTGGCGCCAGCGCTTGGTGCCGCCGATGCGGTAAGCCACTCGGTGCGCTGGCTGAAGGCCAATCCCCAGTGGCTGATCGGCGCCGGCACGCTGATCCTGGTGCTGAAGCCGCGACGGACATTCCGGCTCGCGCGGCGGACGTTCTTCGCCTGGCAGGGGTGGCTGAGGTTGAGGCCGCTGCTGGTGGAGCGCGGTTTGCTCCGGGCAAAATGAAAAAGGCGCCCCAGCGGCGCCTTTTTCGTGGGCGGGTTCCTCGCCTCAGATCCGTTGGCTGGCGGCCAGAATCTGCTCCCGGAGTTCCGCGTAGTTGGTGGTGACCGGGAACTGGGGGAAATCCGCGATCACGTTGGCGGGCGGGCGGAAGAAGATGCCGGCGTGGGCTTCGCCCAGCATGGTGGTGTCGTTGTAGGAATCGCCTGCGGCGATGGTCTTGAAGTTCAGCGCCTTGAAGGCTTTGACGGCGGCGCGCTTCTGGTCCGGCATGCGCAGCACGTAGTTGGCGACCCGGCCGGCGTCGTCGATCTCCAGCCGGTGGCAGAACAGGGTAGGCTGGCCGAGCTGGTGCATCAGCGGCGCGGCGAACTGGTAGAACGTGTCGGACAGGATGACCACCTGGAACTGCTCGCGCAGGCCGTCCAGAAACTCGCGGGCACCGGCCATGGGGCCCATGTCGTTGATCACTGCCTGGATGTCGGCGATGCCGAGCTTGTGCTGGTCCAGGATATCCAGCCGGAAACGCATCAGCTTGTCGTAATCCGGTTCGTCCCGGGTGGTGCGGGTCAGCTCGGGAATCCCCGTGCGCTTGGAAAACTCGATCCAGATCTCGGGGACCAGCACGCCTTCAAGGTCCAGGCAAACGATTTGCACCCTGCACTCCCTAACGGAAAAAATCGAAAGGCCGCGATTGTACCCCGCCCCGGGGGGCGACTGGCTGTTGTGTTGGGGGCGGGCGTTTCAGTGCCACACGCCCTGCTCCAGCAACTGCTTGAGGGCGGCGGCACTCCAGCCCCGGTTGGCGGCGGGGCTGGCCGGGCTGGGGTGGAGCACCCGAGCAATGGCAACGGGCAGGCCCGCGAGCGCGCGCCGGGCCTGGGCCTCGGCGTAGGCGCCAACACCGATCAGCCACTCGGGCTGGAGGGCGAGCATCATCTGTCGCAGGTGCGCGTCGCAGGCCGCCAGCAGGGTTTCCTGCTCCGCGGCGGGCAGTTTGTCCGGTGTCAGGTTGCGACCCTGATCGAAAAAAGCCAGCGGACAGTAGTTGGCCACGAAGTGATCGGCGAAAAAGGCTTCCGCACTGCCGAAACGTTCGCGGAATAGGCCCCACAGCCGTTGCCCGCTGACCTCGGAACGCGTGCAGGCAAACCCTTCGATGGGCCGCTTCGGGTTTTCCACCGCAGGCTTTTCCACACCGCTGGCAATACCCATCCAGTCGCGTACGGCTGCAATTTCGCCAAAGGGCACGCCGGTTTGCACCATGCCGAAGGGCCCCGGATTCATGCCCAGGAAAACCACGCGCCGAGGCCCGCTGCCGTAGCGTTCCAGGTACTGACAGTGGGCGTTCCAGGCGTAGTCCAGGGGGTTGTAGACGTGGCTGACCGGGGCGGCAAAGCGCAGCGGCGCCAGGGTGTGCCGCAACTGGTCGGCGGCGACAACGAGAGGGTGCGGGGCCATGGGCGTGGGGGCGGGCTGAAGAACGGCGCGATTGTAGCCCGCTTGCCCGCCTCAGCCCGCCAGGGGACCGAAGTGTTTGAGCAGCGCCAGGGTGGCCATGCCGGCGGCGATCGTCCCCAGCACGCTGCCGCTGCGCCACGCTACCAGCGCTGCCACCAGGGCCGCCCAGGGTTTGGGCTGGGTGAGATCGAGATGCGGCCCGCCGTCCTGCACGAACAGCGCGGTGGCGGTGAGGGCAGCGAAGCTGGCCGGGGCGATGTTGCGGCAGATGCTGTGCAGCCAGCCGGGCAGGCGTCGCCCGGCCAGCAGGCCGATCATTGAATAGCGGTAGAGAAAGGTCACCAGCCCGAGGGCCAGCAGCAGGCTCAGCAGGGCCAGTGTGCCCACAGGGCCTCCTTTCTGCCCCCGTGCGGCCTCCTCACCGGGGCAGGCGTGGCGCTGGCCTGTCGCGGCGGCAAGAGCGCCGCGCTCACGGCGCCTCCCCTTCGCTGCTTTCGCCGCGCCAGCCCGCCACCGCCAGGGCGAGGAGGATGGCGGCGACGAGTCCCAGCTTGTAGGGCAGCGCCGCCAGCATCACCGCGGCCACGGCGGCCACGGCGGCGGCAAGCCGGCCACCCTGATGACGCAGGAGCAGGGTGAGCAAGGCGATGAATGTGAGGGGCACGGCGAAGTCCAGATCCCATTCCGGCGGCAGTGCGGTGCCGAAGAGGATGCCGATGGCGGTGGAGAGCTGCCAGCTTGCCCACATGGTGAGCCCGGCGCCGAGGAAGTACCAGTGGCGCACGTCCTCCTCCCCGGGTGGGTCCCGGTAGCGGAGGATGCCCACGGCGAAGGCTTCGTCCGTGAGCAGGTAGGCCAGGAGCAGGCGCCACCGCCGGGGCAGGCTCCCCAGGTACTCGGCCACCGAGGCGCTGTAGAGCACATGGCGCAGGTTGAGCAGGCTTCCGGTGGCGAAGATCGGCCCCCAGCCGGCACCGGCAGTGAGCATCTGCACCAGCACCAGTTGCGCGGCACCGGCGAAGACGATGGCGGAAGCCGCCTGGGCCAGCCAGGCCGGCATGCCTGCTTGCAGGGCGCCCAGACCATAGAGCGCGCCAAAGGGCAGGATGCCCAGTTGCAGCGGCAACTGGGCCTGCGCGCCAGCCAGGCATTCGCGTCGGCGAGCGCTCATGGTTGGTGGGCCGGCGGATCGTCGCCCCAGGGCGCCACTTTGGCCAGCAAGGCCATGCCGGGGGCGGCCAGTACGAAGCACAGGAGAAAGAACCCGAACCAGCCCAGGCTCTCCACCAGCCAGCCGGCGGAAGCGTTGATGAAGGTGCGCGGTACCGCCGCCAGGCTTGTGAAGAGGGCAAACTGGGTGGCGGTGTAGGCCGGGTGGGTGGTGCGGGCGATGAAGGCGACAAAGGCGGCGGTGCCCAGGCCCACGCCCAGCGCTTCGACCCCGATCACCCCGGCCAGCACGGCCAGCCGCTGCGGGTCCGCCGGGGCGGGCCCGAGCCACGCCAGCCAGGCGAAGCCCAGGATGGCCAGCGCCTGAACCACGCCAAACAGCCACAATGCCCGGTTGATGCCGGTCCTGACCATCCACAGCCCCCCCAGCAGGCCGCCGATGACGCTGGGCCACAAGCCGGCGTGCTTGGCCACCAGGCCGATGTCGGTCTTGGTATAGCCCATGTCCAGGTAGAAGGGCGTGGCCAGTGCCGTGCACAGGGAATCCCCCAGCTTGTAGAGGAAGATGAAGCCCAGCACCCACAGGGCGACGCGCCAGCCGCTGCGGTGGATGAATTCGTGGAAGGGCTCCACCACTGCCTCGCGCAGGGTGCGGGGAGCGGTGCCCGAGGTGCGGGGCTCGGCGGCCAGCAGGGTCATGGCCAGGCCGGGAGCCATGAACAGGGCCGTGACGGCAAACACCTGCTGCCAGGGCAGGTGGTCCGCCAGGATCAGGGACAGCGAGCCGGGCACCAGGCCTGCCAGCTTGTAGGCATTCACGTGTACCGCGTTGCCCAGGCCCAGTTCCGTGTCTGCCAGGAGTTCGCGGCGGAAGGCGTCCAGGGCGATGTCCAGGGTGGCGGAGAGGAAGGCGATTCCGGCGGTGAGGCCGACGATGAGGCTCAGGTCATCCTTGGGCGAGAGCTGGCCGAGCCAGGCGATGGCCGCGAGCAGGGCGATCTGGGTGAGCGCCATCCAGCCCCGGCGGCGACCCAGCCAGGGCAGCGCGTAGCGGTCCAGCAGCGGCGCCCAGAGGAACTTCCAGGTGTAGGGGAACTGGATCAGGGCAAAGGCGCCGATGGCCTTGAGGCTGATGCCCTCCGTCTTGAGCCAGGCGGGCAGCAGGTTGAGCAGCAGGTAGAGCGGCAAGCCGGAGGTGAAGCCGGTGAAGATGCACACCAGCATCCGGCGGTTGGCCAGCGCCTGCCACAGCCCGGGTTTGTCCGGCCCGGCTGCCCCGGGTTCCGGGCCCTGCGGGCCGCCGCTCATCCTGCGCGCAGGCGGTACACCGCCACGCTGGCCATGAAATTCGGCTCGTCCGTCACCACGGTGCCGCCATCCAGAGCGCGGCGATCGCGGATGATGATGCCCAAGGTCTGGCACAGGGCCTCGAAGTCCGCCATGGTGAAAAAGCGCAGGTTGGGGGTGTTGTACCACTGGTAGGGCAGGGTCTCCGACACCGGCATGCGGCCGTTGAGGATGGCCGAGCGGTGCCGCCAGTAGCCGAAGTTGGGAAAGCTGACGATGGCATCCCGCCCCACCCGCAGCAGTTCCTTGAGCGCGCCTTCGGTGTTGCGCATGGCCTGCAGGGTGAGGGACAGGATGACATGGTCGAAGGCGCCGTCGCCAAAGCCGGAAAGGCCGGTTTCCAGGTCGCTCTGGATGACGTTCACGCCATTGCGGATGCCGGCCAGTACCCGGGCGGGTTCGATTTCCACGCCGTAGCCGCGGACGTTGAGGGTTTCCTTCAGATAGCGCAGCAGCGAGCCGTCGCCGCAGCCCAGGTCGAGCACCCGCTCGCCGGGCTGGATGAAACTGGCGATGACCTCGTAATCGGGCCGGGTGAGTACGGTAGCGGCGTTCATGGCAGCACGTTGTCGAAATAGGCGCGGAGGATGGCGTGGTAGTGCGGGTCCGCCATCAGGAAGGAATCATGCCCGTCCGGGCTTTCGATCTCGGCGTAGGAGACATCCAGGCCGTTGTCCAGCAAGGCCTCGACGATCTCCCGGGAGCGCGCGGGCGAGAACCGCCAGTCGGTGGTGAAGGACGCCACCAGGAAGCGCGCCCTGGCCCGTGCCAGGGCCTGGGAGAGATCGCCGCCGCAGGCGGATGCCGGATCGAAGTAATCCAGCGCCTTTGTCATCAGCAGATAGGTGTTGGCGTCGAAGAAGCCGGCGAACTTGTCCCCCTGGTAGCGCAGGTAGGACTCAATCTCGAACTCCACGTCGAAGCCGAACTTGTATTCCCCCGAGCGCAACAGGCGGCCGAACTTGGATGCCATGTTGTCGTCGGACAGGTAGGTGATGTGGCCCAGCATCCGGGCCAGACGCAGACCGCGGGTGGGCACCACGCCCTGGCCGTAGAAATGACCGCCGTGGAAATCCGGGTCGGTGAGGATGGCCTGGCGGGCCACGTCGTTGAAGGCGATGTTCTGCGCTGTCAGTTTGGGCGCGGAAGCGATCACCAAAGCGTGGGCCACCCGCTCCGGGTAGCTCAAGGTCCACTGCAGGGCCTGCATGCCGCCCAGGCTTCCCCCCATCACCGCCGCCCAGCGCCCGATGCCCAGCCGGTCCGCCAGCCGGGCCTGGGATTCCACCCAGTCTTCCACGGTCATCACCGGGAACTCCGCGCCCCAGGGTTTCCCGGTGGAAGGGTTGACCGTCGAGGGCCCGGTGGAGCCGTGGCAGCCACCCAGGTTGTTGACGCCGACCACGAAGAAGCGGCGGGTATCCAGGGGTTTGCCGGGGCCGATCAGGTTGTCCCACCAGCCGACTGCGTTGGGATTGTCCGCATAGACACCGGCCACATGGTGGGAGCCGGAAAGGGCGTGGCAGATCAGCACCGCGTTGGTGCCCGCCGCGTTCAACTCGCCGTAGGTCTCGTAGACCAGATCGTAATTCGACAGGCTGGTGCCGCATTTGAGCGCCAGAGGCTCGGCAAACCGCGCCTTTCTGGCCTCCACGGCACCGACGCTGTCGCCGGTCAGCAGTTCCAAATGACTCAAGTTACGCCTCGATAGAAAACGCTGGGCTTGCCCGCTCTGGCTCTCTGCTGCGGCAGTTGGCCGTGGCCGTCCCCGCCGGGGGCATCCAGAAACGAAAAACCCAGTCGGCGCTGGCGCGGACTGGGTTGCCCTCGCTTTAGCCGTATTTGTTGAGCGCCCGCAAGCTGATCATTCAAATCGGCGCTGTCGGAGGAAGTTACTTTCTGGTGGGGCGAAAGTCAAACACCTCTTGCTCGGCGGCGCCCGGGTGGCCCCCGGCGGTTACCCGGGCGTTCGGACCGATCAGCCTTTCCGCCCCTTGCGTGGGGGTGGAGTGTTGGCGCCAGCCGGGGCCACCCGTTCCACCGCTTCGGCGGCGGGTTCCTCGCCGCCCCCGTGCAGGCGCATCAGCTTTTCCAGTTCCGCCGCCGTCGTGTCGTCGCCGTTGCGGGCGCGCAGGCGGAGAAAACCGGCCAGCAGCCGCCACTGCTTGAGCACCGAGTTCCACTGCCGGGCGGAGCCCGGCACGCTGGCGGTGGCATCCTGGTAGCGCTTGAGCAGGGTATGGGCGGGGCGGTCGAGCGCCTCACCCAGCAGCCAGGCGGTGAGCACCGCGTCCGCAGCGCCCACGGCGTCCCAGAAGCTGCGGCTGGCGGCAAAGCGCCGGTTGGCCTCCTGACCGCATTCCTTGGCCAGGGCAATCGCGGTTGCCGGGTCGGCGGGGGGGGTCGCCAGGGCTTCCAGTTGCAGGCGGTTGAGGGTGTTGTTGGGCGAGGCCTGGGCCGGGCCGGCAACTGCGGCGCCATAGGCGAGGGCCGCCTCGCCCAGCAGTTTGGACACGGTATTCCAGTCAGCGCCGGGGCTGCAGGCGCTGATGGCCGCCCGGTGCTTGTTGGCGCTACCCAGGAGCACGGCCCGCTCCGTATTGGCGCGGGAGATGGCGTCGCCGCCATCCACGGTGGCCTTGAGGCCGTGGAGGCGGACGATGGCGAAATCCGCCAGCTTTTCCGCCTGGGCGAGTTCGCCCCGGGCGGCCAGGGCTTCCGCCAGCCGCACTTCCAGATTGGCGAGCTGCTCGATGGTGCGTACGGCCACCCGGCCGCCCGCATCGTCGGTCTGCAAGGCTGTGAGATAGCAGCGCCGGGCTTCCTCGAAGCCGTCTTCACCCAGCTCCGAGTAGATGCGGCCCAGCGCCTGGAGCACCTCGGGCGATTCGCTCCATTCGGGAGGGCACCGATCGAGCTCCTGCTGCAGTTCCTGACGCAGCCGCTTCAGCGGGGGGGCGCCCGCGTCCGGGTTGGCGGTGCGCAGCCGCAGGGCAATGCGTTCCAGGCTGGCGAGGAGTTCTTCGACGGCGACAAAGGCCGGCTTTTGCCTGGCGTGGGCCTTGGCGGCCTGGGGCCGCAGGCGGTAGGAGGGATCGCCGTAGGCCTGGTAGGCCCCCCAGGTGTTGCAGCCCGGGTGCGCCTGATAGGTGGCGCGGCGGGCGCAGAACACGGCCTTGCCGAAGTTCTCGCCCTCGGCCAGTTCCCGGAACAGGGTGCGGGAGAAGGTGCAGGCGGCCGCATCGTCTACCGCCCAGGCGGCGGCCACCACGCAGCGCACGCCCATTTCGATCAACTCCTGGGCCAGACTATAGGCCAGTCGGTCGGGATTGCTGTCGGTGCTGACGCTCCCCAGGTGGCAGCAACTGAGCAGCACCACTTCGGGCACCACCTCCATCTGGGCGATTTCCACCGCGGTGAGGAGCAGGCCGTCGGAGAGCACCACGCCGGAGTAGCGCCGTCCGTCCTTGGCCTTGGCCTCGAACACGCCGTGCCCGGCGATGAGCAGGATGCGGTAGGGCTGTTCGTAGAGGGCGGTGAGTACGTCCAGGGCGCTGGATTCCTCGGGGCAGACCTTGATGTCCGCCGGGCCCCAGCCGTTCTCCCTCAGGGTGTTCTCCACCGCCGTGCCCTCGTCCACCGCCTTGGGCAACTGGGCCAGGCGCGCGGGGCCCGTGGGGAAGCGGGTGTTGAAACCGACCGTGCTGGGGGAAACGATGAGGCAGGCGGTTTCCCGGCCGGCGTTGCTCACCCGGGCGCGGTAACGCTGGGTGGCCAGTTGCCGCACCATGGGCGTTTGCAGCACCAGGGGGCCGCCTTCCACTTCCAGCAGTTCCCAGGGCAGGTTGGCGGTGTATTGGTCCAGCACCAGCATCAGCTTGGCCTGTTCCCGAGCCGCAGCCTTGAATTCCAGGGGCACCATGAGCTGGAACAGCAGTTGCCCCAGGCGGGGATTATTGGCGGGATTGCTCCGCTGGCCCTGGATGATGGTTTCGATCAACCCTGGCTGGCGCACCTGGGCCACGCTCTCGGCCCGTGCCCGGGGCGAGAGGAAAACGTACTTGAGCCGTTGCGGGTGGTAGCGGTGTTCAGCCGCGGAGGCATCGACGGCGTCGCCGGATCCGGGGGGCGGGGCGGGGCGGACGTCGGCCGCGCCGGATTCGCCGTCCGGGTCGGTGACGATGAGCCGGGTCCAATAGTCGGTGTTGTCGCTGTTGCTCAGGCGATGGCGCACCCCGGGGCCGAAGCTCAGCTCGCTGGCGGCATCGACGCGGGCGCCCAGGCGCTTGAGCTCGTCCTGCAGGGTCTTGCCCAGGGCGCGCACGGTGTAGGCGGCACTGATGGCCGTGTCGCGGAACATCTCGATGAAGTTGAGGCTGGCCACCGGTTGCCCGTGGCCTTCGCCCTTGCCCAGCGCCGTCATGAACTGCTGGTTGGCCTGCAGCACGCCGCGGGTGACGGCCACCACCGATTCCGCCACGCTGATGCCGGTGGCCGCGCCGGCCGAGCCGATGAGCACGCTGTAGAGCTGCACCGGGTGATCCGGCGGCAGGCCAAGGGTGTCGCGCCGCTGCAGCAGGTAGCGCAGGACGCCCCCGCGCACGGTTTCGGTGATCTGTTGGGTGCTCAACTGGCCGGTGTATTTGCCCAGACCGACGATCACCGCGCCGCGCAGGCTGCCCCGGGCCCGCTCCAGCTCATTGGGCTGGCGCAGCACAATGGCCGAAGTCCCCACTTCCGAGGCGTAGAGGCCGAGGCGTTCCCGCTCGGTGAGCGCGCCCTCGAGGATGCGGTCCAGCGCCGCCTCGGGGCCGGAAATCGGGTCGCCGATGGAATGGCCGCACAGCACCGGTTGATCCACGAAGTTCACGTCCCCCGCGTGGACGGCCACCTTGAGGGGCTGCACGCGGCTGGCGGTGCGGCGCCGACGGGGGCTGCTGCCCAAGGCTGCGCGGGCCAGTTCCTCGTCGGCGGGCAGTACGGGGGGCGGAGCTTCCAGGGTGAAGGGCGCGGCCGCCGCGCCGCTGCCCCGGCTGGCGGGCAGACGCTCCAGTTTGACGGTACGGCCGGTCTCCAGCAGCTCCTGGAGGGCGGCGAAATGCTCCGGCGCGCCCGGCAGATCCGCATGTTCCACGGGCATGAGCCAGTAGGCCTGGGCGGCCTCCAGTTCCGGCAGCCGGGCGGAAGCCCAGGTGACGGTGCCGTCGCCTTCGCGGGTGAACAGCAGGCGCGGTTCGCCATCGGCAGCCCGCTGCAGGCCGCAGGGGGTTTTGGCCGCCTGGCCGCAAACGTAGCTGATGCGCTCCGGGTTGGACAGCGGTGCTGCGTGCAGGGCCTCCCAGTCCGCGCGGGCCTGGTCGAGCATGGTTTGAGCCGGCTGGGCGCCGATGGCGTTGCCGAACCAGCGGTCCCGGTTGGCGGCCTTGAGCTGATCCCAGGTGGCGGCCTGGTAGTAGTCGTGACCGTCGTCCGCACCGGCCAGTCCCGGGCGGGGCAACAAGCCCAGGGCGCCGGGGAGGCTCGCCACGGCCTGGGCGATGGCCTGCAGGTCGTGGCGCAGATCCAGGCTGGCCAGCATGCGGGTGGCTGCGCTCTTGCCCAGCAGGTGGTGCACGGTGAGGTGGGCGCCCTGGTTGGGCGTGCCCAGCATCAACAGCCGGCCGCCGGATTCCACCACGGTCTGCCAGGCCCGGGGGTGCTTGCGCATCAGGGCCCGCACCACCAGTCCGCCCATGCTGTGGGCGACCAGGCGGATGGGCTGGCCGGGCGCGCTCTGGGCGGCGTCGGCAATGGCTGCCTGGAGGGCATCGGCGAGCACCTCCAGCCGTTGGCGCCAGTCGTAGGGAAAGCGGATCACCCGGTGGGTCTGGCCCAGGTATTCGGCCAGGTCGCCATAGATGTGGGTCAGCAGATCGTCCGCCACCACCTTGCCGGAGGTCAGATCGGTGAGATCGGTGAAATGGCCGCCGGCCAGATTGCCCGCATGCAGCCAGATGCGGTCCGGCCCCAGTTTTTCCGGTGCCTTCAGATGGGTGCCAAGAATGCCGGGGAGCAGGATGACCACGGGCCGGTCCGCATCGCCGGCGCCGCGGGCGGCGCTGGGGAAACGCTCGCTCCAGCTCTTGCGCCCCCCCTCACCCAGGGGGAGGAAGTCGTTGATCTTGTCCAGCTCGAAGCCGGGCCGGGTGAGCCACTGGCGCAATGCTTCCCGGGTCGGGGTATTGGAAAAGTAGTGGAAATGATCCACCGAGGCGTCCTGGTCGAAGAGATAGCGGGCGCCCTTGCGGGAGGCCAGCCCGGCGAACATGGAGTCCGAGTCCACCACCAGGTCGTTGTCGTTGCGCTCGAAGAGCCGCCAGTCGCAGAACAGGTTGGCCAGCCGGCTTCCCAGCCGGGACAGGCCCAGCCCGTCGAACTCCAGATCCCCGGCAATCACCGCCATCTGGATCTGGGGCGCCCGCTCTACTTCCGGGTGGGCGAGGAAGCGGGCCAGGGGCGAATCGGGGCGCATGGCGAAGATGCCCGGGATCACCCGCGGGTCCAGCCGCCGCTGGGCGATCTCCAGCACCAGCCGCTTGAGCACGCCCAGGCAACTGGAAGCGCCCTTGCTGCCCAGCTTGCCTGCCACCGGCCCGCCCACGGCGCCCACGGCCAGGCCGAAAAGGGCCGAGCCGCCCATCTGCATCAGGTTGAGCAGGTCGGAGAGGGCGGCGTCCAGATTGTCGGAAAGAATGGTGGTGCCCCGCGCCGGGCAGGCCACCCGCAGGTAGCGGTCCACCGTGATGCGCCGCGCCTTCAGGGTGTCGCGCAGGGCGCGCAGGCGCTGGCGTTCTTCCTCCGCCGCCCGCAGCACCCCGGCTTCGTCGGCCAGGCCCTCCGGATTGACGTGATAGGCGTTGATGGCCGCATCGCCGACCCGGCCCAGGCACATCAGGTCGCCCACCAGCCCGCCGCGGGAGTGGGTCACGACGGTGATCCGGGCGCCTTCCGGCAGGGTCCGGGCCAAGGCCAGGGCGTTTTCCACCGGGCTTTCCGAGAAGGTGCGGTGCTCGAAGCCGAAGATGCCCCCGGGGAAAGTGGTGCGCAGCGCCTCCCAGGTGGCGTCGTCGAGGCGCAAGTCGTTGAAGCTGCCCAAGGTGTACGAAGCGGTGCCGTGGATGAACACCAGCCCCGGCTGTTCCGACAGGGGGACGAGGCGCGCATCGCCGGCCGGGCAGCGGTCCCCGGGGGACATGGTCTTGTCCTTCCACTGGTACAGCCCGGGCTCGCCCGCCAACTGCGATTCGATTTTCCACATCACGGCCTTGGCGCCCAGGCAGGAGGCGGCGTCGATGGCCGCATCCTGCGCGGCTTCGCCCAGCTTCTCCCGCGCCCATTGCCGCGCCAGTTCCGCCGCTTCTTCCACCAGGGCGTCTTCGGGCAGGGTCAGCACCCGCACCGCCTTCCACAGCACATCGGCCACCCCGCGGGAGGTGGCGGCCGGGCCCCGGAAACGGTTCAGGTCCACCGTGCCATCCTCGCCCACCGCTTCCGGCTGGAGCCGGGCGATTTCCGCCGCCAGTTGGTCGGCGTGGATGAAGAGGGTGCCGCCGCCTTCGGACTCCAGGGCCAGCAGTTGCCGGTCGCCACCCTCGAGCGCCCGGGGCGGGGCGGCGTCGGCGCTGCGGCTGGCGCTCGCCAAGCGGTATTCCGCCGCTACCGTCACGCCCTCCAGCAGAGGGTCGAGCGTTGCCGATCCGCTCCGGGTCGTGGTCTGCAGGATGCCGGGCAGGGTTTTCTGGTCGTGGTCTTTCTGCGGCGTCAGTTTGAGGGTTCTGGTTGGCGTGCTCATGGGGCGATGTCGTGGATGGGGTTGGGGGCGTGGCGAGAGCCCGGCCGGCTGACGCGGCGGATCAGCTCAACACTTTTTGCCGCTTGGCCGTGGCGGTGCCCACGATCTGGGGCGCCTGCGGATAGCTGGCGGAGGGCAGGTAGCGGCTGATCGCCTTGTGCCAGTCGGTATAGGTGGCCGTGGCGGGCAGGGTCTTCAGCGTTTTCAACGCGTAGTAGGTGAAGGCGCCGTTGTAGCGGCCGGCGATTTTTGCGTCGTAGCTGTAGTTGTTGGGGCCTTCCTTGCAGCCGGAAAGCAGGAGGTCGTTTTCGGCCTTGCGCACCGCGCGGCTGAAGGCGGAAAGCTCTTTGGGCGCGACGTTGGTCTGCACGGCCACCTGGCCGGAGCGGGTGCGGGGCAGCGAGGTTTCAGGCAGCCAGTTGCCCATGGGCAGGAAGCGGGGGCGCGGGGCTTCGGCTTCCGGTTCGCTGGGGGCCGCACGGGTCACGGTGCCCGAATGGCAACTGTCGGAGATGAGCACCAGGCGCACGCCCGACTTGGTGGCCGCGAAAATGCCGCGGATCTCGTCGTCGGTGAGCGCTCCGCCGCCGGTCTGGATGTCGTGGGGGCAGAGGGCTTCGTCCAGGCCGTCAGCTTCGTCGCTGTCCGCGTCAGGCTGGTAGGTGCCGTGGCCGGAGAAGGTGATGATCAGGCTGTCGCCTTTGACCGCACCGCTGATCAGGCTGGTCATGGCAGCGACCATGGCCGCCTTGGTGGCCTGGCCGTCCAGCAAGGAGGTGACGGCAAAGGCCCGGGCCTGAAGGGCCGCGGCCCAGTCGTTGGCGTCATTGACGCAGCCTTGCAGGTCCATGTGGGTGCCAGGGTAATTGTTGATGCCTATGCACAGGGCTTTCTTGCTCATGGTGGAGCCTCCTGGGGAGCGGAGCGGTCGTCGGCGCGGCGGGGCCGCGGGTGGGAAAAGCCGGAAAGTAACCAAAAGACACAAAACAACCCGCTGGCAGGTTACTCCAGGGGATCACCCCGTTCAACGCAATATGGATGAAAACCAGGGGGTTGAAGGGGACATCAGTCATGCGGGCGTGAAGTGGGTCACGCCGGGCGGGCCTGCCTGGATCGTGGGATGATGGCGGCGGGCCGTTCCGGGGTTGCCGGTGAGCCCGCATCGTTCAGGAAAGGAGCGCCGTCATGGAGTTCTGGTTCGAATTCGCCAGCACCTATTCCTACCCGGCTGCCATGCGCCTGGAAGCGCTGGCCAAGGCGCGCGGCGTGCCGGTGCGCTGGCGGGCCTTCCTGCTCGGGCCCATCTTCCAGGCCCAGGGCTGGCACGATTCCCCCTTCAACCTGTACCCGGCCAAGGGGCGCTACATGTGGCGGGATCTGGGCCGGATCTGCGCCGCCCAAGGGCTGCCCTACCGGGAGCCTTCCACGTTTCCCCGCAACGGCCTGCTGGCGGCACGGGTAGCGGCCGCCCATGGCGACGCCCCCTGGTTGCCGGCTTTCGCGCGGGCGGTGTACGCGGCCAACTTCGCGCGGGATGAGGATATTGCCGATCCGGCTGTGGTCACCGCCTGCCTTGCGGCAGTGGGGCAGGATGCCCCCGCGGCGCTGGCCCGGGCGCAGAGCCCGGATGGCAGGGCGGCCCTGCGCCAGAACACCGAGGAGGCGGCCCGGCGGGGCATCTTCGGTGCCCCGTTCTTCATGATCGGGGAAGAGCCCTTCTGGGGGAACGACCGGCTGGAAGCCGCCCTGGCCTGGGCAGCGGGATGAGTGCGCGGCCCCGCTTGGGGGGCCGTAGGGGCCTTACAGGCGGAAGCGGGACACGCTGATCTTCAGCGTGTCCGAAACTTCGGCCAGCCGGTTGGCGGTGTCGGCCACCTGGGCGACCGCGGCAGAATTCTGTTCCGACATCTGGGCGATGGATTCCACATTGCGTGCCAGGTCGGTGGAGGTGGTTTTCTGTTCCCGCAGGGCCTCGGTGATGCTCGCGATGGCCCGCCGCATGGTGCCGGCGGAATCGCGGATTTCCTGCATCGCGTGGCTCGCATCCCGGGCCGCCACCACCACGTCGCCCACCACGGTGCGGCTGGACTGCATGCTCTGCACGGCGGCGCTGGCGCCTTGCTGGATGCGGTTGATGACGCTGCTGATCTCCTGTACGGAACTGGTGGTGCGCTCGGCCAGCTTGCGCACCTCGTCGGCCACCACGGCGAAGCCCCGGCCCTGTTCGCCGGCGCGGGCGGCTTCGATGGCGGCGTTGAGCGCCAGCAGATTGGTCTGGTCCGCCACCTCGCGGATCACCACGGTGATCTTGCCGATTTCCTGTACCTGTTCCGACAGGGCATGCATCTGGCTGGCGGTGTCCTCCACCTGACTGGCCACGTGGGTGACCTGACCGGCGGCGCTCTCCACCCCGTGGCCGGTACGCTCGGCCAGACCGCCTGCAGCCTCGGCCCGGTGGCTGGCGTCTTCGGCGCTGTCGCCCACATGGTCGATGCTGACCGTGAGTTCCTCCACCGCTGCGGCCGCGGCAGCCGTGGCGCTGGCCTGGCGGTTGGAACTGGCGGAAACCTGCTGTGCCGTGCCCGAAAGCTGGCTCGCCGAGACCACCACCTGCTCGGAGCTTTGGGCGATGGCGCCCACCGTGCGTGCCAGGTCGGCGCGCATCGTCTCCAGCGCGCCGAGCAATTGACCGATCTCGTCATGGCTGCCCCGCTCCCCCCGGTCGGAAGGGGTGGGCGTCAGGTCACCGTTGGCAATGCGGGTGGCGATGTTGTTCGCTTCCCCGATGCGACGGCGCAGATTGTTGGTGGTGCTGAACCCCAGCGTGCCCATCACCCCCAGCACCGTCACCAGGATGCCCAGACCCACCCAGGTGGCCAGGGTCTTTGCCTGGGCACCCTCGTTGGCCACCTTGATGCCAAGGGTCTCGTTGTACTTCATCTGCGCGACCAGATCGCCATCAAACTTTTCGGCCTGGACGCCTGCCTGCTTGATCTGGCTTACGGCCTCTTCCTTGCGGTTGGCGCGGGAGAGCGGGAGCATGGTGTCGATGCCCTTGTTGTACGCGGCAAACGAAGCCTTGGCTGCCTCCAGCAAGCGTCCGTCCTCCGCATCCGCCACCAGTGGTTCGTAGTCCTTCAGCGCTCTGGTCACCGCCTCCCGACCCTGGGCGATCTTCTGCTCCAGGGCCTGCATGGTGGTTCCGTCCGTGGCCAGGGCATGGCGATAGGCGCTCACCCGCAGATGACTGAGTTCTTGCACCGCCTTGTTGAGGAGCTGGATGCTGGGCACCACATTGATGTTGCCGAAGTTGGTGGCTTCATACACCCGGCTCATCTGCTGGAAGTTGATGCCGGCCATCACCAGCAGGCCGAGGGCAGAGGCCCCGATGAGGACGAGCAGACGCTGAACGATGGTCATGGATGATTTCCCGTATTGGAGGGCGTTGAGCCGGGGTCGGCGACCCGCTTGCCTGCACGCAGGCAGGTACGCCCCCTAATACGGCTGCCGTGGCCCGGCCTTTAGCCATTGCCGGGTGGCAGGACACAGTTTGTGGCAAAAGGTCCGCTTCAGCGCCGGTCGGCAGCCTCCGGGGGAAGCTGCCGGTCGTGCCAGGGGGCGAGCAGGGTCAGGGTGGTCAGCCCGCCGAGCAGGGCGCAGAACATGTCGGACTGGGTATCCCAGGGGTCGCCCTGGGTGCCGAGGAACTCCTCCGCGCCTTGCCCCAGCGCCAGCGCCGCAGCCCACTCGATCAGCTCGTACCAGGCGCTGATGGCCATCACCACGCACAGCACCAGAAAGGCCGGCATCCGCCTGCCACGCACATAGCCACCCCGCAGCAGGATCTCCCGTGCGGCCAGCGCTGGCACCAGCCCCTGGAAGAAGTGCCCGATCTTGTCGTAGGGGTTGCGTTCCAGGTGCAGCCACTGGGCCAGTTCAAAGCCCAGCGGCACCCGGGCGTAGGTGTAGGCACCGCCCAGCATCAGCACCAGCGCGTGGGCAAAGACCAGCCCGTAGAGCAGCGTGGTCAGCGGAAAGCGCCGCCAGGTGGCCGCCAGCAGCGGCAGGGCGATCATCACCGGCAGCACCTCCATCAGCCAGGTGAGGCGGTCGTAAGGGGCCCGGCCGGAAAGTGCCAACAGACCCAGCAGCGCCAGCGCGGCGGCGATCAAGCGCCGGGGTGAGGGGGAGTGTACGGGCATGAGGTCTCCTCGGGCGGGCGCAAAAAAGCCCGGTCAGGCCGGGCTCGGGGAAGGAACGGGCAGCGGGCTCAAGCCGGCTCGGCCAGCAGCTTTTCCACCAGCGCGTGCAGCTTGGCGAAATCCGGCTCGCCCAGATAGCGCTGGACGATCCGGCCCTGCTTGTCCAGCAGCACGCTGGTGGGCGTCAGGCGGACGCCGCCGAAACCGCTCGCCACCTCGTTCTTGGCGTCCAGCGCCACCTTGAAGGGAAGCTGGTTCTTTTCCGCAAAAGCCAGCACGTAGTTGGGCGGGTCGTAATTCATGGCCACCGCAATCGTTTCGTAGCCCTTGTCCTTGAACCGGTTATAGGTGTCCGCCAGCTTGGGCATCTCCGCCACGCAGGTCGCGCAGGTGGTGGCCCAGAAGTTCACCAGCACCACCTTGCCCCGCAACTGGTTGGTCGTGAGCGTTTCGCCACCCAGGGTCATGAAACTGACCTCCGGGGCAACGTCCTTCTTTGAAAAATTCATGTACCCCGCCGCCGCCACGACGACCAAGGCGATCAGCAGGACAATTTTCAGCGTAGAGTTGGCTTTCATGCGTTACAGGCAACACTTACAGGAGAACTTCATGCGAACCATTCTCGGTCTTTTCACCGGGCTTGTCATCAGCGCCTCCGCCTTCGCCTTCGGCCTCGGCGACCTCACCAACCAGGAAGCTTCCGGCGGTCTCAAGGAAGCCCTGACCCAGGGCGCCAACCAGGCCGTGGCCATGCTGGGCAAGAACGACGGCTTCCTCGGCAACGACAAGGTCAAGATCCCCCTGCCCGGCGCTCTGGCCAAGGGCGAGAAGTTGCTGCGCACCATGGGCATGGGCAAGCAGGCTGACGAACTCATCACCGCCATGAACCGCGCCGCCGAGGCCGCCGTGCCCGAAGCCAAGACCCTGCTCGTGGATGCCGTCAAGCAGATGTCGGTGGATGACGCCAAGAAGATCCTCAGCGGTGGCGAAGACTCCGTCACCCAGTACTTCAAGGGCAAGACCGAGAACCCCCTCACCGAAAAATTCCTCCCCATCGTGCGCAAGTCCATGGAAAAGGTGCAACTCGCGCAGAAGTACGACGCCCTCGCCGGCAAGGCCACCAAGCTTGGTGTGGTGAAGGAAGAAGACGCCAAGATGGACAACTACGTCACCCGCAAAGCCCTCGACGGTCTCTACCTCATGATCGCCGAAGAAGAAAAAGCCATCCGCCAGAACCCCGTCGGCGCCGCCGGCAGCATGGCGAAGAAGGTGTTCGGGGCGCTCGGGAAATAGGCCCTGCGCGGGCGGGCGATGGAGTCGATGCCCATCGCCCGCCCATTCGGATTCACGCGACTATTCGGACGGGCAACAAAAAAGCCAACCGCGGCAGGTTGGCTTTTTTGTTGCCCGGTGGATATCTGTTACGGCCAGTCGCACACCCGCTGGACGACCCGTGGCCGCAGCCCGCAGGCGGGTATCCGGGTCCGGCAGCGTGATGGCTGCGTTCTGCGTTGGCTGCTGTCTTGCGGCCTACCCTTCTTCCCTCCTCCTCCGCAGCATGTCCCGGAAGTGCCCGGGGTCTTTGACCAGCACCAGCTCGCCGGCCCGGGGCAGGTGGTAGTCGTAGAGGCGGGAGAGCCAGAAGCGGAGAGCGGCGGCGCGCAGCATGAGTGGCCAGGCCTGGCGCTCGCCGGGTGTGAAGGGGCGTAGTTCCTGGTAAGCCTGCAGCAGGGCCTGGGTGCGGGCGGGGTCGAGGGCGAGGTTCGGCGCGAGGCACCAGTCGTTGACGGTGACGGCCACGTCGAAGAGCAGGACATCATGGCCGGCGAAGTAGAAGTCGATCAGCCCGCCGATGTGTTCGCCGTCAAAAAGCACGTTGTCCCGGAAAAGGTCGGCATGAATCACGCCCCGGGGCAGTTCGAGGCTGCGGTGGCGGCTTTGGTGGGCGAGCTCGTCACGCAGCAGCGCGGCTTCGTCGCCGGGCAGGCGGGGCAGGAGCAGGGGGGTGACCTGGTGCCACCAGCGGGGGCCACGGGGGTTCTCGAGCCGGCGGCCGTAGGATTGCCCGGCCAGATGGAGGCTGGCGAGCAGTTCGCCGAGCACGGCGGTGTGGCGGGCAGTGGGCTCGGTGACGGCTTTGCCGGGCAGGCGGGTGATGAGGGCGGCGGGCTTGCCGTGCAGGGGGTTGAGGTATTCGTTGTCCCGGTCGGCGATGGGCGTGGGGCAGGGCAGCCCGTGTCGTGCCAGATGGGCCATCAGATGCAGGTAGAAGGGCAGGTCTGCCTGGGAGAGTCGCTCGAACAGGGTGAGGACGTAGCGGCCCTGGCGGGTGGAGAGGAAGTAGTTGGTGTTTTCCACCCCTTCTCCGATGCCCTGCAGGTGGATAAGGCGGCCCACACAGTAGCGGGCCAGCCAGGGGTGCAGATCGTCGGCGGAAACGGGTGTGAAGACGGACATGCGGGCCGGCAGCCCTCAACCGCGCGCGGCGCGGCCGGGACTTACCACTCCTTGAGCACCCACTGGGGCACGCGCAGGCCCGTATCGAGACTTTCCATCCGGGAGAACTCGCCATCGCCGCGGCGATCCACCAGATAGTAGGGCTTGCCCCGCTGGGGGGTGACCTTGACCATGTAGAGCCGACCCTTGACCCGGTATTCCTGGTGGGTGTCGTTGCCGCGTTTGACGATGGTGACCTTGGGCTCCATTTCGTCGTCGGCCGGGGTGCCGGGCGGCGGCGGCGGGGGCTCGGGCAGCGGTTCGAGCTTGGGCGGGGTCGAGTTCTGGGCAGCCACCGGCAGGGCGATGGCCAGCAGCAGTACGCTGAGCAAACGGCGCATAGGGCTTCCTTTCAAGGTTCGCAGCCCATTCTAGCAGAACGGCCTCCTGCCTCCCGGGGGCGCTGCCGGCGTGACCGGCAGCGGAGCGGGCGATCAGAGGTTGAGCATCAGTTCGTGCTCTTCGGGCAGTGGCAGGAAGCCGCGGCGTTCGTAGTACTTGAAGATGGCTTCCACCACGGCTTCGGGTTCGTTGATCACCTGGATCAGGTCCATGTCCTCCGGGTTGATCATGTGTTCCCCCACCAGACGGTCCCGCAGCCAGTCCACCAGGCCACGCCAGTAGGGCTCATGCACGAGGATCAGGGGGATCCTGCGAGTCTTGCGGGTCTGGATCAGGGTCAGCGCTTCCAGCAGTTCGTCCAGGGTGCCGAAGCCGCCGGGCATCACCACGTAGGCGGTGGCGCACTTGACGAACATGTACTTGCGGGCAAAGAAATGCTGGAAGGTCTGGGAGATGTCCTGGTAGGGGTTGGCGGCCTGCTCCATGGGGAGCTGGATGTTGAGCCCCACCGAGGGGCTCTTGCCGAAGTAGGCGCCCTTGTTGGCGGCTTCCATGATGCCCGGGCCGCCGCCGGAGATGACCGCGAAGCCCGCGTCGGAGAGCAGCCGGGCGATCTTCTCGGTGAGCAGGTAATACATGTGATCGTGGGGCACGCGGGCAGAGCCGAAAATGCTGACCGCCGGGCGGATGGGCGCCAGCCTTTCGGTGGCCTCCACGAACTCTGCCATAATCCCGAAAATGCGCCACGATTCCCGCGCCGCGTCGCTCTGGGCGGCGGGGGCGACGAATTTCGGCAATTTTTCCTTAGCGCTCATGGGTAACCTTTTCTTCTTGTTGAAGGCCCCGGCCAACCCGGCTGTTGCGCCAGCGCCCACACCCTGTCAAGCGAGACTCTGATGCCCACGCTGCTGCTGGTGGACGGTTCGTCCTACCTCTACCGCGCTTTCCATGCCCTGCCCGATCTGCGCAACCAGGCCGGTGAGCCCACCGGGGCCGTGTATGGGGTGCTGAACATGCTACGCCGGCTCCTGAGTGACTACAAGGCGGACTACCGGGCCTGCGTGTTCGATGCCAAGGGCAAGACTTTCCGGGACGATCTGTACCCGGACTACAAGGCCCACCGCCCGCCCATGCCCGACGACCTGGTGCGCCAGATCGAGCCCCTGCATGCCTGTATCGCCGCTTTGGGCTGGCCGCTGATCTGCGCGCCGGGGGTGGAGGCGGATGACGTGATCGGCACCCTGTGCCGGCAAGCGGAAGCCCAGGGTTTCGACTGCGTGGTGTCCACCGGCGACAAGGATCTGGCGCAACTGGTCACACCCCGGGTGCGGCTGGTCAACACCATGAGCAACGAGGTGCTGGACGAAGCCGGCGTGGCGGCCAAGTTTGGCGTGCCGCCCGAACGGATCGTGGACTATCTCGCTTTAGTGGGGGACGCGGTGGACGGCGTGCCCGGCGTGGCCAAGGTGGGGCCCAAGACGGCGGTGAAATGGCTGACCCAGTTTGGCAGCCTGGACGGGGTGATTGCCGGTGCCCCCGGGATCGGCGGTGCCGTGGGTGAGAACCTGCGCAAGCACCTGGAGTTCCTGCCCCTGGGGCGGGAACTGCTGACCGTGAAGTGCGATGTGGCCCTGGAGGAACCGGTCACTGCCCTGACCCCCCGCGCGCAGGACGAAGCCGCGCTGGCCCAGTGGTTCGAGCGGCTGGAATTCAAGGGCTGGCTCAAGGAACTGCGGGCCAACGGCGGCGCGCATCTTGCTCAGGCGCCGGCGGCGCCTGCCCGCCCCGGCGCCGCTGCGGCCCAGCCGGAGGGCGCGCACCGGGGGGGCTACGAGACCATCCTGGACGCGGCCCGGTTTGAAGCCTGGGTCGCCCGGCTGGAGGCGGCTCCGCTGACGGCGCTGGACACCGAGACCGACAGTCTGGACCCCATGGCGGCGCGGCTGGTGGGCATCTCGTTTGCCATCCGCGAGGGTGAGGCTGCTTATTTGCCCCTGCGCCACAGTTACCCGGATGCGCCGGTCCAGCTCGGCGATACCGAGGTCCTGGCCCGGCTCAAGCCCTGGCTGGAATCCCCCGCCCACGCCAAGCTGGGGCAGAACCTCAAGTACGACACCCATGTTTTCGCCAACGAGGGCATCCGCCTCGCCGGCATTGCCCACGACACCCTGCTCCAGTCCTACGTGCTGGAGAGCGACCGCAGCCACGACATGGATAGCCTGGCGGCGCGCCACCTGGGCATCCGGACCATCACCTACGCGGAAGTGGCCGGCAAGGGCGCCAGCCAGATCAGCTTTGCCCAGGTCGCCGTGCCCCGCGCCACCGAGTACGCCGCCGAGGACGCGGACGTGACGCTGCGCCTGCACCACAAACTCCATGCCGAGCTGGCCCGGGAGCCGCGGTTGGAAACCCTCTACCGGGAGCTGGAAGTGCCGGTGGCGGGCATCCTGCAGCGGATGGAGCGCACCGGCGTGCTCATCGACGGCGCGCAGCTGGCGCAGCAAAGCCACGAACTGGGCAAGCGCATGATGGAACTGGAGCAGCAGGCCCACGGGGTGGCGCGCCAGCCCTTCAACCTCAATTCCCCGAAGCAGATCCAGGAAATCCTGTTCGAGCGCGAAGGCCTGCCGGTGCTGAAAAAAACCCCGGGCGGCGCGCCCTCCACCGACGAAGAGGTGCTGGCTCAACTAGCGCTGGATTACCCGCTGCCCAAGCTGATCCTGGACTACCGCACGGTGGCCAAGCTCAAGAGCACCTACACCGACAAGCTGCCGCGGATGGTCAACCCCCGTACCGGCCGGGTGCACACCAGCTATTCCCAAGCCACGGCCGTCACTGGCCGGCTGGCTAGCTCCGATCCCAACCTGCAGAACATCCCCGTGCGCACCGAGGAGGGCCGCCGCATCCGCGCCGCCTTCGTGGCCCCGGCCGGGCACCGGCTGGTGTCGGCGGACTATTCCCAGATCGAGCTACGCATCATGGCCCACCTGTCGGGCGATGCCCGCCTGCTGGAAGCCTTTGCCCGGGGCGAGGACGTGCACCGGGCCACGGCGGCGGAGATTTTTTCCACCACGCCGGCGGAGGTCAGCAGCGAGCAGCGGCGTTACGCCAAGGTGATCAACTTCGGGCTCATCTATGGCATGAGCGCCCATGGCCTGGCCAAGAACCTGGGCCTGGAACGCAGCGCGGCGCAGAATTACATTGACCGCTACTTCGCCCGCTATCCGGGCGTGGCCCGCTACATGGAAGAAACCCGCGCCAAGGCCCGCAGCCAGGGCTATGTGGAAACCGTGTTCGGCCGCCGCCTGTGGCTGCCCGAGATCCGCTCCTCCAACCGGGGCCGGGCCCAGGCCGCGGAGCGGGCCGCCATCAATGCGCCGATGCAGGGCACGGCGGCGGACCTGATCAAGCTGGCCATGATCGCCGTGGATGGCTGGCTGACGCGGGAGCGCCTGGCCAGCCGCATGATCCTGCAGGTGCACGACGAACTGGTGCTGGAAGTGCCGGAAGCCGAGCTGGCACGGGTGCAGGCCGAACTGCCGGGCCTCATGGCCGGCGTGGCCGCGCTCTCGGTGCCGCTGGTGGTGGATGTGGGTGCGGGCGCCAACTGGGACGAGGCCCACTGAAACCAGTGTGAGCGAGTCTGCCGTGCGCGCGGCCCTGCGATCATCCTTCACCCGCCTCTGCCTGCTCGGGGCTTTGCTCGCCCCGGCCCCGGCTGTGGCGGAAACGCCGGACTATTTCACCGTGCGGGCCCGACACGTCAGCTCCGAGGCGGTGCTGGAGGACCGGCTCAACCGGCCGCTCTCCGAGGTGCGCGTCGACCAGACGGTGCGCCGCTTCGAATGGGTGCCGCTGGAATCCCTCTCCCCTGCCCTGCAGCAGGCGCTGATCGACAGCGAGGACAAACGCTTCTACCGTCACGACGGGGTGGACTGGCGGGCCATGGTGGGCGCGGCCTGGGAGAACATCTGGCGGGGGCTGGAAGGCCGCCGCCCGCGGGGGGCGTCCACCCTCACCATGCAACTGGCGGGCCTGCTCGACCCGGCCCTGCACATCCTCAAGGGCGAGCCCCGCAGCCTGGGCCAGAAATGGGACCAGCTCAAGGCGGCGCGGGATCTGGAGCGCTCCTGGAGCAAGCAGCAGATCCTGGAGGCTTACCTCAATCTCGCCCCCTTCCGCGGCGATCTGGTGGGGGTGGGGGCAGCCGCCTGGCACCTCTTCGGCAAGGAGGCCGGTGCCCTGGACCCCCGCGAGGCGGCCATCCTGGTGGCGCTGTTGCGGGCGCCCAATGCGGTACCCAGCCTGGTCGGGCGGCGCGCCTGCGTCATCGCCGCCCAGCTTCAGCCACCGCCGCCCTGCCCGGCCGTACACGCCCTGGCCTTGACCAACCTGGCCAGCCGCCACCGCGTGCAGCCCCGCCATACCCTCGCCCCCCATCTGGCCCGGCGCGTGCTCACCCGGTCCGGGCAGCGCTTGCAAAGCACGCTGGACATCGACATCCAGCGCATCGCCCTGGCCGCCCTGCGCACCCAGTTGGCCGAGCTGGCGGGCCGCCACGTGGAGGATGGCGCCGTGCTGGTGCTGGACAACGCCACGGGTGACGTGCTGGCCTATGTGGGCAGCGGCCGCGACCTGCCGGCCGCTGCCGATGGGGTGCTCGTCCCCCGGCCGGCCGCCGCCCTGCTCCAGCCCTTCATCTACCAACTGGCGGTGGAAAAACGCTGGCTCACCGCCGCTTCGGTGCTCGAAGACAGTCCGCTGCCGGCCGACCCGGTGCTGGCCACCCTGTTGCCGACAGCGCCGACGGAGGTGCGTGGCCCGGTCAGTGTGCGCACGGCCCTGGCGGCCGCGCTGCCCGTGCCGGCCCTGCGTGCCCTCACCATGGTTGGGGAGGAGGCGATGCAGGAGCGCCTGCGTGCCCTGGGACTGGAGCCTGCCGGCGGGGTGGCGGAGCTGCCGGCCCAGGCCCTGGGCCGGCTGGAGGTCAGCCTGTTCAGCCTGGCCAACGCCTACCGCGCCCTGGCCAATGGCGGCGAGTGGAGCGCCGCCCGCTGGCTGCCGGACGACAAGCCTGCCCCACGCAAGGCGGTGATGGCCCGGGACGCGGCCTTCATCACCGCCGAGCTCATGGCCGAGCGGGGGCCCCGTGGCTGGGCGGCACTGCGTTGCGTGACCAGCCGGGAGCAACGGGACAGTTGGTGCCTGGGGTTCACCGACCGGCACACCCTGGCCGTCTGGTTAGGCAACACGGGGGCGGAGCCCATGCGCGACGCGACCGCCGCCTACCCGGCTGCGCCGGTCTGGCGTGAATTGCAGCAGGCGCTGACGGTGGATGTGCCGAGCCGCGTGCCCCGCCCGCCCCGGGGCGTGACCCTGTACAAGGTGCGCTTCGATCCGCCGGTGGAACCGGAGCGGGACGAGTGGTTCCTCAACGGTACCCAGACCCGGGTGGTCGCCACCGGGCTGCCGGCGGTAAGCCCGCGTCTGGTGGGTCCGGGCGAGGGCACCGTGATCGCCCTCGATCCGGACATCCCCCTCAACCGGCAGAAGGTGATCATCCGCTACCTGCCCGCGCCGGCGCGGGTGCAGGTCAGGGTGGGGGCGGAAACGCTGGCGGGCGAAGAGGGCCGGGCGGGCTGGTCCCCCCGGCCGGGCAGCCACCGCATCGAGTTGCTCGGCGAGGACGGCAGCCTGTTCGACGCGGTGAGCATCGAGGTCCGCCCCGGGCGGGATGCCGCCTCACAGCAGCCTAAACAGGAGCGTGGCCAGCGCGGACAAGAGGAGGGCGCTGGTGAAGGGAAAGGCATAGTCCCGACCGCGCAGCCGCAGAGTCACGTCCCCCGGCAGCCGGGTCCGGCGGGTGAGCCGGGGCCAGAAAAAACCCGCCACCACCACGGTCAGCAATAGGGTCAGCAGCCATTTCATCGCGCACTCCTGCTACGGCTGGGTTATAACGTTGCCGATATTGGCATGGAGCACGCACCATAGCCCATTTCGCCGCGCCGTCGGGCACTTGCCCCGCCGGTCAGGCGCCCACCGCCCGATAACGACAATCCATCCATGATCACTCTCTACACCTGGGGCACGCCCAACGGCTACAAGGTGTCCATTCTGCTCGAAGAACTGGGCCTCCCCTACCGGGTTGTGCCGGTCCATATCGGCCAGGGCCAGCAACACGCGCCCGACTACCTGGCCATCAGCCCCAACGGCAAGATTCCCGCCATCGTGGATGAGGAAGGCCCCGGCGGCCAGCCCTTCAGCCTGGCCGAATCCGGCGCCATCCTCTGGTACCTGGCGGAAAAGACCGGGCGTTTCCTGGCCAAGGATCCCGCCACCCGGTACCAGACGCTGCAGTGGTTGATGTTCCAGATGGCTTCCGTCGGACCCATGTTCGGCCAGGCCCACCATTTCCGCCGCTTCGCTCCGGAACAGGTGCCCTATGGCATCGAGCGCTACAGCGCCGAAACGGCGCGGCTCTACGGGGTGCTCGAGGCGCGGCTGACCGGGCGCGACTATCTGGTGGATGACTACTCGATCGCCGACATGGCGGTGTGGCCCTGGGTCGCCCGCCATGAGTGGCAGGGGATCGATCTGGCCGCCTATCCTGCCGTGCAACGCTGGTTCCAGACGATTGCCGCCCGGCCGGCGGTGCAGCAAGGCGTAAAGGTGCCGCAATGAGCCGCGTGCAGGAAGAAACCCTCGAACTGATCAGCGTCCGCCCCGAGGGGGCGGCCCGGCCCACCCCCCTGCTGTTCGTCCATGGCGCCTACGCTGGCGCCTGGTGCTGGGCGGAGCATTTCCTGCCCTGGTTTGCCGCCCATGGCTACGAGGCGCATGCCCTGTCGTTGTCGGGTCACGGCACAAGCCATGGCCGCAGGCATCTGGACACCTTCTCCATCGGCGATTACGTGCGCGATGTGGAGCGGATCGTCGCCAGACTGCCCATGCCGCCGGTGCTGATTGGCCATTCCATGGGCGGGCTGGTGCTGCAGAAGTACCTGGAGCGGCGCCCGGCACCCGGCGTGGTGCTGATGTGCTCCGTCCCGCCCCAGGGGCTGTGGGCGTCTGCCCTGAGCCTGGCGCTGCGCAAGCCCGGGCTGTTGCTGGATCTCAACCGCATCCTGGGCGGCGCCAGGCCCGATCCGGTTTCGCTCAAGGGGGCGCTGTTCCACCAGCCCGTGGACGACGAGCGCCTTGCCCGCTACTACCAGCACATGCAGCCTGAATCCCACCGGGCGATCTGGGACATGACCCTGTTCGACCTGCCCCACCCGAGCCGGATGTACAAGCCGCCCATGCTGATCCTGGGCGCGGAGCACGATCTGATGATCCCCCCCTCGCAGGTGGAACTGACGGGCCACGCTTATCAACTGCCGGTGGAGATCCTCTCCGGCATGGGACACGGCGTGATGCTGGAGCAGGACTGGGAGCGTCCGGCCGCCCGCGTGCTGGCGTGGCTGCAACAGCAGGGGTACTGAGCGCGGCCGGGCCCGGCCTGCGCCTCGCCTCCGGTGGGACGGGGTGCCTTGCCGGGGACTGGTTTTACTGACTTGCGGGCGCCGCCAGGGGCAACTCGATGCTGATCTGGGCACCCCCCTCGGCCAGATTGGCGATGTGGATGTGGCCCCGGTGTTCGTCCACGATCTTGCGCACGATGGCCAACCCCAGGCCCGTTCCCCGGGCCTTGCTGGTCACGTAGGGCTCGAAGGCCCGGCTGAGGATGCCCTGGGGGAAGCCGGGGCCGTTGTCGGCGATGGTCAGTTCCGCCAGTCGGCCGCGCCGTCTTGTGGTGAGCCGGATATGGGGGGCCGGGTGCTCCACCAGCGCGTCTTCGGCGTTCTGCAACAGGTTGTGGATGACCTGCCTGACCTGGGTGGCGTCTCCCGCCACATCGGGCAATTCGGATTCCAGCGCAACCTCGATGCGCACCCGGGAGGCCTCGTACAGGCCCAGCACTTCCCGGATCAGGCTGTTCAGCGGCACGGGGTTGAGCTGGGGCGGGCCAAGCTTGGCGTAGTCGCGGAAGGCGTTGACCATGGTTTTCATGGCCTCCACCTGGCTGACGATGGTCTGGCTGGCGCGGATGATCATCTCCCGGTCCTTGGGCTCCAGCTTGTCGGCCAGTCGATGCACCAGGCGCTCGGCCGATAGCTGGATGGGGGTGAGCGGATTCTTGATCTCGTGGGCCAGACGCCGGGCGACTTCGCCCCAGGCGGCGCTGCGCTGGGCCGAAATCAGTTCGGTAATGTCGTCGAACACCACCACGTAGCCGCCTCCCGACGGGTCGGGCAGGCGCGAACCCCGCACCAGCAGGGTGAGCGGCGAGCCGGCGGGGCTGGGCAGTTCGAGCTGGCGCTGCCATTCCCCCTCGTGGTCGGCGAAGCCGTGGTGGATTACGTCCCGCAGTTCGGGCAGGCGGCTCCAGCCGCCAAGGGGGATGTCGGCCAGATCCCGCAGATTGTCCTGGAGGATGCCCACCGCACCCTCGTTGATGGCCCGCAGGCGAAACTGCCGGTCGAAGGCCAGCACCCCGGCGGAAAGGCTGGCGAGCACGCTTTCCAGGTAGGCGCGGGCGGCTTCGGTTTCGGAGCGGTTTTTTTCCGCCAGGGCGCGGGCGTCGTCCAGTTGCCGGGTCATGCGGTTGAAGGACTGGGTCAGCACGCCCAGTTCATCCCGCGCGGGCAGCGCCTGGCGCGGCGTGAAGTCCCCCTGGGCCACGGCCTGGGTGCCTTCGGCCAGGATGGACAGGGGCGCGGACAGCCGCCTTGCCAGCACGAAAGCGGCGGCGATGGCGGTGAAGAGCGCGAACAGCAGCGTCAGCGTCAGGGTGACGGTGTAAATGCGGTTGAGCCCCTGCCGGGCCAGGGTCAGCTCCTGGTAGTCCCGGTGCACGGCGCGCACGTTCTCGGCGTTTTCGGCCAGATCCTTGGGCACGGGCTGGATCAGCTCCAGCACGTAGGGTTCGGCACTCAGCCGGGCGCGGGTGACGGGCACCAGCGCCCGCAGCGTCAGCGTGCCGCCGGATTCGCCTTCCACGGAGAACACCCCGGAGCCGTGGCGGGCCTTGCGCAGGGCCGCCGGCCCCGGGGTTTCCGGCACCAGCATGTCCTTGTCGCTGGAGCTGCTGGCCAGCACCTGGCCGGAGTCGCCATAGATGTTGGCGGTGCGCACGCCCACCTGTTCCCGCAGGCGGTGCAACTGGGTGTGGAGCTGGGGGCTGTCGGCGGCCAGGTCCAGGGCCATGCCCCGGGCCTTGGTGCGCAAGTCCGCCAGCAGCGTATCCAGGGCGCTGCGGCCCAGGTTGAGGCCGCTTTCCAGGGCGGCGTCCACCCGCACGTCGAACCAGGAGTTGATGCTCTTGAGCACGAACTGCATGGACACGGCGTAGATCACCAGGCCCGGCAGGGTGGCCATCAGCGCGAACATCACCATCAGCCGGAACTTGAGGCGGGAGCCAAACTGGCGCGAACGGTATTCCCGGTGCAGGCGGCGCAATTGCCACAGGACCACGCCGAAGAGGAAGACCGACACGGCCCCGTTGACCGCCAGCAACAGGGGGTAGTACTGGGCCAGGAGGGGGGTGTTGGCGCTGGCCGATGCCAGCAGGAACAACAGCAGGGCGGCGGCGACTGCGGCGACCAGCAGCGCCACGGGCCTCACCGCGGCGCCTCCGCGGGGGCGACCAGGGTCCAGCGCAGCCAGTCGGTGCTGATGCTCCAGTCGCGGCTGCCGATGGCGCTGACCTGGAAGGGCTTGGGCAACTGGGTGATGTCGTGCCGGAAACGCAGGGCCACCTGATAGCTTTCGCCCGGTTCCAGCCGGCCCCGCTCCAGCACCACCCACTCGCGGATGCGGGCCATGGTCTGCAAGGCCTGACTCAGGCTGGGAAAAGTCTGGTAGAGGGCCCCGGTGGATAAGCGGTATTGCCGGGTGAGGGCGTTGTAGGAGAGACGGAAGGTGAGTTGGCGGGTCACCACGTTCTTGTCGAACCAGTACCAGCGGGGGCGGGTTAGCTCAAAGTCCGCCACGAAATAAAGCGGCACGCCCCGGTTGATCACCTCCTCCAGCCGGCTGCTCAGGTCGAAGGCCACCTCCGCGCTGAGCGCGTAGCCGTCCTCGGTCTGCTGCAGCGACGCGCCGACGATGTGCGGTTCCACCGCTCGGGCCGGAGACAGCGCCAGGGCCAGCCACAGCAGCACCGCCCACAGCAGGCGCCCCGCCGGGTCAAGCGGGCCGCTTCTGCAGCAGGGCGTAATAGAAACCATCATGTCGGGGCTCGGGCAGCAACTGCTTCTGGTAATCGTCACCTTCCAGCGGGCTGGCCACACACTCCGCGTGCGTGGCCAGAAAGCGGCGTATCTGCTCGCTGTTTTCTTCGGGAAAGACCGAACAGGTGGCGTAAAGCAATTTACCACCCGGTTTCAGCACCTGCCAAAGGCTCTCCAGGATTTCCCCCTGGGTGGCGGCAAATCCGGCCACGTCGGTGTTGCGCCGAAGCCACTTGGCATCCGGGTGGCGGCGCACCACGCCGCTGGCCGAGCAGGGCACGTCGGCCAGGATGCGGTCGTAGGGCGTACCGTCCCACCAGTCGGCGAGCCGGCGGCAATCCGCCACCTGCACCCGGGCTTCCAGCCCCAGCCGCTGGAGGTTTTCGGTAATGCGGCGGGCCCGGGTGGCGTCCGCGTCGAGGGCGGTAAGCTGCACGTCCGCCCGCTCCAGGATGTGGGCAGCCTTGCCGCCCGGCGCGGCGCAGGCGTCCAGCACCCGCTGGCCCGGGGCGACGTCCAGCCAGCGCGCCGCCTGCTGGGCGCCCAGGTCCTGCACGGATACCGCGCCCTCGGCAAAGCCCGGCAGCTTGGTCACGGGCAGGGGCTGGGCGAGCAGGATGCCGCCCTCCTCCAGGCTTGCGGCGATTCCTGCCGCTTCCAGCCGGCCCAGGTATGCAGCCGCGTCCTGCTGGCGGGTGTTGGGCCGCAGGGCCATGGGCGGGTGGCTGTTGCCCGCGGCGAGGATGGCTTCCCAATGCCCGGGGTAGGCGCGACGCAAGGCCTTGATCCACCAGGCCGGGTGCCCGGCCCGCGCCACTGGGTCCGCCTCTGCGGCGGCTTCCAGCTCTCCTTGCCGGCGCAGGTAGTTGCGCAACACCCCGTTGACCAGCCCCTTGAAGCTGCCTTTGGCGATGCCTGCCGCGGCGGTCACCGCTTGATCCACCGTGGTGTGGGCCTGTTCCGGCCGGGTGGCGAGCCGCTGCAAGGCGATCAGCAGCAGCGCCCGTATCCGAGGGTTGGAGAGCGGCTTCGCCAGCAGCCGGGCGAGCAGGAAGTCGCCCCGTCCGTAAGCCCGCAGGGTGGCGTAGCTCAGATCCTGGATCGCCGCCCGGGCCTGGGCGGAGGCCTGGGGCAGCAGCGCCAGCCGCTCGTCCAGCGCCTGATTGAGATTGCGCCCGGCCAGTACGGCGGCAATCACCTCCGCCGCATGGCGCAGGGATTCGGCAAGGGCGACAGCGTGGGCGGGCGACGTGGATGGCGAGGACAAGATGATCGGCAGCGGGAGCGAAATCGACCATGAATACCATGAGCAGCAGGGGGTGGCAATGCCCGCCGGGGCAGGCTGTGCGCCATACGGACGCGGGCGCCACATGGGGGGGCAAATACCTATTTGGTGTCGAGCACGTCTTTCGCCAACTATGGCGCAGCCCGGTGCGGCGGCTGGCCCCGTATAATGCGGGCCCTTTCCGATCACTTCCCCATCCGGTTGCCCATGCGGTTTCTAGCTCTCTTGCTCAGCCTGGTGCTGGCCCTGCCAGTCCAGGCCCAGTTCGTTCCCCAACCTCCCAGTGTGGCGGCCAAGTCCTGGCTGCTGCTGGAATTCGCCTCGGGGCAGATCCTGGCCTCCCAGGGCCCGGATGAGCGGGTGGAGCCCGCTTCGCTCACCAAGCTGATGACGGCCTACCTCACGTTCGCCGCGGTGCGGGACAAGAAGCTGAGCCTGCAGCAGGTGCTGCCGGTGTCGGAGCGGGCGCGCAAGACCGGCGGCTCGCGCATGTTCGTGGATGAGCAGCATCCGGCCACCGTGGAGCAACTCATCCGCGGCATGATCATCCAGTCCGGCAACGACGCCTGCGTGGTGCTGGCGGAGGCCATCGCCGGCTCGGAAGAGACCTTCGCCCAGTTGATGAACCGGGAAGCCGAGCGCCTGGGCATGAAGAGCTCCCGCTTCACCAATTCCACCGGCCTGACCGACGCCAACCACTACACCACCACGCGGGACCTTTCCATTCTCGCCTCGGCCCTGATCCGCGACTTCCCCGAGTTCTATCCCATCTACTCGGAGAAGGAATACCGCTTCAACAACATCACCCAGGCCAACCGCAATCGCCTGCTCTACACCGATCCCACGGTGGACGGCGTCAAGACCGGTCACACCGAGGCCGCCGGCTGGTGCCTGATCGCTTCCGCCAAGCGGGACAGCCGGCGCTTGCTCTCCGTCGTGGTGGGCACGGCCTCGGACAGCGTGCGTGCCCAGGAAAGCCAGAAACTGCTCAACTATGGCTACCAGTTCTACGATTTCGTGAAGGTGCTGGGCAAGGATCAGCCCGCCGCCGAGTTGCGCCTGTGGAAGGCCGCCAGGAACACGGTCAAGGTCGGGATGACGCGGGATTTCGGCATTTCCGTGCCCAAGGGTAGCGGCGGCAGGGTCACCACCAACGTGGTGCCCGCCGCCAAGCACCAGATTGGCGCGGTCGCCGCCGGGCAACCGCTTGCCACCCTGCAGGTGCTGGTGGATGGCAAGGTGGACAGCGAACACCCGCTGGTTGCCCTGGAAGCGGTGGAAGAAGCCGGCTGGTTCGGCAAGCTGTGGGACAGCCTGTTGCTGCTGTTCCAGTAACACCGGATTTACGCCAGCGCCGGGTTCAGGCGCCCCGCCCCGTGCCGTCTGTGCGGCAATCAGCGGCGGCGGCGCTACCCCCGCTGACGCATCTCCTTGATAATGGGGCGCAAGACCCCATCTAGCGAAAAACACTCAGGCGGGAATCAGTGAGCATCGTCTACCTCAACGGCCAGTTCGTGCCCCAGGCGGAAGCCCGGGTGTCGGTGATGGACCGCGGCTTTCTCTTTGCCGATGGCGCCTACGAGCTGGTGCCCGTTTATTCGCGCCGGCCCTTCCGGCTGGCCGAACATCTGCGCCGGCTGCAGCACACCCTGGATGCCCTGCGCATCCCCAATCCCCGCACCGATGCCGAGTGGACCGACCTGATCCACGATCTGGTGGCCCGCAATGCGCCGGACGACCAGTCCATCTACCTGCAGGTCACCCGCGGCGCAGATGTCAGGCGTGACCATGCCTTCCCCCAGGTGGTCCAGCCCACCGTGTTCATGCTCAGTTCGCCCCTGGTCACCCCCGGTGCCGAGGTGCGTGCCCGGGGCATTGCCGCCCGCACCGCGTCGGACATCCGCTGGTTGCGTTGTGATCTCAAGACCCTGGCCTTGCTCGCCAACTGTCTGCTCAAGCAGGAGGGTCTGGACGCGGGCTGCGCCGAAACCATTCTGCTGCGGGATGGGTTCCTGTCCGAAGGCACCGCCAGCAACATCTTCGTCGTCCGCCAGGGACGGCTGCTGACCCCGCCCAAGAGCCACCTGATGCTGGCCGGTATCACCTACGACGTGGTGCTCGAGCTTGCGGCCCGTCACGGCATGCCCCACGAAGTGCGCGAGATCGCCGAGCGCGAACTGCGCACGGCTGACGAACTGTGGATGACCTCTTCCACCCGCGAGGTGCTGGCTATCACCAGCCTGGATGGCCAGCCGGTGGGCGACGGCCGGCCCGGCCCGATGGCGGCGCAGATGTACGATTGGTACCAGACCTTCAAGAACGAGGTGATGCGCCGTGGCCACTGAAGCCAACCAGACCCTGCTGGAATTCCCCTGCGACTTCCCGCTCAAGATCATGGGCAAGCGGGTGGACGGCTTCGCCCAGGCGGTGGTGGAAGTCGTGCTCACCCACGCGCCGGACTTCGACCCCGCCGCCATGGAAATGCGCCCCAGCAGCCAGGGCACCTACCTCAGCCTGACGTGCACCGTGCGGGCCACGTCCAAAACGCAGCTCGACGGGCTCTACCTGGCGCTGACCAGCCACCCCATGGTCAAGGTGGTGCTTTGACCGGGGAGGCCGTCGCCATTGCGCCGCCGGCCACCTGCGTGCGCCGGCTTGGCCGGGTGGAATACGAGCCCACCTGGCGCGCCATGCAAGCCTTCACCGCGGAGCGGGGGGCGGATACGCCGGACGAACTCTGGCTTGTCGAGCATCCGCCCGTGTTCACCCAGGGCATGGCGGGCAAGCCGGAGCATCTGCTGCACCGGGGCGACATTCCCGTGGTGCAGATCGACCGGGGCGGGCAGGTGACGTACCACGGCCCCGGCCAGGCCGTCGTCTACCTGCTGCTGGACCTGCAGCGCCGTCGGCTCAAGGTGCGGGCGCTGGTGCACCTCATGGAGCAGGCCATCATCGACGTGCTGGCGCAGGATGGCATTGCCGCCGCGCGTCGCGAAGGCGCCCCCGGCGTGTACGTGGGCGAGGCCAAGATTGCTTCGCTGGGCCTGCGTGTGCGCAATGGCTGCAGCTACCATGGACTCGCTCTCAACGTGGACATGGACCTCGCCCCCTTTGACTGGATCAACCCCTGTGGTTACCCGGGCCTGCGCGTCACCCGCATGGCCGACTTCGGGCTCCCGCACACCGTACCCCAGGTGGCCGAGCGCCTCGCCACCGCCCTGCAAACCCTGTTGCCCGCTCCCTGGCGGCCAACCGATCACGCCGAAAGCACTCCATGAGCGATTCCACCTCCCGCAAGCAGAAAGGCGAAGCCAAGACCGCCCGCATCCCCATCAAGATCGTGGCCGCCGAAAAGCTGAAGAAGCCCGAGTGGATTCGCGTCAAGCTCGGCGCGGGTGAATCGGCCGCCCGCTTTGGCGAAATCAAGCACATCCTGCGCAGCCACAACCTGCACACCGTGTGCGAGGAAGCCTCCTGCCCCAACATCGGCGAATGCTTCGGCAAGGGCACCGCCACCTTCATGATCATGGGCGATCAGTGCACCCGCCGCTGCCCCTTCTGCGACGTGGGCCACGGTCGGCCCGATCCGCTCGACCCGGAAGAGCCCGCCAAGCTCGCCCGCAGCATCGGCGCCATGCGCCTCAAGTATGTGGTGATCACCAGCGTGGACCGGGATGATCTGCGGGACGGCGGCGCCCAGCATTTCGTCGACTGCATCAGTGCCACCCGCCGCGAATCCCCCGGAACCAGCATCGAAGTGCTCGTTCCCGATTTTCGCGGCCGGCTGGAGCTGGCGCTGGAAATCTTCGACCAGGCCCCGCCGGACGTGATGAACCACAATCTGGAGACCGTGCCCCGCCTCTACAAACAGGCCCGGCCCGGGGCGGACTACGCCCACTCCCTGCAACTGCTCAAGGACTTCAAGGCCCGCCACCCCGAGGTGCTGACCAAATCCGGCCTCATGGTCGGTCTGGGGGAAACCGACGAGGAGATCCTGGAAGTCATGCGCGATCTGCGCGCCCACGATGTGGACATGCTCACCATTGGTCAGTACCTCGCGCCCTCCAACCACCACCTGCCCGTGCTCCGCTATGTGCACCCGGACGTGTTCAAGCAGTTCGAGGCCGAAGCACTGAAGATGGGCTTCAGGAACGCCGCCTGCGGTCCCATGATCCGCTCAAGTTATTGGGCAGATCTGCAGGCACACGGCGCCGGCGTTGCGTGA
>JRYG01000890.1_pt1 | contig 75729 bp, 69 predicted proteins | sample 235341 | NCBI WGS metagenome assembly JRYG01 (sample SAMN03074218, study PRJNA261478) | activated sludge metagenome | biome: Wastewater Treatment Plant; feature: Wastewater; material: Activated sludge; isolation source: activated biomass of a wastewater treatment plant treating hydrocarbon... ...
TTGGTGGTGAAGAAGGGGTCGAAGATGCGTTTGAGGTTGTCCGCCGGGATGCCGCAGCCGTTGTCGGCGATTTCCACCCAGACCGCGTCGGCGTCATGGCGGGTGCGCACGGTGATCGTTCCCCGCCCCCGGGCCGGATCGACGGCATGGGCGGCGTTCACCAGCATGTTGAGGAACACCTGGCTGAGCTGGGAGGGCATGCAGTCGATCTCGGGCACCTGGCCGTAATCCTTTTCCACGTCGGCCTTGTACTTGATCTCGTTGAAGACGATGGTGAGGGCCGACTCGATACAGCGCTCGACGCTGCCGCGCTCCCAGTTGCGGGTGGTGTCGGTGCGGGCGAAGTTCTTCAGGTCCTGGATGATGTCGCGAACCCGCACCAGGCCGCTCTGGGATTCCTCCAGCAGGCTCTTGACGTCGCCCACCACGTAGCCGAAGTCGATCTCTTCCTTGAACTTGCGGATGGCCTGGGCGGTGGCGGCGGGCAACAACGGTTCCGCCTCTTCATAGCGGTGCAGGAGATTCAGGAAGTCTTCCACGTAGCTGCGCAGGGAACCCAGGTTGGAATTGACGAAGCCGATGGGGTTGTTGATCTCGTGGGCCACCCCCGCCGCCAGTTGGCCGATGGAGGCCAGCCGCTCCGACTGGACGAGCTTGTCCTGGGTTTCGCTCAACTGCATGTTGGCCGCTTCCAGGCGCAGGGTACGGTCGGCCACCGCCTGTTCCAGGGCGACGCTCTGTTGCGCCAGGGAATCCTGGAATTTCTTGAGCTTCAGGAGGTTGCGCACGCGGATGAGGAGTTCCGCCTTGTGCACGGGCTTGGTGATGAACTCCTCGGCGCCGTTTTCCAGGGCCCGCAGGCGGGATTCCTGGTCGGTCAGGGCGGTGACCATCACCACCGGGATGTTGCGGGTGCGCTCGTCGCCCTTCAGGCGCTGCACGACCTCGAAGCCATCCATGCCCGGCATCATGACGTCCAGGAGAATGAGGTCCGGCGGTTCCGTCTCCACCATCAGCAGCGCATCTTCGCCACAGGTCGCTTCCTGCGTGCGGTAGCCGGCGTTGCGCAGGTGCGTGGTCAATAGCAGGACGTTGGGCCGCGTATCGTCGACGACCAGGATGGTGCTGGTGGCAGCTTCGGGCAAATCGGTTCCTCCCACGATTTGGGGGAATTGTAGCCGCTGCGGGCGCCTTGGGCTATCCGCCGTAGGCTCGCAGCAGGCCGACGGCGGGCAGGCGCAGCAGCCGCGCCATGCCCGCCCACCCCGCCGCGACGGCAAGGGCAGCGGCACCGGCGGAGGCCAGGGGCAGCAATCCGACGGTGACGGGTATGTCCAGTTGGAACACCTGCTGCGCAAGCACCCCTCCCACCAGGAGGGCCCCTCCCCCGGCGATCAGGCCGGCGATGGCGCCAATGGCCGCCAGTTCCGTCAGCAGGGCCTGCCGCAACTGCCCCCGCCGGGCCCCCAGCGCCCGCAGCACCGCCAGTTCCCCCCGCCGCTCGGCGAGGGTCGCCGCCAGGGCCGCGTGCAGGACGATGGCGCCGGCGGCCAGGGTGAACAGGAAGATGAACTCGACGGCGCCGGCCACCTGATCCATGAGCGCCCGCAACTGCTTCAGGATGGCGGCGACGTCGATGACCGTGAGGTTGGGAAAGCGCGCCACCAGGGCGTTGGCGACATCCTGCCGGGCGGCCGGCAGGTGGAAGCTGGTGATGTAGCTGGCCGGGCTGCCGTCGATGGCCCCCGGCGGGGTGAGGACGAAGAAATTGACGCGCATGGAATCCCAGTCCAGCTTGCGCAGCCCCACCACCCGCCACCGGTGCTCCTTGCCGGCGATGGCGAAATCGAGCGTATCGCCCACCCGGATGCCGAGGGTACGGGCCAGCCCCTCCTCCACCGACGCCAGTCCCTGGCCGGCTTCCGCCGGTTCGAACCAGCGCCCGGCGACAGTGCGGTTGCCGGGGGGCGCATCGGCCCGCCAGGAAAGGTTGAATTCGCGCTCCACCAGCCGTTGGGCCCGTTCGTCGTCGGGATAGTCGGCGGGCCCCGCCGGCCGCCCGCCAATGCGCACCAGGCGCCCCCGCACCATGGGCAGGATCTCGGCGGCGACGCCCGCCCCTTCCAGAAGCCTGGCCACCGGCTGTACCTGATCCGGCTGGATGTTGATGACAAAACGGTTGGGGGCATCGGGGGGCGTCGCCTTCTGCCAGGCTGCCAGCAATTCGTTGCGGGTCGCGGTCAGCAGCAATAGGGCCATGACGCCCACCGCCAGGGCGGCGATCTGCAACGTACTCGTCCAGGCATGGCGCTCGAGGGTTGCCAGGCCCTGCCGCCAGCCGAAGCCGGCGCCGCCGCGGACCCGCCCGAGCAGGGCGACGGCGCCCCGGGCCAGTGCGACGAAGGCCACCGCCGCCCCGGAGAAGCCGGCGACGGCATAGGTGCCCAGGCGCGGGTCGCCGGCAGTCCACAGGATCAGCCCGGCGATGAGCAGCGCCCCCAGCCCGAAGCCGCCGAGAAAGGCGCCGCCGGGGGGGCCAAGTTCCCTGCGCAGAACCCGCAGGGTGGGCACGGCCCGCAGGCGCAACACCGGCGGCAGGGCGAAACCGAAGAGGAGGACCGCCGCCACGACGCAGCCCTGCGCCGCCGGCAGCAAGGAGGGCGGCGGCAGCGGCGCGGCGATGAGCCCGGCCAGCCAGCGGTGGAGGGCGAAATGGGCGGCATAGCCGAGACCGCAGCCGGCCAGGGCGGAAAGCGCGGCGAGAAAGACGAACAGGGCGCCGTGCAGGCGCAGCAGGTCCCCTTGCGAAGCCCCCAGGCAGCGCATGACGGCGCAGGCGTCCAGGTGCCGGTGCATGTAGCGGCGGGCCGCCAGGGCGACCGCCACGGCCGAGAGGACGACGGTGAGAAGGACGGCGAGGCCGAGAAAGCGCTGGGCGCGATCCAGGGCGCTGCGGATTTCGGGGCGGGCATTGCGGATGTCCTCAATCCGCTCCCCTCGCCCCAGGCGAGGTTCGAGCCAGCGGCGATAGGTCTCGACCGCCGTTCCCTCGCCAGCCACCAGCAGGCGGTAACTGACGCGGGACCCGACCTGCACCAGGCCGGTGGCCGGCAGATCGTCCAGATTCATGAGCAGGCGCGGTGCCACGCTGAAGAAATTGACCCCGCGGTCCGGCTCCTGGGTGAGGATGGCAGCAACCCGGAAGGTGGCCTGGCCGACAGCGACGGTGGCGCCCACCTGAAGCCCCAGGGCCGTGACCAGGCGCTCCTCCAGCCAGGCCTCCCCCGCCGGCGGCGCGCCGGTGACCGGCGCATCCGGCGCCCCGGCGGCGGGCGCCAGGCGCAGGTTGCCGCGCAGGGGATAGGCGGCGGTGACCGCCTTGATGTCGGCCAACTGGGCCTGCCCGCCTGCCAGGATCATGCTGGGGAAAACTTCCGTGCGGGCGGTGCGCAAGCCCTGGCCGGCCGCCGCATCGGCGTGGGAGGCCGGCCAGGGATGGTCGGAAACCAGCACCAGGTCGGCCCCGAGCAACTGGCGTGCCTCCCCTTCCAGGGCCTGGCGCACGCGGTCAGCGAAAAAGCCCACCGCCGTCACCGCCGCCACGGCCACCACCAGCGCCAGGGCCAGGAGGCGCAACTCCCCGGCGCGCAGTTCGCGCAGGAGGAAGCGCCAGGCCAGGCGGCTCATGGGGTGTCGGACCGGCCGCCCCAGCGGGCGGCGAACTCCGCCGGGTCCACCGGCTTCCCGTGCAGGAAGCCCTGCAGGTGCTGGCAGCCAAGATCCTTGAGGAAATCGGCTTGCTCGCCGGTCTCCACCCCTTCCGCCACCACGTCCAGGTCGAGGCTCTTGGCCAGGGCCATGACGGTGCGGATGATGGCCTCGTCACCGTGGTTGTTGCCGATGCCGATGACGAAGGAGCGGTCGATCTTGAGCTGCTGGATGGGCAGGAGCTTCAGGTAGTTGAGGGAAGAATAGCCGGTGCCGAAATCGTCGATGGCCAGGCGGATGCCCAAGTCGCGCAGGCGTTCGAGCAGGGCGAAGGCGTTCTCCACGGCCATCACCACGGATTCGGTGAGTTCCAGCTTGAGGCGTTCCGGCTCCAGGCCGGTTTCTTCCAGGATGCCGGTGAGGATGTCGATGAATTCCGGCCGCTCGAGTTGCTTGACGGAAAGGTTGACCGACACTTCCGGCAGGTCGAATCCCGCCATGCGCCAGCGCATCACCTGCCGGCAGCTCTCCCGCAGCACCCAGGTGCCGAGGCCGATGATGAGGCCCGATTCCTCGGCCACCGGAATGAAGCGCAGCGGTGGCACCTCGCCCAGCTCGGGGCTGTGCCAGCGTACCAGGGCCTCCGCGCCGGTGAGGCAGCCGGAAACCGAATCCACCTGCGGCTGCAGATGCACCTCCAGCTCGCCGTTCTCGATGGCCCGGCGCAGCAGGTTTTCCATGCGCACCTTTTCCCGCACCTCGTCGGTCATGGCCGGGGTGTAGAAATGGTAGTGGCCGCGGCCCATGGCCTTGGCCCGGTACATGGCCGAATCGGCGTTGCGCATGAGGTTGCCCACGCTGTCGCCGTCCTGGGGGAAGAGGCTGATGCCGACGGAGGTGGACAGGTAGAGCTCGTGCCCGGCCACCACGAAGGGGGCGTCGAAGGCGGCGATGATCTCCCGGGCCAGTTGGGCGGCCTCTTCGTCCTCGCGCACCGCCTCCATGAGGCAGATGAACTCGTCGCCCCCCAGCCGGGCGAGCATGTCGATGAGGCGGACCTTCTGCGACAGGCGGGAAGCCACCGCCACCAGGAGTTCGTCGCCGATGGTGTGGCCGAGGGAATCGTTGACCTGCTTGAACTGGTCGAGGTCAATGAACAGCACCGCCAGGCGCTGGGCATGCTTTTCCGAATCGTCGAGGCTCTCCGCCAGGCGTTCGATGAAACAGCGACGGTTGGGCAACCCGGTGAGCGGGTCGTGGTAAGCGAGGTAGTTGAGCTTGCTCTCGGCCTGCCGGCGCTCGGCGATTTCCTCCTGCAACTGGGTATTGGCCCGTTTCAGCTCGGCAGTACGCTGCTCCACCTGCAGCTCCAGGGTGGAGCGGGCAGCCTCGATCTTGGTTTCCTGCAGGCGCAGGATCTGGTGGGCCCGGCGCACCACCAGGAACTGCATCAGGTAGAGCAAGGCGAAAACGCCCACCACGCCGGCGGTCATCCACCACAGGGTGTGGTTGACCCCCACCAGGAAGGGGGTCACGTCCTGGCCCAGTTCGATCACCCCCTCCACGTCGTTGTTCTGGCCCCGCACCGGGATGAAGGTGGACAAGAGATCGACATTCCGCCGCCGGCCGTCGAGGGTTTCGACACTGGCCAGATACTGGTGGTCACTGCCGGTGGTGCCGGATACTGCAGCCCGGAAGGCCGCCGAGTCGACCTGGGTGCCGATGCCGCCGGCCTCGGTGGCCAGCACCACCAGGCCCAGCCGGTTATAGACCCGCACCCGGGCGACGGCCGTACCGGCCAGGACGGAGGCCATCCGCTCCCGCAGGGCGGGAAGCCCCGGGGTGGTGCCCAGGGCCGCCGCCTCCTTGCCGTAGGATTCGCGCAGGATGTCCCCCACCGCCGGCCACAGGGTGTTGTGCAGGATGCGGGCGGTGGCCAGGTTGCGGTCTTCCGCCTGGCTGGTCATCTGCTGCAGGGAAAGCTGCCGGTAAAGCGGACCGAGCGCCCCGGCGGCGAGGACGATCAGGATGAAGCTGAGGGTCGAGAAATAGCGGGATAGGTTGAACATTTCCGGGACGGGTTGCGGCGCTAACCCAGCTCTCTGATCCTTTCGACGGCTTCTCCGATACGGGCGACAGTGATGACTTCCAGTCCGGCGATGGCCTGGCGGGGCCGGTTCGCCTCGGGCACCAGGGCCCGGGTGAAGCCGAGCTTGGCTGCTTCCTTCAGGCGTTCCTGGCCCCGGGGCGCCGGACGGATCTCGCCGGCCAGACCAATTTCACCAAACACTATAAGTTTATTTGGTAATGGCTTGTTTTTCAACGATGAAACAATGGCAAGCACCACTGCCAAGTCGGCCGCCGGTTCGCTGATGCGCACACCGCCCACCGCATTGACGAAGACATCCTGATCGAAGCATAGGACACCCGCATGGCGATGCAAGACCGCCAGGAGCATGGCCAGGCGCTGGGCCTCGAGGCCCACCGTGAGGCGCCGCGGGTTGCCGTGGGCGCTATCCACCAGGGCCTGGATTTCCACCAGCAGCGGCCGGGTGCCTTCCTGGGTGACCATGACGCAGGAGCCGGGCACCTCCTCGCCATGCTGGGAGAGGAACAGCGCCGAGGGGTTGTTCACCCCCTTCAGCCCGCGGTCGGTCATGGCGAAGACACCGAGTTCGTTCACCGCCCCGAAGCGGTTCTTGAAGGCCCTCACCAAGCGGAAGCTGGAATGGGTGTCGCCCTCGAAATAAAGCACCGTATCGACGATGTGCTCGAGTACCCGCGGCCCCGCCAGCGCCCCTTCCTTGGTGACATGGCCCACCAGGATGACGGTGATGCCGGCCTGCTTGGCCAGGCGGGTAAGCTGGGCGGCGCATTCCCGCACCTGGGCCACCGAACCCGGCGCGCTGGAGAGTTCTTCCGACCACAGGGTCTGGATGGAGTCGATGACCGCCACCTGGGGCTTCTCGCTGCCCAGGGCGGCGAGGATCTTTTCCAGGTTGATTTCCGCCAGCAGGTGCAGGCGCCGGCAGTCCAGGGCCAGGCGGCGGGCGCGCAGGGCCACCTGCTCGCCGGATTCCTCGCCGCTCACGTAGAGCACCCGGTGCTCCGCCGAGAGCGCCGCCAGGGCCTGCAGGAGCAACGTGCTCTTGCCGATGCCGGGATCGCCGCCGATGAGCACCACGCCCCCCGCCACCAGCCCGCCCCCCAGGGCCCGGTCGAATTCCGGGATGCCGGTGGGCAGGCGCTCGGCCTCCCGGGCCTCGATGTCGGCCAGGGTCTGCAGGCGGGCCGGCGGGGCCAGGGATTGGAAACGATGGCCGCCGGATTTCTCGGCGACACCCTCCACCAAGGTGTTCCACTCGCCGCAGCCGGGGCACTGGCCCTGCCATTTGGGGTTGCTGGCGCCGCATTCGGTGCAGGTATAGACGGATTTCGCTTTGGCCATGGGAGTTTCAGGAGGCGTCGGTGACCTGCACCGGCACCCGGGGCGCCAGGGCGCAGAAGAGTTCGTAGGCGATGGTGCCGGCGGCGGCGGCCACGGCGTCGGCCGGCACCTCCCCGGCGGCGCCCCGGCCCCAGAGGGTCACCGGCGCCCCCAGGCCCGCTTCGGGGATATCGGTGAGGTCGCAGGCCAGCATGTCCATGGAAACGCGGCCGAGGGTTTGCGTCCGGCGGCCGAGGACAGCGATGGGCGTGCCGGTGCCGGCGTGGCGGGGGTAGCCATCGGCATAGCCGCAGGCGACGATGCCGACGCGCATGGCGCGGGGCGCTTCGAACAGGCCGCCATAGCCCACCCGCTCGCCGGCGGTGACGTCCTGCACGGCGATGATGCTGCTCTCCAGCGTCATCGCCGGTTGCAGCCCGAGATCCGCCGCCGCCTGGTCGGCGAAGGGGCTGGCGCCGTAGAGCATGATGCCGGGCCGCACCCAGTCGCCATGGCTGGCGGGATGGCGCAGGATGGCGGCGGAATTGGCCAGGCTCACCGGGCCCTGCCAGCCTTCGCTCAGGTCGCGGAAGCGAGCGAGCTGCCAGTCGATGCCTCGCCCGCCGTCGGCCTCGGCAAAATGGGTCATGAGGGTGACGGTACCGGCCGGCAGCCGTGCCATGGTTTGCCGCAGCCAGGGCAGGTCGGCCGCGGTGAAGCCGAGGCGGTTCATGCCGGTGTTGAGCTTGACGTACAGCGGAGGCAGCGGGCGGCTACCGGCCGCGGCGGCGAGGAGTTCATACTGCTCGCGGGAATGGAGGACGGTGGTGAGGCCGAATTCGCAGGCCAGGCGGGCATCGCGGCTGGCGAAGACGCCTTCGAGCAGGAGCAGCGGCAAGTCGACGCCGGCCGCCCGCAGATCCGCGGCGTTTTCCGCTTCCAGCAGCGCGAAGCCGTCGGCCAGCCCGCGCAGGGCCTGGACGGCACGCCACTGGCCGTGGCCGTACGCGTCCGCCTTGATCACCGCCCACGCCCGGGCGTTCGGTGCCCTGCCCCGGGCGACGGCATAGTTGTGGCGCAGGGCCGCCAGATCGATGACGGCCCGGATGGGACGGGACAGCTTCAAAGGACGAACTCCCCCAGTTTCTGCCGGGCGAAGCCGATGAAGGTGGTGGCCAGCCGGGAGCGGAAACGGTCCCTCGGATAGACCAGGGAGAGACTGCGCTGCAAGGGCGGCTTCAAGGGAATGGCGACCAGGGTGCCCAGGCGCTGCTCCTTCTCGAAGACCGCCCGGGAGACGATGGCGAAGCCGAGGCCGGTGCTGACCACGCCTTTCAGGGCTTCCGGACTGCCCAGCTCCATGAGGACCTTGAGGCTTTCCGGCGGGACGCCGGCAGCGCGGAAATAGGCGTCGGTCACCTCCCGCGTGCCGGAGCCCGGCTCCCGCGAGATGAACTCGTATTCCCGCAGGGCCTTGGGGGTGAGGAAGGGTTCGCCGACCAGGGGATGGTCGGGGGCGCAGATGACCTGGAGCTCGTCTTCGCAACAGCTTTCCGAGACCAGGGAGGGATCCTTGGTGGGGGCCTCCACCAGGCCGACGTCCAGGGTGTGCTCGGCCACGCGGTTTTCGATGGTTTCGGAATTGCCGACGATGAGCCGGGCCCGCACCTGGGGATAGAGGCTGTTGAACTCGCCGAGGACGCGCGGGAGCATGAACTCGGCAATGGTAGTGCTGGCGCCCACCAGGAGGGGGCCGCGCATCTCGCCGGTCATCTCGGCGAGGCGGGTTTCCATTTCGTCGGTGAGGGCAAGGATGCGATTGGCGTAGTCGAGCACCAGCTCCCCCGCCGGGGTCAGGGCGATCTTGCCATGGCCGCGCTCGAAGAGGCGGGTGTTGAACTGGTCTTCCAGTTGCTTGACCTGGAAGGTCACCGCCGGCTGGGTCATGAACAGGGCCTCGGCCGCCTTGGTGAAGCTCAGGTGCCTGGCCACCGCGTGGAAGACCTGCAAACGCCGGTCAGCCATGGGAAATCTCTCCTTTCGAACGGACTGCTATTCAATCACAAAACGGAAAAAATTGATCGGAAAACCGGCCGCGGGGCGATGACAAGCGGGGGCAGCGGGACCATAATCGGCGGCAGAAAAATTCAACACCACCCACGAACGAGATGTGTCCCATGGATGGGAAGCAGGCGACGATCCTCATCGTCGATGACACCCCGGAAAACCTGGCCGTGCTCGGCGAGCTGCTGCAGCCGCCGTACCGGGTCCGCGCCGCCAATTCCGGCCAGCGGGCGTTGAAGGTGGCGGTCATCGAGCCGATACCTGACCTCATCCTGCTCGACGTCATGATGCCCGAGATGGACGGCTACACCGTGCTCGAGCGGTTGCGGGCCGATCCGCGCACCCGCGACGTGCCGGTGATCTTCGTCACCGCCATGGACCGTAGCGAGGACGAGGAGAAAGGGCTCGACTGTGGCGCCGTCGATTACATCACCAAGCCCCTGCGTCCAGCCGTGGTCCTGGCCCGGGTGCGGGCCCAGCTCGAACTGAAGGCGGCGCGGGATATCCTGCGCAACCAGAACGCCTATCTGGAAGCCGAAGTGGCTCGCCGCATGAGCGAGAACCAGCTCATCCAGGAAGTCAGCATCCACGCCCTCGCCCGCCTGGCCGAGACCCGCGATCCGGAAACCGGCAACCACCTGCGCCGCACCCAGGAATATGTGCGCACCCTGGGCAACGCGCTGCGCTCCCACCCGCGCTTCGCCGCCGCCCTCGACGACCACGCCATCGATACCCTGGCCCGTTCGGCGCCCCTGCACGACATCGGCAAGGTGGGCATCCCCGACCACATCCTGCTCAAACCGGGCAAACTGACGCCGGACGAATGGGCCATCATGAAAACCCACGCCGAACTGGGTTTCCAGGCCATCGCCCAGGCCGAGCGGGACGCCGTCAAGCCGGTGAAATTCCTCGCCGTCGCCAAGGAAATCGCCCACTACCACCACGAAAAATGGGACGGCAGCGGCTATCCGGCCGGCCTCGCCGGCGACGCCATTCCCGTCTCGGCCCGGCTCATGGCCCTGGCCGACGTCTTCGACGCCCTCATCAACAAGCGCGTATACAAGCAACCCATGCCTTACGACGAGGCCCGGGACATCATCGTCGCCAACCGGGGCAGCCATTTCGACCCGGACGTGGTGGACGCCTTCGTCGCCAGCTACGACCTGTTCCGCGCCATTGCCGACCGCTACCGCGACGACGACGGGCAGTCGGCCTCCGCCTGACCCCATGGCCTTCCGCCCGCTCACCGACCTGACCCTGGGCGACATCATGAGCGTCGCCGTGAAGAGCGTCGGCATCGACTGCACGCTGCACGATGCCGCCCGGTTCATGGCCGACGCCCATGTTTCCAGCCTGGTGGTCCAGTGCCGCCAGCGTCCGGCGGGCATCCTCACCGAGCGGGACATGCTCGACCTGCTGCGTCGCCACGTCCCCGGCGGCCAACCGGTCCGGGACTATATGAGCGCGCCGGTGCTGTCGGCCCACACCGGCCTGGATTTCCGTTCCGCTTACAACCTCCTGCACCGCAACCGGGTACGCCACCTGGTGGCCGTGGACGACCTGGGAGAAACCGCCGGGATCGTCTCCGAGACCGATTTCCGCATGCACCTGGGGCTGGAGGTGCTGCACCACACCTCGGACCTGATGGCGCTGATGGACCGGGACATGCCCCTGCTGGCGCCCGAGGCTCCACTCGAAGCGGCACTCCAGACCATGGCGCAGAACGCCTGCGACTATGTCCTGGTCTGCCGGAACCGACGCCCCTTGGGCATTCTCACCGAACGGGACATGCCACGGCTGCTGGCCGCCGGGGTGGATGCGGCTACGGTAGCGGTCGCCGAGGTCATGAGCAGCCCGGTGCATTGCCTCGACATCGGCGCCACCGTCGGCGACGCCTTGGCCACCATGAACGTTGGCGGCTTCCGCCATGTCGTCGTCCAGGGGGGCGACGGGGTGGTGGCGGGCGTCCTCGGCCAGCACCAGATCCTTGAGCGGCTGGGGGTGGCGGTCATCGAAGAGGCCTGGGCGCAACGTACCCTCCTCGACAACGTGCGGGAGGATTTCGACCAGCGTCTCGGCATGGTGCTCGAGAGTACCGGCATCGCCGTGTGGGAATACGACTTCCTGGCCGACCGCTATGCCTGGAGTTCGACCCTGGGCACCTTGCTGGGCTGCCTGGCGGAGGAACTGCCGAAGACCGCCAGGGATTTCCAGTCCCTGCTCCATCCCGCCGACCACGACGCGGCCATCGAGGCCACACGCCGCGCCTTCCGCCGCAACGACGTGGTCGAGGGGGAGTGGCGCCTGCGTCGGGCCGGCGGTGGCTGGCTCTGGGTCCGCTTCCGCTCCCGGGTGACGATTCGGGCCGAGGACGGGCGCCCGCTCCAGTCGGTAGGGACCATGACCGACATCAGCGACCGCAAGGAAATCGAAGGCCGCCTGCGCGATCGCGAGGAAATATTCCGGGTCGTCTTCAACCAGGCCCGCGACGGCATCGTCCTGATGGATGCCGCCAGCCTGGCCTTCGTCGAGTTCAACGACGCCGCCTGCGCCGGCCTCGGCTACAGCCGCGAGGAGTTCGCCCGCCTCGGCTGGCCCGACGTCGCGCTCGTCACCAGCGACGACGGCCTGTTGGCGCAGCTCGACCGGATCGTCATCGAGCGGGGGCAGGATTTCGAGGAAATGCAGCGGCGCAAGGACGGCTCCCTGCGCCCCACACGCGTCAGTTGCCGCATGGTCGCCATCCGCGGCCAGGCTTTCCTGGCCATGATCTGGGCCGACCTGGGGGTGCAGAAGGCGGTGGAAAACGCCCTGCGCGAAAGCGAGAACCGCTTTCGCGCCCTCTTCGACAATATCGAGAGCATCGCCGTCCAAGGCTATGACGAGGAGCGCCGGGTGGTGCTGTGGAACGCCGCCAGCACCCGCCTGTACGGCTACAGTCAGGAAGAGGCCCTGGGCCGGCGGCTGGAGGACCTCATCATCCCGGCGGCCATGCGCGACGAAGTCATCGCCCTCCACCGCGACTGGCTGGACCACGGCATCCCCATTCCGGCCGGGGAACTGACCCTCTGCCGCAAGGACGGCTCGCCGGTCCAGGTGTTTTCCAGCCACGTCCTGCAGGCCAGCCCCGGCGGAGTCCGGGAGATGTTCTGCGTCGACGTGGACCTGCAGCCGCTGCACGAGGTCCAGTTCCAGTACCGCACCCTGGCGGATTCCGGATCGGCCCTCATCTGGACCACCGGGGTGGATGGCCGCTGCAACTACGTCAACCGCCCCTGGCTGGAATTCACCGGCCGCAGCCTCGAGCAGGAGCTGGGAGATGACTGGCTGGAAGGCCTGCATCCCGATGACCGTGCGGCCTGGCACGAGACCTATGGGGAAGCCGTCGCCGGCCGCCAGCCCTTCCATCTGGCCTGCCGCCTGCGCCGGCACGACGGCGAATACCGCTGGATGATGAACGAAGGGCGCCCCCGCTACGACAGCCGGGGCGGATTCCTGGGCTACATCGGCCATTGCCTGGACATCACCGAAGGCAAGCTGCGGGACCTGGAACTGGAAAAGTATCGCCTGCACCTGGAAGAACTGGTGCGCATGCGCACGGCGGAGCTGGAAGCCGCCAACCGCCGCCTCCTCGTCAGCGATCGCCGGCTGCAGGCCCTGCTGGGGATCAGCCGCCGGGCCGACGGCATGGAGGAGGAGGAAGTTTTCCGCGCCGGTTTGCACGAGGCCGCCCGCCTTTCCGGCAGCAGCAGCGCCTTCCTGCAGATACTGGATGGTAGCGGCGTGCCCTCGGTTTCCTACTTCGGCGGCGACAGCCCCTGCGACCGCAACCTGGGGGCCGGCTGCCTGGAATGCCCCTGGCTGCGGGCTCAGGTGGCCGCCGTTGCCCACAAGCGGCGGCCGGCGGCGCTCTGCGCCCGGGAGCTGCCGGCGGCCGAGGATTGCCCCCACGCCGCCCGCAACCTCCTCGCCGTCCCCATCCTGGAAGGGGAGCAGGTCCTGGCGGTTCTCGGCGTCAGCGGGCGGGAGGCTCCCTACGACGTTGCCGAGGGGCGCGAACTCCAGCTGATCGGCAACGACCTCTGGGGCATCGTCATCCGGCGCCGCGCCGGGGCGGCCCTCGAAGGCGCCCGGGACGCCGCGGAAAAAGCCAGCCAGGCGAAGAGTTCCTTCCTCGCCAACATGAGCCACGAGATCCGTACCCCGATGAACGCCATCATCGGCCTCACCCACCTCCTGCGGCGGGAAGTGACCAGCCCCAAGCAGCAGGAACAGTTGCGCAAGGTCAATGAGGCGGCCCAGCATCTCCTCGCCATCATCAACGACATCCTCGACATCTCCAAGATCGAATCCGGCAAGCTCGTCCTCGAGCAGCGCGATTTCCAGGTGGCGGGCCTGTTCGACCATATCGCCTCCCTGCTGGCGGAACGCTTGGCGGAGAAGGGCCTGCGCCTGCTGCGCGATATCGATCCCGCAGTCGATGGATTCCTGCAGGGCGACCCCTTGCGCATCGGCCAGATTCTCATCAATTTCGCCACCAATGCCGTGAAATTCACCGAGCGCGGCAGCGTGACCCTGCGGGCCCGATGCATGCAGGCCGAGAAGGACGCCGTCACCCTCCGCGTGGAGGTCGTCGATACCGGCATCGGCATCGCCGCCGACGCCCAGGAACGGCTGTTCAACGACTTCGAGCAAGCCGACAGCTCCACCACCCGCCGCTACGGCGGCACCGGTCTCGGCCTCGCCATCTGCAAGCGGCTGGCCGATCTCATGGGCGGCACAGTCGGCGTCCTCAGCCTCCCAGGCGTCGGCAGCACCTTTTGGCTGGAAGTCCGGCTCAAGCGCGGCATGACGGCCCAGCCGACCCAGGAGCAGCCCGAGGCCAGGTCAGCCGAAGACCTGGAACGCACCCTGGCTTCGCGCCACCGCGGCGCCAGCGTCCTGGTTGCGGAGGACAACCCCATCAATCGCGATGTGGTGCTCGACCTGCTCGGTAGCGCCGGCCTCGCCGCCGACACCGCCGAGAACGGCGCCGTGGCCGTGGACAAGGCGACAGCCAATGCCTACGACCTCATCCTCATGGACGTCCAGATGCCGGTGCTCGACGGCGTCGAGGCGGCCCGCCGCATCCGCGCCTTGCCGGGCCGGGGCGAGACGCCCATCCTGGCGATCACCGCCAACGCCTTCGACGAGGATCGGCAGCGCTGCGTCGACGCCGGCATGAACGACCACGTTCCCAAGCCGCTCGAGCCGGCGGCCCTGTACCAGGCCCTGCTGCGCTGGCTGCCGCCCGTCCGCCCGCTAGCGCCTGCCGCGCCGGCGCCGGTAACGGCAATGGCGGACGCCGCCGCCATGGATCGCCTGCTGCACATCGACGGGCTGGCCGCCGACGAGGGGCTGCACCGCCTGCGGGGCAAGGTTGCCAGCTACCTGCGGCTGCTGCGCATGTTCGCCGACGAACACGGCGGCGACCTGGAGCGCCTGAATGCCATGTTGGCCGCCGGCCAGGGCGACGACGCACGCCGTGTCGCCCATTCCCTCAAGGGGGCAGCCGGCATGCTGGGCGCCGTGGCCGTCCAGGCCGCCGCCGCAGAGGTGGAAGGCAACCTCCGGGACGGGGCGCCCGGGCCCTTGATGGACACCTCCATGGAGCGGCTGGCGACCGCCCTCGGCGACCTGGTCGCCGCCTTGCGGCAGGCGCTGGCCGCCCCTGCCGAAGCCATCGACCGGAAAGCCGCCAACGATGCCGTCGCCCAACTCCACCGCTTGCTGGCCGAAGGCGACATCCAGGCCGGCGATCTCTTCCGCGACCACGGTGCCACCTTCCGCGAATTGCTGGGCTCCACCTACCCCCAGGTGGAGCGCCACATCGCCGCCTACGACTTCGAAACGGCCCTGCAACTCCTGCGGCAGCATACCGGTCGAGCCTAATCCTGGGCGACACAACGGCTGCCGCCATTCCATGGTATAAACGTCGCCCATAACGAAACCAGAGACAAAACGACGTGCCGTTCGGCTTTTACATCATCATGGCAGCGCAGTTTTTTTCCGCGCTCGCGGACAATGCGCTGCTCATCGCCGCCATCGCCGCCCTGCGGGACATGCAGGCCCCAGCCGAATACGAACCGCTCCTCAAGACCTTCTTCACCGTCTCCTACGTCATCCTCGCCGCCTTTGTCGGCGCCTTCGCCGACTCGATGCCCAAGTGGCGGGTGATGTTCATCAGCAACACCATCAAGATCGTCGGCTGCGGCATGATGTTCTTCTCCGTCCATCCCCTGGTCGCCTATGCCGTGGTGGGCCTGGGTGCCGCCGCCTATTCGCCGGCCAAGTACGGCATCCTCACCGAGTACCTGCCCCACCGGCTGCTGGTGGTGGCCAACGGCTGGATCGAAGGGCTCACCGTCGGCGCCATCATCCTCGGCGTCGTCGTCGGCGGCATGCTGATCAAGCCGGACATCGCCCAGCACCTCCTGGCCTTCGACTTCCCGGTCGTCGACACCGGCATCGATACCGTCGGCGAGATGACACTCTGCGTCGTCGGCGCCCTTTACGTGCTGGCAGCCGTCTTCAACCTCTACATCCCCGAAACCGACGTCGACCACAAGCCCCTCAAGAAGAACCCCTGGTACCTGATCCACGAATTCAACCATTGCCTGACGCTGCTTTGGCGCGACCGCCTCGGCCAGGTTTCCCTGGCGGTCACCACCCTCTTCTGGGGTGCCGGCGCCACCCTCCAGTTCATCGTCATCAAGTGGGCGGAAGCCTCACTGCAGCTCGACCTTTCCAAGTCGTCGATGCTTCAGGGCGTGACCGCCGTCGGCGTCGCCCACGGCGCCGTGGTCGCCGCCCGCTTCATCACGCTGCGCCGCTCGGTACGGGTCATCCCCCTGGGCATCGCCATGGGCATCATCGTCCTGGTAATGAATTTCGTCCACGCCGTCTGGCTGGCCATTCCCCTGCTCATTCTCATCGGCGGCCTGTCCGGCTTCTTCGTCGTGCCGATGAACGCCCTGCTCCAGCACCGGGGCCACATCCTCATGGGGGCCGGCCATTCCATCGCCGTGCAGAACTTCAACGAGAACCTCTCCATCCTCATCATGACCGGGCTCTATTACCTGATGATCCGGATGGACTTCTCCATCTACGGGGTGCTGACCCTCTTCGGGCTTTTCGTCTCAGCCACCATGTACCTGGTCAAGCGCCGCCACGAGGCGAACCAGCGGGAATACGACGATGTCGTCCACCTGGACGATACCCGCTCCCACTGACGCGCTCGCTCCGGCGGTGGTTTCCCCGCCGGATCAGCCCAGCGGCAATTCGCGGCCCCTGGCCTGCGCCTTGCGCAGCAGGCGGCGGGCGAACAGCAGGTCCTCCCAGGCCTTGGCCTTTTCCGGCAGGTTGCGCAACAGATAGGCCGGATGATAGGTCACTGCCACGGGGATGCCCCGGTAGTCGTAGGCCTTGCCCCGCAGGGCGGCCAGTGCCTTGTCGGAGCCCAGCACGGTGTGGACCGCCGCCTTCCCCAGCAGGACGATCACCTTCGGTTCCAGCAGCGCGATCTGGCGCTCCAGGAAGGGCCTGCAGGCCGCCATTTCCTCGGCTTCGGGAGTCCGGTTGCCGGGGGGGCGGCACTTCACCGCGTTGGCGATATAGACCTTGTCGCCGCGCCTGACGCCGAGCGCCGCCAGCATGGCGTCGAGCAGCTTGCCGGCCTGGCCGACGAAAGGCTCGCCCTGGGCGTCCTCGTCCGCCCCCGGGCCTTCGCCGATGAACAGCCAGTCGGGATGGAGGTCGCCGACGCCCAGCACCGCCTGGCGCCGCTGCTCGCACAGCGGGCAGGCCCGGCAGGCCGTCACGCCTTCCTGCAGCCCCGGCCAGTCGAGGGCGGCGATGCGGTCAGACCCGCCGCCGGAGGCCGGCACTACCGGCCTTGCCGGTGGCACCGACGGAGCAGCCTCCGCCGCCGGCGCCTCGCCCTCGCCGGCAGGTACGCGCAGGCGCCACAGGGGCGTGATGCCCATCTCGGCGAGAATCTGTTCCCGGGTCATTCGCATAGCTGGCGCTCGAAGATGAGGGCGTCCTCGCGCCCTGCCAAGGCCGGATAATACCCCTTGCGCACGGCGATCTGCTGGAAGCCGAAGTGACGGTACAGATCCGCCGCCGGGCCGTTGGACGCCCGCACTTCGAGGAGCAGGCGGACAGCGCCGTATCCCCTGGCGACGTCCATGAGGTGCCGCAGCAGCCGGGCGCCGTAGCCTCGCCCCTGGTAGCGCTTGCAGACGGCGATATTGAGGAGGTGCGCCTCGTCCATCACCCGCATGGTCACCGAAAAGCCCACCAGGTCGCCGCCGATGCGGCACACCCAGGCGCTGTAGCCGGAAACGAGCGAGTCGGCAAAATTGCCGCGGGACCACGGAAAGGACTGGACGCTCGCCTCCAGGGCAGCCACCGCGTCGAGATCGCCCTCGTTCATGGGGAAAAATTCCGCCTGGGGCTGCCTTGCCGCCGCCAGGGTCATGCCCGGCCCCCTCCCGCCAGCCGCTCGGCCACCGTGCGCGCGACCTTGTCGCGGACGTAGAGAGGCGCCGCCAGGGCGGGATCGACACCCCCGCCTTCGCTCCAGGCCAAGGCCGCCAGCTCGGCGACCCGGGCCGCCGAGGGAAAAACCTGAGGATAGGGCGCAAGGCCCAGGGTGGCGACCCGTTCGGCCAGGAGCGGGTAGGCCGCCAGGGCGTTGCCGGCGGCCACCCAGCCGCCGCCTTCCGGCAAGGCCACGGCGGCGGGAGGCGCCACCACGATGTCGCCGGCTCGCCGCCAGCGCTCCCCTGCCCGCTCGTAGCAGGCGGCGTAAACCTCGTTCATGCGCGCGTCGAGCAGGGTGACGACACGCTCTTCCGGGCAATCCGCCGCCATCGCCTCGAGGGTGCATACCGGCACCACCTGCCGGCCGATGCCGACGGCGAGGCCCTGGGCAACCCCGCAGGCCACCCGCAGGCCGGTGAACGCCCCCGGCCCGGCGCCGAAGGCGACGGCGTCTACGGCGGCCAGGGAGGTGCCGTTTTCCGCCAGAATGGTCTGCACCAGCGGCAGCAGGGTCTCGGAATGGGGCTGGCCGGCCGGACACAGGCGTTCCGTCGTGGCGCCATCGCGCCAGAGGGCGCAGGAACCGCGGTCTGTCGATGTTTCGAGGGCGAGTATCAGCATGGGGCGCATTCTACCGGAGCGCCCCGGCCAGGAGCCCATTTCGGTGGGTGTTCCGCCCCCGGAGCACCGCCCTCGCGAGCTGAATGAGAACAGGCCCTAGCGGCGACCGCCCCCGAAATCGCGGCCGCGGCCACCGCGCTGCTCGCGCATTTCCTCCCGCAGGCGGTAGCGGTCGTCGGAAGGCATCTGCTGCCAGCGGTCCCGCTGGCGCTCGCGGTATTCCTGGCGCCATTCGTCGGAACGCGGCGGTTGCTGCCGCCACTGCTCGCGCATCTGCTGGCGCATCTCCCGGCGCTGATCGGGGCCGAGATACACCAGGGGTTCCAGGCGAGTCGCCGCCTGGACCTCGCCCCGGCCGTCGAAGACACCCGGCCGCACCGCGGCGGCGGCGGGCGACGCGCACACGCCGAGGCCGGCCAACATGGCGAGCACGGAAACTAGGGCCTTCAGATTCATGGCGTACTCCTGGCGGACAGCGCAATTCACGATGAGAATTCTCCGGGTGTCTTGTAAGCCCGGTATTGCCGGCCCGCCGACCTTTGTAACAGATTGTTTCGGCGGCCTCGCCGGCAAAAGCTTGTTACCATTGGCACGATCGGCCCGCCACCGCGCTATTTTATCCTTGCTGCCATGAACGAACGCCAACATCGCCTTCTCGTCGTCGACGACGACAGCCGCCTGCGGGACCTCCTCACCCGCTATTTCAGCGAACAGGGCTTCGACGTCAAGGCCGTCGCCGACGGTCCCCAGATGGACCGGCTGCGCAGCCGGGAACATTTCGACCTCATCGTCCTCGACCTCATGCTGCCGGGCGAGGACGGCCTGGCCATCTGCCGGCGCCTGCGGGGCACCGGCGACGCCACGCCCATCGTCATGCTCACCGCCAAGGGCGAGGACATCGACCGCATCGTCGGGCTCGAAATGGGCGCCGACGACTACCTGCCCAAGCCCTTCAATCCCCGCGAGCTGCTGGCCCGGGTCAACGCCGTGCTGCGCCGCCAGACGACGCCGCCGCCGGGCGCGCCGGAGGCGGAACCGGAAGTGGTCCGCTTCGGCCAGGTGGAAGTGGATCTGGCCGCCCGCACCCTGGTGCGCAACGGCGAGACCATCCCCCTCACCACCGGCGAATTCGCCGTCCTCAAGATACTTCTCCAGCATCCCCGCCAGCCCCTCTCCCGGGACAAGCTGATGACGCTGGCCCGGGGCCGCGAGCAGGGGCCCTTCGACCGGGCCATCGACGTGCAGGTGTCGCGCCTGCGCAAGCTGGTGGAGCCGGACCCGGCCCAGCCGCGCTACCTGCAGACCGTCTGGGGCTTCGGCTACGTCTTCGTGCCCGACGGCAGCAGCCGCTGACCGCCAAGGCCGCCGGCCATGAAGCGCCTCCCCGGCTCCCTGCTGGCGCGCACCTTCCTGCTCATCGCCGCCCTGGTGGTCCTGACCACCGCGGCCTGGCTGAGCCTTTTCCGCTATGTCGAGGCCGAGCCGCGGGCGCGGGAGACGGCGCAACTGGCGGCCAGCACGGTCAACCTCATCCGCGCCGCGCTCTTCGCTTCGGCGCCGGAGAAGCGCGGCGACCTCTTCGTCGAGCTGATCACCCGGGAAGGCATCCGCCTCCTGCCCGCCGAAGCCACCGACGTGGTCGAACCCCTGCCCGACCAGCGCTACCTGCGCCTCGTCCATGAGGAGATCGACCGTCTGCTGGGGCCCCAGACCCGCCTCTCGCTGCAGGTCAACGAGGTGCCCGGCTTCTGGGTGAGTTTCCGCCTCGACGACCAGGACGATGACGAATACTGGCTGATCCTGCCCCAGGAGCGCGCCATCCGCACCTTCGCCTGGCATTGGCTGGCCTGGGGCCTGCTGGCCCTGGCCCTGGCCCTGGCCGTCGCCTGGTTCATCGTTTCCCGCATCAACCGGCCCCTGCGTGCCCTGGGCCGCGCCGCCATCAGCGTTGGCCGGGGCCAGCGCCCCGACCCCCTGCCGGAAACCGGCGCTGACGAGTTGCGGCGCCTGGCGGCCGCCTTCAACCGCATGGCCGACGACCTGGCCCGCCATGAGCAGGACCGGGCGGAGGTGCTGGCCGGGATTTCCCACGATTTGCGCACTCCCCTCACCCGGCTGCGCCTGGAAGCGGAGCTGAGCATCGCCGACGGCGGCGCCCGCGACGCCGTGGTGGCCGACATCGACCAGATGGAGGGCGTCATCGCCCAGTTCATGGACTACGCCCGGGGCGACCGGGGCGAGGCCGCCGAGACCGTCGATCTGGCTGCCCTGCTGGCGGAAGCCGGGCACCGCCAGCAGGCGCTGGGGCGCCAACTGCAACTGACCCTGCCGCCCCTGCCGCCGGTACGGGCGCGTCCGCGGGCCCTGGCCCGGGCCGTGACCAACCTGATCGACAACGCCTTCAAGTACGGCGCCGGGCCCGTCGAGTTGCGGGCGGAAGCAACGGGCGACAAGATCGTGGTGGAAGTGCTCGACCGGGGCCCTGGCATCCCGGTGGAGGACGCCGAGCGGTTGAAGCGCCCCTTCACCCGCCTCGAAGCCGCCCGCACCAACGCCGGCGGCACCGGTCTGGGCCTGGCCATCGTCGACCGCATCGCCCGCCTGCACGGCGGCCGCTTCGACCTGCTGCCCCGGGCCGGCGGCGGCTTGGCGGCCCGCCTGACCCTGCCCGCCGAACCCTGACGTCAGGCCGCCAGGGCCTGGCAGATGCCGTCGAACTCGGCCTCGACCCCGGCCAGCGCCCGCCGGTAGGCCGCCGGATCGAAGGCCGCCCAGGCGGAATCCGCCACCGGCATCACCATGGCGCCGCAGCCATGGTTGAGGCTGAGGGCGTGGGCGGTGGCATCCGCCAGGTGGATCAGGCCGGCCAGGAAACCCGCGGGGGCGTCGTCGGGGCGGTGATGGAAAGCGGCTGCTTCGTACAGCGCCGGAGGAAAACGCCAGGCCTGGGCGAGGAGTCCGCCCACCTCGCCGTGGTCGATGCCGAGAACCTCGCGTTCCGCTTCCACCACGAAGCGGTCTTCCCGCTGGCGCAGGGCGAGGACCGCCTCGTACCGCTCGGGGTAGATGGCCGCCAGCACCAGTTCCCCGATGTCGTGGAGCAGGCCGGCGGTAAAGGCCAGTTCGGCGTTCTGCCGCACCAGGGGCGCCAGGCGGCGGGCCACCAGGCCGGTGGCGATGCCATGGCGGAGATAGGCGGCAGCATCGAAATCGGGGCAATGATCGAGGCGGAAGGCGCCGCTCATGCCCGCCGCCAGCACCATGCTCCGCACCGCCCGGAAGCCGAGCACGACCAGGGCCTCGTTGATGGTGCCCACCCGCGTCTGCAAGCCGTAGAAGGAGGAATTGGCCACCCGCAGCACCCGGGCGGCGAGCCCCTGGTCCCGGGCGATCTGGGCGGCGATCTCGCCGATGTCGGCGTCTTCGTTGGCGAAGCTCGCCAGCACCGAGGAAACGGCGGACGGCAGCGCCGGTAGCTGCTTGATGCGGGCCAGGACTTCGTCGCCGGAGAGATGGCTCATGGCTGCCCCTCCAGGCGGTGGGCCAGGATGACGTCGAACAGGGCGCGGGTGGCGGCGCCTTCGCCGGCCCGGCGGAAGGCGTGCTCAAGTTGGCGGGTAATGTGTTCCCGGCGGGCGGCAACGGCCGCCGGATCCTCCGCGCTCTCGACCAGGACCGCCACGGCGCCGATTTCGCGCCGTGCCAGCCCGGCGATGGTCGCTTCGGCGAGAACTGCGCCCGCCGGCAGGAGTACCTGGCCGCCGGCATCGACGACCGCGGCGGCCACCTCCATCCCCGGCTGCAGTTCCGCCACCTTCATTTCCATCGGCTGTTTCGCCACTCCGGCAAACTCCTGATCAATGCGCCAGGGGCCAGCGCCCCAGCGTCTCGTAGGCCGCGCCGGCCGCCGACAGGCGGGAGCGCAGCAGGACGAATTCGTGACAGGTCCATCGTACCGCGGGCAGGTCGGGCAGGGCCAGCGGGTTTTCCCGGACCTTGCGCACCAGGGTGACATGGGGGACGAAGGGCCGGCTGCCGCCATCCACCCGGGCGCCGACGGCCTGGAGTTCGCCCACCAGGCGGCGGACCAGACCGGCAAGGGCCGGCTCGTTGCCGCTGCAGCCGGCCCACAGGATGCGATTGTGGCGCCAGTACCCGAGGCGGTCGAGGGTGAAGGCGAAGGCCGGTGCGACGACGCGGCCCGCCGCCTCGTTCAGGGCAGGCAGCCGGTCGAGGGGGACATCGCCGAGGAAGGCCAGGGTCAGGTGCTGGGTTTCCCGGCGGGTGGCGTTGCCGCCGAAGCGGGAGGCGCCCTCCCGGGCAACCCGGTCGAGTACGTCGAGGGCCGCATCATCCGGCCACAGGGCGAAGAACACCCGCGCCGCCTGCGGCCGGTTCGGTCCGTTCGGCCGGCCGTCAGGCCGCATGCTCCACCAGCACCACCGCCTGGGCCTCGATGGCCTCGCCCCGGCCCAGGTAGCCCAGCTTCTCGTTGGTCTTGCCCTTGACGTTGACGCAGTCGGCGGCAATGCCCAGGTCGGCGGCGATGCAGGCCACCATGGCCGGCACGTGGGGGGCGAGTTTCGGCTGCTGGGCGATGACGGTGGCGTCCACATTCACCGGCCGCCATCCCTTCGCCGCCGCCAGGGCCACCGCCGCCCGCAGCAGGACGCGGCTGTCGGCGCCCCGGTAGCGGGGATCGGTATCGGGAAAATGGCGGCCGATGTCGCCCAGGGCGCAGGCGCCGAGGATGGCGTCGGTGATGGCGTGCAGCAGGGCGTCCGCGTCGGAATGGCCGAGGAGGCCCTTGTCATGGGGGATGGCCACCCCGCCCAGGATCAGCTTCCTGCCCGCCACCAGTTGATGGACGTCGTAACCCTGCCCCACGCGCAGTTTCATCGTTGCCCCCGCAGAATCCATTCGGCCACGCCCAGGTCGGCCGGATAGGTGACTTTCAGATTGGTGGTGGCGCTCTTCACCAGCTTCGGCCGCAGCCCCAGGGCCTCGATGGCGCCGGCCTCGTCGGTGACGTCGGGAAAGCGGGCCAGGGCTTCCCGCAGCACGCCGTAGCGGAACATCTGGGGAGTCTGGGCCTGCCACAGGCCGTCCCGGGGTTCGGTGCCGGCGACCCGCCGGGCGCCGTCGGCCCGCTTCAGGGTGTCGGCCACCGGCACGGCCAGGAGTCCGCCCACCGCGTCATCGGCCAGTTCGCCCACCAGGGCAGCCAGGAGGGGTTGGCTGATGCAGGGCCGGGCGGCGTCGTGCACCAGGACCCAATCGTCGTCGGCCGCCGCCATGGCCGCCGCCTGCAGGCCGTTGGCGACGCTGGCGGCCCGGCTGGCACCGCCGCAGCGGACCGTTTCCAGCTTGGGGCCAAGTTCGCTCCAGTCGTAGCGGCGCCACCAGTCGTCCCCGGGCGAGAGCACCACCCACACCCGATCGATGGCGGGGCAGGCGCAGAGGGCGGCCAGGGTGTGGTAGAGAAGCGGCCGGCCGAGGAGCGGCAGGTACTGCTTGGGCTTCTCGGCGCCGAAGCGGGAACCGCTGCCGGCGGCGGGGACGATTGCGAAATGGCGTGGCATGGCTTAATTTTAAAGCAGAACCGCACAAACACAGGATTTGCGATGACCTTCGTCGTTCCCGAGCTGGCCGGTCCGGTCCAGGCTTTCGCCACCGCCCTCGGCATCGGGCTTCTCGTCGGCCTGGAACGGGAGCGGCGTCCGGATTCGGCGGCGGGGTTGCGCACCTTCGCCCTGGTGGCCATGCTCGGCTGCCTGTTCGCCCTGTTGAGCGAAAAGACGGGGAGTTCCTGGCTGCTGGCAGTCGGCCTGGTGGTCATCGCCGCCGCCATGGTGGCCTCCAACTTCTCGGCTGTCCAGGAAGAACAGTACCGGGGCTTCACTTCGGAGGCGGCCGTCATCGTCTGCTACGGCCTGGGCGCCGCCGTCTGGTACGGCTACGACACCCTGGCGGTGATGCTGGCCATCACCACCACCATCCTCCTCTATTTCAAGGCCCAGCTCCGCCACATCAGCGACAGCCTGACGCCCCGGGACCTCAACTCCATCCTGCAGTTCGCCGTCCTCTCCCTGGTGGTGCTGCCCATCCTTCCCAACCAGGACTACGGCCCCTATCAGGCCTTCAATCCACGCCAGGTGTGGTGGATGGTGGTGCTCATCTCCGGGCTGGCCCTGGCCGGCTACATGGCCCTGCGCATCATCGGCGCCCGCCACGGCGCGGCGGTGCTCGGCATCTTCGGCGGCCTGGCCTCGAGCACCGCCACCACCATGATGTTTTCCCGCCATGCCGCCGAGCACGCCGACCTCATCCGCATGTCGGCCATCGTCATCCTCATCGCCAACCTGATGGTGATGCTGCGCATCGGCGTCGTCGCCGCCGTCGTCGCGCCCCAGCTCCTGGTGCCCATGGCGACAGTGCTGGCCTGCGGCATCCTGCCCGGCCTCGCCGTCACCGTCCTCGGCTGGCGCGCCCTGGCCGGGGCCGGGGAGCTGCCCATGCCGGAAGTCTCCAACCCGACCGAGTTGAAGACCGCCCTCTCCTTCGGGCTGCTCTACGGTGTCGTACTCCTCGCTTCCGCCTGGCTGCAGGATGCCGCCGGCAGCGGCGGCCTCTTCGCGGTGGCGCTCGCTTCCGGCCTCACCGACGCCGACGCCTCGGTCCTTTCCTCCCTGCGCCTCTTCAACCTGGAAAAGGTCGCCGCGGCACCGGCGGTCATCGCCGTCACCCTCGCCCTGGGCGCCAACCTGCTGTTCAAGATCGGCCTGGTACTGAGCATCGGTGGCAGCGCCCTGACCCGCCATGCCTTGCCCGGCCTGGTGGTCATCGGCCTGGGCCTGGGCGCCGGCCTGCTGTTCATCTGAGGAGTCGATCATGGCTCATGCCGTCCGTCCCCCCGCCGTCGCCGGCGCCTTCTATCCCGGCGACGCCCGTATCCTAGCCGCCGACCTGCGGCAGATGCTCGCCGACGTCCCTCCTGCCCCCGGCCGCCAGCCCAAGGCCGTCATCGCCCCCCACGCCGGCTACATCTATTCCGGCCCGACGGCGGCAGCGGTCTATGCCCGCCTGGCGCCGTGGAAGGACGTGGTCACCCGCGTCATCCTCCTCGGCCCCACCCACCGGGTGCCGGTGCGGGGCCTGGCGGCGCCCGCCGCCGACGCCTTCGCCACCCCCCTCGGCACCGTGGCCATCGACCGGGCCGCCCTGGCCTCCCTTGCCGACCTGCCCCAGGTGGTGGTGAGCGATGCCGCCCACGCCCCCGAACACTCCCTGGAAGTGCATCTGCCCTTCCTGCAGGCCGTCCTCGGCGATTTCACCCTGGTCCCCCTGGCGGTGGGCCATGCGCCGGCCACGGCCGTGGCCGAGGTGCTGGAGCGCCTGTGGGGCGGGCCGGAGACGCTCGTCGTGATCAGCTCCGACCTCTCGCACTTCCTCCCCTACGCCGCCGCCCGGGAGGTGGACGACGCCACCTGCCGGCGCATCCTGCATCTGGACACCGACATCGCGCCCGACGAAGCCTGTGGCGCCTATCCCATAAACGGCCTCCTGCTGGCCGCCCGCCGCCACGGCCTGCGCCCCCTGCTGGTGGACCATTGCAACTCCGGCGACACCGCCGGCGACAAGTCCCGGGTGGTGGGTTACGGCGCCTTCGCCTTCTACGAGCCGGAGGCCGGCCATGGCTGACCTCGGCGCGACGCTCCTCCGGCTGGCCCGCAACGCCATCGCCGCCCGTTTCGGCGCAGCCCGGGCCGCCGTCGACGATATGCCGGAACTGCGTCGGCCCGGGGCGACCTTCGTCACCCTCACCCAAGGCGGCGAGCTGCGCGGCTGCATCGGCAGCCTGGAAGCCCACCAGCCCCTCATCGACGATGTCCAGGACAACGCCTGCAGCGCCGCCTTCCGCGACCCGCGCTTCGCTCCGTTGCGGGAGGACGAACTGGCCCGGACCCGGGTCGAGGTATCGCTGCTGACGGCGCCGCAGTCCTTCCCGGTGGAGGACGAGGCCGATGCCCGCGCCCGCCTGCGCCCAGGCGTCGACGGCGTCATCTTCAGCGCCCGGGGCCGCCGGGCCACCTTTCTGCCCCAGGTGTGGGAGCAACTGCCCGACCCCGGCCAGTTCCTCGCCCGCCTGCGGCAGAAGGCCGGCCTGCCGGCGGACTACTGGGGACCCGATGTACGTCTGGAAACCTATCAGGTACGGAAATGGAAGGAGGAACCGCCATGAACGTCCCGGAAACCAGCCACCCCGGCCGCTGGTGGCATGCGTTGGACGGTGGTCGCATCCAATGCGACCTCTGCCCCCGCGATTGCAAGCTGCACGAAGGCCAGCGCGGCGCCTGCTTCGTGCGCAAGATGGAGAACGGCGCCATGGTGCTCACCACCTACGGCCGTTCCTCCGGCTTCTGCATCGACCCCGTGGAGAAGAAGCCCCTCAACCACTTCTACCCGGGCTCCAGCATCCTTTCCTTCGGCACCGCCGGCTGCAACCTGGCCTGCAAGTTCTGCCAGAACTGGGACATTTCCAAGTCCAAGGACATGGACCGCCTCATGGACGCCGCCTCCCCCGCCGCCATCGCCGCCGCCGCCCGCCGCCACGGGGCGGACTCGGTGGCCTACACTTACAACGACCCGGTGATCTTCGCCGAATACGCCATCGACACGGCGCTCGCCTGCCGCGAACAGGGCATCCGCAACGTGGCGGTCACTGCCGGCTACATCCACGCCGAACCGGCCCGGGAGTTCTTCGCCGTCATGGATGCCGCCAACGTGGACCTCAAGGCCTTCACCGACGAGTTCTACTGGAAGCTCTGCGTCGGCCACCTGCAGCCGGTCCTCGACACCCTGGCCTACATCCACCACGAAACCGGCTGCTGGCTGGAGATCACCACCCTTCTCATCCCCGGCCACAACGATTCGCCGGCCGAGATCAAGGAACTTGCCGACTGGATGATGAAAGAACTGGGGCCGGAGGTGCCGCTCCATTTCACCGCCTTCCACCCGGACTGGAAGATGGCGGACCTGCCCCCGACGCCTCCCGCCACCCTCACCCGGGCCCGCAGGATCGCCCTCGATGCCGGCCTGCACTACGTCTATACCGGCAATGTCCATGACGCCGAGGGCGGCACCACCTTCTGCCCGGCCTGCCACGCCGCCCTCATCGTGCGCGACTGGTACGACATCCGCCGCTACGAACTGACGGCGGAAGGCCGCTGCCCCCACTGCCAGGCCGCCGTCGCCGGCCGCTTCGGCAAGGAACTTGGCCGCGGCGGGCGGGCCTTCGGACCGCGCCGTGTTCCGGTACACTTGGGCGCATGAGACGCGCCCTGACCCTGGCGACACACCACGGGCCCCTGCCCTGCACTCTGGCCGTTCCCGAGGCCCCGGCGGGTGTCGTCCTGCTGGCCGAAGTTCCCGGCGACCCGCGCCGCGGCCTCCTGGAAGAAACCCTGCTGCACCGGGGGCTGGCGGTGCTCGCCCCGGTACTCCTGTCCCCCCGGGAACAACATTTCCCCGACAGGGTGCATAACGTCCCCCTCCTGACGGAACGCATCCTGCATGCCCTGGAATTCGCAGACCGGGACGGCGATACCGCCGGCTTGCCGGCGGGGCTCTACGCCACCGCCCCCCTGGCGCCGGCCGCCATCCGCGCCGCCGCCCGGCGGGACGCCCTGGTGGCTGCCGTCGCCTGCCACGGCGGCATCATCGACCTGGCCGGGCTGCAATACCTGGAGCTGCTGACGGCGCCGCTGCTGATGGTCTTTGCCGCCGACGACGAGCACGGCCCGGCCACCTTCCGGCGCGCCGCGCCCCACCTGGGCGGCCCCTGGGAAACCCTCACCCTCGCAGCCGGCGGCAGCGATGCCGCGGCCGTCGTCGACTGGCTGGCCAGCCGGGTCGCGGCCCGTCCGCGCCGCTGACGGCTGTCAGGCCGTCAAACGGCCATGCCCATGGGCTGGACGTTGTCCTGGCTGCCCACCAGGCGCTCGATGATGGCCTTCACCCGCCCCATGGCCTCCTGCAGCACGTGCTCAAGGCTTTCGAAGTGGATGCCGGTGGCGCTGCTGCCACGGCCGGCGGCATGGTTGGCGACGACGTTGATGGCGGCGTAGGGCAGCCCCAGTTCCCGGGCCAGGGCGGCTTCCGGCATGCCGGTCATGCCCACCACGTCGGCACCGTCCCGCTCCAGGCGATTGATTTCCGCCGCCGTCTCCAGGCGGGGGCCCTGGGTGGCGGCATAGACGGCGTCGTCCTTGAGGGCCACGCCGACGGCCATGGCCGCCGCGGCGATGCGGGCGCGCAGGCCGGCGTCGTAGGGCTCGGTGAAATCGATGTGGGTTACCGGCGTGGTGCCGCCGTCGAAGAAGGTCGATTTGCGGCCCCAGGTGTAGTCGAGGATCTGGCTGGGCAGGACGATGTCCCCCGGCTGTAGGTCGGCCCGGATGCCGCCGACGGAGGCGACGGAGATGACCCCGGTGGCCTGGTGGTGATGGATCGCCCACAGGTTGGCGCGGTAATTCACCACGTGGGGCGGAATGGTGTGCCCGTAGCCGTGCCGGGGCAGGAACATGGCCGGCCGCCCGGCGATCTCGCCGAAGACGATGGCGCCGGAAGGTTCGCCATAGGGGGTGCGCACCACCTCGCGGTGGGAAACGTCGAGGTTGGACAGGGTGGTGAGGCCGCTGCCGCCGATGATTGCCAACATGATCAGGAATTCCTTTCGGCCAGGAGGGAGGCCAGGACGGGGACGACGCTCTTCAGCGCCGGATGGGAGCGGCGCAGTTGTGCGAACTGGGCGCCGCCTTCTTCGAGTTTGCGGTAAAGGGCCTGGCGCCGCTCAGCGGCGAAAGGCAGCCCCTGGAAAGTCTTGCCGCCATGGTATTGGACCAGGGTATCGCGGCCGATATCCTTGGCCTGCCAGGGAATGGCCGTGCGGTCGACCAGATGCACGGCGCCCACGCCGGGCAGGGCTGCGGCCAGCTCCGCCACCGCCCGGTGGGCCTTTTCCCGGTAGGCGGCGACGGCCCGGCCGGCATCGGCCGAGGCGGCGCCGGTGACGTCGGCGGGGGCGCCCATGAGCCAGCAGACCACTGTCTCCGGGGCGAAGGCGGCGATGGCGGCCCGCAGTTCCGGCGTCGGATCGGCCACGTCGCCCAGGGCCAGGGTAGCCTCGGCGCCGGCGGGGAGCTTCTCCCGGGTGCGCTCCAGGCAGGCCGGCAGGGTGTCGATGGCGAAAACCGCTTTGCCGGCATGCACCAGGGCGGCGGTGCCGAAGCCGACGCCGCAGCCGATTTCGAGCACCCGGCGGCCGGGCACCAGGGACGCCATCCAGTCGTAATCGCCCCGGCGGCTATAGGCCAGGCCTTCCGCCTCCCAGTAAGCGAGGAATTCGCCGCTGTCGGCGCCGCTCACGCGCCTTCCTTGAGGGCGTAGATGGCGGGCAGTTGCCGCCAGGCGCCGCGCACATCCATGCCGAAGCCGAAGACGAAGCGGTCGGGGACGGTGAGGCCGACGAAATCGGCGCGGATCGGCTTGTTCTTGCCGTTTTCCTTTTCCACGAAGACCGCTGTGCGGACTTCCGCGGCGCCCAGGCGAATGAGGCTGTCCTTGACCGCCGCCAGGGTCACGCCTTCGTCCAGGATGTCGTCCACCACCAGGACGGAACGCCCCTTCACCGGCGTCCACGGCGCACTGCGCCAGGACAGCTTGCCGCCCTGGGTGTCCTGGCCGTAGCGGGTGACGTGCAGGTAGTCGAAATCGAGGGGAAAGGCCAGCTTGGGGAGCAGTTGGCCGGAAAAGATGAGGCCGCCGGTCATGACGCAGAGCACCAGGGGATTCTTTTCCGCCAGGGTGGCCTGGATCTCGCCGGCAACGCGGGCGACCGCCTCGCACACGGCCTCCGGGGCATGGATGAGTTCGGAACCTGCGAGTATGGCCCGGGCTTCCTGGATTTCCATCAGAGCTTTCCTTGGGTTTGCAGATATTCGCTGAAGGCCGCCCCCACCTCGTGGTGGCGCTGGCCGAAGACCACCGTGGCCTGCAGGTAGCCGAGCTTGGAGCCGCAGTCGTAACGGGTGCCGGCGTAGCGGTAGGCGAGCACCTGTTCCTCGGTGAGCAGTTGGGCAATGCCGTCGGTGAGCTGGATCTCGCCGCCGGAGCCTTTGCCGATGCGCTCCAGGTGGTGGAAGATGCGGGGCGTCAGGATGTAGCGTCCGACCACGCCGAGGGTGGAAGGCGCCTCCTCGGGCTTGGGCTTTTCGACGATGGCTTCGATGCGCTCCAGGCGCTCGGCCACCGCCGAGCTCTGGACGATGCCGTAGCTCTTGGTTTCCGCCCGGGGCACGTCCTGCACGCCGATGACGGAGCAGCGGTAGTAGTCGTAGGTGTCGGCCATCTGCTTGAGCACCGGCGGTTCGCCGTCGAGCAGGTCGTCGGCGAGCAGCACGGCGAAGGGCTCGTCGCCCACCACCGGCTTGGCGCAAAGCACGGCGTGCCCGAGGCCCAGGGGCTCGGCCTGGCGGATGTAGATGCAGTTGATGTCGCGGGGAATCATGCTGCGCACGAATTCCAGCATCTCCGTCTTGCCCCGGGCCTCCAGCTCCGTTTCCAGCTCGTAGGCCTTGTCGAAATGATCCTCGATGGCGCGCTTGGAGCGGCCGGTGACGAAGATCATGTCGGTGACCCCCGCCGCCACGGCCTCCTCGACGGCGTACTGGATCAGGGGCTTGTCCACGATGGGCAGCATTTCCTTGGGGCTGGCCTTGGTGGCCGGCAAAAAGCGCGTACCCATTCCGGCTACAGGAAACACAGCCTTCCTAACCTTTTTCATTCTGCAACTCCCTCTTCGAGCAATCTCAACAATTCTGCCTCATCGATGACCGGCACGCCCAGCTCCTGCGCCTTTTCCAGCTTTGAACCGGCCTCTTCGCCGGCCACCACGTAATCCGTTTTCTTCGACACCGAGCCCGCCACCTTGCCGCCGGCGGCCTCGATGCGGGCCTTGGCGTCGTCCCGCTTGAGGGTGGGCAGGGTGCCGGTGAGCACCAGGGTCTTGCCGACCAGGGGTTTGGGGCCGGCATCGGCCGGCTCGCCCTCGGGCCAGCTCACCCCGGCATTCTGCAGGCGGGAAATGACCTGCCGGTTATGGGCCTCGGCAAAGAAGGCGGCGATACTGGCAGCCACCACCGGCCCCACGTCCGATACCGCTTGCAGGGCCTCCTCGCCAGCCCCCATCAGGGCCTCCAGGCTGCCGAAATGGCGGGCCAGGTCGCGGGCCGTGGCCTCCCCCACGTTGCGGATGCCGAGGGCGAAAATGAAGCGGGCCAGGCTGGTATGGCGGCTCTTGTCGATGGCCGCCACCAGGTTGGCGGCGGATTTTTCCCCCATGCGTTCCAGGCCGGCCAGGGTTTCCGCCGCCAGGCCGTAGAGGTCCGCCGGGGAATGGACCAGGTCGGCATCCACCAGTTGCTCCACCAGCCTGTCTCCCAGCCCTTCGATGTCCATGGCCCGGCGGGCGGCGAAATGCAGCAGGGCCTGCTTGCGCTGGGCGGGGCAATAGAGGCCGCCGGTGCAGCGGGCGATGGCCTCGTCGGCGGGCTTCTCGATGGCCGAGCCGCATTCCGGGCAGGCGGTCGGCATCTGAAACGGGGCGTACAGAGGCGCTTGATCGAACAGGTCAGCCCCCTGCCCCAGCGGCCGCTTCTCGGGCACGACGGCGACCACTTCCGGGATGACGTCGCCGGCCCGGCGCACGATGACGGTGTCGCCGACCCGCACGTCCTTGCGCCGCACCTCGTCCTCGTTGTGGAGCGTGGCGTTGGTGACGGTGACGCCGCCGACGAAGACCGGCTTCAGCCGCGCCACCGGCGTGATGGCGCCGGTGCGCCCGACCTGGACGTCGATGGCGACGACCTCGGTAGTGGCTTCCTCCGCCGGGAACTTGTGGGCGATGGCGAAGCGCGGGGCGCGGGAGACGAAGCCGAGGCGGTCCTGGAAGGCCAGGCGGTTGACCTTGTAGACCACGCCGTCGATGTCGTAGGGCAAGTCCGGCCGCTTGGCGCCGATCTCGGCGAAATAGCCGAGCAGCCCGGCGCAGCCGCGCACCACGCGGCGCTCCGGCGCCACCGGGAAGCCCCAGGCGGCCAGGATGTCCATCACCTCGGCGTGGCTGGCGGCCGGGAGGGACTCCGCCCCGGCGCCGACGCCGTAGGCGAAGAAGGAGAGCGGCCGCCCGGCGGTGATGCGGGAATCAAGCTGGCGCAGGCTGCCGGCGGCGGCGTTGCGGGGGTTGGCGAATTCCTTGTCTCCCCGCTCCCGCTGGCGGGCGTTGAGCTTTTCGAAATCCCTGCGGAACAGCAGCACCTCGCCGCGTACCTCGATGAACGCCGGCCAGCGGCTGCCGGACAGGCGCAGAGGAATGCAGCGCACGGTGCGCAGGTTGGGGGTGACGTCCTCACCGGTGGCGCCGTCGCCCCGGGTGGCGCCCCGGACGAACACGCCGTTCTCGTAGGTCAGGCTGATGGCCAGGCCGTCGAACTTGGGTTCCACGGCATATTCCACCTCCCCCGGGCTATCCAGGCCGTCCCGCACGCGCTGGTCGAAGGCGGCCACCTCGGCCTCCGCGAAGGCGTTGTTGAGAGAGAGCATGGGGACGCGGTGGGCGACCCCGGGGAACTCCTTGAGGGGCGGCGCCCCGACCCGCCGGGTCGGGGAATCCACCGTCGGCAGTTCGGGGTAGTCGGCCTCCAGGCCCTGCAGTTCGCGGAAGAGCTTGTCGTACTCGGCGTCGGGGATGGTCGGCGCGTCGAGGACGTAGTAGGCGTGGTTGTGCCGCTCGATTTCGGCGCGCAACCACGCCGCGCGGTCGGCGATGGCGGTGGGGACGGCCATCGGGCTAACTGAAGAGGCGCAGTGCCTGCGGACTACCGGCCGGGATGCCGTAGGCCTCCATGGCGGCCTGGGGCTTCACCACGAAATCACGTTTGATGCGGTCCAGCTGGGCATCCGACAGGGGCTGGCGGTTGTCGTCCACCAGCACGCCCTGCAGGGTGTCGGCAAAGCGCTTGGCCAGTTCCGCCATCTGGTAGAAGACCCGTTCGCCGTGGTCGACCCGGGGAACGTCCAGGAGGAAGGTGATACCGTGGGTGGACAGGGTCTTGATGGCGTCCGGCGAGAAAGGCGTGCTTTCGAAGTTCTGCAGGCTGAACTGGGGGCGGCCAGCGTCGTCGTGGCGGGTGAACAGGCCGTCCACGCCGAGGGTCATGCCGGCGGCCTCGGCCAGGGCGCGAATCTTGGTGCCCGAGAAGGGCAGGCCCTGGCTGACCAGGTTGACGCCGATCTCCAGATCCACCTCGGCGGCAAAGCGATCGACTTCCATGGCCTGCTCGAGAACGCGGGTGGTGGGCATGTCGGCCACCGCCATGAGTTCCTCGGCAAGTTCCCGCATGGAGGCGGAAAAGACCGCCAGGTCCGCTTCGCTCAGGGGGCCGCGGCGGTCGGCGACCTGCAGGCCGACGCGCAGGCGGCGGTAGCCAAAGCCGGAATCCGGCGAGACCAGTTCCCAGTCCCGGGTGCGCTCGTTGAAGCCGACGATGTAGACCGGCTTGCTCACACGCAGCAGGTTGTCCCGCTGGGATTGCCAGATCTGCACCCCGGCCACCGGTTCCACCAGTTCCAGGGTGACGATGAATTCCAGGCGCGGATCGAGGAGCGCCGCAGGCAGGTCCCCTGCCGGCACTTCCGGCATTTCCTCGTCGGCAACGGGCGCCGGCGGCACCTCGACGACGGCGGATTCACCCGGTTCGGGCGCAGCCATGGTCACGGCGCCGGGCACCGGCTCCTCGGCCTCGCCCAGGGCAGGCTCAAGGCGCTCGGCCAGGACCGGCTCGGCCTTTTCCGGCGCTTCCTTGGCGCGGCGGCCGGAGGCATCGCCCCCCAGCAGCACGTCGCTGTGTTCCGATTTCAGCATGCGCTCGGCCAGCTTCTTCTGCTGGCGGGCCTGCCACTGGTTATAGGCGACGACGCCGACCACTGCCGCCGTGCCCAATCCGATCAATCCCAGTTGGAGTTCGGTCATTTATGCCGCATCCCTCATCTTCAAGGCTTCTTCGATGTCCACTTCCACGACCCGGGAGACGCCGGATTCCTGCATGGTGACACCGACCAGTTGTTCTGCCATTTCCATGGCGATTTTATTGTGACTGATGAATAAAAACTGCGTCTGGGCCGACATTTTCTGCACCATGCCGCAGAAGCGCTCGGTATTGGTGTCGTCCAGGGGCGCGTCCACCTCGTCCAGCAGACAGAAGGGCGCCGGGTTCAACTGGAACATGGAGAACACCAGGGCGATGGCGGTGAGCGCCTTTTCGCCGCCGGAGAGCAGGTGGATGGTGGAATTTTTCTTGCCTGGCGGCTGGGCGATGACCTGCACGCCGGCATCGAGGATTTCCTCGCCGGTCATCACCAGTTCCGCCCGGCCGCCGCCGAAAAGCTCCGGGAAGAGCCGGCCGAAATGGCCGTTCACCGTGTCGAAGGTCGATTGCAGGAGATCCCGGGTTTCCTTGTCGATGCGGCGGATGGCGTTTTCCAGGGTTTCCATGGCCTCGTTGAGGTCGGCCGACTGCGCATCCAGATAGCCCTTGCGCTCCCGGGCGGTTTCCAGTTCCTGCAGCGCGGCGAGGTTCACGGCGCCCAGCTCGGCGATGGCGTTGGTCAGCCGGGTGATTTCCCCTTGCAGGGAGGGCGGCCGGGCATTGCCGAGTTCCGGCAGCAAGGCGTCCTCGTCGGCGCCGGCTTCCAGCAGTTGCATCGCCAGTTGCTCGGCGTTGAGGGAGGCGGCCTGCTCCTTGAGCTTCAAGTCGCCGATGCGTTCGCGCAGCGGCTCCAGCCCCTGCTCGATCTTGAGGCGCTGCTCTTCCAGGCCGCGCAGGGCGTTGGTGGCGCTCTCCAGGGCGTCGCGCCGGGCGGCCAGGGCCTTTTCCTTCTCCTGGCGGGCTTCCAGGGCAGCCTGGAGCTGGCCTTCCATGACGTCCGGCGGCACCGCCTCCACCTGCGCGGCGCACTGGCGGCGGTCGGCCTCGATGCGGTTCAGCTCCCGCTGTGCCGTCGCCTGCTGGGCGAAAATGTCCTGCAACTTGCCCTCGCATTCGCGCAGGGAGAACTGGGCCTCGCGCAGAGCCCGGTCGAGGTCGGAATTGCGCTCCCGCTCGGCGCGCACCGCCCGTTCGCACTCGTCCAGCCGGGACTGGGCGCCAGTCACCAGGACACGGATGCGGGCAAGGCCGTCGTGGATTTCGGCGATGCGCTCGTCGGCGGCCATCTCCCGCTCCCGCTCGCCCTCCTCCTCGGCGGCCAGTTCGGCAAGCTGGTCGGCGATACGCTCCTTCTGTTCCTTGTAGCGCTCGATGGCCTGGCTCAGCTTGAGCACTTCCACCTGCACGGCATGGACGCGCTGCTGGCGGTCGGCCACGTATTGCCGGATTTCGCCCATTTCCTCCTGCTTGTCCTTGACCTGCTCATCGTAGAGGGCGAGCTGTTCGCGTACCGACTCCGCCTGCTCCTCGGCCTGGGCGACGCACTCGGCCAGGGCCTCGATCTCCCGCTGGCGTTCCAGCAGGCCGTGCTCGCCGCGGTCCGGGGCGAAGAAGGTGACGCTGACCCGGGTAACGAGGTCGCCGCCCTGGGTGACGATCTCCTCCCCCGCCTGCAGCGCTTCACGGCGAGCCAGGGCGGTGGCCAGGGTATCGGCGGTGCGCACCGGCCCCAGCCAGTCGGCGAGGACGGCGCGGAGCTTGGCATCGTCGCAGCGTACCCGGGCGGCCAGGGTGCCCTCGGCCGCCGGCTGGTCGCCGCCGCCATCGTCGGCCAGCACCACGGCAAGGCGCGCCTCGGGCCGGTCGTGCAGCCATTCGTCCAGTTTGCCGGGGTCGTCGCAGGCGATGGCGGAAAGGCGCTCCCGCAGCACCGCTTCGACGGCGTCCTCCCAGCCGGCGTCGACGTGGATCTTCTGCCACAGGGGCGGCGCACTCTCCAGGCCGTGGCGGCGCAACCATTCCGGCAGCTTTCCGGCAGCCTGGGTCTTGGCCTGCATCTGCTCCAGGGCGGCGCGGCGGGCCTGGCCGGCGGCCAGTTCGCGCTCGATGCGCTGCAACTCGCCCTGGGCTTCCCGGCAGCGGGCCTCCAGTTGCGGCATTTCCTGCTGCAACTGCTCCAGGTGGTCCTGGTCGCCGGCCAGCTCTTCCCGCAGCAGGGACAGCTCCTCTTCCTTTTCCGCCAGCCCCAGTTCGTCCGGCTCCTCGCCGCCGCTTTCCTCCCGCAGCCGTTCCCGGCGCTGGGCGATGGACTGCAGGGCACGCTGGGCGTGGGCCTTGTTGGTCTGCTCCACTTCCAGCTTCTGTTCACCGTTGGCGGAACGGGTGCGCAGGCGCTGCAATTCCTCCAGGGCGTGGGCATGGTCTTCTTCCACCTGCGGGGCGATGTTCATCTGCTGGTGCAGGCGCTCCTCGGCCTCTTCGACCCGCAGGCGGGTCACCTCCAGCAGCTCTTCCCACTTGAGGCGGTCTTCGGCGAGCTTTTCCGCCGTCTCGCTCCAATGGGCCAGTTCGCCTTCCAGTTGCACCAGGCGGGCTTCCAGCTGGCTGCGGGATTCGCGGCGATGGCGGATTTCCGCCTCCAGCCGGGCCACCTCGGCGTTGGCGGCGTACATGTCGCTCTGGGCCTGGTGCAGGGCGTCGCCGGCGGCGAAATGGGCCTCCCGGGTTTCCTCGGCGCGGGCTTCGGTTTCGCGCAGGGCGGCGCTCTGGGCTTCCAGCTCGGTGATGGCCCGCTCCACCTCCAGGGCCACCCGCTGGCGTTCGGCCTCGGCCTCCCGCTTGCGGACCAGCCACAGGACCTGCTGCTTTTTCGTCAGGCTGTCGTTGAAGGCGTGGTACTGGCGGGCGACTTCGGCCTGGGCCTCCAGCTTTTCCATCTGGGCGCCCAGTTCGAGGCGGATGTCTTCGACCCGCAGCAGGTTTTCCCGGGTGTCTTCAAGGCGCCCCTCGGTTTCCTTGCGCCGCTCCTTGTAGCGGGTGACGCCGGCCGCCTCTTCCAGGAAGACCCGCAGGTCGTCGGGCTTGGCCTCGATGATGCGTGAGATCATGCCCTGGCCGATGATGGCGTAGGCCCGCGGCCCCAGGCCGGTGCCGAGGAAGAGGTCGGTGATGTCCTTGCGCCGGACCTTGAGGTTGTTGATGAAGTAGTCCGACTGGCCCTGCCGGGTCAGGACGCGCTTCACCGACAGCTCGGCGTACTGGGACCACTGGCCGAGGGCACGGCCCAGGGAATTGTCGAAAATCAGCTCCACCGAGGCCCGGGACACCGGCTTGCGGTTGGAGGAGCCGTTGAAGATGACGTCCTGCATGGACTCTCCACGCAGTTCCGAAGCCTTGGACTCGCCCAGCACCCAGCGCACGGCGTCCATGATGTTGGATTTGCCGCAGCCGTTGGGGCCGACGACCCCCACCAGTTGCCCGGGCAGGGCCACCGCGGTGGGATCGACGAAGGACTTGAAGCCGGCGAGTTTGAGCTTGGTCAGGCGCATGGGGCATCCCGGCCGACAGGCGTGGCCCGGGTGCGGGCCGGTCGGTGGCGGGGGCCGTATAATAGCATCCGCTCCATTCATCCAAGATATCGTCCGGCAAGGTTGCCGCCGGCTGGGGCGACAGGGCCTGAAGAACGGCGTTGTAAGCTCACGTTAAACTTTAATTGTTTTACGCAAGCAATTGAATAACGATGAAATATTTCTGAGGCGCGCCATCGATCTGGCGACCGAGAGCGTCGCCCGCCAGGGCGGCCCCTTCGGCGCCGTGGTGGTATTCGAGGGCCGTATCGTCGGCGAGGGGGGCAATCGCGTCGTCCCCGCCAACGACCCCACGGCCCACGCCGAAATGGAAGCCATCCGTGCCGCCGGCGCCGCTCTCGGCCGCTTCCACCTCACCGGCTGCGTGCTGTATGCCTCCAGCGAGCCCTGCCCCATGTGCCTGGCGGCCGCCTACTGGGCCCGCGTCGACCGCATCGTCTTCGCCAACAGCCGGGCAGAGGCCGCCGCCATCGGCTTCTGCGACGACGACCTCTATTGCGAACTGGCCTTGCCCCACGCCAAGCGCAGCGTGCCCATCGCCCACCTGCCGCTGGCGGGGGCCGACGAACCCCTCAAGCGCTGGCGTGATTCGCCGGACAAGGTTCCCTACTAGGGCGCACGGTAACCGACGGGACTGCCTCGCTTGCTGTGAACACGCCCTAGGCCAGCTCCGGGCAATACGATTTGCATATGCCGCCGCAGGCACTACCATTCGGTGGGTACGCCCCCAACCGAAGAGGAGTCTCATCATGGCCGAAAAAATCGTGTTCTGCGCCGACGGCACCTGGAACAGCCCGGACAAGGACGACAACGACGACCGCATGCCGGACTGGACCAATGTCTACAAACTATTCCTCGCCCTCGACGGCAGCCTCGCCGCCGACAGCGTCCGCGAGGCCGACGAGCAGGAGAAGCAACTCCTCGCGGGCGGCAAGGTCCGCCAGGCCGCCAAGTACATCCACGGCGTTGGCGACTCCCGCAATCCCATCGTCAAGCTCCTCGGGGGCGCCTTCGGTGCCGGCGTCATTGCCCGCATCGTACGGGGCTACACCTTCATTTCCCGCAATTACGAACCCGGGGCGAAGATTTATATCACCGGTTTTTCCCGCGGCGCCTACACCGCCCGGGCCCTGGCCGGCCTCGTCGCTTCCCAGGGGCTGCTCGCTCCGCACCTCACCGCCGACAAGGAACTGGCCTACCGGCGCGGCGCGGCCGCCTGGTTCCGCTATCGACAGGCCGGCCTGGCCCGTCGCAAGTCCTGGCTCGCCAAGCTCACCGACGTGGTGGCCCCCGACCTGCCGGCCTTCGTTTCCGGGGATTCCCTCAAGCCCGGCGACCTGATCCCGGATGTCCCCGTCGCCGCCGTCGGCGTGTGGGACACGGTGGGCGCCCTCGGTCTACCCGCCTACACTCTCGGCAAGGACCGCATCGACGCCTTCCGTTTCGCCGACACCCGTTTGAGCGACAAGGTCGGCCGTGGCTTCCACGCCATCGCCCTCGACGAGCGGCGGGCGGATTTCGCGCCCACCCTGTGGGACGCGGCGCCAAATGTGGAACAGATGCTCTTCCCCGGCGCCCACGCCGACGTGGGCGGGGGCTATCCGGCGGTCGGGCGCGAATCGGAACTCTCCGACGGTGCCCTGGCATGGATGGTCGACAGGCTCGCGGGCGAAGGGGTGCTGTTTGCCGCCAAGCCACCCTACATCCCCCACGCCGACGCCAGCGGAACCGCCCATCGCCCGTGGAACAAGCTGCCCTTCAAGGCGATGCCCAAGGCGACCCGCAGATTCCCGCCCATTCCCGAGCACCCCTCCATCGCCCAGCGGATGCAGGCGTCCCCCGTCCTCGCCGATCCGGAGGACCGGATGCCAGGACCCTACACACCGGAAAACAGACCTTAACGCCTACTGCGGCGGGTCCAAAAGCATGATCGGTCGACGCTTTTCGGTGATAATCGCCGTTTGCCCAATCAATATCGAAGTAACGTGAATCCGCACCTCGCCCAACTCCACCCCTACCCTTTCGAAAAGCTCCGCCAACTGTTCGCCGGCGTCACGCCGGATTCGCGCCGCCGGGAAATCAAGCTTTCCATCGGCGAGCCCCAGCACGCCACCCCGCCCTTCATCATGGAAGCCCTGGCCGGCAATCTGAAGGGCCTGGCCAACTACCCCACCACCCAGGGCAGCCCGGCCCTGCGCCAGGCCATCGCCAGATGGTGCAGTCGCCGCTATGGCCTGGAACTGAATCCGGAAACGGAAATCCTGCCGGTCAATGGCTCCCGCGAGGCGCTCTTTTCCTTCACGCAGGCCCTGATCGACCCGTCCCGGGGCAGCGTGCCCCTGGTCGCCAGCCCCAACCCTTTCTACCAGATCTACGAAGGCGCCGCCTATCTGGCCGGGGCCGAGCCCCGCTTCCTCAATACCCTGCCGGAAAACGGCTTCGCCTTCGATTACGCTTCCCTGACGCCCGAGGAATGGTCCCGGGTGCAGCTCCTTTTCGTCTGCTCCCCCGGCAACCCCACCGGCAAGGTGCTGCGGTTGGGGGACTGGAAGGCCCTGTTCGAGCTTTCCGATCGCTACGGCTTCGTCATCGCCTCCGACGAATGCTATTCGGAAATCTATTTCGACGAGGCCAACCCGCCCCTCGGCGGCCTCCAGGCCGCCCGGCTGCTGGGCCGCGGCAGCGAGCGGCTGGTGATGTTCTCCAGCCTGTCCAAGCGTTCCAACGTACCGGGCATGCGTTCCGGATTCGTCGCCGGCGACGAATCCATCCTCAAGCAGTTCCTCCTCTACCGCACCTACCACGGCTGCGCCATGGCGCCCCCGGTGCAGGCGGCCTCGGTGGCGGCCTGGAACGATGAGGCCCACGTCCTGGAAAACCGCCGCCAGTACCGGGAAAAATTCGCGGCCGTGACGCCCCTCATGGCAGAGGTGCTCGACACCGCCATGCCGGACGCCAGCTTCTACCTGTGGGCGAAGGTCAGCCGCTACGGCGGCATCAGCGACGCCGAGTTCGCCCGCCGCCTTTTCGCCGCCTATAATGTCGTCGTTTTGCCCGGCAGCTTCCTCGCCCGCGAAGCCGGAGGCGTCAATCCCGGCGCCGGTTTCGTCCGCATCGCGCTGGTGGCGTCCCTGGACGAATGCCTGGAGGCGACGGAGCGCATCCGCCAGTTCGCCCACACCCTCTAATTCAGCAAGCAAACCATAATTCCATGTCTACCGAGGTCAGAATCGTGCCCAATCACCAGCATCCCCTGCAGGCCCTCATCGAACAGCTCTGGGAGCGCCGCACCGAGCTTTCTCCCAACTCGTCCGCCGAAGAGATCGGCGCCATCAACCAGGTGATCGGCGAACTCGATGCCGGCGCCCTGCGCGTGGCCGAGAAGATCGATGGCGACTGGGTGACCCACCAGTGGGTCAAGAAGGCCGTGCTGCTCTCCTTCCGCGTCCGCGACAACCGTGTCCAGGAAGCCGGCGACATCCGCTTCTTCGACAAGGTGGATACCAAGTTCCAGGGCTGGAGCGAGGAGCAGTTCCGCCAGGGCGGTTTCCGCGTGGTGCCGGGCACCATCGTCCGCAAGGGCGCCTACGTCGCCAGGAACGCCGTGTTGATGCCGTCCTTCGTCAATATCGGCGGCTATGTCGATGAAGGCACCATGGTGGACACCTGGGCCACCGTCGGCTCCTGCGCCCAGATCGGCAAGAACGTGCACCTCTCGGGCGGCGTCGGCATCGGCGGCGTGCTGGAGCCGCTGCAGGCCAACCCGACCATCATCGAGGACAACTGCTTCATCGGCGCCCGCTCCGAAGTGGTGGAGGGTGTCATCGTCGGTGAGAACTCGGTCATTTCCATGGGCGTCTATATCGGCCAGAGCACCCCGATCTACGACCGCGAGACCGGCGAAGTCAGCTACGGCCGCATCCCCGCCGGTTCCGTGGTGATCAGTGGCAGCCTGCCCAAGGCCGGCGGCGCCTACAGCCTCTACGCCGCCATCATCGTCAAGAAGGTGGATGCCCAGACCCGGTCCAAGACCAGCATCAACGACCTGCTGCGCGCCTAAGGCGCTTCTCCTGCGGAGCCCAGGATGATCCTCGACAAGCTCTTCCAACTGATGGCCGAAAAGCAGGCCTCGGACATCTTCATCACCGCCGGCGCCCCGATCCACATCAAGATCCAGGGCAACACGGTGCCGGTCAACCAGCAGGTCATGCTGCCGGACATGATCGAGAAGATCGCTTTCGAGCTGATGTCGCCGGACCAGATCAAGACCTTCGAGGCCACCATGGAGATGAACCTCTCCTTCGGTGTGCCCCAGGTCGGCAACTTCCGCGTGAACATCTTCCGCCAGCGGGGGTCCATCAGCATGGTCATCCGCTACATCCTGGGCAACATCCCCGCCCTCGACACCCTCGGCCTGCCCACGGTGCTGGGGGATCTCATCATGGAGAAGCGGGGCCTCATCCTCATCGTCGGCGCCACGGGTTCCGGCAAGTCCACCACCATCGCCTCCATGCTGGACCATCGCAACGCCAACCGGTCCGGCCACATCCTGACGGTGGAAGACCCGATCGAATTCCTCTTCAAGCACAAGAAGTCGATCATTAACCAGCGCGAAATCGGCATGGATACCCTGGACTGGCACGCGGCCCTGAAGAACGCCATGCGCCAGGCCCCCGACTGCATCCTCATCGGCGAGGTGCGGGACCGGGATACCATGCAGGCCGCCATCGCCTACGCCCAGACCGGCCACCTGTGTCTGGCGACCCTGCACGCCAACAACAGCTACCATGCCCTGAACCGCATCATCAGCTTCTTCCCCATCGAGAACCGGCCGGCCCTCTTCCTCGACCTCTCCGTGAGCCTGCGGGCCATCGTTTCCCAGCGCCTGGTGAAGAAGCCGGACGGCAAGCGCACCCCCACTGCCGAAGTGCTGCTGAACACCCGCCACGTGGCGGAACTCATCGAAAAGGGCGAAGTCCAGGGTATCAAGGACGCCATGGAGCAAACCCTGGCGCCGGGATCCCAGACTTTCGAACAGGATCTCTTCCGCCTCTACCGCGACGGCGTCATCACCCTCGACGAAGCCCTGGCCAACGCCGATTCGCCCACCAACCTCTCCTGGCTCATCAACAACTCGGAGATGGGCGGCCCCACCGGCAAGGAAGAGAAGCGCCAGGACGTGGCGCTGGAATTCGACACCACCACCGAAGGCGGCGCTTCCTTCAAGGAATTCACGCTTAGCCTCGGCGACCCCGAAGAAGAACAGGTTTGAACGATCCCACCCTCGCCCTGGCCCGGGAACTGATGGCCAGGAACTCCGTCACGCCCGCCGATGGCGGCTGCATGGACCTCATCGCCCGCCGCCTGGCGCCCCTGGGCTTCACCTGCGAATTCATCAACCGGGGCGGCGTCACCAACCTCTGGGCCCGGCGCGGCACGGCCAAGCCGTTGTTCTGCTTCGCCGGCCATACCGACGTCGTCCCCACCGGCCCCCTGGAAGCCTGGACGTCGCCGCCCTTCGCGCCGGGAATCCGCGACGGCAAGCTCTACGGCCGCGGCGCAGCGGACATGAAATCGTCCCTGGCCGCCTCCATCACCGCCATCGAAGCCTTCGTCGCCCGCCACCCGGACCACCCGGGGTCGCTCGCCGTGCTGTTCACCTCCGACGAGGAAGGTGACGCCGTGGACGGCACCGTGGCCGTGGTGGAAGCCCTCAAGGCCCGGGGCGAAACCCTCGACTACTGCATCATCGGCGAACCCACCTCGGTGGATGCCCTGGGCGACATGGTCAAGAACGGCCGCCGCGGCTCCCTCTCCGGCACCCTCAAGGTCAAGGGCATCCAGTGCCACATTGCCTACCCGCACCTGGGGAAGAACCCCATCCACCTGGCCGCCCCGGCCATCGCCGAACTGGCGGCGACGGAGTGGGACCAGGGCAACGAGTTCTTCCCCCCCACCACCTGGCAGATTTCCAACATCCACGGCGGCACCGGCGCCACCAACGTGGTGCCCGGCAGCGTCGAGATCAAGTTCAATTTCCGTTTCGCCTCGGTCAGCACCCCGGAGGCCCTGCAGTCCCGGCTCGTCGCCATCCTCGACCGGCACGGCCTGGAGTACGACCTCGCCTGGACCCTCGGCGCCCGGCCCTTCCTCACCGGCCGCGGCCCCCTGGCGGACGCCACCGTGGCCGCCATCCGCGAGGTCTGCGGCATCGAGACCGAGCTCTCGACCACCGGCGGCACCTCCGACGGCCGCTTCATCGCCGAAATATGCCCGCAACTGATCGAAATCGGGCCGGTCAATGCCACCAGCCACAAGATCGACGAGTGCGTCGACGTGGCCGCCCTGCCCCGCCTGTCCGCCATCTACCTGGGCATCCTCGAACGCCTGCTGCGCCCATGACCAACCACCACGAAGCCGCCCGCAGCGAACTCCATACCCTGCGGGATTTCCTCCGCCTGGCCGTCAGCCGCTTCAACGCCGCCGGCCTCGCCTTCGGCCATGGCAGCGACAACGCCTGGGACGAGGCCGTCTACCTCTGCCTGCACACCCTCCATCTGCCCCTGGACCGCCTGGAGCCCTTCCTCGACGCCCGCCTCCTCGACGACGAGAAGTACCGGCTGCTCAAGGTCCTGCACCGGCGTATCGAGGAGCGCATCCCGGCGGCCTACCTCACCCGCGAAGCCTGGCTTGGCGACCATCGCTTCTATGTAGACGAACGGGTCATCGTCCCCCGTTCCTTCATCGCCGAACTACTCCAGGAGCAATTGGCGCCGTGGGTCGAAGACCCCTGGGCCGTGGGCAGCGTCCTCGACCTGTGCACGGGCTCCGGCTGCCTCGCCATTCTCGCCGCCCTCGCCTTTCCGGAAGCCAAGGTTGACGCCATCGACCTGTCGCCCGACGCCCTGGCCGTGGCCCAGCGCAATGTGGACGACTACGGCCTCGCCAGCCGGGTCAACCTGATCCACTCCAATCTTTTTGCCAATGTCGCCCGGCAACGCTACGACCTGATCCTCTCCAATCCGCCCTACGTCAATGCCGAATCAGTGGCCGCCCTGCCGCCGGAATACCTGCACGAGCCGGAAATGGCACTGGGCTCTGGCGAAGACGGCCTCGACGCCACCCGCATCATCCTGCGGGAAGCCCGCGATCACCTCAATCCCGGCGGCCTGCTGGTGGTCGAGATCGGCCACAACCGCGACGATCTGGAGGCAGCCTACCCGGACACCCCCTTCACCTGGTTGGAAACCAGCGGCGGCGACCAGTACGTTTTCATGCTGCGGAAAGAAGAACTGCCGCGCTGATGCTACGGCACGGGAAACAAAAAACCGGCCAGAGGCCGGTTTTTTGTTTGAATCTGGGGCACATACCGGGATCGCAATTAGTCTGTAATCCATTGTGCCACAGCAAATACAGCCGATTCGGAAAATTAATATACCCTTTCGTGTACCTTCATGGGTTTGGCGTGGCAAATGTGCAACGGTTCGATCCCGTGTCGAGGTTGCCGACCATACCACGTCCAGGAGAGGACGCGGCCGGGGGTCGGCGCGGCGAGATGGGTAGAGTCTCACCGCCCCGGTGCCTGACCATGGGTGTCATCGAAACGATACGGGATCAACCGTACCGGCGGCGCAAGCGCTATGGCCAGGCTATCTCGCCCTTGCGTCGCCCATTACTGTTCAAGCCGGCACATCAACCTCAAGCTGTTCGCTGGAAACGACGTTGCCGTCCTCGTCGCGCTTGATTTTGGCGGTGGTGCACCCGGGGTTCAGGAAATCGAGGTCGCCACGGAGAAGGAGCCCGCCTGGCGAACACCGACGTCCACCGACTGCAGGGCACGACAGCCGATGATCCCGGACTTGAAGCCGGTATAGGGGTCCACGGCAATTTCAAGGTAGCCCCATTCGCCCAGCAGCAGGTGTTCCCACGAACCAAAGATCATGGTGGAGGCCGGCACCTGGTTGGAGGTCATGGCGCGGAAACCGGCGATGGTGCCGTCACGAATGTTCCCCTCCCAAAGCGGCGAATCAGTGGATGTGAAGCGCTGGCGCTGGGCAAGCAGTGCCGCCACGGCCGGGGTGGCCAGGTAGCCGGCGCGGCTGGCGTCTTCGAGAGCGTCCGCGGTGTCGGTCTGGAATTCGATCAGGCCGGCGTAGCCCAGGGTGGTGCCGGTGACCGAGCCGATGCCGGCCGTATTGAGCAAGCCAGTTGGTTGGCCGCCGGTTCCGGTGCCGGTCAGGGCTGCGCTATCGATGGCCAGGGCCAGCACCTTGGACAGGTCGTTGGCGATCATCGCGTCCACGGATGGGTTGGACTGCAACAGGAGCTGGCGGCTGTATTCGGTGTAAGCGCCGACGGTCTTCGGGGTCAGCATCAATTGCCCGATGGTTTGTTGGCTCTCGGTAATGGCCGTGGCCTCGTTGGCCAGCCAATTCGCAGTCGCCGCAGCCACCTGCTTGGGAATGGTGACGTTGCCGGTCAAGCCGGGCATTACCGTGGCGCCCAACTGGCCCAGGACCAGCCGCTTGCGCAGCAGATCGATGAAACTGCCACCCAGGTTATCGGTGCCGACCAGGTAGCCCCCGGCGGCGGCGGTGGCGACCGTGAGATCCCGGGTCATGCGCAGGCCGGTGGGCACCATCGCCCGACCCGGGCCGGGATCGCGGCCATAGGTGCGGCGGCACTGCTGGTCGACTTCGGCCTCGTAGCCGGTGGTAAGGGGTTTGCCATCGGCGCAGGCGGCGAGGACTCGGGAAAGCGAGTAGCGGCGTTCTTCGCGGGGCGTAATGCCCAGGGCGGCGGCCGTGGCGGGGAAGTTGGTCAGCGGCATATCGTCGCTGGATGCGGCGTTTCGACGAGCAATCATGGGTGGGTCCTTTCGTGTGAGGTTCGCGGGGGTGACGACGCTTTCATCCTAAGGACGCCTCACAGCCGGCAATAGGCCGCCTAGAAACCACGCACGGCCAGATTCGTTTCAGAAACGCGATTCTGCATTTCGGTTTCCATCTCCCACGCCCCACGGATGATTTTGCCGAGGCCCTGGGGGGAGTCCGGCAGGCCACCATGGCGGAACGACCAGAACAAAGCTTTTTCATAACTGGCGGCGGCGGCTGGCGGCTCGCGCAGGCTCCCCCAGGGGCCGCTGTACTCGCGGCGGTACCGCTCAACCTCACGGTGCAACTTCAGCGGGGTTGCTGGCGCTGGCCCGCCCGTGAGGTTCAGGGCGGCCACCAGCAGGTAGTGGTCACGCAAGCCGCGGCGGCGTCTGGCTGGGGTAGGCGCCAAACCGGCCGCGGCCTGCAGGCTGATCTGCTGCGATACCGCCCGCCGGGCCGCATCGACGATCCATGCGACGGCGGCCAGGTCCGCGTCGGCCAGCATGGCCACCAGGTAATCAGCGCTCGTTTTGGCCATTTCAGCCATCGCAAGCCCCCTCCCCTCTTTCTTCCTCGCTGCGCTCAGGCTGGGCGAATTCCAGAATGGTGGAACCGCTGCCAGTGCCTCGCTGTAGGACAAAGTCAAGCCAAGCGATGATCGCGGCGCGGCCTGCATCGGCCGGCAGCTCACGGATGCGCTCCCAGCTCATTTCCACCTCCAGGCGGAGAATGTTGAGGATGTCCAACAACTCGCCGGCCGATCCTTCGTGGAATTCGGAGTTTTCCTGAGTTGTGGCCAGGGCTTCGGTGAGCTCTCGAATACGGCGGTCCCGCTTGTGCACCTCATCCATCAGCGGGGCTAGGATCTTCGACCGCAGGCGGCGCGGGTCGCCGGACCGTAGGAGCTGGGCCACAGCCTGGCGCGGGTCAATGCGACCGTCGATGCCGATGGTGATGCGGCCGGCCTTCTTCCACTCGGTAACGGCCTGTTTCGAGACCCCCATGAGCTTGGCAAACTGCGCAGGCAGCACGCGGATACCGGCGAGTTCAGTCGAACTTGACTCAAAGGCCAGTGGGAGCGATTCGCCAGACTTGGCGGCGCTGCGGTTCAAATCGGTGGCAAAGGTCATAAAGTCACCCGTTTAGTGCACTATGGATTGGGGCTACTGCCTACCCACCCAGCGCGGTGCGAATTACCCGCGGTGGAATAGGCCAGGGAGGACCCGTCGCGATCAGTCACAGCGTCACCTTCGCGATCGGCCTTACCCGGCTCATCGCATTGGCAAATGCGACGCGGAATTCCGCGTCGAAGATTGGCCCGGCATGCCGACGCGCTACTCCTTGGAAGTCGAAGCGGGGTCGGTAGCTGGGGCGGCGTACCCGAATAAGAAGCGGCTGCAGCGCAGTTACCCCAGGGCGGCGCCCTCGCTTTGGACGCGCCCAAATGCCGAAGGGGTACTGTTTGCTGTTCCCAGGCGCCCCAACAAATACCTCTTCATACCTTCCGGACTTTTGCAGACGGGCGGCGATGCTGGAAATCTGCGATGGCGTCAAATTGCCGAAGGCGTTGAGTTTCACCCCTTTGCCGGGAACCCAGTAGCCGTCGGTCTTTGCTTCGCTGGCCAAGCGCTTTTCAAATGCCTTTTGGCTGCGGGCACCGCCAGTTATCCCGATTCGTAGGTATCTGGCCTGGCGATCCTTGATGAAGAGGGTGGCGGTCAGGTTGTTCTTGGTGGCTGGCGTGGTCCCGAATGCGCGAACCGTGAATGGGGTTGGCTTATCGAACGCGGCCCTTACCGCGTTCTCCATGATCGGAACCAAACGCCTGGCGGTTCTCGTCAGGGCCACGGCCGTCGCATAGTTCACCTGCTTCGACACGTCGAATAGATAGCGCTTGGCGTCACCAATGTTGGACTTCACCCGGAAACCGCGAATGAACTCATTGACGATTTCCGCTCCAACCTTTCCCGGGTCGGCAACCTCCAGATCTTCAAGCCGCGTCAGGCGGATATTGCGGCCCGCCGCCGACGCCAGTCTGCCAAGAGTGGCGAGCGCATCCAGAACCGCCCCTCCAATCGCCGGAATCATTCGGCCACCTCCGGGATATGCCTGATCAGCTCCTCGTAGTAGCGCAGGTAGCCCAGCAGCTTTCCGATGCTGTAGTCGGGGTCATCGGACGATTCGAGGATGGCGCCAATGAAATCCAGCGCCGGCTGAGTGATTTCGATAACCGCCTTGCTCGCTGCCATCCCGTAACCTTCATGGAATCCCCGCATGGCCTCTGCCCCGAGGTTCGTCTCCTTAATTTCCAGCGGGGGGGCAATCTTGCGGCGGGCGCGAAGTACCGATTCTTGGATCATATGATTTCCTTTCAGTTAGGGGTGGTGCCAGCAGCCCATATAACCCCCTGGTGAAGGGTTCGTGACTGCCGGCCAATCGAGGTGCGAATTACCCGCGTCTGGTTGAGTCGGGGAGGACCCGTATGGTGGTAGCTGCGGGTGATGCGGGTGAAGCGGGTGATATTCCAGCCCATTGCCGTTAACTGTCTTTTCCTTCTTCTGACACTTTCCGCACGTTGTAGTGAACATCACCCGCTTCACCCGCAATGCACATGGAAAGGGGAGTGGGGGAAACAGCGGGAACGATGTAACGGTCGGGGTTTTGGCCATGTTCAAGCGCCTTCCTTGCTTGCGGGTGATGATTCGCCATCACCCGCACAAACTACCTGCCAGCGGGTCAGTTTCATGCGTCCCGCGGTGCCGGCTTGCTTGAGTGTGAAGCCATCGCAGATCCGATCGCGGTGGGCCTTGAGCCAATAACCAAGGCGGCGGGTGTTGGGCTTCTCGCTGCACACCAGCTGTAGGGCATCGCGTAATTCCGGCTGCACGTAGTCGCCACTCATGGGCTTGGTCTCCATGCCAGCGGCCACAGCATCGGCCGCGGTCTTGCCCTCGTCGCCGAAAAGCTCGAACCAGGAAGAGAACAACAGGCGCATGGCCTCGATATCCGGGTCTTGGTCCCGCAGGCCTTCGGATGCCTTGAGGGGGTCGGGCAGGCCCAGCCAGACCAGCGGCCGGCGGACCATGCGATCCCACAGCTCAAACCCACCCAGCGGATGCAGCCCTGGAACGGTGGGCGATCCGGCGGCGTGATAGGCGAGGAAGATGGTCAGGGCGTCCCGGATCAACTCCCCTCGTTTGGCGAAAACGTCTTCCAGATGGTCCCGGGCGAAGCTGCGTTGCTCGGGCCGCTCCTGGCCCGCATCCATGCGGATCAGTGAAACCCGGCGCTTGAGGTCGCCGACGATGGCCAGGTTGTTGCCCGTGGCGACCATCAAGGCATGGGTCGGAATGCTGACCATGCCGCTGGCCCCCAGAGGCCGCAGGCGGACGAATTGCTGGGTGAGGACCTGGCACAGCAAATCTCCCTTCAAGGGCCGCTCGATGTTGTCCAGGGCAATGCAGGCATCGCCGGCCATGAGCACGCCGGCTAGGCGCTTTTCCGTTTCAGCCTCGTCATGCCCCAGGGAGAGGACACTGGCCCGCCGGCCGGTGGCGATGATGGCGAACGTCTCGGCTATGAGGGTCTTGCCTGTACCCGGCGTCGGGGCGGTAACGGCCATCATGGGGGCCGCCGGCAGCATGCGGCGCAGGAGCCCGGTCAGCACGCCGCCCAGGAAGGCGCTCTTATCGGTATCGTCCACAAAGGGGAACTCGCTCACCATGGCCAGCAGGCGGGCAGCGGCGGCGCTCGCTGCCTTCATGGAGGGTTTGGCCGGCGGCGCCTCGTAACCGGGAATGCTGCCCAGCGCGAGAAACAGCCCGGTTTCCTCGTCGTAGCCCGGCTGATCGAGAACCCTGCCCTGCGGGGTCGCCGTGGGGGTCTCCACGATGCCAGCTAGGGTGCGCAGTTCCGGCCACGATCCGCGGGAAAGATAACTCTCCACGGCCCGCCGGGGGCAATCGCAAATCCGGTAGCCCTCGCTGCGGGAGTCGTACCGCTCATGCAGAGCGGCGCGGGTCGCCAGTTCGACCAGATGTGCACCATCCACCGGATGCAGGATCAGGGCACCACGGGGCCGGGAGACACCTCCTTGGGCCGATTCGCTGGCGGTGTAGATGCGGGTGAGGCGGTCGGTATAGACGAACAGGTTTCCGCCGGCTTCCGCCAAGGCGGCGCCCAGCTCGTCCAGAATCTCGGGCAGGCGTCCTGGGTCATGGCGAATGACGCGGCGGCCGTTGGCATCAAAGGCCCCGGCAGACGGCCCCAGCGAGCTGCGGCGCTTCCCCTTTTTGGCGAGCTTTTCCGCGGCTTTTTCCAGGTTGGTGACGTTACTCATAGCCCCACCTTTCCGGCGGCGGCGCTGAGTCGTTCAGCGGCGAGCATGAGCCGCTCGCGATCCACTGACGATAGGTGCTCGCCGGACGCCATGGCGGTCGCAGCAGCGGCGCAGACCAGGGCCTCGAAGGCAACGCAGCGCAAGGCATCGGTGGCGATGAACGGGCGGCGCTCGGGCTTGCCATGGGCCGTCACTTGCTCGGGGTAGAGGTCGTTTAGGGTGAGCCCCACGGCGGCCAGCATTTCAGGGGCCGAATCCCCGGCGAAGTCGTAGACCAGCAGCCGACCATCCTCCAATTCCCGGGCACTACCGGAGGGGTGCTTGTCCTTGCGGGTGGGCACCTTGAAAACCCAGCGGCCCGGGCCGGTCTGGCGGACGCCTTCGACCCGGGATAGGAATTTTTCCGCGGGGGTCATGCGGAATCTTCCATTGCCCATAGGGCATTCAGAAGGTCATCCGCCCATCGCCCCGCCTTGAATTTGACGACATCAAGAGGATAAAACGACGCGGAAAAGACCTTCTCGCCGCCGGATACCCAAATGTCAATCAACTGGCACGGCTTTTTGCCCTTGAACGGTCGGGCCTTCTTGCACCACATGATCTCAAGCCCGCCAAGCGAGCAACGGACCGGAGACAGCGCGACGGTTTGCGGGGAGATATCCGGGACGCCATGCAGGCGAAGATGAGATACCAGAGCATCGACAAGCATCCCGGCTTTGACACGCTTCATCATTTGCGCCCCCGCTTCCAGGTGCGTTTCTGCCGGCGGTCGTGCCGCGAATCTTTGACCAGATATGCCGATTGCAGATAATCGTCGGTGTAGAGATGTTTTTGGCCTGCCTTCCGGCGGGCCTTGTTTTTTTGGGCCATAGCGTTTCCCTTTAGGCCGGTGTAAGGGATGCCAGGGCCTTGCGGAGATCCACCACCCGCCAGCGGGTCGTGTGGTTAGTGACGCGGACCGGGGCTGGCAGCCTGCCTTCACGGGCGAGGCGCCAAACCGAGTTTCTATGGATACCAAAGACGGCGGCGACGGTTTTGTCGTCCACCAGGGCGGAATCCGGCTTGCTATCGAAGTCGGCCGCCGGATCGGAGCACTTAGCCATGCTTTCACCTTTTTGGGGAGAGCCTCGCCGGGGTGGTGAGGCTTACAACGCATGGGTGCAGTGTGCTACCGGCGCTATTACCGTTCTGTGCCGCTTTTTATCTTAATTTTTGATTGTTGATAACACACAGCGGCTCATCATTGTTCAGTAGATCATCCAGCCAGATCCTGTTTGCAATGTTGGCCTTTTCGATGGCTCTGCGAGAAATTCTCAACTGTCGGTTCGCCAGGTCGTTTTCCGTTATCTCTGCGACAAACTCGGAAAACACCCCCTTTGGATTTTCCGAAGGCATGCGTCGAAAAGCTGTGACATAGCATCTCACGACACTTCGCGCCAAATCGAGTGCTCGCAAGTCCGTAAGCGGTCTATCCCAGGGGTCGTTACAGTGCTGTGCTGCCTGTAGGACTCCATTCAATTGGCTGACCATGGATTCTGCGGCGACATCAACTTCGCGACCAGTTGCCATTCGATCCGGCCCCATAATCAATTCCGCAAAAAACAAATGCTTTTCTGCTGGGCCAAGCCGCCAGATTTCCGCACGAAGGCGATAGGATAGATCGGCTATAGCCTCTAATCGCTCCGAAAACTCGGGGCGAATCACTTCCAGCGCTGCTGGCCACCGTCTTTCCCAGAGCTCGATTTCCCGCTCACACTCGCGCAGGAAAAATTCAATGCGGTCTCGCGGAAGTTGCGGTCGAATTTTGTACAGGAGACTTTTCAGAAAGTCACGCCTGACGGCCTTGAATGCAAAATTTGCCATTCGGCACTCCTTCAAGTGCTCCTTCAAAAAGGAGCCACTCCCAGGCGGTGAAGGGGCCGCCGTTCGCCTGGCCGGGCTAGGGAGTGGCGTACGCGGTTAGGCCGCCACGGAATCGTTTGGTAGCGGCTGATCGGCAACCTCGTTGAGGATGGCTGTCAGATACTTTTTGAGTTGCATGACAAGGAAGATATTGGAAATCCGATTCTCTAGAATAATCGCTAGACTACGGCCAATTCCGGCTTCCTCAACGCCCGCGAGTGCGTCGACAACCGCACCGGACAGGGCTGTGTTGTGACTGTTCTCTTCCATGAGTTCTTGGAGACAGGCTAAGGCCGCGGCCACCTTTTCCTCCAGGCAGGATCGATCAAATTGAGGATCATTTATCGTCGGTGCTGTAAATTCTGTCTTTGCCATGATTCACTCCTTGATAGTGATGATTGGTAGGGTCGCCTCGGTGCTTCCCCACCTTGGCGGCCCGCTGCGTGATACCGTCACGCGGCGGTTTTTCCCGATAGCGGGATGATCTTGGCGCCTTCCCTCATGCGGTCGCACTCGTCGGCCCACCATTGCATGAGCCGGCGCCGCTCTTCCAGGTACTCGCCCCGGTCGTAGGCCAGCCGCACGGCGTCACCGTGCTTGTGGGCCAACTGGATTTCGACCACTTCGGAACGGAACAGGCCAGACCCGTGGGCCATGGTGGAAAACGAACTGCGGAAGCCGTGGGCGGTCTGCTCGTTCTTGGTGTCGTACCCCAGGCGCCGAAGGGCGGCATTGATGGTGTTCTCTGACATGGGCCGGTCGTTCATGCGCATGCCCGGGAAACAGAAGCGCCCTCCCCCGGTCAAGGGCTTGAGTTCTTCGATGATCTGCAGGGCCTGACGGCACAGCGGAACGGTATGCAGGCGCCGGCTTTTCATTTTGCCCAGGGGGATGCGGATCAGGGCGTTGTCGACGTCCACTTCGGACCACTCCAGGCCCCGGACCTCTCCGGGTCGCAGGCCAAACAGTGCTGACAGCTTGAAGGCGCAGGAGGTGGAGAATTGCCCTTCGTAGCCCCAAATATCCCGCAGCAATTGGCCGAACTTCGCCGGGTCGGTGATGGCGGCAAAGTGGGTCTTCTTCAACGGCACCAGGGCGCCGCTCAGGTCGGCGGCGATGTTGCGATCACAGCGGCCAGTGGCGATGCCATAGCGGAACACCTGGCCGGCGGTCATCCGTAGCCGGTGGGCGGTATCGATCAAGCCCCGGGCCTCGATACGGCGAATGACGGCGAGCAGCTCGGGGGCCTTGAGATCATCGATGGCGCGATGGCCGATCCAGGGGAAAGCGTTGACTTCCAGGATACGCAGGTTCTTGTTTGCCGTCTGTTCCGTCCAGGAAGACTTGAACTTCTCCTGCCATTCCCTCGCCACGGCCTCGAAACTGTTTTCCGCCGCATGGTGGGCGGTCAGCTTGGCGACCTTTTTGACCATGCCGGGGTCGGTGTTCTGCTCCAGGAGCTTGCGGGCCTTGTCGCGGCCTTCTCGGGCCTCAGCCAGGCTGGTCAGAGGATAGGAGCCCAGGGCGAGCGTCTTGCTCTTGCCGGCGAAGCGGTAATTGAACCGCCAGTACTTGCCGCCCTTTACGTCAACCAGCAGGTACATTCCCCCGCCGTCGGTCATTTTGTAGGGCTTGTCGGCAGGCTTGGCCTGCTTCACCGCAACCGCCGTCAGATTTCCGATGGTCATTCCATACCTCCAACTGTCATAAGTGAAGGTATACGCTTCCGGAGGGTACACGTCTACCCCCTGGTGTACCCTCAATTGATGGTACACGGATGCTTTTCCATGGTGCTGTATGGTGCAACAAAAAACCCCGGAAGCCTTGCGGTGCCGGGGTTTCGTGTGCCGCATGGTGCGGCGTGTTACTTATTGGTGGGGCGACATACCGGGATCGAACCGGTGACACCTGGAATCACAATCCAGTGCTCTACCAACTGAGCTAATGCCGCCATCGGCAGATGGCCGTTTCCGGCCGATCAGCGAAGGCGCGCATTTTAGCCAAAACTCTCCGCCTGTGTCTATATTTCATTGAAGGCAAGAGATCATCGTCGCCGGAAAGGCCGTGATAGAATCGTCAGCTTTCTTTTTCGGCTCGTAGTCACAAGGAATTCTCATGGAAGCGACCCCCGCACAAGCCAACGAACTGGAACGCCGCATCGACCTTTCCATCGCCATCGCCGATGTCGAGAAGGACATGGAACAGCGCCTGCGCCGCATGGGCAAGAACGTCAAGATGTCCGGCTTCCGCCCGGGCAAGGTGCCCTTCAGCATCCTCAAGCAGCAGTACGGCGACCAGGCCCGCCATGAAGTGCTGTCCGAAGCCCTCGACGAGGCCTTTGGCCAAGCGGTGAGCAGCCAGCAACTGCGCGTCGCCGGCTACCCGCGCATCGAGCCGAAGACCACCGAAAGCACCACCCATCTGGAATTCTCCGCCATCTTCGAGGTCTATCCGACCATCGCCCTGGGCGACCTGAGCGGCGCCGAAGTCGAGCGTCCGACCCTGGAAGTCGGCGCCGCCGAAGTGGACAAGACCCTGGACATCCTGCGCAAGCAACGCGTCCGCTATGAGACCGTGGACCGTGCCGCCGCCAAGGAAGACCGCGTGGTCATCGACTTCCTGGGCAAGAAGGACGGCGAGCCCTTCCAGGGCGGCCAGGCCAGCGACTATCCCTTCGTCCTCGGCCAGGGCATGATGCTCGCCGATTTCGAGAAGGCTGTGGAAGGCCTCAAGGCCGGTGAATCAAAGACCTTCGACATGACCTTCCCGGAGGATTATTTCGCCAAGGATCTGGCCGGCAAGGCCGTCCAGTTCGAAATCACCGTCAAGCAGGTCACCGGCCCCAAACTGCCCGAGGTGGATGCCGAATTCGCCCAGAGCATGGGCATCCCCGAAGGGGACGTCACCAAGATGCGCGCCGAGATCGAAGGCAACCTGAAGCGCGAAGTGAAGCGCCGCATCGAGACCAAGGTCAAGGACCAGGTCATGGAAGCGCTGCTCAAGGCCAACCCCATCGCCGTGCCGAACGCCCTGGTCGAAATGGAAATCCAGCGCCTCATGCAGGCCGCCCGCCAGGATATGGAGCAGCGCGGCATGAAGACCAAGGATTTCCCCATCCAGCCCGAATGGTTCGCCGACCAGGCCAAGCGCCGCGTCTCTCTTGGCCTGATTCTTGCTGAAGTGGTAAAGACGGAGCAGCTCCAGGCGAAGCCCGAGCAGGTCAAGGCCCTGATCGAGGAAACCGCCCAGAGCTACGAGCATCCGGAAGAGGTGGTCCGCTGGTACTACGCCCAACCGCAGCGCCTGGGCGAAGTGGAAAGCGTGGTGCTGGAAAACAACGTGGTCGAGTGGGTCCTGGCCAAGGCCAAGGTCACCGACAAGGCAGCGAACTTTGACGAACTCATGGGCCAGAAGGCCTGAGTAACGAAAGCGACAAACGTCTGAAATGCGACAAGGGGCCGACATGAGCATCGAACACGGCAGCAACTGGGAACCGCAAGGCCTTGGCCTGGTGCCCATGGTGATCGAAACCAGCGGGCGCGGCGAACGCGCCTACGACATCTACTCCCGGCTGTTGCGGGAGCGGGTCATCTTTCTCGTCGGCCCCGTCAATGACGCCTCCGCCAACCTGGTGGTGGCGCAGTTGCTGTTCCTCGAAGCGGAAAACCCGGACAAGGACATCTACTTCTACATCAACTCCCCGGGCGGGTCGGTGACTTCCGGCATGTCGATCTACGACACCATGCAGTTCATCAAGCCGGACGTCTCCACCCTGTGCATCGGCCAGGCCGCCTCCATGGGCGCCTTCCTGCTGTGCGCCGGCGCCAAGGGCAAGCGCTTCGCCCTGCCCAACTCCCGTGTCATGATCCACCAGCCCCTGGGAGGCTTCCAGGGCCAGGCCTCCGATATCGCCATCCATGCCAAGGAGATCCTGTCCATCAAGGACAAACTCAACCGCATCATGGCGGAGCACACCGGCCAGCCGCTCGATCGCATCGAGAAGGATACGGATCGCGACAATTTCCTTTCCTCCCAGGAAGCGGCAGAATATGGACTCATCGACAAGGTCCTGACGCGCCGGGAAACGACTTGATTCGGTAATTTGCAAGGGGAAACAGATGTCTAAAGGCGGACAGGAAAAACTGCTCTACTGCTCCTTCTGCGGCAAGAGCCAGCACGAGGTGAAGAAGCTCATCGCCGGCCCGTCGGTCTTCATCTGCGACGAGTGCATCGAACTGTGCAACGACATCATCCGTGACGAACTCCCGGAAGAAGGCGGCAAGGGCGAGCGCTCCGACCTGCCCACCCCGAAGGAAATCTGCACCATCCTGGATCAGTACGTGATCGGCCAGGACGTCGCCAAGCGCATCCTCTCGGTGGCCGTCTACAACCACTACAAGCGCCTGCGCCACCACGGCAAGACTGCCGATGACGTGGAACTGGCCAAGAGCAACATTCTGCTCGTCGGCCCCACCGGCTCGGGCAAGACCCTGCTCGCTCAGACCCTGGCGCGGCTGCTCAACGTGCCCTTCGTCATGGCCGATGCCACCACGCTGACCGAAGCCGGCTACGTCGGCGAAGACGTGGAAAACATCATCCAGAAGCTCCTGCAGAAGTGCGACTACGAAGTCGAGAAGGCGCAGCAGGGCATCGTCTACATCGATGAAATCGACAAGATTTCGCGCAAGTCCGACAACCCCTCGATCACCCGCGACGTGTCGGGCGAAGGCGTGCAGCAGGCGCTGCTGAAGCTGATCGAGGGCACCATCGCCTCCGTCCCGCCCCAGGGCGGCCGCAAGCACCCGAAGCAGGATTTCCTGCAGGTCGACACCACCAACATCCTGTTCATCTGCGGCGGCGCCTTCGACGGCCTGGACAAGGTCATCCGCAACCGCTCCGAAAAGGGCGGCATCGGCTTCGGCGCCGAGGTCAAGAGCAAGGAAGACAAGAAGGCCGTCGGCGAAGTCCTGCGCACCGTCGAGCCGGAAGACCTCATCAAGTTCGGCCTCATCCCCGAACTGATCGGCCGTCTGCCGGTGGTGGCCACCCTCACCGAGCTGGAAGAAGCCGCACTGGTGCAGATCCTGATCGAGCCCAAGAATGCGCTCATCAAGCAGTACCAGAAGCTCTTCGCCATGGAAGACGTCGAGCTGGAAGTCCGCCCCTCCGCCCTTTCCGCCATTGCCCGCAAGGCCCTGGAGCGGAAGACCGGTGCCCGCGGCCTGCGTTCCATCCTCGAACAGGTGCTGCTCGACACCATGTACGAACTCCCGGGCATGGAGAATGTCACAAAGGTGGTCATCGACGAGAACATGATCACCGGCGACTCCCAGCCCCTGCTCATTTACGCCGATCAGCCGAAGGTCTCCGGCTCCAACTGAGCCGGGGGCTTGAAAAGCGGTTTTCCGCCCCCACTTCGGGGCTACGTACCTATTTCATAAGGCATCGCCATAATGTCCAGCCCCAACGCGCTCCCGGAAACCGTCGAACTCCCCCTGCTGCCCCTGCGGGACGTGGTGGTCTTCCCCCACATGGTCATCCCCCTCTTCGTCGGCCGCCCGAAATCCATCAAGGCCCTCGAGACCGCCATGGAATCCGGGCGCAGCATCCTGCTGGTGGCCCAGAAATCCGCCGCCAAGGACGAACCGGAGCCGGAAGATCTCTATCGCATCGGCTGCATGGCCAACATCCTGCAGATGCTCAAGCTGCCGGACGGCACCGTCAAGGTGCTGGTGGAGGGCACCCAGCGCGCCCGTGTCGACAGCATCGAGGTGCAGCCCGCCATGTTCATGGCCACCGCCACGCCCTTGCCCCAGGCGGGCGTGGAAGACCATGAGATCGAGGCCATGCGCCGGGCCGTGGTCGCCCAGTTCGACCAGTTCGTCAAGCTGAACAAGAAGATTCCGCCGGAGGTGCTGTCTTCCATCTCCGGTATCGAGGACGCCGGCCGTCTGGCCGACACCATTGCCGCCCATCTGCCCCTGAAACTGGAGCAGAAGCAGGAAATCCTCGAAATGGAGAGCGTCCATGAGCGCATCGACCGCCTGCTCTCCCAGCTCGAATCCGAAATCGACATCCTGCAGGTGGAAAAGCGCATTCGCGGCCGCGTCAAGCGCCAGATGGAAAAAAGCCAGCGCGAGTACTACCTGAACGAGCAGGTCAAGGCCATCCAGAAGGAACTGGGCGAGGGCGAGGAAGGCGCTGATCTGGAAGAGCTGGACAAGAAGATCAAGGCCGCCGGCATGAGCAAGGAAGGCCTGGCCAAGGCCCAGGGCGAGCTGAAGAAGCTCAAGCTGATGTCCCCCATGTCCGCCGAGGCTACGGTGGTGCGCAATTTCATCGAGACCCTCATCGGCCTGCCCTGGCGCAAGAAGACCCGCATCAGCAAGGATCTGCGCGAAGCCGAGAAGGTGCTCGACACCGACCACTATGGCCTGGAGAAGGTCAAGGAGCGTATCGTCGAATACCTCGCCGTGCAGCAGCGGGTCGACAAGGTCAAGGCACCGATTCTTTGCCTGGTCGGCCCCCCGGGCGTCGGCAAGACCTCGCTGGGCCAATCCATCGCCAAGGCCACCAATCGCAAGTTCGTGCGCATGGCCCTGGGCGGTGTCCGCGACGAAGCCGAAATCCGCGGCCACCGCCGCACCTACATCGGCTCCATGCCGGGCAAGATCCTGCAAAGTCTGACCAAGGTCGGCGTGCGCAATCCCCTCTTCCTGCTGGACGAGGTGGACAAGCTGGGCCAGGATTTCCGCGGCGATCCGTCCTCCGCCCTGCTGGAAGTGCTCGACCCGGAACAGAATCACACCTTCCAGGACCACTACGTCGAGGTGGATTTCGACCTTTCCGACGTGATGTTCGTGGCCACCGCTAATACCCTCAACATCCCTGCTCCCCTGCTCGACCGCATGGAAGTGATCCGCCTCTCCGGCTACACCGAGGACGAGAAGGTCAACATCGCCATGCGCTACCTGCTGCCCAAGCAGTTGAAGAACAATGGCGTCAAGAAGACCGAGCTGACGGTCACCGATTCCGCCATCCGCGACATTGTCCGCTACTACACCCGGGAAGCCGGCGTGCGGGCCCTGGAGCGCGAAATCTCCAAGATTTGCCGCAAGGTGGTGAAGACCCTGCTGCTCAAGAAGCGCAGCGGCAAGATGGTGGTCAACGCCAAGAATCTGGACAAGTTCCTGGGCGTGCGCCGCTACACCTTCGGCATGGCCGAGAAGGAAAACCAGGTCGGTCAGGTCACCGGTCTGGCCTGGACCGAAGTCGGCGGCGAACTGCTCACCATCGAGTGCGTGGCCATTCCCGGCAAGGGCAACATCCTGCGCACCGGCTCCCTGGGTGACGTCATGAAGGAATCCGTCGAAGCCGCCCGCTCCGTCGTGCGTGCCCGTGCCAAGCGCCTGGGCATCAAGGACGACGCCTTCGACAAGCACGACATCCACATTCACGTCCCCGAAGGCGCCACCCCCAAGGACGGGCCCTCGGCTGGTGGCGCCATGACCACCGCCCTGGTTTCCGCCTTCACCGGTATCCCGGTCCGCTGCGATGTCTGCATGACCGGCGAGATCACCCTGCGGGGCGAAGTGCTGGCCATCGGCGGCCTCAAGGAAAAGCTCCTGGCGGCGGTACGGGGCGGTCTCAAGACGGCCCTCATCCCCGAGGAAAACGTCAAGGACCTCACCGAAATCCCGGACAACATCAAGAACAAGATCGAGATCGTGCCGGTGAAGTGGATCGATCAGGTGCTCGACCGCGCCCTGGAACGGGCGCCCCAGGCCCTGGCGGACGACGAAGCGGCACCGGCCGAGGTGGCGGCTTCGGGTGAGACCGTACCTTCACAAACGGTCGTTACCCATTGATTCGCAACGTGCCCATGTCCGGGACATTTCCCGGACATGGGCACGGCGCCGGAGAACCCCGGAAAATCGGCTTGACACAAGGATTTCCGCGGCGATATAACTTTCGCCGCAGGTTTATTTCCGGTTGTCAACACACTCACCGTAGGGGGCTCCATGAACAAATCTGATCTCATCGCGGCCATCGCCGCTTCCGCCGAAATTTCCAAGGCTGCCGCCGGCCGCGCCCTGGATGCAACCGTCGATGCCGTCTCCGCAGCCTTGAAGAAGGGCGATTCGGTCACCCTCGTCGGCTTCGGCACCTTCAGCGTCGGCAAGCGTGCCGCCCGCACCGGCCGCAACCCCCGTACCGGGGCCACCCTCAAGATCAAGGCCGCCAAGGTGCCCAAGTTCCGCCCCGGCAAGGCCCTGAAGGACGCCGTCAACTAATCCTGTGTCACGGTGGGCCAGTTTTGGGTAGAATGCGCGCCTTGAATCAAGGGTGCTTAGCTCAGTTGGTAGAGCGCTAGCCTTACAAGCTGGATGTCGGGGGTTCGAGCCCCTCAGCACCCACCAGAATCCACGAAGGGGTTTGCGTCCAGGCGCAAACCCCTTTGAATTTTTTCCCTCCGACCCGCGAGAAGCCAACGACCATGTCCGCCTACGCATTTGACGTTTCCCTCGAGGATTTCGAGGAGAAGGCCTTCCGCCCCTCCCTCGAAGTGCCAGTCATCGTCGATTTCTGGGCCCCCTGGTGCAGCCCCTGCCAAGTGCTCAAGCCCATGCTGGAAAAGCTGGCGGAGGAATACGGCGGCCGCTTCCTGCTGGCCAAGGTCAATTCCGACGAAAACCCTGAACTTGCCCAGCACTTTGGCGTACGCAGCATCCCCTCGGTCAAGGCCCTGGTCGGTGGGCAACTGGTCGATGAATTCAACGGCGCCCTGCCGGAATCCCAGGTGCGCGCCTTCCTTGACCGCCTGCTGCCGCCGCCGGTGGCCGGGCTGCGGGAGGAAGCCGCCGCCCTCGCCGCCGAAGGCCGCCTGGAGGAGGCCCTGGCCAAGCTGGTGCAGCAAAGCCGAGAGCACCCCGAGGACGAGGCGGCCCGCCTGGATGCCGCCGACCTGCTCCTGCAACTGGGCCGCAACGACGAAGCCGGCCAGGTGTTGGCCGCCGAGTATGTCGCCGAGGCAACCCGGGCCCAGGCCCTGCGCGCCCGCCATGCCCTGGCCGCGGGCGGCGCCGATACCGCGGCACTGGAGGCGAAGCTGGCCACCAATCCCGACGATCACGCCAGCCGCCTGGAGCTCTCCAAGGCCTTTGCCGCCACTGGCCGTTACCGGGAGGCGCTGGCCGCCGCCCTCGAAGTCGTCCGCCGCGACCGCTTCTTCGACGAGGGGGCCGGGCGCAAGGCCATGCTGCAGATTTTCGCGGCCCTCGGAGCCGACGAGCGCTTTGACGACCTGGTGCGGGAATTCCGCCGCGCCCTTTCCGCTGCCCTCAATTAGCGCCTAATTCGGCAGGCTCGCTTCCAGGCAGGCCAGGGCCCGGGCCAGGGCTTCCTCCTGGGCCCGGGCGGCACCGCCAGGAGTCCGGGCAGCCAGGGGGACCGCCGCTTCGCACTCCTTCTCCGCCGCCGGCCCATCGTCGCGGCTGAAACGCCAGCGCACCGCCAGCCGGGCGGCCGGGTCGCCACGGAAATCCACGTACAGGGCGGCAATCTCCCCGTCCACCCGCAGGGCCACCTGACCGGGCGAGCGCGGCCCCAGCACGGGGGCGTGACGGCCGCTGCGGCGCAGCCAGTCCACGGCCGCGTCCGCCACCATGTCCGCCGGGTCGGCGGCGAACTCGTTGTAGAAATCGGTCTCGAAACGCTGCTCGTCCCGCCGGTAGACGAAACCGCGGCCGGCGAAGGGTGCCGCGACATCGATGCGCCCGACCCGCACCCCGGCTCCCACGGCATTTCCTGCCGCCGCGGCGGGATGCCGGGGCTGGAGCAGGAAGGACTGCCGCTCGGCGGCGGGGCGGCTGAGGCTGCAGCCGGTGGCGGCGATGGCCATCGCCAGGGGAAGCAGGAGGCGTTTCATCGGCTGTAGGCATCCGTCGGTTTGGGGGGTGCCGCCAGCAGGGTGCCGGCGGGGTCGCGGCGCAGGGTTTCCGAAAGGGCCTTGAGGTTGGCGCTGGTGGCCCGAAGGTTGGAAAGCAGGTCGGCGATGTCCTGCTCGCGGCCGTCCAGGGCCCGGTCGACCCGCTGGGTGCTGCGGTCCAGGGCCGCCAGGGTGCGCCGGAGTTCGGGGCTTTCGGCCACCTCCCGCAGGCGGCGCAGGGTGGCGGCCAGATCGGCGGGCACATCCTTCATTTCCTCGCTGCCGGTGAGGCGGTCGATGCCGGCCAGGGTGCGCCGCAATTCGGCCAGCACCAGGGAAAGATCCTTGCCCAGCTTGTCGACGTCGACGGCTTCGAGCTTGCGGTTGAGGGTCATCGCCAGTTGGTCGATATGGCCGATCACCCCTTCGATGTCCAGGGTGGCGATGCGGGCAATGATGCGTTCCGCCGCATCCATGAAATTGAGCACCGTGCTGCGGGCCGACGGGATGTAGAGGTTGGCCGGCTCCCAGGTGATGGGCAGCACCGCCGCCCGCCGATTGAAATCGAGCTCCAGGTAGGCGATGCCGGTGATGCCGATGGGCGCCATGCGGATGCGCAGGCCGTCGGCCACCAGCTTATCCACGAACTCGCGCCCGGCGCCGTCGGTGCCCAGGAGGTCGGGATAGACTGCCATTTCCACCAGCACGTACTGCTTGCGCTCGGCAGGGGGAATCTCCTGCTCGTAGCGGGTGTAAGTGAAGTTGATGCTGCTCACCGCGCCGATGACCACGCCCCGGTAGCGCACCTTGGAGCCGATGTCGAGGCCCTGCACCGATTCGTTGAAATAGGTCTCGACCGTCACCTTCTTGCGGAAGGTGTTGCCGCCCCCCAGGGAAATGGCCAGGGCGGCGAGAAGGGCGACGGCCAGGACGACGAAGGCGCCGAGGCGGGTATGGTTCATCTTGGCGGTCATGGGGCTACCGGCTCCCGGTTGAAGAACTGCCTGACCCAGGGGTCCGGCGAATTATCCCGCAATTCTTCCGGAATACCCGCGGCGATGATGCCCTGGCGCTGCCTGTCGAGCATGATGACCCGGTCGGCAATGGCGTAGATGCTGGCCAGTTCGTGGCTGACGACGACGAAGGTGATGCCCAGGTTGGCGGCGAGGCGAAGGATCAGCTGGTCGAGCTCCGCCGAGGTGATGGGGTCGAGGCCGGCCGAAGGCTCGTCGAGGAAGAGGATGGCGGGGTCCAGGGCCATGGCCCGGGCGATGGCGGCCCGCTTCTGCATGCCGCCGGACAGCTCCGCCGGCAGGCGCTGCTCGAAGCCCGCCAGCCCCACCAGGGAGAGCTTCATGCGGGCGACGAGTTCGACGGCGTCGGGTGCCAGGGCGGTGTATTCCTGCAGCGGCAGGCAGATGTTCTCCAGGAGCGTCATGGAGCCGAACAGCGCCCCGGCCTGGTAGGCCACGCCGAAACGGCGCTGGATGGCCCGCCGGGCATCGCCCTCGGCCGTGACGATATCGTCGCCGGCGATGAGGATGCGCCCCGCCATCGGCCGCTGCAGGCCGATCATGTGCTTGAGGAGCGTGCTCTTGCCGCAGCCGGAGCCCCCCAGGATGACGAACACCTCGCCGCTGCCGACGGCGAAGGAAACGTCCCTCAGGAGCGGCGTCCCGCCGAAGCCGACGGTGAGCCCCTCGACGCGGATGACGGAGTCCCCCGGGGGGACTTCTTTCAGGGCGTCGTTCACGTCGTTCATATGCCCAGGTGGTAATAGACGATGGCGAAGGCGCCATCCACCAGCACGATCATCACCAGGCCGCTGACCACCGCCCGGGTGGTGGCAATGCCCACCGCCGCCGCCCCGCGCCCGGTCTGCAGGCCGCGCAGGCAGCCGATGCCGGCGATGACCACGCCGAACGCGCCGCACTTGAAGAGGCCACCCAGCAGGTCGCTCATCTGGACCAGGGTGAACACCTCCTTGAAATACGTCACCAGGGGTACCTGGAAGGTCAGCAGGATGAGGCCGCCCCCCAGGATGCTCACCACGTCGGCGTAAATAGCCAGCAAGGGCGTCACCGCCAGGGCCGCCAGCACCCGCGTCACCACCAGGAAGCGCACCGGGTCGAAGCCGAAGGTGGTAAGGGCATCCACCTCCTCGTTGACCCGCATGGTGCCGATTTCCGCGGCGAAGGCGGCGCCGGAGCGCCCGGCCAGCAGGATGGCGGTCATCAGGGGCGCCAGCTCCCGCACCATGGAAATGCCGATGAGGTCGGCCACATAGACCTCGGCACCGAACTGCCGCATGGCCACGGCCGACTGGTAGGCGATGATGACGCCCAGGATGAAGGCCACCAGGGTGACGATGGGCAGGGCATTGACCCCGGCCTCCTCGGCAATGGCCACGGCGTCCCGCCAGCGCACCCGGTCCGGGTGGCGGACGGCGGCGGCCAGGGCGGCCGCACCCTCCCCCAGGAAAGCCAGTTGCGCCAGGATGTCCTCGCCCATGCGGCGTGAGGCGAGGCCGATGCGGTGCAGCAGCGAATCGTCGGCCACCGGCGCCGGTGGCGGTTCCCGGAAGACGGCCGGGTCGAACTGCGCAAGCAGCCGCTGAAAGCGTTCCGGCAGCGCTACCACCGCCACCGCCGCGCCGGGCGGGCGTTCCTGGCGCAACAGGTCCACCAGGAAGGCCAGGCCGGCGCCGTCGCAATAATCCACGGCGACGCCATCCACCGCCACCGGCGTCTGCGGGTGCTCGGACAAGGCGGTGCGCGCCGTGGCCCACAGGGGCGCCACGCCGGCCGCGTCGAGCCGGCCCGAAAGGGTCAGCCGCAGGCCGTCGCCGGTGGTGGTGATTTCCAGTTTCGCCATAGGCGCCATGATAATGGGAACATCGCCAGCCCCGATATCCGGCCGTGAAGCTTTTCTACACCGACGTCTTCGTCCTGCCCCTGCCGCCCGGCCACCGCTTCCCCATGGAAAAGTACGCCCGCCTGCGGACAACGCTCCTGGAAAGCGGCGATTTCGCCGAAGCCGACTTCCACCTGCCGGTGGCCGCCAGCGACGAGGAACTGGCCCGGGCCCACGCGCCGGAGTATGTCCGCCGCGTCGCCGGCGGCAGGCTGGACGAAGGGGAAATGAAGGCCATCGGTTTTCCCTGGAGCCCGGCCATGGTCGAGCGCTCCCGCCGCTCGGCCGGGGCCACCCTCGCCGCCTGCCGCGCCGCCCTGGTCGAGGGCGTGGCAGCCAATCTCGCCGGCGGCACCCACCACGCCCACCGGGACCGGGGCGAGGGTTTCTGCGTCTTCAACGACGCCGCCGTCGCGGCCCGGGCCATGCAGGCGGAGGGCCGCGCCCGCCGCGTGCTGGTGGCGGATTGCGACGTCCATCAAGGCAACGGCACCGCCACCATCCTGGCCGGCGACGACAGCGTCTTCACCTTCTCCATCCACGGCGCCCGCAATTTCCCCTTCGCCAAGGCCGCCAGCGACCTCGACATCGAACTCCCCGATGGCTGCCCGGATGCCGCCTACCTGGAGCGCCTGCGCTGGGGGCTGGAAACCGCCTTCGACGCTGCCCGGCCGGACCTGGTCATCTACCTGGCCGGCGCCGACCCCTACCATGATGACCGCCTGGGGCGCCTCGCCCTCACCTTTGCCGGCCTCGCCGAACGGGACCGGATGGTCTTCGAGCACTGCCGGCAACGGGGCACCCCCGTCGCCGTCGCCATGGCGGGCGGCTACGCCCGCCACATCGACGACACGGTGCGCATCCACGCCGCCACGATTCGCCTTGCGAAGCGCATAATAGGCGAAGGCAATCACCGCCCCATCGTTCCATGACCCTGCGCATCGTCCGTCTCGGCTCTCCCCGCGCTCCCGACGAGGGCTTGCGCATCGGCACGGTCCGCCGACCGCCCCGGGGCGTGCCCAAGAGCACCTTCGCCAGCGGCGACTGGTACGACCTGTGGTTCCCCAACCTGGCCCCCAGCGCCGCCCTGGTCAAGCAGGCCCAGGCGGCTGCCGGCGCGGCGGAATGGGCCGCCTTCGCCAAGGCCTACCGGGCGGAAATGGCGACGCCCGAAAACGCCCATACCCTCGAACTCCTGGCCGCCCTCTCCCGCCAGACCAATTTTTCCGTCGGCTGCTATTGCGCCGATGCCGCCCGCTGCCATCGCTCCATCCTGCGCGACCTGCTGGCTGAGCGCGGCGCCTGCCTGGCCGCCGATTCCTGACCCCCTACCCCCACCATGACCGCCCTCTACCGCAGCCCCACGCTCCGCCAGATCGAAACCGCCTGTGCCGACCAACCGCTGATGCAGCGGGCCGGCGCCGCCGCTGCCGCCTGGGGGGCCGAACTGGCCGGCGACGGCGGCCTGCCCATCCTCGTCCTGGCCGGCCCCGGCAACAACGGCGGCGACGCCCTGGAAGCGGCCCGGCTCCTGCGCGAACGCTTCTTCGACGTGCGCGTCGTCTGCGTCGCCGACCCCGCCCGCCTGCCCGCCGATGCGGCCGCCGCCCGCGAACGCTTCCTCCAGGCCGGCGGCGCCTGCCTGGCGGCGATCCCGGAAGAAGGGCGCTGGGGGCTGATCGTCGATGGCATCTTCGGCATCGGGCTGGCCCGGGCGCCGGAAGGCGTCTACGCCGACTGGATCGCCGCCGCCAATGCCCTGCGCCGGCGGGACGGCTGCCCCCTGCTGGCCCTCGACGCCCCCAGCGGCCTTGACGCCGACAGCGGCCGGGCCTGGGCACCCGCCGCGGCCGCCAGCCACACCCTTACCTTCATCGCCGGCAAGCCGGGGCTCCGCACCGGTGACGGCCCCGACCTCTGCGGCGAACTGCGTGTCGCGCCCCTGGCCCTGGAGGCCGAAGCCATCGCGGCTCCGGACGGGGAGCTGGTGGAGCGGGCCCTTTTCGCCGCCCACCTGCTGCCCCGCCGCCGCAACAGCCACAAGGGCAGCTTCGGCTCCGCCGGCGTCGTCGGCGGCGCCCACTCCATGGTCGGCGCCGCCTTCCTCGCCGGCCGGGCTGCCCTCAAGCTGGGCGCCGGCCGGGTCTACCTGGGTCTCCTCGACCCCCAAGGTCCAACGGTGGACCCGGTGCAGCCGGAACTCATGCTGCGCCGGCCCGAGGCCGTGGTCGAAGCGGGCCTCACCGCGCTGGCCTGCGGCCCCGGCCTGGGCAGCAGCCTGCAGGCCAACGAACTGCTGGACCGGGCCATCCACGCCGAGATTCCCCTGGTCCTCGATGCTGATGCCCTCAACCTCGTGGCCCTCGATCCCGCCCTGCAGGCTGCCGTCGCCGCCCGCCAGGCCCCCACGCTGCTCACCCCCCACCCCGTCGAAGCCGCCCGCCTGCTCGATTGCGACGCCGCCGAGGTCCAGGCCGACCGCATCGGCGCCGCCGCCGAAATCGCCTGGCGCCTGGACAGCCTGGTGGCCCTCAAGGGCTGCGGCACCGTCGTCGCCACCGCCAAGAGCCGCTGGTGGATCAACACCACCGGCAACCCCGGGCTGGCCTCCGCCGGTACCGGCGACGTGCTCACCGGCATCATCCTCTCCCTCCTCGCCCAGGGCTGGCCAGCGGAAGCCGCCCTCCTGGCGGCGGTCCACCTCCACGGCGCCGCGGCGGACCGGCTCGCCGCCCAGGGTACCGGCCCCATCGGCCTGACGGCGGGCGAAGTCATCGACGCTGCCCGCAGCCTCTTCAACGGCTGGATCGATGGGCGTTGACCCCCATCCCCTGCGGGGGATGGCGCTGCTCCTCTGCTCCCTCTTCTTCTTCGCCGCCCTGGACGCCACCGCCAAATATCTGGCGGCAACCTACAGCGTGCCGCTCCTGGTTTGGGCGCGCTACCTGGTGCATTGCCTGCTGATGGTCGTCTTCCTGGCACCGCGCCACGGCTGGACCCTGCTTGCCACCCGCCGCCTGCCGGCCCAGGCCCTGCGCGGCCTCATGCTGGTCGGCTGCACCGGGTGCGGCATCGCCGCCCTCTCCCGCATGCCCCTGGCGGAAACCACCGCCGTGGCCTTCTCCGCCCCGCTCATCGTCGCCCTGCTGGCGGGTCCCTGGCTGGGGGAACGGCTGCCGCCGGCGCGCTGGGCCGCCATCGTCATCGGTTTCCTGGGGGTGCTCCTCATCGCCCGGCCGGGGGGCTACGTCACCCTGGCCGGCGTCGTTCTCGCCCTCCTGGCGGCCACTTTCTACGCCATCTACCAGATCCTCACCCGGCAACTGGCGAGCACGGAGCGCACCGTCACCATGGTCTTCTACACGGCCCTGGCCGGCACCGTCTGCATGAGCCCCCTGCTGCCTTGGTTCTGGCGCGACCTGCCCGCCATCCCCGCCGGCGACGCCCTGCTCATCTGCGCCCTCGGCCTCCTCGGCGGCAGCGGCCACTACCTCCTCACCCGGGCCTTCCGCCACGCGCCGGCCTCCATGCTGTCGCCCTTCATCTACGTCCAGCTGATCTGGGCCACCCTGCTGGGCGCCGCCGTCTTCGGCCACTGGCCGGACGCCTTTTCCTTCGCCGGCATGGCGGTCATCGTCGCCTGCGGGCTATGGCTGGCGCTGTCCGCCCGCCGCCCTAACCCGGATAGGGGAACAGACGGCTGAGGGCCTCGCTGTTGCCGTTGGCCTGCATGATGCGCACGTGCTCCCGCCTGAATTCCCGGGCATGCTTGAGGCCGCAGGAGTGGGCGATCATGTCGATCTCCTTGTTCATGTTGCGGCAGTAGGCGGCCACCCGCTCGGCCTTGTCTTCCACCACCAGGCCCCGCTGCAGGCGGGGGTCGTGGGTGGTGACGCCGGTGGGGCAGGTGTTCTGGTGGCAGCGCAGGGCCTGGATGCAGCCCAGGGAGAACATAAAGCCCCGGGCCGTATTGACGAAATCAGCGCCGCAGGCCAGGGCCCAGGCGGCCTTGGCGGGAGTCACCAGCTTGCCGGAGGCGATGATGCGGATGCGCTGCCGCAGGCCGGACTCGATGAGGCTGTCCGTCACCCGGGGCAGCGCCTCCAGGATCGACAGGGCCATGTGGTCGGCCAGGGCCTGGGGTGCTGCGCCGGAGCCGCCCTCGCCGCCGTCCACGGCCAGGAAATCCGGGGCCGCCTGGAACCCCCGCCGGCTCACCGCCTCCACCAGCAGGTGCATGAATTCCCAGCCGCCGATGGCGGTCTTGATGCCTACCGGCTTGCCGGTGATTTCCCGGATCCACTGGACCATGTCGAGCAACTGGTCCATGTTGCCGGTTTCCGGGTGGCGGTTGGGGGACAGCGAATCCTGGCCCACGGGGATGCCGCGGATGCGGGCGATTTCCTCGGTGACCTTGGCCCCCAGCAGGACGCCGCCCTTGCCCGGCTTGGCCCCCTGGGAAAGCTTGATCTCGAAGGCCCCCACGCCGTCCAGGGCGGCCAGCTCCCGCAGTCTGGCCGGGTCGATGCGGCCATCGGCGTCGCGTACCCCGTACTTGGCGGTGCCGATCTGCATGATGACGTCGCAGCCCCCCTCCAGGTGGTAGGGCGAGAGGCCGCCCTCGCCCGTATCCATCCAGCAGCCGGCCATGCCGGCGCCGCGGGAAAGGGCCTGCACCGCCGGCCGCGAAATGGCGCCGTAGCTCATGCCGCTGATATTGACCAGGGAGCGGCCGGTGAAGGGCCTCTCGACATAACCCTCGCCGATCACCAGCGGCGGCGTCGGCAGGCGCTCGGCTTCCAGCACGGCGAAGGGGGCGCTGACGAAGAGCAGGGCTCCCGGCTGATGGATGTCGTAGGTGGAGCCGAAGCCGATCATGCCGCCCTCGTTCTTGGCCAGGCGATAGACCCAGGCCCGGGTGGCCCGGTTGAAGGGCATCTCCTCCCGGTCGCCGAGAAAGAAATACTGGCGGAAGTATTCCCCGAGGTTTTCGAAGAAGAAGCGCAGGTGGCCAATGACCGGGAAGTTGCGCAGCACCGTGTGGCGCTTCTGGGTGATGTCCCGCACGTAGCGGTAGACGAGAAGAGCGGCCAACGTCAGGGCGATGAGAACCCCGGCCCCCACCTGAAGAATGTCCATCATGCCCAGCCCCCTCCCTGACGGTACAATGCACTCCTCCAGCATGCCGGTTCGAGAGTGCCATGTCCATCGACTTCCCCTACCCCCTCGCCCCCGAAATCGCCCGCAACGTCGATGACGCCCTCGCCGAAGACATCGGCGCCGGCGACCTGACGGCGGAACTGGTGCCCTACGGCCGCCGCGTCCAGGCCACCGTCATCTCCCGGGAGGCCGGCGTGCTGTGCGGTTCGGCCTGGTTCGAGCTATGCATCCTCAAGCTCGATCCGGAGGCGGAAGTGCGCTGGGGGGCGGACGACGGCGACCGCATCGCCCCCAACCAGGTGCTCTGCGAAATCGTCGCCAACGCCCGGGCGCTGCTTTCCGCCGAGCGCAGCGCGCTGAATTTCCTGCAACTGCTGTCCGGCGTCGCCACCAAGGCCCGCATCTACGCCGACGCCATCGCCGGCACCCGGGCGCAGGTGGTGGATACGCGCAAGACCCTTCCCGGCCTCAGGATCGCCCAGAAATACGCCGTGCGCTGCGGCGGCGGCGGCAACCACCGCCTGGCCCTGTGGGACGCCATCCTCATCAAGGAAAACCACATCCTGGCCGCCGGCGGCATTGCCGAAGCCATGGAAGAAGCACGCCTGGCCGCCGACCGGGCCGGCGAGCGCTGCAAGTTCATCCAGATCGAGGTGGAGAACCTCGACGAGCTGAAGACCGCCCTCGACGCCGGCGCCACCATGATCCTCCTGGACAATTTCAGCCTCGACATGATGCGCGAGGCCGCCCGCCTCAATGCCGGCCGAGCCATCCTGGAAGCCTCCGGCAACGTCACCCTGGAAACCATCCGCCCCATCGCCGAAACCGGCGTGGACCGCATTTCCGTCGGCAGCCTGACCAAGGACGTGAAGGCGCTGGACCTCTCCATGCGCTTCGTCGCCTGATTCGGGCCTATAATCGGATTCAAGAACTCGGCGCCCGCGCCGTATAAGCACAAGTCACCGCTCGGGGGAAACAATATGCTCTTCGCGCTTTTTTACATCGTCGCGATCACCATCCTGGTCCTGCATTTCACGGGCTTTCTCGCCCGCCACAACCTCGAATGGCTGGTGCTCGTCCTGGCCGTCGCCGTCTTCCCCGCCGTGATCTATCTCTAGGCGCTTTCCGGTCCACGAAAAAAGGGCAGCCGAGGCTGCCCTTTTTCTTTGAGCGATTTCCGTCAAACGTGGGCGACTATGAACTGCTTCACCTCCGCCACGTCCGGCGCCATCACCACCACCCGCTGGGGCAGGTTCTCGATGCCGGCCAGGTCGGCGGGCCGCACCGGCTCACGGCCCAGGGCCTCGCGGATGGTTTCCTCGAACTTGGCGGGCTGGGCCGTTTCCAGCACCACCATGGGCGTGCCGGGAACAAGATGCTCCAGGGCCACTTTGAGGCCGTCGGCGGTGTGGGTGTCGAGCATGACGCCGTAGGTTTCCTGGGCGAAGCGGATGGTCTGGAGGCGGTCGGCATGGGTGCTGCGGCCGGAGACGAAGCCGAACTGCGGCATCTTCGCCCAGTGCGCCGTGCCGGAAAGGTCGAAAGCTTCGCCCTTGTCCACCTTGGCCCACAGCTCGCGTACCACAGCGGGGTCGCGACCCACCAGGTCGAAGACGAAGCGCTCGAAGTTGGAGGCCTTGGAGATGTCCATGGACGGGCTCGAGGTAACGCTGGTCTCGGCGGTGGTACGGGGCCGGTAGACGCCGGTGCGGAAGAACTCGTCGAGCACGTCGTTCTCGTTGGTGGCCAGCACCAGGCGGGCGATGGGCAGGCCCATCAGGCGGGCGATGTGGCCGGCGCAGATGTTGCCGAAATTGCCCGAGGGCACGGCGAAGGCCACCTGCTCGTCGTTGCTCTTCGTGGCCAGGAAATAGCCCTGGAAGTAATAGACGATCTGGGCCGCCACCCGGGCCCAGTTGATGGAATTGACGGCGCCGATCTTGTACTGCTTCTTGAAGGCGGCGTCGTTGGAGACGGCCTTGACGATGTCCTGGGCGTCGTCGAACATGCCGGTGACAGCGATGTTGAAGATATTGGCGTCCTGCAGCGAATACATCTGGGCCCGCTGGAAGGCGCTCATCTTGCCCTCCGGCGAGAGCATGAACACCTTGACGTTGTGCTTGCCGCGCATGGCGTACTCGGCGGCCGAGCCGGTGTCGCCGGAGGTGGCGCCGAGGATGTTGATGGATTCGCCCCGCTTGTCCAGCACGTACTCGAACAGGTTGCCCAGGAGCTGCATGGCCATGTCCTTGAAGGCGAGCGTCGGGCCGTTGGACAGTTCCTGGGTGTAGAGGCCGTCGGCCAGCCTGGTCAGCGGCGTGATCTGCGCGGCGTCACCGCCGTTGCGGGTGTGGCAATAGACCTCGGCGGTGTAGGTCCTGGCGACGATGGCTTTCAAGTCAGCGGCGGGAATGTCGTCGATGAACTTGGAAAGAATCGCGAAAGCCAGGTCGGCGTAGGAAAGCTTGCGCCAGGCGTCCAGCTCGGCGCGGCTCACCTGCGGATAGCTTTCCGGCAGGTAGAGGCCGCCGTCCGGCGCCAGGCCGCCGAGGAGGATGTCGCAGAAGGCTTGCGGCGCGGCGTGGCCGCGGGTCGAGAGGTAGCGCATGGGGGAAACCTGAAAGGCGAAAAGCGTGGATTTTACCGCGCCGAAGCCGGCACGCGCACGGCCCGGATGAGGGCAAGGAGGAAGCCGCCCATGCCGATCCCGGCCGCCAGGCCACCGGCCACCGGCAACCCACCCGCCAGGGCGATGCCGGCCACCAGGAAATACGCCGCCCGCCAACGGCCTCCCCAGGCCATGCGCCCACGCATGACGGCCCGCGCCGGGGTGGCCGGCCCCGGCCAGCGCCACACCGGCAGCAACTGGGTCAGCGCCCCGGTCACCAGAGGCAGGAGAAACCCCGCGCCCCAGGCGGCGATGGCCGGGCGGGCGGGGACGAGGCCGGTCCCATGGCCGACCCCGGCGATGAACAGAAACGCCAGGCCGGCCACCGCCGCCAGCAGCGGAGCCGCCGCGCCGTCCCGAAGGATGGCGGTAAAGCCGAATCGGCGGCGCCACTGCAGCACCAGGGCGACCAGCACCCCCAGCCAGAGGCCGGCGCCGACGAGGGCGGAAAGCCAGCAGCAGGCGACCCCCACCGCCAGGGTCACCACGGCAGCCACGGCAAACCAGAAATAGCGGCGCAGCCAGCCGGCCGCCTCGGGATCAGGCTTGCCCAGGGCCGTGGGCAGCAGCACCGGCAGCGTGCCGAGGGCGGCCAGGGCCACCAGCCCCAGCATGTTGCCGTGCAGATGGAAGGCGCGCAGGGAAGAATAGTGTTCGGGCCAGCCCGCCATGACCGGTACCGCGGCCATGGTCAGCAGCAGGCAGGCCAGGGCCGCCCCGTACCAGCGCCAGCCGGGATGGGGCTGGCCCAGGCAGCGGCGGGCCCGGCCAGCGACCCAGCCGAGCATGGTGGCGGCGACGAGGAAATCGGCCGTGGCGGCCAGGTGCAGCCCGCTCCGCGGAACCAGCCCGGCCATGGACGCCACCGCCAGGAGGCCCGCCCCCTGGGCCACCGCAGGCAGCAACCGGATCGGCCGGGAGGGTTCGCCGGTGCGCGTCAGCACCGGCACGAAATGGCTCATGGCCGCCACGATCAGCGGCACGATGCCAACGGCGAAGGCCAGATGCGCCACCGCCACCGGCGCTCCCCATCCCGCCAGGGTCAGGACGACGCTGGCGGCGAGGGCGAGGACGGTGGCGGCGACGGTAGGGAGCAATCAGTGCTGGACGGCGAAGTCGATGACGATGGCGCCGGGTTCACGCTGCTTGTAGGTGATGGCGACCCGCTCACCATAACGCTGCTGCAACTGGGCAAGCAAGGGCAGCGGATCGTGGTCGTTGCAGAAACGCATGGTCTCGCCCGGCATCAGCGAATCGATGGCGCCGAAAATGGCGGCATGGCGGAAACGCTTGGCGATGCCGCGGGCATCGAAATGATAGAGGGCTTCCGGGGTCGTGTGGTTGCAGACGTGGATGGCTTGCATCATGGCTCCTTGGGGAATGGAGAAGGGTTCAGGAGCGACGGATTGTGCCCGCCCTGCCCTGGCGTTTCCTTGATGCAGATTGGGATGGCCCTGGCGGGGACGGGGGATTTGCGGGGGACGGCCGTTTCCGATGCCGTTTTGCGCCAACCCCCTCACGCGAAATGCCCGTGCAGGAACCACCCCTCCCGGTCGCGGAAAATCCATAGGGTGCGGCCCTGGGGGTTGCGGGCGATGAAGTAGTCCCGGCGCAGGTCGCCGGGGGCATCGGCCTCGCCACCGTCCCACCAGCCGCTCTCGATGCGCTCGGCGCGGGTGAGGAGTTGCAGGGGGCCGCCCCAGGTGGGCCGGCCGCCTTCTTCGGCGATGGCCTGGGGAGCCGGCAGCAGCCATAGGGGGCGGTGGCCTGGGGGCAGCGGCGGCCGGGCGCGCGCTTCGCCCGGCGGGCGGGGCTGGCTGGCGGCTTCCGGGCGGTGATCCGGGCAGGCGGCGATGCCGTGGACGGCGGCTTCGCCCAGTCGCGCCCGCAGGCGTTCCAGGCAG
>JRYG01000774.1_pt1 | contig 72990 bp, 71 predicted proteins | sample 235341 | NCBI WGS metagenome assembly JRYG01 (sample SAMN03074218, study PRJNA261478) | activated sludge metagenome | biome: Wastewater Treatment Plant; feature: Wastewater; material: Activated sludge; isolation source: activated biomass of a wastewater treatment plant treating hydrocarbon... ...
TGGTCGACAAGTATCGGGTGCAGGCCCATTACCTGATCCGCCGCTGTTTCCTCGACGAGCCGGTGCTGTTGCGTTTGGCGAGCCAGTTGCAGGGCAGGCCCGTTGCCATCCTTCATGGGCGGTTGGATCTGGTTTGCCGGGCGGCCAACGCCTGGCAGGTGCATCGGACCATTTTTGGCAGTCGTCTGCGGCTCGTTGCCGGGGGCGGGCACAGTCCCTTCCAGCCCGAGATGGCGGCAGCGATGGTGGAGGCGTTGGATGCTTTTGCCCGGGATGGCGATTTCCAGGCTTGGGGAAATCCCGCCCCTCGCGCCAGTGACCGGGCGCTGGGTGTGGGTTAGGCTTGCCCGCAAACCTCACCGGGAGAAACACGTGAATCGGGATTGGCCTCGCCAGCCTGGGCAGCCGGGCGCCCGCAATGTGTTGGGCGGCCCGCTGGAGCCCTGTTCCTTCAGGCCGCTGACCGGGTTTTTCCGCAATGGCTGCTGTGACACTTCATTCCAGGATGCGGGCTCGCACACGGTTTGCGTGGTGCTGGACGCAGCGTTCCTGCACTTTTCCAAATCCCGGGGCAACGATCTGTCCACTCCGCGGCCGGAGGTGGACTTCCCCGGACTCCAGCCCGGCCAGCGCTGGTGCCTGTGCGCCCCACGCTGGCAGGAGGCCCTGCAGGCGGGCGCGGCACCGCGGGTGATGTTGCTGTCGACCCACGAAGGCGCGCTCCAATACACTCGCCTGGAGGACCTCAAGCGCCACGCCGTGGATCTGGCTTGAGGCCCGGGGATGGTCAGTGCTTCAGGTTTTCCAGCTGGCTCACCGAGTCGAATTCCCGTTGGTTGGCCTCGTGCCGGCGTTTGACCAGATACATGGTGCCGGAGACAAACAGCCCGAACAGGGTGATGACCGTGTAGATGGAAAAATCCAGCTTGATCAGCAGGGCATAAAGCCCGGTCATCATCAGGATGGAGAGGTTCTCGTTGAAGTTCTGCACTGCGATGGAGTGACCGGCGCCCATCAGGATGTGCCCCCGGTGCTGCAGCAGCGCGTTCATGGGCACCACGAAGAATCCTGCCAGGGCGCCCACGATCACCAGCAGCGGAACGGCGATCCACAGCTCGTGCACCCCATTCATCACGATCACGATCAAACCCATGGCGATGCCCAGGGGGATGACCTTCACCGACTGGCGCATGGATACCATCTTGGCGGCGGCCACGGCCCCGGCGGCCACGCCGATGGCCACCACCGCCTGCAGGATGCTCGCCTTGGAGAGATTCATGTTGAGCGATTTCTCCGCCCACTTGATCACGATGAACTGCAGCGTTGCTCCGGCGCCCCAGAAGAGGGTGGTGACGGCCAACGAAATCTGGCCCAGTTTGTCGCGCCACAGCAGCCTGAGGCAGTGGTTGAAGTCATGTATCAAATACATGGGGTTGCTCTTCAGGGGCTTGTGGTCCACGCCCGTATCCGGGATGTAGCGGTTGAAGACCGCAGCCAGCAGGTAGAGCACGCCGATCACCGCAATACACATTTCCGGGACCGTATCGACACCTGTCTCGATGAGGGGGAAATCCAAAGCGAGCAGGGTGCCGGAGACCGAAGGGCTGACCAGCAGGCCCCCCAGCCCGGTGCCGAGAATGATGGCACCTACTGTAAGGCCCTCGATCCAGCCATTGGCCACCACCAGCAGGCGGTGGGGCAGCAACTCGGTCAGGATGCCGTATTTGGCGGGGGAATAGGCTGCTGCGCCCAGGCCCACCACGGCATAGGCCAGCAGGGGATGCACGTCGAAGAACATCATGCTGCAGCCCAGAATCTTGATGGCATTGCTGATGAACATCACCCGCCACTTGGGCATGGAATCGGCAAAGGCGCCTACGAAAGCTGCCAGCACCACATAAGAGACGGTAAAAAACAGCTTGAGCAGCGGCTCGTATTCCGCTGGGGCTTTCATGTCCCGCAGGATGGCAATGGCCGCAATGAGCAATGCGTTGTCAGCGAGCGCAGAGAAAAACTGCGCCACCATGATGATGTAAAAGCCTACGCCCATTCGTTTTTATGTCGCGGTTTGTAACCGCTCCCCTCCTCAGGCAACAGACGCGGTTTATACCATGAAGGCGTTAATGCTGTTCTGAAAGCACCGCGCAAGTGTCAGGCGTGCCCGGTGCTGCTGCGGTGCGGCGTCACTGGGGTAACATCGGGTTCTCCTCACTCGCACCTCAGCCATGCCGCGTCCGATCCAGGCCCACATTGATCTTTCCGCCTTGCTTCACAACTACCGGCTGGCCCAGGCCCATGCCCCCGGCGCTCGCGCCTGGGCCGTGGTCAAGGCCAATGCGTATGGGCACGGCCTGCTGCGCGCCTACGCGGCGCTCAAGGATGCAGCGGACGGCTTTGCCATGCTCGATCTGGCCGAAGCGGTAGCCTTGCGCCAGGCAGGTGCCACCCAACCCTTGCTCCTGCTCGAAGGCTTTTTCCAGCCCAGGGACCTGCCCCTTGTTGCCGAACTGGATCTGGCGACCGCCGTGCATTGCAGCGAGCAGGTGGAAATGCTCACCCGCGCCCGGCTGTCGCGGCCGGTCTCGGTGATGCTCAAGATGAACAGCGGCATGAACCGGCTCGGACTGACGCCGGACGCATTCCTGGCGGCGCTGGCCCGGCTGCGCCACCACCCCAACGTGGCCGCGCTCACCTTGATGACTCACTTTGCCGATGCGGATGGGGCGCGGGGCATCTCCGGTCAGTTCGATCTGTTCCGGCGGACGACGGGGGATGCGGGTCTTCCCTGGTCAGTGGCCAATTCGGCGACGATCCTGCGTGTTCCAGAGGCGGCGGGGGCGTGGGTTCGTCCAGGCATCATGCTTTATGGCGGCTCTCCCTTCCCTGACCAGGCGAGTGCCCAGGCTCTGGGGCTGCGGCCGGTGATGACGCTCTCCAGCGAGATCATTGGCCTCCAGGATCTGCAGCCAGGGGAGCGGGTCGGCTATGGCGGCACATTTGCCGCCGATCGGCCCATGCGGGTCGGCGTGGTGGCCTGCGGCTATGCGGACGGCTATCCGCGCCACGCGCCAACGGGAACGCCGGTGCTGGTGGGTGGGCAGCGTACCCGCACGCTCGGGCGGGTGTCCATGGACATGCTGGCGGTGGATCTGTCGGCGCTGCCGGAGGCCCGCGTCGGAACCCCTGTCGTCCTGTGGGGCGAGGGGCTGGCCGCGGACGAAGTGGCGACGTCGGCGGGCACCATCAGTTATGAGCTTTTCTGTGCCCTCGCGCCCCGGGTACCGGTGGCCGTGGTTGGCCGGAGCCAGCCTTGAGCAAGGCCCGCAGCGCTTACGTCTGCAGCGATTGCGGAGGACGCGCGCCCAAATGGCAGGGGCAGTGCCCCCAGTGTGGCGCCTGGAACACGCTGGCGGAGACCCTGGTGGAGGCCGCTCCGGCGGGGCGTTTCCAATCCGTGGCGGCGGGAAGCGGGCAGTTGCAGGCGCTGGCCCATATCCAGCCGGGCGAATCGCCCCGCATACCCACGGGTATCGAAGAGTTCGACCGGGTGTTGGGCGGCGGGCTGGTGACCGGCGGGGTCGTGTTGATCGGCGGCGACCCAGGCATTGGCAAATCCACGCTCTTGTTGCAGGCCCTGGCAGGCCTTGCGGGTCAGCACAAGGTGCTCTACGTGAGCGGTGAGGAGTCCGGCGAGCAGGTGGCCTTGCGTGCCCAGCGCCTTCAGTTGGAAACCGCTGGGTTATTGTTGCTGGCTGAAATCCAGCTGGAACGGGTGCTGGCAACGCTGCGCCAGGAGGCGCCGCGGATCGCGGTGGTCGATTCCATCCAGACGCTGTACTCCGAGGCCCTGCAGTCAGCGCCCGGCTCGGTGGCGCAGGTGCGCGAATGCGCGGCGCAACTCACCCGTCAGGCCAAGCAAAGCGGCACGGTGATCATCCTGGTAGGGCATGTGACCAAGGAAGGCGCCCTGGCCGGACCCCGGGTGCTTGAACACATCGTGGATACGGTGCTTTATTTTGAAGGCGACACCAATTCCTCCTTCCGGTTGGTGCGGGCTTTCAAGAACCGTTTTGGCGCGGTGAACGAACTGGGTGTGTTCGCCATGACGGACCGGGGGCTCAAAGGGGTGAGCAACCCTTCCGCCATCTTCCTGTCCCGCCACGCCCAGGATGTGGCGGGTTCCTGCGTGCTGGTCACCCAGGAGGGGACACGCCCGCTACTGGTGGAAATCCAGGCGCTGGTGGACGCCGCCCACACGCCCTCGCCCCGGCGTCTGTCGGTGGGCCTGGAGCAAAACCGGCTGGCCATGCTGCTCGCGGTGCTGCACCGGCACGCGGGCATCGTGTGCTACGACCAGGATGTGTTCGTGAACGCCGTGGGGGGCGTCAAGATTACGGAGCCGGCGGCGGATCTGGCAGTGCTGCTGGCCATCGTCTCCTCCTTGCGGGATCGCCCTTTGCCGGGCAAGTTGGTGGCGTTTGGCGAAGTGGGCCTGGCTGGCGAAATCAGACCTGCCCCCCGGGGGCAGGAGCGGCTGAAGGAGGCCGCCAAACTGGGCTTCACGCGGGCTCTGATTCCCAGTGCCAATGTGCCTCGGCAGCCCATCCCGGGGCTGGAGGTGATTGCTCTGGACCGTATCGAGCAGGCCATTGACCGGCTGCGGGAGCTGGCGTGATTGCCTTCCCGCTGGCTTGGCGCATGCTCCGGCGCGACTGGCGCGCGGGCGAACTGCAGTTGCTTGGTCTGGCTCTGGTGCTGGCCGTGGCTGCGCTCACCGCCGTTTCGGTGTTTGCCGACCGCTTGAGCCGCATGCTGGAACTGGAAGCCGCCCAGTTGCTGGGGGGCGACGCCTTGCTCACCAGCGATCACCCCATTCCTCCGCCTTTGCTGGAACAGGCCCGGGCTGAAGGACTGGCCGCCTTGCAGAGCTGGTCCTTCACCAGCATGGTGGCCGTGGGCGACAACAACCAGCTGGCAGGGGTCAAGGCCGTGGAGAGCGGCTATCCGCTGCGGGGTGGCCTGCGGGTCAGCGATGGTCCGGGTACCCCCGAGCGGCCGGCGCAGGCGCCCGCTGTGGGCGAGGTGTGGCTGGACGAGCGGCTGGCAGGCGTCCTGGGGGCCCGGCCGGGAGCGGAGGTGGTCGTCGGCTACAGTCGGCTGCGGGTGGGCGCGGTGCTGACCTTCGAGCCCGATCGCGGGGCAAACTTCTTTGCCCTGGTGCCGCGGCTGATGATGAATCTGGCCGATCTTCCCGCTACCGGCCTGGTGCAGCCGGGCAGCCGCATCTGGTACCGGCTGCATCTGGCGGGGGCGGAGCCGGCCGTCCAGCGTTACCGGGAATGGGCCAAGGCGCGCCTAGCGCGGGGGGAGAGCCTCGAGGATGTGCGCAATGCCCGGCCTGAGGTGCGCAGCGCGCTGGATCGCGCCCAGCGCTTTCTCCGCCTTGCGGCGCTGATGGCCATGGTGCTCGCGGGGGTGGCTGTGGGGCTTGCTGCCCGGCGTTACATGGAGCGCCATCTGGACGGCTGCGCGGTGATGCGCTGCCTGGGGGCCACCCGCCGCCAAGTGTTGGGTGTGCTCGGTCTGGAGTTTCTGTGCTTTGGGGGCTTGGCGGGCGCCTTGGGCGTCGGCGTGGGCTACGCTTTGCACGGAGCGCTGGTGGCCATGCTGGCGGATCTGGTCAATGGCAGTCTGCCGGCGCCGTCGCTTGCCCCCGCCCTGCAAGGGTTGAGTGCCGGGCTGGTGTTGCTGGCGGGGTTTGTGCTCCCTCAACTGCTGCGCCTGGGCCGGGTGTCCACCGTGCGGGTGCTGCGGCGGGAGTGGGGCGGGACGGAGCGTAGCGGCGGGCTGGCTGCCGGGTTGGCGGTGCTGACCCTGGGGGCTCTTGCCATTTGGCTGGCGGCGGACATCAAGCTCGGGGCCGCGGTGGCGCTGGGTTTCCTGGCCCTGGGCGCGGCGTATGCGCTGCTGGGGGCCGGGCTGCTGCGCCTGCTTGCCGGGCTGCGAGCCGGTGGCGGGTCCGGTTGGCGTTTGGGGATTGCCGCGCTGGTGCGTCGGCGGGGTTTGAGTGTGCTGCAAATGGTGGCGCTGGCGGTGGGGGTGACGGCACTCATGTTGCTCACGGTTCTGCGGGACGACCTCCTCGCCCACTGGCGGCAGAGCATGCCGGCCGATGCGCCCAACCGTTTCATCGTCAATATCCAGCCCGAGCAGCGGGAAGGTGTAGCCCGGCATCTGGCCGCCCTGCCGGGGCCACCCCAGTTGCTGCCGATGGTGCGGGGGCGCCTGAGTGCCCTGAACGGTACGCCGGTGGTGCCCGAGGCTTACCGGGAGGAACGCGCCCAGCGGCTGGTGGAGCGGGAGTTCAACCTTTCCTGGAGCGATCAGTTGCCCGGGGGAAACCAGGTGCTGCAGGGGCGCTGGCACGGGCCTGAGGGGGAGGGTTTTTCGGTGGAGCAGGGCCTGGCTCAGACCTTGGGTATCCGGCTCGGGGATGCGTTGAGCTTTGACATCGGCGGCGAGACGGTGGTTGCCCGGGTGAGCAGCCTGCGCAAGCTGGAGTGGGATTCCATGCGGGTCAATTTCTTTGTGATCGCCCCCCCGCGGTTGCTCTCCACTTACCCGGCGAGCTACATCACGGCCTTTCATCTGCCGGAGGGCGAATCCCCGCGCATGGCAGAACTGCTGCGGCAGTACCCCAATCTGACGGTGATTGATACGGCAGCCATGATCGGCCAGTTCCGGGCGGTGCTGGAGCAGTTGGGCCGCGCGGTGCAGTTCGTGTTCCTGTTCGCGCTGGTGGCCGGGGCGTTGGTCATGGCGGCAGCCCTGCAGGCGACCCACGACGAACGTTGCCGGGAACTGGCCATCCTGCGGGTGCTGGGCGCGCGGGACCGGCAATTGCGGCAGGCGGTGGTGGCCGAATTCCTGGCGCTGGGTGGTGCAGCCGGTGTGCTGGGGGCGGCTGGAGCAAGTCTGATGGGCTGGCTGCTGGCGCGGCTGGTGTTTGATCTGGGTTATCTGCCGCCTTTGTGGCCGCTGCTGGCTGGCCTGCTGGCCGGAGCGGCCGGATGTGCGGTGCTGGGCTACTGGGGCACGGCGGGGGCGCGGCGGCGCCCGGTGTTGCCCGCGCTCAGGGGAACGGCCGGCTAGGCGCTCAGCTCCAGGACATGTCGCCGCACAGTACGTAGCAGTGGCCGTGGCTGACGAAGGCAATGGAGACCGTTTTGCACAGTTCGCCGCTGTCCAGCGACAGGTAGGGGCGGCTGTATTGCACGTGGTTGAGGTTGGCCAAGGCGCGCCGGAAGTAGCCGCGGCGAGACCAGTTGGTGCCCACCACCGCGCCCATGGTACTGAAGCGGGTGCCGTTGCGTGCGCCCGGGCGGCGCAGGGTGGAGCTGATCTGAACGCCGCTGCTGTCGAGCAGGTAGCAGGTGTTGGCCCGCTCCAGCCCGAGAAAGCCGGCGCACGCCTGCTCCATGGTCTGCCCCTCGGCGAGCAGGTCCGCGGCCTGACTCAGGTGATTGAGGTAGGGCTGCAGGGATTCATAGGCCGGTTCCAGTTCCCGGTTCTCGCAGGCGAAGCGCTCCCACAGCCTGGTGAGGCTGGGCTTGAGGGCGTCGGGCTGGACGGGATCGGGTGCCGGGCGGGCGAAGTGGTAGCCCTGAATCAGGTCCACGTCCGCTTCCAGCGCGATGAGGGCTTGCTCTTCCGTTTCCACGCCTTCGATCAGCACGATGCTGCCTGCTTCGTGCAGCAAGCTCACGATCTGGGGGAGCAGGCGCCTGGCCCGTGGGTCGTGGGCGGCCTGGGAGGGGTAGGAGCGATCCAGCTTGACGATCTCGGGACGGATGCGCCAGACCCGGTCGAAATTGGAATGGCCGGCGCCAAAGTCGTCCAGTGCAACCAGGCAGCCCATGCTGCGCAGGTACTCCACGATTTCGCTGAACTGGACGTTGTCGGTAATGGCCTGCTCCAGCACTTCGATCACGATGCGCCGCGGGTCGTAGCCATAACGCCCCATGATCGCCAGCAGGTAGTCGAGGATCGCGGTTTCCCTGGCCCGCACGAATACGTCCGGGTGCATGTTGAGAAACAGCCAGTCGTCCTGGCTGGGGCTCAGGCTGTGGTTGGCGATGTGCAGGCTGCAGCAGATGCGGTCCAGCAGTTGCAACTCATCGCGCTGGGCTGCGGCCGCGATCAGGTGAAAAGGTGAAACGGGTTCGCCCGCGGCGTTGGTGGCGCGCACCAGACCCTCGTGGCCAATGACCCGGCGGTGGCTGGGGCTGACGATGGGCTGGAAATGACTGGTGACCCGGCAACCGCCGAACGGCGCCCAGAAGCGGCGGTCGTCCTGGGAAACGAAGCCCAGCACCGTCCCCACATCGCGGGCAGCGATGATGGTACTTTCGGCGGTCAGGGAACCGTAGGTCAGTGGCGCATTCACGGGGTCAGCCCTAAGGGAGTTGGTGTTGATAACGGCGCTGCGCAGCGGCTGCTTTAGGGACGCCCTGGAGGCGGTGAATAGGGAGGGAAGGACTTGTCGGTAACGATCAGCGGGGGGCTGGCTGTGGCCCTGGGGGTGATCCTGATTGTGGCCCTGGCCTGGATTGGCTGGATGGCGGGGCGCGGCGGGCGCGTGGCGGAGGATCTCCTGCGGGAACAGGGCGAAGCTTTCGCCCAGCAACAACAGGTGTTGCTGGGCGAACTCTACCGTGGCATGCAGCAGCAAGCCGACCGCGTTGCCCAGCAGGCAGGGCAGCAGATTGCGCAGGTGCGCAGCCGGCTGGAGGACGAGTTCGACAACGTGCAGGACGCAGTGGCGGCCTTGCGGCACCAGGGGAGCGCCGGCCTTGAAGCGCAGCGCCAGGATCTGGCCCTGCGCTTGTCAGAGCTTTCCGCTGCCTTGGAGGCGCGGCAGGAACAGTTCCGTTCGGAACTGACGCGCGGCACCCTCACCACGCTGGCCGAGCAGGCCCGGGCGGATCGGGAGCTGCTCCAGCATGGGCTGAGCGCGGCTTCGGCCCAGCTTGCCGCAAGCCTTGAGGGCCTTACCCGGAGCATGACGCTGCGTCTGGACGAAATCGGGGGGCAGGTCAGCCAGCGCCTGGACGACGGCCTCAAGCGCACCAATGAAACCTTCGCCAGTGTGATGTCGCGGCTGGCCATGATCGACGAGGCACAGAAGAAGATCGATGGCCTGACCACCAACGTGGTGAGCCTGCAGGCCCTGTTGGGTGACAAACGGGCGCGGGGTGCGTTTGGGGAGGTTCAACTGGAGGCCCTGGTGCGCAACATGCTTCCGCCTGGAAGCTTTGCGTTCCAGCAGGGGTTGCCGGGCGGTGTGCGAGCGGACTGTTTGCTGATGCTGCCTGCGCCCACGGGCGAGATTGCAGTGGATGCCAAGTTCCCGCTGGAAAACTACCACCGGATGGCGGACGGTGATTTGGCCGAAACAGAGCGCCGCCAGGCTCGCGCCGCATTCCGCAGCGATGTGCGCCGCCACGTGGACGACATTGCCGGCAAGTACATCATTCCGGGGACGACGGCGGACAGTGCCCTGATGTTTGTCCCCGCCGAGGCGGTGTTTGCCGAGATCCACGCTTACCACCCGGAGGTGGTGGCCTACGCCCAACAGAAGCGGGTGTGGATCGTTTCTCCCACCACCATGATGGCTGTGCTCAACACCGCCCGGGCAGTGTTGAAAGACGTTGAAACACGCCGCCAGATCCACGTGATCCGGGATGCCCTGGGGCGTTTGGCCAAAGACTTCAACCGGTTCGAAACCCGCATGCAGGCGCTGGCCCGCCATATTGAACAGGCGAACCGGGATGCTCAGGAGGTCCACGTCAGCAGTCGCAAGATTGCCAGCGAATTTGCGCGTATCGAGAGCGCCCGGCTGGACGAGGAGGAGGGCGGCCAAGCCTTGCCCGGACCATCCGCTTGATGGGGATGGTTCTCAATTTCGTCAGGAAGGTGCCGTAACAATCGGGGTACATGATTGCTCGGGGCGGAATATGAATGCGGTGAGCGAAGGGGCGGAAATCGGGCGGCAGACTGAAACGGGAGGCCAGAGCGCCGATTCCACCGTGTTCGTGGCCCAGCTGGCTGCCCGCGCGGCGGGCATGGGAAGGGAAGTGGGCGCTATTTTCGGCGTCCTGGAAGACGTGGGCCGGGTGGGCAAGCATCAGGAGAGTACCTTTGCCCAGCTGCGTGGCGATATCGACAGCATGGTGCGTTCCAACCAGCAGATCGGCGCGGGTGCCGCCGAAGCGGAACGGGTGGCACTTGGCGCGCGCAAGGCGGTGGAGGGTGCCCTGGCGGATACCCAGGTACTGGCGACGGCTGTGCAACGGGTCGAGGTGGGGCTCGATTCGGTCATGCGCGTGCTGAAGCAGGTTTCCCAGGCCGCCGAAGTAATCGACAAGATCGCTTTCCAGACCCGGATTGTCGCCTTCAACGCAACGGTCGAGGCGGTGCGCGCCGGCGAGACGGGGCGTGGTTTCGCGGTGGTTGCGGATGCGGTGAAGGACCTGGCTCAGAAGGTGCAGGATTCCAGCCAGGAGATTGCGGCCACGGTGGGAGAGCTGTCCGCCCAGCTGGACAACCTTTCGGGCAGCACCCACGGAAACGACCGCCATGGCGGGCGCTCCTCGGATCTGGGTGCCTCGGTGGCGCGGGCGATCGAGACGTTTCAGCAGGCCTTTGGCGAAGTCCAGGATCGCATCCACGGGATTGCAGAGTCCGCTCAAAACAATGGCGAAACCTGCCGGCACGTGCTTGCCGAGGTGGCAGACCTGAGCGACAACCTGAACAAGTCCGCGGTGTCCATCGGGCAGGCCATGAAGCGCTCGGAGAGCTTGCTGGATCTGTCCGAGCGGATGGTGGAGACGACCGCTCTGAGCGGTTTTCAGACCGACGACACACCTTTCATCGAAGCGGTGGAGGCGGCTGCCACCCAGATTGGTCGGCTGTTCGAAGAGGCCATCGAACGGGGAGAGCTCAACCTGGCGGACTTGTTTGACGAGCGTTACCAGCCCGTCACCGGCAGCAATCCCCAGCAACACATGACGCGCTTCGTCCATCTCACCGACCGCGCCCTTCCGCCCCTGCAGGAGAGCATGTTGACGCTGTCTGACAAGGTCTTGTTCTGCGCTGCAGTGGACCGGAACGGATACCTGCCCACCCATAACCAGAAGTTCTCTCGGCCTCAGGGGAAAGACCCGGTATGGAATACGGCCAACTGCCGCAATCGGCGCATCTTCAATGACCGCACGGGCCTGCGCGCCGCTCGCAACCAGAACCGGTTTCTGCTCCAGATTTACCGGCGGGACATGGGAGGTGGCAACTTCGTGCTGATGAAGGACCTGAGTGCCCCCATCCTCGTGGCAGGCCGCCACTGGGGTGGGCTACGCATGGGGTACTCCTTCTGAACCGGCTCAGCCCCCGGTCATCGACATGAAGCGCACCACCTGGGGGCGGCTCATCTGTTCGCTGAACTCGTGCCCCTTGGGTTTGATGCCCATGGACTGGACGATGGTCTGCCGCAGTATCTCGGGGCCGGCCTGATCGCCACGCAAAGCGGGCATGAGGTTGACTGCGTCGTTGTGGCCGAGACAGGGGTAAAGCTCGCCCTTGCAGGTGATCCTGACCCGGTTGCAACTGTCGCAGAAGTTGTGGCTGTGGGGGGAGATGAACCCGACCTTGCTCTTGCTGCCACCAACCCGCCAGTACTGCGCGGGGCCACCGGTGCTCTCGATCGAGTGTTCCAGCGGGAAATGGGGGCGCAGCAGGGCAAGTGCCTCATCGCTCGAGAAATACGTGTCGGATCGCAAGTGGTTAACCTCGCCCAGCGGCATTTCCTCAATGAAGGCGATATCGATTTCCCGGTCTACCGCAAAGCGGACCAGATCCACCAGTTCTCCGTCGTTGAAGCCGCGCATCATGACGGTGTTGAGCTTGACGGCGCGAAATCCCTGCCCACGTGCCGCATCGATGCCCCGCAATACCTTGCCCAGATCGCCAACCCGTGTGATCTGGCGGAAGCGTCCGGCGTCCAGGGTGTCGAGGCTGACGTTGATCCGCTGAACACCGGCGGTGCGCAGATCGGCGGCGTAGCGTTCCAGTTGGGAGCCGTTGGTGGTGAGCACCAGTTCCTTCACGCCCGTCAGGGCGGCGATGTGTTCCAGAAGCCACAGGGCATCCTTGCGCACCAGTGGTTCCCCCCCCGTGATCCGCACCTTGGTGACGCCCAGCGCGACGAAGGTCGACACAACCTGCAGGCATTCTTCCAGGGACATGACCTGATCGCGTGGCAGGAAGGTCATGTCTTCCCCCATGCAGTAGGTACAGCGGAAATCGCAGCGATCGGTGATCGAGAGGCGGATATAGGTGATCCGGCGCCCATACTTGTCCACCAGGGTACCGTCGGCATGGGGGGAAGTTTCTGGCCGCGTACCCGGCACGAAAGTGCTCAGGTGCAGCGGTACGGAGGCGGGGTTCAAGGACTCGTTGTGCATGTTGTTGAAGCCTTTGGTTATCTCGATCCAGCCGACTGTTCACGTCGGGCGTTACGCGCCCGACGGTGTTTGTCTCCGTGCGGCTGATGTCGCCGATTATGGGCGGCAGAGGCCCGAGCGACAACCATTTCCGGTGAGGGGTCTAAGCGGGGTCGGGCGAAGCGGGTGAGGCACCAACTTGTTCCAGCACCCGTCCGCGATTGAAAAGGAAACGCCGGTTCTGTTCGTCCACCAGGCCTTCCCGTTTGATTGCGGCGATGGTCCTGCTCACGGTCTCCATCGTCAATCCGAGCAGGGCCGCAATATCGTCCCGGGGAATGGCAGGGCACACCCCGCTGTTCGCGGGCTCCGCCATCTGCAGCAGGAAATGAAAGAAACGCTCATGGGCGGGCCCGGTGGACATCAGAGTGATGACCTGGTCGGCACGATCCACGTTGGCCTGCCACCGAAGCTCCAGTGCGCGGGCGATCTCCGGGTTTTCCTTCTGGAGCTGGTGGACCAAGGGAGCAGGGATTTGACACACTTCCGCCGCGCCAAGCGTGTAGGCGCTCAGGTGGTAGGCATCCGCGACAAGAGCCTCCAAACCTGCCACGTCGCCTGGGGCGAGAATGCGGACGATCCGCTCGGTGCCGCGCGGAGAGCGTCGGACCAACTTGATCCGGCCTTGCCGGATTGCATAGACATGTTCTGCTCGGTCGGATTCCTGGAACACGGTATGGTTTCGACCCAGCCTGAACGTTACAGGCCCGCGTGCGGGCATGCGCTTGAGCGCGGCCGCTCCTAGTGAGCCAAAAAGCCCCCCGCTACGCGCCGGACACAGGAGGCAGTCCGCCGGGGTGCAGTACGTCGGCATTGTCGGACAGGGGGTGGTGTCGCTAGGCATGGCCATCGCACGGATAAGGATGGGCGATTCTAGGAGCCCGCGTTCGCGCACGGATTTGACAAGTGTCAAGCCGGCAATCAAGCCGTGGATAGATCGAACGTCCGGCGCGTGCAGGATTAGGCTGTTCAGCGGCGGCGAATATGGGTAACTTCCGCAGTCGACACACGGAAGCTTGGCAGGGATCGATCGGATGGATGCAGAACGCGGGGGGCGAAAAGCAAACAGGCCACCTCATGGTGGCCTGTTCTGGAATTTGGCTCCCCGACCTGGGCTCGAACCAGGGACCTACGGATTAACAGTCCGGCGCTCTACCGACTGAGCTATCGGGGATCAAGTAAGCCCAGAAGTATAGGTGTTTGCCCCTCGGGTGTCAATAGTTATGCTCACAATAATCGAGAAGCAGCACCGGCTGCTCGCGGGAAGAAATGGATAACAATCTGATTTTTTGCAAGACGCCCAAGGGTGAGGCCGCGCTTGCGCACAGCCTGAATCAGGTGCAGCGCAATTTGCGCCTGGTGCTTATCAACGTGGATGCGCACACGACGGTTGGGGCCTTGTGCCAGCGGATGGGTAATCCCGTGGTGGTCAAGTATGCGTTGGCCGCCCTGGAGCAGGCAGGGTTTATCGAAACCGCCGATGCACGGATGGCGAGGGAATTGGCGGGGGCCCGGCAGCCTGGCCGCAAGGCCGCTGCGGTGACGGAGAAGACGCCGGCACCGCCGACGTCGGAGGCAGACCAGATTGCACGAGAGGCTCGCCGTGCAGTGGCGCTGGGGCGTGGCGTGGCGGCCGGCTTGCGTCGTCCAAGCCCGCGGGTATTGCCGGGCAAACGTACCGGGGGGCTGAAGGACCGCATCCGCGGCGCGTTCGAACTGCCCGAGGCTGCTCAACTGGCCGCGGCAGGGGATACGGTGGTGCTCGACACCATGGGGGCCGTATCTTCAGTTCTTCCGGGGCTGTTGCCGGGCGAGCCGGTTGCCGCAGCCAATGTCGGCCGTAACGCCGGTGTGCTCGTTCCCCTCAAGCCGGTTCCTGCGGGCGCTGCGCAAGGGGCGAGTGGGGACGGGCGCGCCAGCCAGGGGCCTTTTGCCGAGATTGTGGTGGATCGGAGCGACAAGCCGCGTCGTCGCTGGTGGAGCGCGTTATCCGGATCGGTTGCCATTGGAGGTCTGGTGTTGGTGGCGGGCATGGTCGCGTTGTCGGTGTTTCCCTTCGAACGCTACCGTCCCATGCTGGAGGGGCACTTGAGCGCTGCGACTGCCCATCCGGTGGAGATTAACGCCCTTGAGTTCAATCTGTTTCCAAACCCAAGTTTCCACATGCCCCGAGTCAACATAGGCGCTCAGGTGCGTCTGGCGGAGTTGAAAGGGGTGGAGTTCCGCCCCGGGATCGTTTCCGTCCTCGGTTATCTGGCAGGGGTTGCGCCCCTCAAGGGGGTGGTGCATATCGATGCCGCACGGCTTACCCGCGAGGGCTTGCATGAATTGGTCTCGGCACCCCACGCCCATGGGCCCTTGCGGTTGATGGCGAACCCGATTCATGTGGAGGCGCTGCAAGTCACGGTCGGTCCGGAAATCCTGGTGGACGGGGCCCGACTGACGGCCGAAATCTCCGGCGGCGGGCGTATGAGCAGTTTCGTGGCGAAAGACCCCCGAGGGGCGTGGACGCTGCGTGGCGAACGGGCTGGGGACGATTTCCGGGTGGTTGTCGGGGCGCAGGACTGGGTGTTGCCCGTTGGTGCGGGCATTGCGGTGCGTCGCCTGGAGGCGACCGGGGCGCTGAGCCCTGGCAGCCTGTCGCTAAGCGATGTGCGGGCGGATGTGCTGGATGGCAGGGTGGAGGGGAACTATGCCGTGGTTTGGCAGGGGATTCCCTCGGCGTCGGCGGACTTGCGTTTTTCGGGTCTGGATGCTGCGTCACTGCTCGATGGGGTAGCCTCGCGCCGGGGTCTGAGTGGCAAGCTGGACGGGCGAGCCCAGGTGCGCAGCAAGGCGGATTCCCTGATCGGGCTGTGGCTGGGTTGGCGCGCGAGCGCGGATGTCGCGTTGCGGGAAGGCCGGTTCGAACAGTTCAACCCGTGGCTTACCCCCGGTGCGCGGTCTGTTCCCGCGCGGACGGCGGGTTCCGCTTTCGACAGTCTGCGTGCCGACCTGATCCTGAGTCCCGAGCAGGTCCGGGCTGAATTTGTGCGCATTGAATCCCGGGCCGGGCAGGCGGAGGGAACGGTTTCGATCGATACCGAAGGAGAAGTGCTGGCGGGGGACCTGAGTATCAAGCCCGGGGGGGATGCTGCCCGACCAGACAGGGTGAAGCTGGGGGGAACCTGGTCGGAGCCGGAAGTGCTCCGGTAAGTGTGCGGGGATGCAACTCAGACCGAGGGGGCGGGGGATATCTGTCCCCTCGGTCTGCCGGGTGCCGTCGATTGACAGCACCGCTTGGGAGATATGTCAGCCCTTCAGTACTGTGGCGATGGCTTCTGCCACGTAGGGCAGGTTACGGGTGTTGAGCGCAGCCAGGCAAATGCGGCCCGTGCTGACGGCGTAGATGCCGAATTCGCTCTTCATCCGCTCTACCTGGTCCGCGGTCAGGCCGGTGTAGGAGAACATCCCCCGCTGGCGAATCACGAAGGAGAAATCCTGAGCGACGCCCTGGGCAGCGAGGCTCTCCACCAAGCCGGTGCGCATGGCGCGGATGCGGTCCCGCATCCCCCCCAGTTCTTCTTCCCATAGGCCCCGCAGTTCAGGGCTGGACAGTACGGCCGCCACCACCGCGCCGCCATGGATGGGCGGGTTCGAGTAGTTGGTGCGGATCACGCGCTTGACCTGGGACAGCACGCGGCCTGCTTCTTCCTTGCTGGCGGTCACGATGGACAGCGCCCCCACCCGCTCGCCGTAAAGCGAGAAGGACTTGGAGAACGAGCTGGAGACGAAGAACTGCAGCCCGCTGGCGGAGAAGGCGCGTACCGCGACGGCGTCCGCGTCAATTCCGTCGGCAAACCCCTGATAAGCCATGTCCAGGAAAGGCACCAGACCCCGGTCGCGGCAGGCCGCAACCACGTCGTTCCATTGGTCGTCGGAAAGGTCCGCTCCGGTGGGGTTGTGGCAGCACGCGTGGAGGATGATGATCGAGCCGGCGGGCAGGCTGGCCAGTTTGGCCTTCATGCCTTCAAAGTTCACGCCCCGGGAGGCCGGGTCGTAATAAGGATAGGACTCGACCGGGAAGCCGGCCGCCTCAAACAGTGCCCGGTGGTTTTCCCAGCTCGGGTCGCTGATGTAGACGGTGGCAGCCGGGTTGAGGCGCTTCAGGTAATCGGCACCCACCTTGAGCGCCCCGGTACCGCCCAGGGCCTGGATGGTGACAACCTGGCCGGATGTGGCCAAGTGCGACCCCGCGCCAAAGAGCAGGTTTTGTACGGCAGTGTTGTATGCCGCAGCCCCTTCGATGGGCTGGTAGCCCCGGGGGGGGGCTGCCTCGAGGCGGGCTTTTTCTGCAGCCTTGACGGCGGCCAGCAGGGGAATCTTGCCGTTGTCGTCGTAGTACACGCCCACACCCAGATTCACCTTGCCGGCGCGGGTGTCGGCATTGAAAGCTTCGGTCAGCCCGAGGATGGGGTCACGTGGAGCCATCTCCACGTTGGCGAAGATCGAAGAGGTCATAGCTACTCCATGAATTGCCGCAGACGGCAGTGCGAAGGATGGTAGTGGGTGGCTTGGGCGGATGCAGCGTCAAAGCGGTTCGCCGCTGTGCCCCGATTGCGGAATAATCCAGTTCCGTCCGCCAGTTTGCAGTGCCGCAATCCGGTTCTGCGTTGGGTGCAACTTTAAATACTATCATGGCAGATCATTCATCAGGCAGCCCCCCGCTGCTGGAGTTTCCGGGCAGCCCCTTTCGCTTGCATCAGCCGTTTGCTCCGGCGGGCGATCAGCCCGAAGCCATCCGCCTCCTGCTGGAGGGTGTGGAGGATGGCTTGTTATACCAGACGCTGCTGGGCGTGACCGGTTCGGGAAAAACCTACACCATGGCCAACGTGATCGCCCGGTCCGGTCGCCCGGCCCTGGTGATGGCGCCCAACAAGACCCTGGCGGCACAGTTGTATTCCGAGTTCCGGGAGTTCTTTCCCGAGAATGCGGTGGAGTATTTCGTCTCCTACTACGACTACTATCAGCCGGAGGCCTACGTTCCGAGCCGGGATCTTTTCATCGAGAAGGATTCCTCCATCAATGAGCACATCGAGCAGATGCGGCTTTCCGCCACCAAGAGCCTGATGGAGCGGCGGGACTGCGTGATCGTGTGCACCGTGTCGGCGATCTACGGTATCGGCGACCCGGTGGACTATCACAGCATGATCCTGCACCTGCGGGAAGGTGAGCGGATTGGCCACCGGGACATCATCCAGAGGCTGGTGGCGATGCAGTATCAGCGGGCGGACATGGATTTCCAGCGCGGAAGCTTTCGCGTCCGGGGGGATGTGATCGACATCTTTCCCGCGGAGAACGCGGAGTTTGCCGTGCGGGTGGAAATGTTCGACGACGAACTGGAACACATCACCCTGTTTGACCCGCTGACCGGGCATCTCAAGCAGCGGCTGGGGCGCTTCACCGTTTATCCGTCCAGCCATTACGTGACGCCTCGCGCGACGGTGGTACGGGCCATCGATGCGATCAAGGCGGAACTGGTAGAGCGGGTTGCCCAGTTCCAGAGGGAGCACAAACTGGTGGAGGCCCAGCGCATCGAGCAGCGTACCCGCTTTGATCTGGAGATGCTCAACGAGATGGGGTTCTGCAAGGGCATCGAGAATTACTCCCGGCATTTGTCGGGTCGGGCGGCAGGGGAGCCGCCGCCGACCCTGATCGACTATCTGCCGGCCGATGCCTTGATGTTCCTGGATGAATCCCATGTCACCGTTCCCCAGGTGGGGGGGATGTATAAGGGGGACCGATCGCGCAAGGAGAACCTTGTCAACTACGGCTTCCGTCTGCCCTCCGCTCTGGACAACCGTCCCCTGCGGTTTGAGGAGTTCGAACGGCTGATGCCGCAGACCATCTTCGTTTCCGCCACGCCTGCGGACTACGAAAAGCGGCACCAGGGGCAGGTGGTGGAGCAGGTGGTGCGTCCCACCGGGTTGGTGGACCCGCAAGTGATTGTCCGGCCGGCTGGCACCCAGGTGGATGACCTCCTGGGCGAGATCCGGCTGCGGGTTGCGGCCCAGGAGCGGGTGTTGGTGACCACGCTCACCAAGCGCATGGCGGAAGACCTCACCGACTATCTGGGTGAGCATGGTGTGAAGGTGCGCTATTTGCACTCGGACGTGGATACGGTGGAGCGGGTGGAGATCATCCGCGATCTGCGGCTGGGGCAGTTCGACGTGCTGGTGGGGATCAATCTACTGCGGGAGGGGCTGGACATCCCCGAGGTGTCTCTGGTGGCGATCCTCGATGCGGACAAGGAGGGCTTTCTGCGCTCGGAGCGTTCGCTGATCCAGACCATTGGCCGCGCGGCGCGCCATTTGCATGGAACCGCCATCCTCTACGCCGACACCGTCACCCGCTCCATGCGCCAGGCCATGGACGAGACGGAGCGGCGGCGGACCAAGCAGATCGCGTTTAACGAGGCCCATGGGATTACGCCCAAGACGGTGACCAAGCGGATCAAGGACATCATTGATGGCGTCTATGGCGGCGGTGATACGCCGGCCTCCCGGGAGATGGAATCCAACCCGTACGAGGGGCTGAGCGAGAAGGAGCTTGCCCGCCAGATCAAGCGCCTGGAAAAGGAAATGCAGGAGCACGCGCGGAACCTGGAGTTCGAGCAGGCGGCCAAAGCCCGGGACGAACTCTTCCGCTTGCGGCAGATGGCCTTCGGCGCCGACAAGCACGAAAACCTGTGACAACGCCCGCGCCCGGCAGGGGGCGCGGGGGCCTGCTTCAGTGCTGCTGCCGGCTGGCTTGCTGCCATGCCAGCAATGCCTGGGCGGCGTGAGCGCAGATGCGGCGCCACTCCTCTGCCGGCATTTCCCGGCTGAGGGCGTGCAGCAGGGCCTGGGTGCTTTCCTGGGCGAGGCCCTCTGCCGCCAGGCCGTGGGCCAGGCAACGGATCTGGATGTGGGCCAGGGTGTCCGCGAGAATGCGCCACCCGCTTGCCGGCATGGACTTGCGCAGGGCCAGCATCAGGCTGCCGAGGAAGCTGGCCAGCCCCAGGGCGCTTTCGCGCTCTTCGTCGGCGATCATGGCGTGCCAGAGCGCCAGGTGAATTTCCCGGCGCAGGGCAGCCTTGAAACTGAAGCCATAGGCTTCTTCCTCATGGAGGCGGCTGAATGCGGCCTGGCAGGCCGCCTCGGCGGCGACGGTCGCGTCCTGGGTCTCCGCCAGGCCATCCCGGACGGCGCCGACGAGGGCGGTCAAGCCTGCCAGAGCGGCACCGCCGAACACCTGGCTGTAGGCCAGCCCCCAGTGGTCCAGCCCGGCAAGGATCAAGGCCTGCCGAGCCGGCGTGGCGGCTGCTGCGCCCTCCCGGCTCCAGGCGAGCAATGCCTGGGCGATCTCAAGCACGCGTTTGCCGCGATCGGTCGCGGCACCTTCCAGGGTGTCGCGGAAAACGTGGCTGAAACCGTCCTGGGCGTGGCGGGCCGCCTGTTGTTGGGCTTCCACCGGAACCAGGGTGGCGAGAGCGTCTTCCGGCGCTGTCTGAATGCTGGCGGTCATAGCAGGTCCAGCACCCGTTCGGGGGGGCGGCCCACCACGGCGCGGTCGCCCCGGATCACGATGGGCCGCTCGATCAGCACCGGGTTGGCCACCAGGGCGTCGAGCCAGGCTTCATCGTCCAGGGTCTTGCCCTTGTATGTGTCTTTGTACACGGCCTCGCCGGTGCGGACGATCTCGACCGGTTTCATACCCAGCTTGGCCAGCACGGCCCGCAAGGCTTCCTTGCTTGGAGGCGTCTTGAGGTACTCCACCACCTGGTAGTCGATGCCCTTTTCCTGGAGCAGGGCGCAGGCGGAACGGCTTTTGGAGCAGCGGGGATTGTGGAATACCTGCCACTCGGAGTCGGGTTGGGTCATGGCAAAGCTCGCTTGCGTATCGGTGAAAGCGCAAGTGTACCGGTCCCGTGGGTGCTCCGTCAGGTGCGCAGCATCCCTCGGGTCTGGATGAACCGGATGACGTCTTCCAGGCCCTGACCCGTCTTCATGTTGGTGAAGACGAATGGCCGGTCGCCCCGCATTTTGCGGGCGTCCCGGTCCATCACCTCCAGGGAGGCGCCCACCATGGGCGCCAGGTCGATCTTGTTGATCACCAACAGATCCGACTTGGTGATCCCGGGCCCGCCCTTGCGGGGGATCTTGTCGCCCGCAGCCACGTCGATCACGTACAGGGTGAGATCGGAGAGCTCGGGCGAGAAGGTGGCGGCCAGGTTGTCGCCCCCGGATTCGATCAGGATGAGGTCCAGCTTGGGGAAGCGGCGGGTGAGGCGGTCGACCGCCTCGAGATTGATCGAGGCATCCTCGCGGATGGCGGTGTGCGGGCAGCCACCGGTTTCCACACCCAGAATGCGCTCCGGGTCCAGCGCGCTGTGACGCACCAGGAACTGGGCATCTTCGGCAGTGTAGATGTCATTGGTGACGGCGGCCATCTCGTAGCGGGTGCGCAGGGCTTGGCACAGGGCCAGAGTGAGGGCCGTCTTGCCGGAACCGACCGGGCCGCCAATGCCGACCCGCAGGGGGTTGTTGGAGTCCATCGCTTGCCTCTCAGGAACGGAACAAACGGGAATATTGGGTTTCGTGGGCACAGGTGGCCAGCGCCAGCCCGGGCGTGAAATTGGACCACGCTTCCGGGTCCAGGTGCAGCGCGGACTGAACCAGCGCGGGAAGTTGCCCGCCCAGATCGAGGAGCATGCGCTGACCGGATGCCTGGCCCAGGGGGACCGCCTTGAGCGCAGCCATGACCTGGTTTTCCACCCAGGACCAGGCGTAGCCGAGCACGCTGTCTTCCGCCGGAATGCCCCAGACGTGCGCCAGCCCTGCCCACAGGGTCGGAAAGGCGGGCTCCGGCAGGTGGGCGAGGCTGGTTGCCAGCCCGGCGAGGGTGTGGGCGGGAAACGCCGCCAGCAGGCGCGAAGCGGAATGGCCCATCTGCACGGTTTCGGCCCGCAGTTCGGCCCCTTCCCGGGAACCGAGGTAAAGCTTGTTGAGGCGGGCCAGTTCGGGGGCGTCGGCCAGGGCCCATGCCCGGTGAAGCCGGGCGAGCAGGGGCAGTTCGAAGGTGCCCAGGTTGTGCCGCAGCAGATCGCCGATCCAGCGCAGCGCCGAGGTTTCGTCCCGGATCCAGCCTGTTTCCACCGCCCATTCCAACCCTTGGGAATAGGTGTAGGCCCCCACCGGCAAGGTCGGGCTGGCGAGTTGCAACAGGCGGGCCAGGGCCAGGGCGTGCATCAGGATTGGGTGAAATCGTGAATGCGGCGGGGTGAGCGGTGCTCCCCCTGGCCTGGATCGTGGAGCGGGTCGAATCCTTGCGGTCCGCTCCCCGGTCGATAAGGATGGTGGTCGTGCCCGTGACTGTGCTTGCCGTAAGCACCGGATTCCGGCTCAAACGGGGCCGTGGTCTGGGTGGTTTCCACACCCATTTGGGCGAGCATCTCCGCCAGCACGTGGTCCACCGGAAAGCGCAGGCAGTGGTCGGCAGTGAGTTGAACCGGCATGTGCCGGTTACCCAGGTGGTAGGCGGCCCGGGCAAAGGCCAGTGGATCGGCGCAACGGGCTTCGAGCAAGGATTCGGGCGCAGCCTGGATGGCCAGTACGCGGCCGTCCGCCGATTGGAGCAGGTCGCCGTCCCGCAGCTTTTCGGCCCGGGGCAGGGCGATGCCGATCTCGGTGCCATCCGCAAGGGTGGCCGTGAGCCGGGAGCGGCAACGCAGATCGTAGTTCAGTTGGACGGTGAGGGCGGCAGTTGCCCCAGCCGGTGCTCGCTGGTTGAAGACGTACATGGTTCAGAACAGGAAGTAACGTTGGGCCATGGGCAGTACGCTCGCCGGTTCGCACACCAGCAATTCTCCGTCGGCACGTACCGCGTAGGTTTCCGGGTCCACTTCCATCCTGGGTGTGGCGCCGTTGTGCGGCATGTCCTGCTTGCGCACGCCGCGGCAGCCGCGCACGGCCACCAGCGGCTTGGCCAGACCCAGCCCACCCAGGCTCCCGCTGGCCAGCGCGGCCTGGGATACGAAGGTGACGGAGGTCCGCAGGGCCCGGCCATAGGCCCCGAACATGGGGCGATAGTGCACCGGTTGAGGGGTGGGGATGGAGGCGTTGGGGTCCCCCATGGCGGCCATGGCGATGGCGCCACCCTTGAGGATGAGGCTGGGCTTGACGCCGAAGAAGCCCGGTTTCCACAGCACCAGGTCCGCCAGTTTGCCCGGTTCCACCGAGCCCACCTCGTGGGCGATGCCGTGGGTGATGGCCGGGTTGATGGTGTATTTGGCGATGTAACGCTTGATCCGGGCGTTGTCGTTGCGCGCCGTGTCGCCGGCCAGGCTGCCCCGCTGCACTTTCATCTTGTGGGCGGTTTGCCAGGTGCGGATGATGACTTCGCCCACCCGGCCCATGGCCTGGGAATCGGAACTCATCATCGAGATGGCGCCCAGGTCGTGCAGGATGTCCTCCGCGGCAATGGTTTCGCGGCGGATGCGGCTTTCCGCAAAGGCCACATCTTCGGCGATGGCCGGGTCCAGATGGTGGCACACCATGAGCATGTCCAGATGCTCGTCGATGGTGTTGACCGTGTACGGGCGGGTGGGGTTGGTGGAGGAGGGCAGCACATTGGACTCTCCCACTGCCTTGATGATGTCCGGCGCGTGGCCGCCGCCGGCGCCTTCAGTGTGGAAGGTGTGGATGGTGCGGCCCTTGAAGGCGGCCAGGGTGGTTTCCACGAAACCGGCTTCGTTGAGCGTGTCGGTGTGGATGGCGACCTGCACGTCCATCTCCTCGGCGACGCCGAGGCAACAGTCGATGGCTGCGGGGGTGGTGCCCCAGTCCTCGTGCAGCTTGAGGCCGATGGCGCCGGCGGCAACTTGCTCGCGCAGGCCAGCGGGCAGGCTGGCGTTGCCCTTGCCCAGGAAGCCCAGGTTCATGGGGAAGGCTTCCGCTGCTTCCAGCATGCGGTGGATGTGCCAGGGACCCGGGGTGCAGGTGGTGGCGTAGGTGCCGGTCGCAGGCCCGGTACCGCCCCCGATCATGGTGGTTACGCCGGAGGTGAGCGCCTCTTCGATCTGCTGCGGACAGATGAAGTGGATGTGGGTGTCGATGCCCCCGGCGGTGACGATGGAGCCTTCGCCCGCAATCACCTCGGTGCCCGGCCCGATGGGGATGGTGACGCCGGGCTGGATGTCCGGGTTGCCGGCCTTGCCGATGGCCTGGATGCGTCCGTTCTTGATCCCGATGTCGGCCTTGACGATGCCCCAGTGGTCGATGATGAGGGCGTTGGTGATCACCGTATCCGCCACCTCGGCGGCCACCCGCTGGCTCTGGCCCATGCCGTCGCGAATGACCTTGCCGCCACCGAATTTGACTTCTTCCCCATAAAGGGTGAAGTCCTTTTCCACTTCGACGATCAGCTCGGTATCGGCCAGGCGCAGGCGGTCGCCCGTTGTGGGGCCAAACATCTCGGCGTAAGCCTGGCGCGTGATCTTCGTGCTCATCACAAGTCCCCCTGTACCAAGGCGCGGAAGCCGAACACCTTGCGTTCGCCTGCCAGGGCCACCAGTTGCACGGTGCGGCGCTGGCCAGGCTCGAAGCGCACGGCGGTGCCCGCGGCGATGTCCAGGCGGAAGCCCCGGGCGGTTTCCCGGTCGAAGCTCAAGGCGCTGTTGACCTCATAGAAGTGGAAGTGGGAACCGACCTGGATGGGGCGGTCTCCCGTGTTGGCGACGGCCAGGGTGAGGGTGGGGCGACCGGCGTTCAGCTCGATCTCGCCCGGTTCGACAAGCATTTCTCCGGGAATCATCGTGAGTCTCCGACTGTTCGGCGTGGGCAGGCGCTAGACGATGGGGTGATGGACGGTAACCAGCTTGGTGCCGTCCGGGAATGTGGCTTCCACCTGGATCTCGGGGATCATCTCGGCCACGCCTTCCATCACCTGCGCCCGGGTGAGCACCGTGGTGCCCGCGTGCATCAGCTCGGCCACGGTCTTGCCGTCGCGGGCGCCCTCCATGATCGCGGCGGTGATCAGGGCAACCGCTTCGGGGTAATTGAGCTTCAGCCCCCGGGCCAACCGCCTTTCGGCCAGCAGGGCAGCGGTGAAGATGAGCAGCTTGTCTTTTTCGCGGGGGGAAAGTTCCATCGCGTCTCCTTGAATGATCGTGTCTTGTCGCTGGACGGTTCTGCAGGACTGTTTCAGGTGTGCCAGATGCGCGGCTCGGTCGCCGGCCGCCCCATGAGTGCGGGGCGCAGGGCGTGCCACAGGGCGGCCAGCCGTTGTCGAGCGTCGATGGCTGTGTCGGCGAGGCAGCGGGCAAGCAGCACCCCGGGCAGGGCTGTCACCCCGACCTGCCGGCTGGCCGCGACCGTTCTCGCCTGGGCGAGCAGGGCCTGGGCCGAGGCATCGAGTTCCGGGGCGGCAAACCAGAGTGTGCCCACCACGGGCTGACCTTGCAGACCCGCGGGGGAATCCAGCAACGGGCTGCCTCCGGGCAGGCGGGCTTGTTCATGCCAGATCAGCTCCCCGGTGCGGTAGATGTGGGTGCCCTGATGCCACTCGCCCTTGAGGAAGCGTTCGCCCGCGGCTGTGCGCCCCAGGCAGAGGATGTCCCAGCCCGCCGCGCGGGCGGTGGCGGCGAGATCCACACGGGTACGGGAGGAGGCAAGCGCGCCGGAGAACACGATGGTTTCCTGGGGCAGCCACTCGCAGGCGGCCTCGGCGGCGATTTCCAGATGCAGGTCCTGGCGGGCCGGCTGTCCCGCGGAGCGGTACCATTTTGTTGCGCCCGGGGACGTGAGCAGAGCCCGGGCGCCGGTATCCACATGTACGCGGATGTCCAGGCTGTCGCCCCCGGCGATCCCCGCCGGGGGGTGAAGGATGATGGCGTGGCATACCTCGGGGCCTTCCGGGTACAGGGCCTTCTGCACCCTGAGCGGCCCCTCGTGGCGGCGCTCGATCAACGCGGTACGCTGTGTATCCTGGGCAAAGCGCAGGCGCAGGCTGGCCGCCCAGCCCGTGAGGGGGCCGGCGCCCTCGATGGCGGCCGGTGATGGCCATGGGGCCAGTGCCGCGCTCAAACCGCCATGGCCTCCAGCACGCCGTCCTTGTCCATGTCTTCTCCCTTGCCCCGCATCACGATTTCACCCCGTTCCATGAGCAGATAGTGATCTGCCAGCGAACGAGCGAAATCATAGTACTGCTCCACCAGTAGGATGGACATTTCGCCAGTGGCCGCCAAGGCGCGGATGGCTCGCTCGATATCTTTGATGATGGAGGGCTGGATGCCTTCGGTCGGTTCGTCCAGGATCAGCAGTTTCGGCCCCATGGCCAAGGCCCGGCCGATGGCAAGTTGCTGCTGCTGGCCCCCGGAGAGGTCGCCGCCCCGGCGGCGCAGCATTTGCTTGAGCACCGGGAACATCTCGAAGATCCGGGGTGGGATGGGGCTGCCCCCGGGCCGTGTGGCCAGGCCCATGAGCAGATTCTCGTGAACGGTGAGTCGGGGGAAGATCTCCCGGCCCTGGGGCACGTAGCCAATGCCGGCGCGAACGCGCTCGAAGGACGGCAGCTTGGTCAGATCCTGCCCGCTGAAGGCGATGCTGCCCGATGCCGCCGGGATCAGGCCCATCAGGCACTTGAGCAGGGTGGTCTTGCCCACGCCGTTGCGCCCGAGCAGGACGGTGACCTTGCCGGGCTCGCAGGCGAAGGAGAGGTTGCGCAGGATGTGGCTGCCGCCGTAGTACTGGTTGAGGGATTCGACTTTGAGCATGCTCATCTTCCCAGGTAGACCTCGATCACCCGCTGATCGGCCTGCACGGTGGCCAGATCGCCCTCGGCCAGCACCGAGCCTTCATGGAGCACCGTGACTTTCCCGCCCAGGCGCTCGACAAAGGCCATGTCATGTTCCACCACCACCAGGGAGTGCTTGCCCGCCAGTGACACGAACAGCTCGGCCGTGCGCATGGTTTCGTCGTCGGTCATCCCGGCCACCGGCTCGTCGAGCAGCAGTAACCTGGGGTCCTGGACCAGCAGCATGCCAATTTCCAGCCATTGCTTTTGGCCGTGGGAGAGCAGGCCCGCCAGGCGATCGGCCTGGGCGTCCAGGTGGATGGTGCGCAGGGTTTCGGCGATGCGATCCCGGGCTTGGCTGTCGAGCCGGGCAAAGAGGGTGCGGCGCACCCGCTTGTCCGCCTTCATGGCTAGCTCCAGGTTCTCGAACACCGTGTGGTTTTCGAACACGGTGGGTTTCTGGAACTTGCGTCCGATGCCCGCATGGGCGATCTGGGGTTCGTTCAGGCGGGTCAGGTCCAAGGTCTGGCCAAAGAAGGCCTTGCCGGAATCCGGCCGGGTCTTGCCGGTGATCACGTCCATCATCGTGGTCTTGCCCGCCCCGTTGGGGCCGATGATGCAGCGCAGCTCTCCGGCGTCGATGGCCAGGGTCAGGGCGTTGAGGGCCTTGAATCCATCAAAGCTGACCGTGATGTCTTCCAGGTAGAGGATGACGTTGTGGGAGAGGTCCACCTCGCCGGGGGTTACCACGTGGGCGAGGCCGGTGGCGCCTTCTTCCCATTCCTGGCGCGTGCCCGGGGGGAGCGCTTGTTCGCCCGGCCGGGCCGGGTGCATGCCGATATCGCTCATGCCTCACCTTTGCGCGTTTTGAGTTTGCTCCACAGCCCGACCAGTCCATTCGGCAGGTACAGGGTCACCAGGATGAACAGGGCACCCAGGAAGAACAGCCAGTAATCGGGGAAGCTGACGGTGAAGTAGCTTTTGGCCAGATTCACCACGAAAGCGCCGAGCACTGGGCCGATCAGGGTGCCCCGACCGCCGACTGCAACCCAGATGGCAATCTCGATGGAGTTACCCACGGACATTTCCGACGGGTTGATGATGCCCACCTGCGGCACGTAGAGGGCGCCGGCGATGCCGCACAGCACCGCTGACAGGGTCCACACGAAGAGCTTGTACCAGAGCGGGTTGTAACCAATGAACATGACCCGGCTTTCGGCGTCGCGGATGGCGGCCAGCACTCGCCCGAAGCGGGAACTCACCAGCCAGCGGGCGAAGAGCAGGGTGGCAATGAGCACCGCCGCGGACAGGGCGAACAGCAGTACCCGCATCTCGGGGGCAGTGATGGGGTAGCCCAGGATGCGCTTGAAGTCGGTAAAGCCGTTGTTGCCGCCAAAACCGGTTTCGTTGCGGAAGAACAGCAGCATCGCCGCAAAGGTCAGCGCCTGGGTGATGATCGAGAAGTAGACGCCCTTGATCCGCGACCGGAAGGCGAAGAAGCCGAAGACGAACGAGACCAGCGCCGGGATGGCGACGACCAGGAACAGGGCCCAGAGGATGGAGTCGGACCCGGTCCAGTACCAGGGCAGTTCCTTCCAGTCCAGAAAGACCATGAAATCCGGCAGATCGCTCTGGTAGGAGCCGTCACGACCGATCTGGCGCATCAGATACATCCCGAAGGCGTAGCCGCCCAAGGCGAAGAACAGCCCGTGACCGAGACTGAGGATGCCCCCGAAGCCCCAGATCAGGTCCAGCGCCACGGCGACGATGGCGTAGCAGAGGATCTTGCCGGTCAGGGTGATGAAGTAGTCGGAAAGATGCAGGGCGCTGCCGGCCGGCACCATGAGGTGCAGTGCCGGCGCGACCACCAGGGCCAACAGGGCGAACGCAGCCAGTGCGGCGGTGCCGTAGCGGCCGCTGAGCAGGGTAGTGGTAGGCATGGAGGCTCTCAGCTATCGACGAATCGTCCCTTCAGGGCGAACAGACCCTGAGGCCGCTTCTGGATGAAGACGACGATGATGACCAGTACCAGGATCTTGGCCACCACGGCACCCGCCCACCCTTCCAGGAACTTGGTGACGACGCCCAGGCCCAGTGCTGCCCAGACTGCGCCCGCCATCTGGCCGACGCCGCCCAGTACCACCACCATGAAGGCATCCACGATGTAGCCTTGGCCCATGTCCGGGCCCACGTTGGCGATCTGGGAGAGCGCCACGCCGCCCAGACCGGCAATCCCGGCGCCCAGGCCGAATGCCAGGGTATCCACCCGTCCCGTGGGCACGCCCACGCAGCCCGCCATGGGGCGGTTCTGGGTGACGGCGCGGACGAACATGCCCAGGCGGGTCAGGTTCATCAACCCCCACATCAGGGCGAGCACGCCGGCGGAGAAGGCGATGATGGCAATGCGGTTGGCCGGCAGAATCACGCCTGCAGACAGATCCAGGCCGCCGGAGAGCCATGTGGGGTTGGCCACTTCCACGTTCTGCGGGCCGAAGATCAGGCGCGCCGCCTGGATCAGGCACAGGCTGATGCCCCAAGTGGCCAGCAGGGTTTCCAGCGGACGGCCGTAGAGGTGGCGGATGACCAGCCGTTCCAGCGCCATGCCCACGAGCGCCGCGGCCACGAAGGCGACCGGGATGGCGGCAAGGACGTAGTAGTCCACCAGCCCGGGGTAGTGGCTGCGGAACAGCCCCTGCACCACATAGCTGGCGTAGGCTCCGATCATCAGGAATTCGCCATGGGCCATGTTGATCACGCCCATGACGCCGTAGGTGATGGCCAGGCCCATGGAGGCGAGGAGCAAAATGGAGCCCAGGGAGATGCCGGAGAACACCCGGCCGAGCATTTCCGCCCGGCTGATGCGGCTTTGCACTGCATGCAGGGCCAGATCGGCCTCATGACGAACTTTCTCGTCGGGCTCGGCCCATTGATCGCCGTTCTTGGCGAGCACGCCCAGCAACAGGTTCTTCACATTCGGGTTGTCGCTCTCGCCCAGTGACTTGACCGCGGCAATACGCTTGGCCGGGTCGTCGGACTGGAGGCTGGCTTGAGCATGGGCGAGTGCGATCAGCGGCTTGATCTGGCCATCGGTTTCCTTGGCCAGGGCTTCTTCCAGCAGCGGGATAAGGCTGCCATCCACGCCCGAGTCCTGGAGCACCTGGGCGGCTTCGAGGCGGGTTTGACGATCCGGGGAGGCGAGCCGGTAAGCGGCGAGCCGGGTGTCGAGTTCGGCGCGGATACGGTTGTTGGCCACCACGCCTTCGGCGTTGTCCGGGCGCTGGGCCAGAGACTGGCCGGTCGTGGCGTCGAAGGCTTTGTCGGCCTCGACAAAGAATATCTGCCCTTTCAGGGTGTAGAGATTGTCTTCCGACATGGCCTGGAGCACGCGGCGCAGGAGCTCCCGGTCGGTGCTGCCGCCCGACAGTTGCCCGATGGCGGCGAGCTTCTGATCGGAGTCCTCGGCAGCCAGTTGGCGAACCAGTTCCGCGTCGAGCGCGGCGCGGGCAGGGGTGCCGAAACCGGCGCACAACAGCAGGATCAGCAGGGCGAAGGTTCGCATTGAGTAGTCCTGGAGATCAGGGGGGCTGGCGGGATGGCCCGCCAGCCGCGTCGGGCTAAATCAGGCGGTCAGCCTGCTGCCTTCACTTGCCTTCCGGCTCGTCCTTCTTCTTGTCGTTCCCAGGGATGTAGGGGCTCCAGGGTGCGGCCTTGACCGGGCCGGGCGTCTTCCACACGACGTTGAACTGGCCGTCCCCCTTTACTTCGCCGATGAACACGGGCTTGTGCAGGTGGTGGTTCTTCTCGTCCATCTTCACCAAGAAGCCGGAGGGTGCCTTGAATGTCTGACCGCCTACCGCGGGGATCACCTTGTCCACGTCGGTGGTCTTGGCCTTCTCCACGGCCTGTTTCCACATGTGGATGCCGATGTAGGTGGCTTCCATCGGGTCATTGGTCACGACCTTTTCGGCGTTGGCCAGCTTCTGCTTCTTGGCCCATTCCTTGTACATCTTGATGAATTTGTCGTTCTCGCCATTCTTGAGCGACATGAAGTAGTTCCAGGCAGCCAGGTGACCCACCAGCGGCTTGGTGTCCACGCCCCGAAGTTCTTCCTCACCCACGGAGAAGGCCACCACCGGCACGTCCTTGGCCTTGAGGCCGGCGTTGCCCAGTTCCTTGTAGAAGGGCACGTTGGAGTCGCCATTGATGGTGGAGATCACCGCCGTCTTCTTGCCTTCGGACGCGAACTTCTTGATCTTGGCGATGATGGTCTGGTAGTCGCTGTGACCGAAGGGGGTGTATTCCTCCATGATGTCGGTCTCGGCCACGCCCTTGGATTTCAGGAAAGCACGCAGGATCTTGTTGGTGGTGCGGGGGTATACGTAGTCAGTGCCCAGCAGCACGAAGCGCTTGGCGCTGCCGCCTTCCTTGCTCATCAGGTATTCGGTGGCGGGAATGGCTTGCTGGTTCGGAGCGGCGCCGGTGTAGAACACGTTCTTTTCGAGTTCTTCACCCTCGTACTGGACGGGGTAGAAGAGCAGGCCGTTGAGTTCCTTGAACACGGGCAGCACGGACTTGCGGGAGACGGAGGTCCAGCAGCCGAACACGACGGCCACCTTGTCCTGGGTCAGCAACTGGCGGGCTTTCTCAGCAAACAGCGGCCAGTTGGAAGCCGGGTCCACCACCACGGGCTCCAGTTGTTTGCCCATCACCCCCCCGGCTTTGTTGATCTCGTCGATGGTCATCAACGCGGTTTCCTTCAGGGCGGTCTCCGAGATCGCCATGGTGCCGGACAGGGAGTGCAGGATCCCGACCTTGATGGTGTCGGCAGCGAAAGCGGAGAGCGAAGACATGCTTACTGCCGTTGCGACGGCGGTGGCGGCGATAGTCTTCACGAAGGTGCGACGTTCCATATTTTGGACTCCTGAGCGAGTTGAGAAAAGTGGCGAGGGTCCCAAAGCAACCGCCGTGCCACCGGCCAGGAGGTTCGGTCGCAAACCCATAAGCCGTGGGGATTCAAGCGTGAAAGACTTGGCTTCGGCGTGGGCTGAGGCCAAGTTGGGGCGCGGGGCGCTGGCTGGACGCCCGTTTGTGGTGCGCAAAGGCTGTGGGGCGCACCAAGCTGGATGTTTGCCCTGTTGGGGTTTCCGGTTGTCGGGATGGGGGCTGGTCAGTCAGGGCGAGTGTTGGACGCAGGAGTGCTGACGGAAGGGCGCAGGGCCGCTCGCCGTTCGTCCTTTGCCATGAGCTTGAGCGCGGCGACGCGGGTATAGAAGCGCGGAAGGTTGCCGCGTTCCGCTTCCAGCAGGGCGATGAACGCCGGGACGAGCCCGCTGTAGAGGCCAATGCTGGCGAGGGTGGCGTTGTTGATCTCCTGGCCGAACCAGCGGTCGTAGCCCCGGTAGCCCTTCCAAGGACCCTCGCGCAGCTCGCGGTACTCGTCGCGCAGGCTCTGAATCAGATCGCGCTTCCTCCGGGCCCGGGCGTGGTCGTCCGTCTCTTCGGAATAGGCGCTGCGCAAGGCTTCGCGGTAATGCTGAACAAGCCGGGTGAAGTCGTCCCGGCGTTCCTGGGTCGCGGCAAGTTGTTCAGCCAAGTCAGGTTCGCCCCGGGCATGCACCCAACGCCTCAGTCCTTCGGTTTCCACGGCAACGGCGAAGGATTCGTTGAACTCGGTGTCGTCCGGAACATAAACCACCTGGTGAGCCAGTTCATGGAAGATCAGGCGGGCGAGTTCCAGTTCAGGGTAATGGATGAAGGTGTTGAGCAAGGGGTCGTCAAACCAGCCCAGCGTGGAATAGGCGGAGACCCCGGCGATGTGTACGTCCAGCCCGCGTGCACGGAGGTTCGCCGCATCGGCCTGAGCGGTCGCTTCTGCGAAGTGCCCCCGATAGCTCACACATCCCGCCACCAGAAAGCACCACTGCAAGGGCTCCACTGAATAGGGCGCCGTTGCAAATACATTCCAGACCACGAATGGTCGGCCTACATCTGCATAGCGGCGGTAGCTGTCGTTGTCTGGCAAACCCAGCGTCGTGGTAGCGAAACTCCGGATGCTTTGGGCGAGCTGCAACTGGGCGTGTAATGCAGCCGGTGTGGTCGATTCCGCTTGCACAGCGGTAACGGATTGGCTTCGGGACCAGATGTCCGCCTGCCCCAGCGCTGCCTGGGCATAGTAGCCGAGCCCGCTGCAACCCCCGAGGTGCAGGCCGAGCAGCGCGAGGAGGAGGGGGCGGAGCTTCACCGCGTCGTCTGCGGGATGAGCGTTATGGCTTGCTCCGGAGTGACGACCCGGCATCCACTGGCCTGGTCCATGCGCCGGGCAAGTTTCAATAGATGCTTGTCACGACTGACCAGTGCCTGGGCATTGATCGCCCAAGCCAGCCGGATGAACTTCTGGTCCTCCGGATCTCGGCACCGGGGCAAGTGAGGGGGCGGAGAAAGTGGGGTTTCCTCGTCGAGTCGGACGGCTCGCATGTACTCATCGAACACAGCCTGACTGTTCGCGCCAGCCAGGTGGGGTCGCTCCAGTACCTGCGCCAGTTCACGCAGGCACGCCGGGTCGGTGTAGGCAACGGCGCGGCCATCCGAGAGTGGCGCCAATAGCCATTGGCAGCGGGGATCGCGCCAGTGGAAAAGGTCCAGAACCACGTTGGTGTCGAGGACAAGGCGGAGAGGCAGAGGACGATTCATGGGCGGATGTTAGCCCAGGGCACGAATACAACGCTGATCCCGGGGAATCGGCGAATGTTTGCTGCCTTCATGGTCGGGCAGCCCGTAACTTGGTACACTCATATTTCCGTCACAAAAGCGAAATAAAAAGGTCATGTTCGGGCGATTCCTGCCGCAAGAAGGGCGTTTTTTCGAGCTGTTCGGGCAGCATGCCGATCAGGTGGTTGCCGGGGGGCGTGAGCTGGTGGCGCTCATGACCACCATCAATGAGGGGAACGGTGCCTTGCACCGGCACGCGGAGGCGATCGACGAGTACGAGACCCGCGCCGACAAGATCACCCACGAAACCGTTTCCCTGCTGCACAAGACATTCATCACGCCGCTGGAGCGGGAGGACATCCATCAGCTCATCAACTGCATGGACGACATTCTCGACACCATCCAGGATGTGGCCGAGTCGCTGACGCTCTACGATATCCGCAAGGTGACGCCGGATGCGGTCCAACTGGCAGATATCTGCCTGTCCACGACTGAGCGCGTGCGCACGGCGGTTACGTTGCTGTCCAACATGGACAACGCGCCGGGCATCGTCAAGACCTGTCAGGAAATCGACCGGCTCGAGTCGGACGCGGATCGGGTGATGCGCTCCGCGATGTCCAAGTTGTTCCGCGACGAGGCGGATGTGCGTCAGGTGATCAAGCTCAAAGCCATCTACGAGCTGCTTGAATCGGTGACCGACCGCTGCCTGGATGCCGCGAACGTGATCGAGGGCATTGTCCTCGAGAACTCCTGATCCCTCCTTTTTCTCGTTCCCATCATGCAGGCGGTAGACATCAGTCTGATGACAGTCATCGTGCTGGTCGCGTTGGCGCTGGCCTTTGATTTCATGAACGGCTTTCACGATGCCGCCAATTCCATCGCCACGGTGGTGTCGACGGGCGTGCTGCGTCCGCGCACAGCCGTGGCGTGGGCGGCGACGTTCAACGTGATCGCCATCTTCATCTTCCAACTCAAGGTAGCCACCACAATCGGCAAGGGCACCATAGACCCCGGAATCGTCGACCAGTATGTGATTTTCGGGGCTCTGGTGGGGGCGATCACGTGGAACGTGATCACCTGGTATTACGGGATTCCCTCCAGTTCGTCCCACGCCCTGATTGGTGGCTTGGTGGGAGCCGCGTTGGCGAAAGCGGGTGGGGATGCCCTGATCCTGGCTGGCGTGATGAAGACCGTGGCCTTCATCTTCGTCTCGCCGGTGCTGGGGATGATCCTGGGCTCCCTGTTGATGGTGGCGGTTTCCTGGATATTCTTCCGAACGCCGCCCCGTCGGGTGGACAAATGGTTCCGCCGGCTCCAGTTGGTTTCGGCTTCGCTTTATAGCCTCGGGCATGGTGGCAACGATGCGCAGAAGACAATCGGCATCATCTGGATGCTGCTTCTGGCAGCGGGGATGACGCGGCAGGAGGACGGCGTGCCCAGTTGGGTGGTCGTCGCCTGCTACGTGGCGATCGGTCTTGGGACAGCCTTCGGTGGTTGGCGCATCGTCCGCACCATGGGGCAGAAGATCACCAAACTGCGTCCGGTAGGAGGCTTTTGCGCGGAAACCGGCGGAGCCATCACCCTGTTCCTGGCTACAGCGCTCGGGATTCCGGTTTCGACTACTCACACCATCACCGGTGCCATCGTCGGGGTGGGCTCTACCAAGCGCATGTCCGCGGTGCGCTGGGGGGTTGCTGGAGGCATCGTGTGGGCGTGGATCCTCACGATTCCCTGTAGCGCTGCCATTGCCGCAGTGTTCTGGTGGGTGGGGACGAAAACACTTTGACGTGTCAGTAATCTCCCCGGCAACAAAAAACGGCTTGTGAATACAAGCCGTTTTTTGTTGCCAAGTCAGCCCTCGATGGGCTTTGGGTGAATCACGCGGGGCAGGGTTGGGCGACTGCTGCCGGCTCCGTCGGAGGTGGCGGGTCGTTGGCGGGAACGAAGAACTGGGCCCAGTAGTCTCTGCCGTCCCGATTCCACCCGTGCACGCCAAAAGGCAATTGATCACCGTTTCGTGCGAGGCACACATACGGATTGCCTTCGAACGCGAAACCCAGGGCGATGTTTTCCGGGGCAATCTTGAACTCCGGGCAGTAGTAGGTGGCACACCGCCCGATGACCCGATCTTCGTTGATGCCTCCCTGAATCGCCTCCCAGAGTTTTTCACTGACCGCAGGCAGGCGGATGTAGCCAAGCAGCTTGCCCACCAGTTTCTGAGCGCCGAGACGTCTGGGGATATGGATCCGGCTGCGATACACCCTCAGGAAGTGAGTCAGGCTGGCAATCTTGCGTAAGGAAAAACCGCCGTTACCAACGCGCTGATCCGGGGGAATGTCCGGATCGTGAATCCAGGGGGGGCCGATATAGTCGTAGCCCATCGCACAATAGCGCTCCAGTTGATCGGAGAGGGCAAAGGCGTCCAGGTGATGGATGAGCATGAACTCGTATTCGGAGAATTGCTCGTAGAACTCGGGTTTGAGCAATAACCGGTTGTGCGCGCGGGCACTCCCGAAATACTGCATCCCCACCGGGATCGAACGGAAGCCGGGCAAATTGAAGGTGGAGCCTTCCGGAACCAGAATGAACTTGTCGTACTTGCCCAGATGGTGATGGATGTGGCGCAGGGCGATCTGTTCGTCTTCAGTCAGGTAGTCCCGCGCGTGCAGAGGCACGACGATCGCGACCAGCTTGTTGCTGCGGTTGTTAGCCACTGGCACAGCGGCTTCTCCTGTAAGGTTTGCGGGGCGGAGCCAGACGATCGGGCGGATGGTGGCGTTGCCGTATCGGTGGCGGCTGTGTTCGCCGCTTCCTGGTTTGCGCGTCTGGCCGGGTCAAGGGGCAAGCGTACTACGGGAGTACGGGGCGCGCGCGAGGAAGTAGTAGGCTATGCCACGTCGGTTTACAAGCATTGGTGGCGCCGGGTCAGCTCTGGAAGAGGCTTCGGCGGGGGTGCCTCCCCTGATGCCAGGGTTGCCTGGGCGCGTAGGGCCGTGGCTGGATGAGGAAGAGTCTGGGGTCGTTTTCATCCACCACGATCTTGACCCAGCCCATGAACGGGGAGCCCATGGTTTCGAGCCGGGTGACGTTTTCCATCGGGCGGCCCTGCGCCAGATTGCGGAGCGGTTGATCGATGCGCAGCAAATGCGTGTCGCCGTGGATCACCAGGATCTGCCCGGGGAAATCTGCCGCTTCCTGGGCGATCTGGCTGATCAGCCCCCGGTAGCCTCGGCCTCCCTGCGTTTCAAACAGCGGATTTGCCTGAAAAGCGAGTACCACGCCTTTCTGTCCTTCTCGCCGTGCCAGGGCAAAGGTTTCAGCGATCCAGGCTGCGTTGGCTTCGGCACGGGCTTGGTATTCTCTGGAGGGCGTGCTGCCGGGGCCAAAATTGTTATGGCTGCCCGGGACGTTCAGCCCCGCCAGGAGCACGGGGCCAAGCCGCAGCCTGACGTTTTCCCGATAGGCAGAGAAGGCGGGCTGATGACTTTGGCGCAGCAGGGTCATTCGACGCCGCCCCAGGCTCTGGTCATCCGGATAGAAAATCGCCCGCAGGCGGGCCAGCCGTTCCTCCGGATCATACCCGCCGCACAACAGGCGGTCGCAATCTGTCCATTCGTTGTCGCCTGGCAGAAAGATGAGCGGATGCGGTGAAGCATCCAGGAGGCGCTGGCGGTCCAGATAGAGGTCGTCGGAGCAGTGGCTGCTGCCGCTTTTCATGTCTCCCACGTGGAGCAGGAAGGCTAGAGGTTCGTTTGCTGTTTCTGCCAGCAGGCGGGGCAGGTGTTCTCTTTCGTAGTCGCTGTAGGGAACATCCCCCAACACACCGAAGCTGAATGTTTGGGCGGCGACCGGGAAAGGGGCGCTGGCGATGAGCAGGGCGGCGAGAAAGGTGCCTGCCCGTCTTGCGAGGCTCACGCAGCGATTGCCGCGGCTCACTGGCAGAGCCTTTTGAGTGCGTAGAGTTGTTCCAGCGCGGCTCGGGGGCTGAGTTCGTCCGGGTCCAGCTGGGCCAGGGCGGTCAGTGCCGGATGGCTGATCGCTTCAGGCTCTTCCGGGGGGAGGTGGGCGAACAAGTCGGGTTGCCGCTCATCATGGATCTCGCGATTCTCCAGGGCTCGCAGGCGGCGCCGGGCGTCGCGCACGACCTGCCCCGGAATCCCTGCCAGGGCCGCCACTTCGATTCCATAACTTTGGCTGGCGGGGCCATCCTCGACGGCGTGCAGGAATACGATCCGATGTCCATGCTCGACCGCGCCAAGGTGGACGTTGGCGCATTCTGCGTAGTCCTGCGCCAGGCGGGTCAGTTCGAAGTAGTGGGTAGAAAACAGTGTGAGGCAACGGCGCTGCTCGAGCAGATGTCTGGCGATGGCAAAGGCTAGCGCCAGGCCGTCAAAGGTTGAAGTGCCCCGTCCAATCTCGTCCATCAGCACCAGGCTGCGATCGGTGGCGCCATGGAGGATGGCCGCCGCCTCCGTCATTTCCACCATGAAAGTGGATCGACCCGAGGCCAGATCATCAGATGCGCCGATGCGGGTGAAGATCGCATCAATAGGACCGAGCCGGGCTTCGGTGGCGGGTACAAAGCTGCCGCAATGGGCGAGCAGCACGATCAATGCCACCTGTCGCATGTAGGTGGATTTCCCGCCCATGTTGGGTCCGGTAACCAGCAGCATGCGGCGGGTGTTGGCGAGCACCGCGTCGTTGGCGATGAACGGTTCGACTTGCCTTTCCACAACGGGGTGGCGCCCCCCCCGGATGGCGATGCCGGGCTCCCCGGTGAAGGTGGGGCGGCAGTAGTTGTAGCGCACCGATGCGGCAGCGAAGGCGGTGAGCCCGTCCAGCAGTGCGATGGCGCGGGCGATCTGCTGCAGGCGGGGCACATGCGGCGCCAGATCGTCGAGCATCTGCTCGAAGAGTTGTTTCTCCAGCGCCAGAGCCCGGTCTTGGGCGGAAAGGGCCTTGTCCTCAAAAGCCTTCAACTCCGGCGTGATGTAGCGCTCTGCGTTGGTCAGGGTCTGGCGCCGACGGTAATCTGTCGGCACCTTGTCTGCGTGTACGTGGGTGACTTCGATGTAGAAGCCATGCACCTTGTTGAAAGCCACCTTGAGGCTGGGGATGCCGGTACGGTCCCGCTCGCGGGTCTCCAGTTCCATGAGGAAGGCGCCGCAGTCGGTCTGGATTGCACGCAGTTCATCCAGATCCGGGCTGAAGCCGGGCGCAATGACGCCACCCTCGCGGATGTGTGCCGATGGCTCGTCGGCGATCGCTACCTGCAGCAGGGTGAGGCAGTCCTGGGGAGTTGCCAGATCCGCGAGTAGTTCCTCCACGACAGGCGCTGCGGGGGTGCCGAGTGGCCCGCGCAAGGCTCCGAGGCAGGCAAGGCTCTCGCGCAGGGCGGAAAGATCCCTCGGGCGGCAGTTGCGCAGCGCGATGCGGGCGCTGATCCGCTCGATGTCGCCCACCGGGCGCAGGGCGTGCTGAAGGGGCTCCCAGGGGCCGCGCCCAGCTTCTCCGGCCAGTTCGGCCACGGCCTCGTGCCGCGCCGCGGCCCGTCCGGCATCCGCCAGAGGGTGGTGCAGGCAATGGCGCAACCAGCGGGAACCCATGCTGGTGGCGCAGCCGTCGAGTAGCGATAGCAGCGTTGGAGAGGACTCTCCGCGGAGTGTTTCCGATATTTCCAGATTGCGCCGGGTTGCAGGGTCAATGCGCAGATAGTCGCTGCCGCGCTCCACATGCAAGCTGGTGACGTGGCTCAGGGCCTGGTTTTGAGTGGCGCGGGCATACTCGAAGAGGGCACCCAGCGTACCCAGCGCCACGCCCAGGTCCTCCGCGCCGAACCCTGCGAGGTCCCGGGTACCGAAGTGTGCAGTCAGTGCGTTGAAAGCCGCGTCGCGCTCAAAGTGCCAGTCAGGCAGCCGCTGGACGGATGACGAGTACGTGGCAGCTTCAGCAGGCAGACCATCGGGCACCAGAAGCTCCGCCGGACGCAACCGCTCCAAGTGGGAGGCCATGGCATCACTAGGGCATTCGAGTGCCCGAAGCTCGCCATTGGCCAGATTGAGCCATGCCAGCCCGGCTACCCCACGCTCAATGTTCAAGGCGAGCAGCAGGTTTTCGGTCTTTTCTTCCAGCAATGCCGAGTCCGTGAGCGTGCCCGGCGTGACGATGCGCGTGACTGCACGCTCCACGGGGCCCTTGGCCAGAGCCGGGTCTCCCACTTGCTCACAGATCACCACCGATTCGCCTAGCTTCACCAGCCGGGCGAGATACTGATCGACCGCGTGGAAGGGAACCCCGGCCATCTTGATCGGCACCCCTGCGGATTGTCCGCGGGTGGTTAGCGTGATCCCCAGCAAGCGGGCGGCCTTCTCCGCATCCTCAAAGAAGAGTTCGTAGAAGTCGCCCATGCGGTAGAACACCAGCCGATCCGGGTATTGGGCCTTGAAGCCCAGATACTGGCGCATCATGGGGGTATGCTGGTCGCCCGGGGAGGCGGCTGGACGGCCGGTTCTCGGTTTCATGCGGGCAGGCCCTCCTGCATCAATCCTGGATCGGGAGTGCGCGAGGCGCGCGCAAGTCCCGATGGCAGTGGGGAGGTCAGGCAGTGAGTGCCGCTGAACGGTGATTTCCCACCACTTGCAGCAGTTGGGTGAAGATTTTCGGGGTGCCCGCAACGATGTTACCGGAGTCCAAATACCCGGGTTCGCCGGCCAGATCGGAGACCAGGCCACCGGCTTCGCTCACAAGCAGGGTGCCTGCTGCCATGTCCCACGGGCTCAGGCCAATCTCGAAAAAGCCGTCTGTCCTGCCGCATGCCACGTAGGCCAGATCCAGCGCGGCGGACCCGGGCCGACGGAGTCCCGCAGTCTTCTGGACGAGTTCCCGGAATATGGCCATGTAGGCGTCGATGTGCTCGAACGCACGGTAGGGGAATCCCGTGCCAATGAGCGCTTCCTGGAACTTGGCACGCTTGCTTACCCGGATGCGTCGTTCATTGAGGAACGCGCCGCGACCGCGGGAGGCGGTGAAGAGTTCGTTGCGGGTCGGGTCATAGACGACTGCCTGCGTGACCTGACCCTTATGGGCAAGGGCGATCGACACCGAAAACTGGGGAAACCCGTGGATGAAGTTGGTCGTGCCGTCCAAAGGGTCGATGATCCACTGGTACTCGGAGTCTCCGGACTCGCCCGATTCCTCTGCTAAGATCGCATAGTCCGGGTAGGCCTCCTGCAGCACCTCGATGATGGCGGCTTCCGCGGCCCGGTCCACCTCTGTCACGAAATCGCTCTGGCGTTTGGCTGTGACCTTGAGCAGGTCCACGTCATGCGAGGCCCGATTGATGATGGAGCCGGCACGGCGGGCGGCTTTGACAGCGATGTTCAAGGTCGGGTGCATCTTCAGTCTCTCTGCAGGGTCGATGGCGCGGCACCGGGTTCGGGCTGCGTTGCAAAACCGCATATTCTAACCTGTGGAAAAGGCTTGAGGTAGTGCCCGGTGGGCTCGGCCCGGCTTTGCCCCGCTGTGAGTTCTCCCTGTGTTTCCCTGAACGGCCTGTATCCATGTCTGATTCGTCCATTTTCGATCACGTACGGGTGGTGCTGGCGCGTCCCAGTCATCCCGGCAACATTGGCTCTGCCGCGCGCGCCATGAAAACGATGGGTTTCCATCGGCTGTACCTTGTGGAGCCACGCCGCTTTCCGGATTCCGAAGCGACGGCGTTGGCTTCGGGTGCGGGCGATGTGCTGGACGCGGCAACAGTGTGTTCGAGCCTGGAAGACGCGCTTGCCGGGTGTGTGTTTTCTGCCGCGCTGACATCCCGTCGCAGAGAGCTGGCCGTCCCGATGCGCTGGGTGCGATCGGCATCGGCGGAGCTTGCCGCCTATGCCGGAGCGGGAGAGGTGGCGCTGGTGTTTGGGAATGAGACGTTCGGGCTTTCCAACGATGAGCTTGCGCTTTGCCATATGCCGGTGATGATCCCGGCGAATCCTGCCTACGCATCGCTCAATCTTGCGGCGGCTGTCCAGTTGGTGTGCTATGAACTGCGGGTGGCCATGAGCGAGCCCGGTCTGCCACCCGCCATCGAGTTTCCGCCGGCTAGCCACCACGAAGTTGAAGGCTTGGTGCAGCACTTCGAGCAGGCTCTGGTGGGCAGTGGTTTTCTCGATCCAAACAAGCCGCGTCGCTTGATTCCACGTCTGCGCCGGCTGTTTGCCCGGGCGCGGATTGAAAAAGAGGAGGTTTCCTTCCTGCGCGGGGCGCTGGCCAGTCTGGAGCGCAAATCCGACTGAATCAGTAGGAAATGGCGCGCTGCGCTATAATCCGCGCCATTCTTTGACTGTTGAGGCCCTATGTTCCGCCATATCCGGGAGGACATCGCCAGCGTACTCGAGCGCGATCCTGCAGCCCGTTCCCGCTGGGAGGTGTTGACCTGTTATCCCGGGGTTCATGCGTTGATCTTCCATCGATTGGCCCATGCCTTGTGGCAGCGCAAAGCGGTGTGGCTCGCCAGATGGGTGTCCCAGTTCAGTCGCTGGTTGACCGGGATTGAAATTCACCCGGGAGCAGTGATCGGTCACCGGGTGTTCATCGATCATGGCATGGGTGTGGTGATCGGTGAGACCGCCGAGGTGGGTGATGACTGCACGCTGTACCAGGGCGTCACGCTGGGCGGCACTTCGCTGCACAAGGGCAAGCGTCACCCCACTTTGGGTCCGGGGGTTGTGGTCGGTGCCGGGGCGAAAGTGCTGGGGGGGTTCACGGTTGGTGCGGGCGCCAAGATCGGCTCCAACGCGGTTGTGGTCAAGCCTGTGCCCGAGGGGGCAACGGCGGTAGGTAATCCGGCTCGTGTCGTTGAGCCCGCCAAGGAGCAGGCGCGCGCGCAAAAGGCGGAGGAGATGGGTTTTCAGGCCTATGGCGTGACCCGCGACCTTGATGACCCGCTGGCCAAGGCTATTCATGGGCTGCTTGACCACGCGGTGGAAACCGATCGGCGCATGGCCGCCTTGCTCAAGCGTTTGCAACAGGCTGGTGTGACTGTCGACGATGATCTGGCCGAGCATGACGCGTTCGATCCGAAATACCTGAGTAAAATCGTTGACTAATCTGGCGGTGGCTTATAAGCTTGATAAAAATAGTAGGTTATAGCCCAGCCCCACTCCCAACCCCACAGGAGACCAGTCAATATGAGGCTTACCACAAAAGGGCGTTTCGCGGTCACGGCCATGATTGATCTCGCGTTGCGCCAGGGCGACGGTCCGGTGACGCTCGCAGGGATCAGCGAGCGGCAGAAGATCAGCCTTTCCTACCTGGAGCAGTTGTTCGGAAAGCTCCGACGTCACCAGTTGGTGGCCAGCGTGCGTGGTCCGGGTGGTGGCTATTGCCTGGCAAAAACGATGGAAGAGATTACCGTTGCCGACATCATCGTTGCCGTGGATGAGCCTCTCGATGCCACCCAGTGCGGTGGTCAAGAGAACTGCCAGGAAGAACATCAGTGCATGACCCACGACCTGTGGGCCAACCTCAATCGCAAGATGTTCGAGTATTTGAACTCGGTTTCCCTCGCTGACCTGGTGCGCACTCAACAATTGCGCATGGATGGCAGTAGCCTGTTGCTGGACGAGAGGCCGCGCAGGGGGGCGGGCCGGCGGCGGGGTGAGGTGCTGGCTTCTGCCTGAAGGCATATCCATGTTCGCCCCCGCGTACCTCGATTACAACGCGACGGCTCCGCTTCAGGAGCGGGTGCTGGAAGCGATGATGCCTTGGCTGGGTCGCAGGTTCGGGAATGCGTCAAGCCGTCATGAGTACGGGCGCGCTGCCCGGCAGGCGGTGGAGGACGCGCGGGCCCGGGTAGCGGCGGCGGTTGGGGCCCAGCCCGGTGAGGTGGTATTCACCAGCGGGGGGTCTGAAGCCAACAACTTGTTCATCAAGGGTTGCGCCGGTCGGTGCAAGCCTGGCGTGGTGGCGGTGGGTGCCACCGAGCATCCGTGCGTGCGCGAGCCCGCCCGTCAGTTGGGCAGGCAGGGGTGGGCCGTTAGAGAACTGCCAGTGGATGCGCAAGGAGTGCTTCGAGCGGATGCGCTGAGCGAGACTCTTGCGTTCAAGCCCGCCATTGTCTCGGTGATGAGGGCGAACAATGAGACTGGGGTGCTTCAAGATGTGAGTGGGCTGTCGGTTGCCGTCCGGCGGTATGGGGGGTGGTTGCATTCCGATGGGGTGCAGGCACTTGGCAAGATCCCGGTCGATTTCCGCCAGTTGGGTGTGGATGGGCTGACCATTTCGTCGCACAAAGTTGGTGGCCCGGCTGGTGTGGGCGCCCTGGTGGTGTCCCGCCGGGTGGATCTGGAGCCACTCGTGGCGGGGGGCGGCCAGGAGCGGGGAATCCGCTCAGGGACAGAGAATGTGGCGGGTGTCGTCGGGTTTGGAGCCGCCTGCCAATTCGCTGTGGAGCGGCTTGAAGGTGAGGCGCAGCGCTTGTCCGCGTTGAGAGATCGGCTTGAACATGATTTGGTTGCGCTGGGCGCGGTAGTGTTCGGTGCCGGTGCTGCCCGGTTGCCCAACACAACGTTCTTCGCATTGGAGCATCTTGACGGCGAAACGCTGGTGGCAAAGCTGGATCGGATGGGCTTTGCGGTGGCAAGCGGCTCGGCGTGCTCCAGTGCGTCGCCAGATCCGTCCAGGTCGCTGCTTGCGATGGGGGTGGAGCCCGGTATGGCGCGTTGTGCGGTTCGGGTAAGCCTGGGCGCCGGGAATTCCGAGCGGGACGTTGGTGGGCTGGTCCAGGCTGTGGCGCAACTACGTGAAGCGTTGAAGGGTTTGTCTGCTCTGTCGGTTTGAGGATGCAGGGCGTAGCGACCGAGTGAAAGAGAGTAGAAATGTTGAGATTCCCGATTTATCTTGATTATTCCGCGACCACGCCGGTGGATCCCCGTGTGGCGGAAAAGATGATCCCCTATCTGGTAGAGCATTTTGGCAACCCGGCCAGCCGCTCCCACGCTTATGGGTGGGAGGCCGAGCGGGCGGTGGAGGAGGCCCGGGTTCAGGTTGCTGCGCTCGTCAATGCTGATCCAAAGGAGATTGTGTGGACCTCCGGCGCGACTGAATCGAACAATCTCGCCATCAAGGGTGCGGCCCACTTCTATCAAGGGAAGGGCAAGCATCTGGTCACGGTCAAGACCGAGCACAAGGCGGTGTTGGACACCTGTCGTGAGCTGGAGCGGATCGGTTTTGAGGTGACTTACCTGGATGTGCAGGAAAACGGTCTCGTGGACCTTGCCGCGTTCAAGGCTGCGCTACGCAAGGACACAATCCTGGCGTCGGTCATGTTCGTCAATAACGAGATCGGCGTAATCCAGCCCATCGCGGAGTTGGGTGCCATTTGCCGGGCGAACGGAACGATCTTCCATGTGGATGCGGCGCAAGCAACCGGTAAGGTTGCGATTGATCTGCAGGCGCTACCGGTGGATCTGATGTCGTTCTCCGCGCACAAGACCTATGGCCCCAAGGGGATTGGTGCACTGTATGTTCGGCGCAAGCCCCGCATTCGGCTTGAGGCGCAGATGCATGGCGGCGGGCATGAACGCGGGTTGCGCTCGGGCACCTTGGCGACCCACCAGATCGTGGGAATGGGCGAGGCTTTCCGTATCGCACGGGAAGAGATGGCGGAGGAAAACCGTCGTATTGCTGCCCTGCGAGACCGCCTGCTTGACGGGTTGTCCGATATGGAAGCGATCTATGTGAATGGTGACCTGGAACACCGGGTGCCACACAATCTGAATGTGAGTTTTGCCTATGTGGAGGGCGAGTCCCTGATGATGGCGATCAAGGATGTGGCGGTGTCTTCCGGGTCTGCCTGTACCTCCGCAAGTCTGGAGCCCTCCTATGTGCTGCGGGCTCTCGGACGCAATGATGAACTTGCGCACAGCTCCATTCGCTTCACCCTTGGTCGTTTCACGACCGAGGAAGAAGTGGAGTACGCGATCAGTCTCCTGCATGGCAAGGTGGGCAAGTTGCGCGACCTGTCGCCGCTATGGGAAATGGTTAAGGAAGGCGTGGACCTCAGTACCGTTCAGTGGGCGGCGCACTGAAGGTGGCTGGCTGGGTGTTCTGACCGGGTTTGAAGGAGTAGGAAATGGCATATAGCGACAAAGTCTTGGACCACTATGAGAATCCCCGCAATGTGGGTTCTTTCGGCCAGAGCGACGACGATGTGGGCACCGGCATGGTGGGTGCGCCCGCCTGCGGCGACGTAATGAAATTGCAGATCAAGGTCGGCAAGGACGGCGTGATTGAGGATGCCAAATTCAAGACTTACGGCTGCGGATCGGCCATTGCCTCCAGCTCCCTGGTGACCGAATGGGTCAAGGGCAAGACGCTGGAACAGGCCATGGAGATCAAGAACACGCAGATCGCCGAGGAGTTGGCTTTGCCACCCGTCAAGATTCATTGTTCCATCCTGGCTGAAGATGCGATCAAGGCTGCGGTGGCGGATTACAAGAAAAAACACGGCGACGAGTAATCGGGGGCAGAAATGGCGGTCACGATGAGCGAGCGTGCTGCGAGGCATGTGCAGGCTTTTCTGGTCAAGCGGGGCAAGGGGGTCGGCGTTCGCTTGGGCGTCAAGACATCCGGGTGTTCAGGGATGGCCTACAAACTGGAGTATGCCGATGCGGTTGAGGACGACGATCTCATTTTCGAGAGTCACGGGGTGAGAGTCATCGTCGATCCCCGCAGCTTGCCGTATCTGGACGGAACGGAGCTGGACTTCGTTCGGGAAGGCTTGAATGAGGGATTCCGTTTCAACAACCCGAACGTGAAGGATCAGTGCGGTTGCGGCGAGAGCTTTAACGTTTGATCCGTCCTTGGCAGTAAGCCTGCTGGCGATGCAATGCCTTCCAACCAAAGCGCTTATCACAATGACGCCCCATTTCGAGCAGGATTTTTTTTCCCTTTTTGGTTTGCCGCGCACTTTCCGGATAGATGTGCCGGTGCTGGAACGCGCTTATCTGGATTTGCAGGCGCAGGTGCACCCAGACCGTTTCGCGCACTTGTCGGATAGCGAGAAGCGTTTGTCGATGCAGTGGGCCACCCGCGTCAACGAAGGCTATCAAACGCTGAAAGATCCGCTAAAAAGGGCGGTGTATCTCCTGTCACTCCAGCAGACGGCGCTGCAGGCCGAAACCAATACCGCGATGCCCCCTGTGTTCCTGATGGAGCAGATGGAGTGGCGTGAAGCGGTGGAGGAGGCCAGAAGTGCTGGCGATGTGGACGAACTGGATGCCTTGCTCCACCGCTCGCGGCAAAGGCGCAAGGCGATGGTGGGGGAGTTGGAGCAATTGCTGGATGACACCCGGGACTATGCCGGGGGGGCTGAGTTGGCGCGGAAGTTGATGTTTGTCGAAAAACTTGAACACGATATCGCCGAGGCGATTGAAGCGCTGGAGCAATAAGGGATGGCCCTGCTGCAACTTTCCGAGCCGGGAGCTTCGCCGGAGCCCCACCGTAGCCGTTTGGCCGTGGGCATAGATCTTGGTACGACCAATTCCCTGGTGGCAACGGTGCGGCACGGCATCGCCACCGTGTTGAATGACGAGCAAGGACGTGCCTTGCTGCCCTCGGCAGTGAGTTATCTGTCCGATGGTGGCATCGAGGTAGGGTATGGGGCCCTTGGCCGGCAAGTCGTCGATCCCAAGAACACGATTGTTTCCGTCAAGCGTTTTATGGGACGTGGTTTGGCCGATGTGGCTCACATTGAGGCCATGCCTTATGACTTCGTGGATCGGGAAGGAATGGTTCGGCTGCGCACCATTCAGGGTGTCAAAAGCCCCGTCGAAGTTTCCGCGGACATCCTGAAGGTATTGAGGGCGCGGGCCGAGGCGAGCCTGGGGGGGGAGCTTACAGGTGCGGTGATCACAGTCCCCGCCTATTTTGACGATGCTCAGCGCCAGGCAACCAAGGATGCAGCAAAACTGGCGGGGCTGAACGTGCTTCGCCTGTTGAATGAGCCGACCGCGGCGGCAGTGGCTTATGGGCTTGATAACGCCGCAGAAGGTATCTATGCAGTGTATGACCTCGGGGGGGGGACGTTCGATATCTCCATCCTGCGTCTTTCCCGCGGCATTTTTGAGGTGATTGCCACGGCAGGGGATGCTGCGCTGGGGGGGGACGATTTTGACCACCGGGTCTTCTGCTGGATTCTCGATCACGCGCGGATTGCGCCCCCCTGTGCCGAAGACATGCGCAGGCTTTACGTCGTTGCTCGACAGGCGCGTGAACGCCTGTCGTCTGAGGACGAGACGCGGGTCTATGCTCGTCTCGTTTCAGGCGAAGTGGTGGATTTGGTGCTGACCCGAGTCGAGCTCACCGGAATCTCGGCCCATCTGGTGGCTAAAACGCTGGTTCCCATGCGTAAAGCCCTTCGGGATGCAGGGCTGACGTCAGACGAGGTCAAGGGGGTCGTGATGGTAGGCGGTGCGACCCGGATGCCTCAAATACAGCAAGCGGTGGCCGGCTTCTTCAATCAGGATCCTCTAACCAATCTGGACCCAGATAAGGTTGTGGCTCTTGGGGCAGCCATTCAAGCCAACATTCTGGCCGGCAACAGGCGAGCCGAAGATGACTGGTTGCTTCTTGATGTCATCCCGCTCTCCCTCGGGCTGGAAACGATGGGGGGATTGGTGGAGAAAGTGATTCCCCGCAATTCCACCATTCCGATTGCCAAGGCGCAGGATTTCACTACCTTCAAGGATGGCCAGACCGCAATGGCTTTCCATGTGGTGCAAGGGGAACGGGAACTGGTTTCAGACTGCAGGTCCTTGGCCCGTTTCCAGTTGCGGGGTATTCCCCCCATGGCAGCGGGGGCGGCTCGTATCCGTGTCACATTTCAGGTGGATGCAGATGGGCTGCTTTCCGTTTCCGCCCGGGAAATGTCTTCGGGCGTCGAGGCTTCTGTTCAGGTCAAGCCGTCGTATGGGCTTTCTGATGACGAAATCGCGGGTATGCTCAGAGACTCCATCGAACACGCGCGAGAGGACGTTTCCGCCCGTTCGCTTGCCGAGGCGCGATTGGAGGCCCGGAGGTTGATCGAAGCCACGGAGGTTGCATTGGCAGCAGACGCCGATTTGCTGGCTGCGGAAGAGCGCTTGAGCCTGGATTCGAGTCTGGCGGCGTTGCTGGCTGCGGTGGAACAAGCAGATGCGGCAACGCTGAAGACTCGTACGGCTGATTTGAATGCGGCGACAAACGATTTTGCCGCCCGGCGTATGGACAGAAGTGTCCGCAAGGCGCTCGCTGGTCACAAATTGGATGAACTCGGGATTTGAACCCCCTCGACCCATGACCCAGATTATCGTATTACCCCACGTTGAGTTGTGCCCTGATGGCGCGGTGCTTGAGGCTCAGCCAGGTGTATCCCTGTGCGATGCGTTGCTGACCAATGGCATCGAAATTGAGCATGCATGCGAAAAGTCCTGTGCGTGCACCACCTGCCATGTAGTGATCCGCGAAGGATTTGAGAACTTGGCCGAGGCCGACGAAACGGAGGAGGATCTGCTCGACAAAGCCTGGGGGCTGGAACCGACCTCCCGCTTGTCCTGTCAGGCGCTCGTTGGTACCGCCAATCTGGTGGTGGAAATCCCGAAGTACACGATCAATATGGTCAAGGAGGGCAAGCGCTCATGAAATGGACTGATACCCGTGAAATCGCCATTGCCTTGGCGGATACTCATCCTGACGTTGATCCGAAGGCGGTACGGTTTACCGACCTCATGCGCTGGGTAATGGCTCTGGACGGATTCGATGACAAGGAAGATCGTTGCGGGGAGAAGATTCTGGAGGCTATCCAGATGACTTGGATTGAAGAGGCTGATTGAACCTTCAAGTCCCAGAAATAAAAAAGCAGCCTTAAGGCTGCTTTTTTATTTCTGGCGGAGAGAGAGGGATTCGAACCCTCGATAGAGCTTTTTGGCCCTATGCTCCCTTAGCAGGGGAGTGCCTTCGACCTCTCGGCCATCTCTCCAAAGAAGCGGGATCATACGTTGGGAGGCGCGGTTACGTCAATCCTCCCAGTGGGTTCACGCACCGAGTTGGTCCAGTTCAAAAGCTTTGTGCAGCACGCGAACCGCCAGCTCCAGATACTTTTCGTCAATCGCGACGGAAATCTTGATTTCCGAGGTCGAGATCATCTGGATGTTGATGCCTTCTTCAGCCAGCGCCCGGAACATCTTGCTGGCGATCCCTACGTGGGAGCGCATGCCAACACCAACAACGGATACTTTGGCCATCTTGCTGTCGCCAATGATTTCCCGTGCCCCGGTGTGAGCCTTGACCTCGTTCAGGATGCCCAAGACCTTCTCGTAATCACCCCGATTTACGGTGAATGAAAAATCCGTCAGCCCATCATGGCCAACGTTCTGGATGATCATATCCACGTCAATGTTGGCTTCACTGACCGGGCCGAGTATTTGATAGGCAATACCGGGCCGGTCCGGAACGCCGAGTACGGTGAGCTTGGCTTCGTCCCGGTTGAATGCAATGCCGGAGATGATGGGTTTTTCCATGTTCAAATCATCCTCAAACGTAATGAGGGTGCCTTCACCCCCTTCCTGAAAGCTGGATAGCACGCGAAGCCGTACTTTGTATTTTCCGGCAAACTCAACCGATCGAATTTGCAGCACTTTCGAACCAAGGCTGGCCATCTCCATCATCTCTTCGAAGGTTACGCGGGATAGGCGCCGTGCTTCGGGAACGATGCGGGGGTCAGTCGTATAAACCCCGTCGACGTCGGTGTAAATCTGGCATTCGTCGGCCTTGAGGGCTGCCGCCAAGGCAACGCCGGTGGTATCCGATCCACCTCGTCCCAAGGTGGTGATGTTCCCGCCTGCATCGACGCCCTGAAAGCCCGCGACAACGACCACGTGGCCTGAGTCCAGATCCTGGCGGATCGGTGCGTCGTCGATGCTCACGATGCGAGCTTTGGTATGGGCGTCATCCGTCAGGATTTTCACTTGCCCCCCGGTGTAGCTACGGGCGGGAATGCCGATTTCCTTGAGCGCCATGCAGAGCAGCCCGATCGTGACCTGCTCGCCAGTGGAAACGATCACGTCGAGTTCGCGTGGGTCAGGGGTTGCCTGGATTTCCTTCGCCAGCGCAATCAACCGATTTGTTTCACCACTCATGGCCGAGACAACGATCACGAGTTGGTGACCCTGCTCTCGCCATTTGGCAACACGACGCGCCACGTTCTTGATCCGCTCTGGGGAGCCGACCGAAGTGCCGCCGTATTTTTGAACGATCAAGGCCATTGTAGATATCCGATGGTACGTAAAAAGCTTCCGATTCTACCGGATTCGGATGGTTCCGTAAGGCTATCAGGCGTTGCTGCGTAGCAGTATCGCTATCGGGTTGCGTTTTGGTCGTTGCAGGAGCATGGCATTTGTTACAAAAATGTTGTGTATGTCCGCCGAATAGTGGTTTATACTTTTCGTACTATAACTTTAGTTATAGTTTGTTTCGTCGGGCAGAGGTCGGTTAGTTCTCCGATAGCATAGTGAGGATGATTACATGAAAGTCGCTGAAAATATTGACGTACGGGAAATCCGTCGCAAACTGGGTATGAACCAGTCCCAGTTCTGGTCGAAAATAGGCGTGACTCAGAGCGGCGGATCGCGTTACGAAAGTGGGCGCAATATCCCCAAGCCGGTTCAGGCTTTATTGCGGCTGGTGCATGTCGAGCACATCGACATCGACAAGATCAAACGGGAAGATTTCGAAGTGGTTGAATACTTGAAGGCCACGGATCCCGAGATGTTCAAGAATTTAAAAAAGCAGGCGCGGGCCAAGGGCAAGAAGGCAGCCTAACGCCTGTATTGGTGTTCAGGGGGTAATCTGCACGGAGATCCCCCTGTTCCGGAGGACTTGGGCGATCGAGTTGAAGTCTTCAGGCGTAGCCTGTTCCAGAAGTGACGCAGACGATTGCATGGACGGGCGGGCCAGGCCATAGAGCAGTACGCCACGGATGTGGGGGGCGAGCGGGGCGAGAAGGTCCGCGTAGCGCAGGGGATCGCCAAGGGATAGTTCTCCCCCTGTTCGAAAGAGGCAGGTCTGGACCCATGTTGGGCACAGTTGGGCGCACGTGAGCAGGTTGGCAATATGCCGGGAAGTCTGCCGGGGGGTGCCATTGATGTATCGCGCCCGAGCAGGGTCCGGAGTGTCCAGCTTGAACCACACTTCCCCGCTGATTGCTTCGAGTATTGAGATTCCTTCCTGAACCGATGGCTGGTGCAGGAGGCTCCCGTTGGTGATCAGTCGAGTCTTCACCTCAGAGGCGATGTCATAGTCTGCTCGTATTCGGGCGACGAGTTGAACGGCTTCAGCGAATTCCTTCGCGCTTGTGGGTTCCCCGTTGCCTGAGAACGCGATGTCCCTAAGAGCCTGACTGTCAGGGGGGGCATGCTGAGCGAGGTAGTCGCCAAGGCAGATCGCATCGAGCATCTGGCGCAGTTCTCGTTCGAGAACTTGCAGATCAATGGGGGGGGCGTTGCCACGTACAAGCCCTGGCACTTGGCAGTACACACATTGCCAGTTGCAGGCGTTGTTCGGGTTGAGATTGATGCCAAGGGATACGCCTTTGGCACGTCGGGATACGACCGGATACACATAGGTAAGTCCGGCGCAGTCTCGACTGTGGTCGGCAACGGTAAGTCTGGATGCTGCTTCCATTAGGGCTGGGGGTGGTTCGCGTAATCGTCAGGCCGGGAATGATACAATCGCGCCCCCTCTCAGCGGTTCACACCACGATGCAAATCACCCGTCGCTTGGAGTTCGATGCCGGGCACCGGATTCCTGATCACAAAAGTCAGTGCAAGCATCTGCACGGTCATCGCTATGCTCTCGAGATTACCTTGTCCGGCGAGATCATTCGCATGGACGGTTGCGAGGCGAACGGGATGGTGATGGACTTTTCGGACGTCAAGCGGATCGCCCAGCAGCACCTGGTGGATGAGTGGGATCACGCATTCCTGGTTTATCGGGGAGACGTGAGGGTGGTGGAGTTCCTGTCGTCGCTCGAAGGCCACAAGACGGTTGTCCTCGAAGTTGTTCCGACCGCAGAGAACCTTGCAGCAATTGCTTTTTCCCGCCTCGACCCGGTATATCGGGATACCTATGGCAATCACCTGCGGCTGGAGCGGGTCCGGTTGTACGAGACGCCCAACTGTTGGGCTGACGCGGTCCGCTCGCCGGCTGGATAAGCTGGCGGCCGCGCCTCTATAGCGATGCGTTGCCCAAGTCCTGCACATACCGCTGCCAGTTCTTGACGTAGTTTTCAGCACTCAGATAGAGCTTGGCGACCTCGTCATCGGTCAACTGACGAATAATCCGTCCCGGTGACCCCAGCACCAGCGAACGATCCGGGATCACCTTGCCTTCGGGGATCAGGGTATTCGCGCCAATCAGGCATTCCCGGCCAATCACACAATTGTTCAGCAGCACGGACTTGATTCCGATCAGAGAACCGTCCCCGACCCGGCAGCCGTGGAGCATGGCCATGTGACCAACGGTGACATGATCCCCCAGCGTAAGGGGGACGCCGTCGTCCGTGTGCAGTACCGAGCCGTCCTGGACGTTACTATGGCAGCCAATTGTGATCGGATCGTTGTCGCCTCTCAGGACGCAGTTGTACCAGATGCTCGCATGGGTGCCGAGAATCACATCGCCCACCACATGGGCGTTGCTGGCAATCCAGCAGGGGCCCTGGAATTGGGGGGCCTTGTTTCCGAGAGAAAAGACGGGCATGGCGGTGTTGGCTGAAGAGGATAGGGAGCGACTTGCGCGAATCGGGCCGCGATCATAACAAGCCCCTTCATTTCCGCCAAATCATGCTGCAGGGGGCCGAGGCCCCCTGAGCTGTCTGGATTATCAAGCGGTTGTCGGTGTCCAGGTCAAATCCAGTTCCCGGGCGGCTTTGGTGTCATCGAGTCGGCGCACGGGCAGGGTATGGGGAGCCCCTTTCACCAGATCCGGATTGCTGCGTGCTTCGGCAACGATGGCTGACATGGCTTTGACGAAATCGTCGAGCGTTTGCCGGCACTCGGTCTCGGTGGGTTCGATCAGCAGGCACTCGGGCACGAGCAAGGGAAAATAGGTGGTGGGAGCATGGAAGCCATAGTCCAGAAGACGTTTGGCGATGTCCATTGCGATCACCCCGGTTTCCTCCTTGATGGGCTTGGCGGTCACGATGAATTCGTGACTCGCCCGGCGGTTGGGGAACGCGAGCTTGAAGCCGGCTTTTTCGAGTTCTTTCGCCAAGTAGTTGGCATTCAGTGTGGCGAATTCTCCAACACGGGTCATGCCTTCCGCACCAAGCATCCGGGCGTAGACGTAGGCGCGCAGCAGCACCCCGGCGTTGCCCATGAACGCAGACAACCGTCCGATGCTCTGCGGCAGATCCTGCTCGGTCAGCCAGCGGTAGCCCGTGTCATCCTTGCCGACGAGGGGGATGGGCAGGAACGGCAGGAGCCGTTTGCTCACACCCACGGCACCTGCGCCCGGGCCGCCGCCACCGTGGGGGGTGGAGAAGGTTTTATGCAGGTTCATGTGGATGACGTCGAATCCCATGTCCCCAGGGCGCACTTTCCCGAGGATGGCGTTCAGGTTGGCGCCATCGTAGTAACTGAGGCCGCCCGCGGCATGCACGACCTTCTGAATCTCGACGATGGACTGCTCGAAAACACCCAAGGTCGAGGGGTTCGTCAGCATCAGGCCCGCGGTCTTGGGGCCAACCACAGTGCGCAAGGCTTCCAGATCGACGTTGCCGTCCCGGTCGGTGGGAATCTCTCGAACCGTGTAGCCGCACATGGTCGCAGTGGCCGGGTTGGTGCCGTGGGCGGCATCGGGAACGATGATTTCCGTGCGCGCGGCATCACCCCGGGCGGCGTGATAAGCGCGAATCATGGCTACGCCGGCAAATTCGCCTTGAGCGCCCGCCATGGGGGAGAGGGAAACGCCGGCCATGCCGGTCACTTCCTTGAGGATCTCCTGCAATTCGTACAAACAAGCCAGAAATCCCTGTCCTGTCGAGGACGGCGCCAGGGGATGGCGGGCCAGGAACTGCGGTAGCAACGCCAAACTGTTACACGCTCGCGGGTTGTACTTCATGGTGCACGACCCCAGGGGATAGAACTGGGTGTCGATGGAGAAGTTTTTCTGGGACAGGCGCGTGTAATGGCGTACGGCATCCAGTTCCGACACCTCGGGCAACAGGGGGGCGGATTTGCGACGCAGATGGGCGGGAATGGCCGCCGCAGACACTGGCTGGGGAGCTTGGTGGGTGTTACCCCGGCCAGGGCGGGAATGTTCAAAGATCAGCATGGGGGTCTCAATCCTTGAGGGCATCGGCCAGCGCGCCGATGTAGCGTTGCAGATCGTCGTCCGACTTGGTTTCGGTGACACAAACCAGAAGCGCGTTGCCCAGCGTGGGGTAGTGGGCGCTGAGATCGTAACCACCCAGGATGCCGTTCGCTGCCAGTTTCGCGAGCACCGGTGCCACGGGCTTGGGCAGGCAGAGCACGTGTTCGTGGTACGACGGGCTGGCGAACAGGCGCGTGACGCCGGGTATCCCTGTGGCGAGTTGGGCGAGTTTCTCGCTGGCGGCATGGCTGGCCCCGGCTACATTGGCCAAGCCCGCTGGACCGGTGATGGCCATGTAGATCGTCGCCGCAGTTACCATCAAGCCCTGGTTGGTGCAGATGTTGGAAGTGGCCTTGGAGCGGCGGATATGCTGCTCTCTGGCCTGCAGGGTGAGCGCGAAACCTTCTTTTCCGTCCAGGTCCACCGTTCTGCCGATAATCCGGCCCGGCATTTGCCTGACGAGGGCCTTCTTGGCCGTGAGATAGCCAAGGAACGGGCCGCCGCCAGACATGGGAATGCCCAGGGGCTGCGCGTCGCCACAGCAGATGTCCGCGCCCTTGGACCCCCATTCCCCTGGCGGGGTGAGCAATGCCAGCGCCTGTGGGTTGGCCACGGCAATCACGAGGGCCCCTTTCTGCTGCGCCCAGTCGGTGAGGGCATCGGGCTCTTCGATCACGCCAAAGAAATTGGGTTGCGGGATGACCAGCGCGGCGAATGGCGTAGCTGCGGCGTGTTCCAGGGCTGAGCGATCGATGCGGCCGTCGCTGCCGAAACCGACCTCGACGAGCTCAATGCCTTGCTGGCCGACAATGGCTTGGCAGGCCGCCCGGTAAAGGGGGTGCAGGCTTGCAGCCACCAGGATCCGTCGAACATTGCCTTTGACCGAGCGCACCGCCATCAGCATCGCTTCGGACAGGGCGGAACCTCCGTCGTAGAGGCTGGCATTGGAGACGTCCATTCCTGTCAGGCTGGCCATCATGGTCTGCCATTCGTACAGGAGCTGCAGCGTTCCCTGACTGGCTTCTGCTTGATAGGGGGTGTAGGCGGTGTAGAACTCCCCCCGTGTGACGATTTGCCAGACTGCGGCGGGGATGTGGTGTTCGTAGGCGCCAGCGCCGATGAAATTGAGGGGCCGCCCGTCCAGCTCAGCCCGCTCCATCATGAGGCGGGTGACTGCCATTTCCGAAAGCGCGGGGGGCAAATGCAGCGAAGGGGCGGCCAGTTCCGCCGGAATCTCGTCGAACAGGGCATCAATGCTAGGGACGCCGATGGCTTGCAGCATCTCCTTCACATCTTGAGCCGTGTGAGGAATGAAAGGCATTGGTAACCTCGTGTCAGGGCAAGTACGCCCCTGCCGGCTGGATGCCAGCACGGATCGGGGCTTAGAGGAAACGCTTAATGTTCTTCGGCGTCGACAGCGGCAGCGTACGCCGTCGCGTCAAGCAGGGCATTCAGGTCGGCGGCGTTGTCCGGGCGCAGACGGAACAGCCAAGTGCCGTAGGGGGCCTGGTTTACGGATTCGGGGGCGTCGATTGCTGCCTGGTTGGCTTCGACCACTTCCCCTGCAATCGGGGCATAGATGTCGGATGCGGCTTTGACGGATTCCACGACGGCGCATTCCTCGCCGCTGGCCAGGGCTCGGCCTGCATCGGGCAGTTCCAGAAAAACGATGTCACCCAATGCTTCCTGGGCGTGGTCGGTGATGCCAACAGTCACGGTGCCGTCGCTTTCCAGTTTTGCCCATTCGTGCGACTTGGTGTACTTGAGTTCGGCAGGGGTGTTCATGTGGTGTCCTATGTGGCTGAGGGTTCTTGGGTTGATCGGGATTACACAAGGGCTTTGCCGTTGCGCACGAAAGGCGGGCGCACGACCCGGGCGTTCAGCAGTTTGTCGCGGATCTGCACCTGAACCGTGTCCCCAGGATTCGTGGATAACGGCAGGCGGGCGAGCGCAATTGATTGCCCGAGCGTCGGCGAGAAACTGCCGCTAGTGGTTTCGCCCGCACCCGCGGGGGTGGAGATTTTCTGGTGGGCGCGCAGCACGCCCTTGTCCAGCAGGACGAGTCCGAGAAAGGCGGCTCGGCTCCCGTCACTTTCCAGTGCCTGACGGCCAACGAACACCCGAGCGGGATCCCGCAGGTCTACTGTCCAGGCCAGTCCAGCGTCCAGGGGGGAGACCGCTTCGTCCATATCCTGCCCGTAGAGGTTCATTCCCGCTTCAAGGCGCAGGGTGTCCCGGGCACCCAAACCGCAGGGGCGGACTCCGGCGGCGAGTAATGCGTCCCACAAGCGCTGGATGCGTTCTTCGCTACCCATCACCTCGAAGCCGTCTTCTCCTGTATACCCGGTACGGGCAATGAACAGGTCGTCGACACGCGCGGCAGAAAACGTCTTGAGCGTTTCGGTTGCCTGCCGGGCTGAAGGGACCGCCTGCCAGAATCGCTCCCGGGCCTGAGGGCCTTGCACGGCCACCATGGCAAGATCGCGCCGGGCGGTGATGCTGACGTTGGTGCCGCGCAGTTGTTGCGCCTGGCCGCGCATCCACGACAGATCCTTGTCGGCAGTTCCGGCGTTTACCACGACGCGATAGTCCTCCGCCCCGAAACCATAGACGATCAGGTCATCCACGACGCCGCCGTCCGGCTTCAGCATGCAGCTGTATAGCGCTTTGCCCGGATAACCCAGACGGTCCACGTCGTTTGCCAGCAGGGCACGGAGATATTCGCGGGCGCCAGCGCCCGTGACATCAACCGGCAGCATGTGGGAGACATCGAACATGCCAGCTTCACGGCGAACGGCATGGTGTTCTTCCAGTTGGGAGCCGTAGTGTATGGGCATGTCCCAGCCGGAAAAGTCAACAATCTTGGCGCCCAAGGCTTGGTGCCTATCGAATAGAGGTGTGCGTTTTCCCATGTCGTCGAATGAAGTGAGTGGGCCCGCACAGGGCGTGGGCCCAGGAAACAAAAAAGGGGCACGGCTGCAGAATGCAGCGATGCCCCCTCTGTCCTTGGTACCTGAGAGATTGCATCCTGGGTCAGCGCGGTGCCGGCAAGGATGTTGCCCCTTCGGTGGGCCGCGCCTGAACGGAGCAGCCGCTCTCCAGAGTTGAAGTGCCGTCGACGGTCCTTTTGCCTGAGCGGTTTCGGGTATTGCGCCTTCGGCGGCATCCAGATGGTTGCACTCTCCCGATCGACCGAAAAACTATAAAGGTTTGGAGTCGGCAAAAGCAATAGAAAGCGCCTTTGCTATGATCGCCGACATGGAATCCGTCACGACCGTTGCGCGCAGGCAATCCTTCTCCCGCTTTGTAGAGGTGGGGAACGGCCGTTATCACCTGCGCCTGTGGGGGCGGGAGGGGGCGCCCTTGATGGTGCTGCTCCACGGCTGGATGGATGTGTCGGCGTCGTTTCAGTTTCTGGTGGATGCCCTCCGGGGCGACTGGCGGGTGGTTGCGCCTGATTGGCGCGGCTTTGGGCTTAGCACGTGGCAGGCGCGTCCTTACTGGTTTCCCGATTACCTGGCGGACCTGGATGCTTTGCTGGCAGTCCTGTCGCCCGATCAGCCGCTGCCTTTGGTGGGCCACAGCATGGGCGGAAACGTGGCCTGCCTGTACGCAGGAATACGGCCAGAGCGGGTGAGCCATCTCGTGAGCATTGAAGGATTCGGACTTGCCGCTACAACTCCGGAAGAGGCTCCAGGTCGTTACTTGCGGTGGCTGGGGCAGATGCGGGATGGGATGACGTCCAGAAAGTACGACGACCGTGTGGCGCTGGCGGATCGGCTGATGGCTCAGAATCCTCGGCTTAGCCGCGAGCGAGCGGGTTTTCTGGCCGAGCACCTTGGTGTTGCCGCAGAGGGGGGAGGATTCGAACTGGCGGGAGACCCTTGGCACCGGGCGCTCAATCCCGTTTTGTATCGCCTGGACGAGGCTATGGCCTGCTGGCGGCGGGTGGAGGCTCCCACCTTGTGGATTGGCGCCGCCGATTCCTTCGTGATGGAAGCCTACGCGCGGAATCCCGCTGATTATCAGCGCCGCAAGGCGTGCTTCAAGTCTGTGCAGGACGTTGTGTTTGCCTCGGGCGGACATAATATTCACCATGAACAGCCGGAGTTGTTGGCGGCCTCGATCGAGTCTTTCCTGTGTGCTTCGCCCGGGAAAGGGGCGAGTGACAGCAGAGGAGCGTGCTCATGAAAGTGGATCTGCACTGCCATTCCTGTGTGTCCGACGGCCTGCTGAGTCCGTCGGAAGTGGTGCGTCGCGCGGCGGCCAATGGTGTCGAATTGCTCGCGCTTACGGACCATGACCATCTTGGCGGCAACGTGGAGGCGGCTGGCATCGCGGATGAACTGGGGGTCCAGTTCGTCAATGGGGTGGAGATCTCTGTGTCCTGGATGGACACCACCGTCCACGTGGTGGGGCTGGGAGTCGCGCTGGATGATGCCGGTTTGCAGGCGGGGCTGGCGTATATCCGCAGCGGGCGAGACAGCCGCGCGCTGCGGATGGGTGAGGCACTGGCGAACATCGGCATTCGCGGGGCTTACGAGGGAGCCATGCGTTTCGCGCAGAGTTCGGCGCTCGTAGGGCGCGCGCATTTTGCGCGGTTCCTGGTGGAGCAGGGTTATTGCCGGGATGTAGGGACCGTTTTCCAGCACTACCTGATTCGCGGAAAGCCGGGATTTGTGGACCACCCGTGGGCAACGCTGGCCGAGGCGGTTGGGTGGATCACAGGGGCAGGAGGTGTGGCGGTGCTCGCTCATCCTGGCCGCTATCGCATCTCGGGGGCTGAGCTTGTTGGCTTGTTGAGCGAGTTTCGCCGTCTTGGGGGGCGGGCGCTGGAGGTTGTTTCAGGTGCGGATGACGAGGAGCTTCGCCGCCGCATGGCGCATCACGCGCGGGAATTTGGCTTCTTGGCCTCCTGTGCCTCTGATTTTCATGGTCCGGAAGAGAGCTTGGTGGATTTGGGCAGGATGGCCGGTTTGCCAGCCGATCTCGACCCGGTGTGGAAATGTCTGGGGCGCTGAGCATGGGCTCGGGGACTGGAGTGCCGCACCGCGTCTGTGGAATGGCGTACAGGAATTTGCTTTGCCGTGTGACAATTGACACTTGAGTCTTATCCATCGCGTTTCCCATGGCCCAGTATTTCACCGTTCATCCGGAGCACCCGCAGCCCAGATTGATCAGGCAGGCAGCGGATATTGTCCGGCGTGGCGGCTTGATCGCAATACCCACGGATTCAGCCTACGCCCTGGTCGGGCACCTGGGGGATGCTGCAATCCTCGATCGCATCCGCCGCATTCGCGGGGTGGATGAGCGGCACCAGTTCACCCTGATCTGCCGCGACCTTTCCGAGATTGCCACCTACGCCCGTGTCGACAACGCACAATATCGACTTCTGAAGGCGGTGACGCCCGGTAGCTACACCTTCATCCTGCTGGGGACGAAAGAACTGCCGAGACGGGTTCTGCATCCCAAACGCAAGACGATCGGGCTGCGGGTGCCTGATCATCCGGTGGTGCAGGCGTTGCTGATGGAGTTGGAAGAGCCGTTGGTCACTTCCACGCTGATCCTGCCTGGCGACGAGCACCCGTTGACCGAACCGGAGGAGGTTCGTGCCCGGCTCGAGAAACTGGTTGATCTGGTCGTGGATGGGGGGGGGTGTGCCGGAGAAGTGACCTCTGTGATCGACCTCACCTCGGGGTCACCGGAACTGGTTCGACGCGGTAAGGGCCCGTTGGCGCCGCTGGGGCTGGAAGAGGAAGGCTGAGTGCCCCCGGGTTGGCTCTGCTAGAATCGGCGGCCATTTTCGGTTCCTGCCCATGTCAGAAATCATTCCCGTAATCGCCATCTGGGCCTTGCCGGTTTTACTGGCCATCACCCTGCACGAGGCGGCTCACGGCTATGCCGCGCGCCATTTTGGCGATCCGACGGCCTACGTGCTGGGGCGGATCACGCTTAACCCGATCAAGCACATCGATCCCGTGGGCACTGTCCTGGTGCCGGGGTTGATCGTTTTGCTCGGCGCGGTTTCCGGGGCAATGATTCCCCTGTTTGGCTGGGCGAAGCCGGTGCCGGTCAATTTCGGCGGACTGCGCAATCCCAAGCGGGACATGCTGTGGGTCGCGGCGGCGGGGCCCGGCGCAAATCTGTTCCTGGCCATCATGTGGGCCGTGTTGCTAAAGCTGGCCGTAGCTTTGCCCGAGAACGCCTACACCTTGCCGTTGATGAAAATGGCTGACGCGGGCATTCAAGTCAACGCCTCGCTCATGCTTCTGAACCTGTTGCCCATTCCGCCTTTGGATGGAGGGCGGATGGTTGTAAGCCTCCTTCCGCACAAGCTTTCCTGGAAGTTCGCACAGATCGAGCCTTACGGCTTCTTCATCCTCTTGGTCTTGCTCTACACCAAAATACTCGATGTTGTCCTGTGGCCGCTGATGGCCTTTTTCCGGTTCGGCCTGGCCGTATTGTTTGGATTCTAGAACGCCCCACCATGTACGCAGAACGTGTCCTTTCCGGCATGCGCCCCACCGGGCGCCTTCACCTCGGCCATTACCACGGGGTGCTCAAAAATTGGGTCAAGCTCCAGACGGAGTACCCCTGTTTGCTCTTTGTCGCCGACTGGCATGCGCTGACCACTGATTACGACGAGCCCGGCAAGATCGAGGAGAATACTTGGGAGATGCTGGTGGACTGGCTGGCAGCGGGGGTGGACCCCGCCCAGGCTACGCTCTTTATCCAGAGCAAGGTGATGGAGCATGCGGAGCTACACCTGCTGCTGTCGATGATGACGCCTTTGGGGTGGCTGGAGCGGGTGCCGACCTACAAGGATCAGCAGGAAAAGCTCACCCACAAGGATCTGACGACCTACGGTTTTCTTGGCTACCCCTTGCTGCAGGCTGCGGATATCCTCATCTACCGGGCGGACAAGGTTCCGGTGGGCGAGGACCAGGTGCCCCATATCGAGTTCACCCGGGAAATCGCCCGCCGATTCAATCACTTGTACGGAAAAGAGCCCGGCTTTGAAGCCAAGGCCCGGGAGGCGATCAAGAAGCTTGGCAGCAAGCGGGCGCGGTTGTACGAAGAGCTGCGCACCCGTTTCCAGCAGGACGGTGACCACGATGCGCTGGAGCAGGCTCGGGCCATCCTCAATGAAACGCAGAATCTGAGCATGGGCGACCGCGAGCGTCTTTTCGGCTTCCTCGAAGGCGGTGGCAAGCTGATTCTCGTGGAGCCAGGCGCCTTGCTGACCGAGGCTTCGCGCATGCCTGGGCTGGATGGGCAGAAAATGTCAAAGTCTTACGGCAATACCATTTTCCTGCGGGAAGAGCCGGAGGTGGTGACGAAGAAAATCCGCACAATGCAGACTGACCCGGCTCGGGTGCGGCGCACGGATGCGGGCGATCCGGATAAATGCCCGGTGTGGCAGTTCCATGTGATTTACTCCGACGAAACGACCCGCGAGTGGGTGCAGCAGGGGTGCCGAAGCGCAGGAATAGGTTGCCTGGAATGCAAGCAGCCGGTGGTGGAGGCCGTGCTGGCCGAGCAGGCACAAATGCGGGAGCGCGCCCAGCCTTACATCGATGATCCTTCTTTGGTACGCAACATTGTTGCAGATGGCTGCGAGCGGGCACGCAAACTCGCCCAGGAAACCATGCGCGATGTGCGCGAGGCCATGGGGTTGAACTACGGGTGAGCACCCCGGGTTCGCAATCCAGTGGGCAGTTGGAGCTTCCCCATGCCCCCCGGGTCTATGGCGAGGTGCTCCCGGCGTTGCCGAAGGACTTGTACATCCCGCCGGATGCGCTTGAGGTTTTTCTGGAAGCGTTCGAGGGGCCGCTTGACCTGCTGCTGTACCTGATCCGCAAGGCTAATGTGAATATCGTGGATATTCCCATGGCAACATTGACCGAGCAGTACCTGGCTTACGTCGAGGAGATGCGCAGCCGTAACTTGGAACTGGCCGCGGAATACCTGCTGATGGCCGCCATGCTGCTGGAGATCAAGTCCCGCATGTTGCTGCCCAGACCCGAGAGTGTGGCCAGCGAAGAAGACGACCCGAGGTCGGAACTCGTACGGCGTTTGATTGAGTATGAAAAGATCCGCCACGCAGCTGCTGCGGTGGATGCCATGCCACAAGCGAATCGGGATTTTGAATGGGTCAGTGTGTGGGTGGCTCGGGAGTCAGTCGTGTGTTTGCCCAATGTCTCGCTTGACGAACTTCAAGCCGCTTGGCTGCGATTGATGCGTGAGGCACGGGTGAGGCAGCATCACCGCGTGCAGCGGGAAGAACTTTCCGTGCGCGAGCATATGGCGCGTATTCTTCGCGCCTTGCAGGGACGTGGCTATGTTCTCTTCGAGCAGTTGTTCGACGCGGGTGCCGGCGTGGCGGGTTTAGTGGTGAGTTTTCTCGCAGTGCTTGAACTGGTACGGGAGCGGATGCTGGAGTTGACCCAGACAGAAGCCTTCGCGCCGATTCATGTGCGGTTGCGGGATGGTGCGGATGCTTGATCCTTCAGGCTTGAAGCTGGTTCTGGAAACGGTGCTGCTTGCCGCGAGCGAGCCTTTGACTGTCCAGGCCTTGCGTCGGCTGCTGGATGAAGACCCCGGCGCCGACCTCGTGCGTCGCCTGCTGGATGAGCTGCGATCGGACTGGGGCGGCCGGGGTGTGGAACTGCTGTGCACGGCGTCGGGCTGGCGATTTCAGACACGGCCCGAGTTTCAGGTCTACCTGGACCGCCTGAAGCCTGAAAAGGTCGGGCGATACTCGCGAGCGGTGTTGGAGACGCTGGCAATAATTGCTTATCGACAGCCGGTGACTCGGGGTGATATCGAAGCCATCAGGGGGGTCAGCGTTTCGCCCAATGTAATAAAGACTCTCGAAGCAAGGGGTTGGATCGATGTGGTGGGCCATCGGGAAACGCCGGGTCGGCCTTCCTTGTATGCCACCACTGCGCGTTTTCTTGATGACTTACGGTTGCGCAGCCTGACAGAGCTGCCGCCGCTACCTGAGATTGAAAGGGTATTGGATCTTGCGGAACCCTCCGAAAACTGAACTGGCTCGTCGCGGTCCCGGGCGTGCTCGGCCGGCGGTGGCTGCCAGCGGACGTCGCGGACGCTCTGCTCCCACAGCGGGCGTGGAAGCTGAGCCTGTACGCTTGCACAAGGCATTGGCGGAACTCGGGCTGGGCTCCAGGCGCGAATTGGAAGAATGGATCGTTGCCGGGCGGATCAGCGTCAACGGAGAGCCGGCCCACCTTGGGCAGAAGGTGACGCCCCAGGACAAGATCCGGGTCAACGGCCGGCTCGTGAGCCTGCGCTTTCGTGAGCGGTTGCCACGTGTGCTGATGTATCACAAGCCGGAAGGGGAGATTGTCAGCCGCGATGATCCTGAGGGCCGCACTTCGGTGTTCGAGAAGCTGCCCAGAGTCAAGGGAGGGCGATGGATTGCCATTGGCCGCCTGGATTTCAACTCCAGCGGTCTGCTGCTATTCACGACGAGCGGAGAGCTTGCGAACCGGATGATGCATCCTCGCGCCAACCTCGAACGGGAGTACGCAGTGCGGACCCTTGGGCAACTGTCCAGCGAGTCCGCGCAAAGCCTGTGCAGTGGCGTAGAGCTGGAGGATGGCTCGGCACGGTTCAGTGCGCTCTTTGACGCAGGGGGCGACGGCGCAAATCATTGGTACCGTGTCGTGCTTACCGAGGGCCGAAATCGGGAGGTCCGTCGCATGTTTGAAGCGGTGGGCTTGACGGTCAGTCGCCTGATGCGGGTTCGCTACGGCCCGCTGGAACTGCCCCGAAGACTCAAGCGCGGAATGTGGGCGGAAATGGGCGAGGAGGATGTCAAGGCGCTCCTTGACCGGCTAAACCCCCGTCTGCCCCGCGCGATTCCGGAAAAAACCAAGAAAAAACCGCAAGATGATTGAACATGGCGGTTGCCGCCGGTTATAATCTACAGTCTGGTCGGATCGCGGCCGGACCGCGAAGGTTTTTATAAGTGGGCGTTTCGCCCATTTTTTATTTGTAGGGCTGGAATGGAACTCGTTGGGATCATCGAGCAGGCCGTCACAGGCTTGGGTTACGAACTGGTGGATTTTGAAACGTCACCGCGTGGGCGTCTGCTCCGGGTGTTCATCGATGGGCCCTCGGGCATTTCGGTTGAGGATTGCGCCACTGTGAGCAATCACCTGACCAAGCTTTTTGCGGTGGAAAACGTGGATTACGACCGGCTGGAGGTCTCGTCGCCCGGCCTGGATCGCCCGCTCAAGAAGCTTGGGGATTTTGAGCGCTTTGTTGGCCAGGATGTGCAGATGAAATTGCGTGTACCTCTTGCTGGTCAGCGCAACTTTTCGGGTGCATTGGCCGGCGTGGTGGATGGAAAGGTCGTCCTTCGGCTGGCTGCTGGCGAGATGTCCGTGGAGCTCGACCAGATCGAGCGGGCTCGGCTGGTTCCGAAGTTTTAACTGAATACGTGCGAGGTTGGAGGTTTGCATGAGTCGAGAGATGCTGCTCTTGGTAGATGCGTTGGCCAGGGAAAAGAACGTGGGCAAGGAAATCGTGTTCACGGCCTTGGAGTCCGCTTTGGCTTCCGCAACCAAGAAGCGCGTTCACGATGACGCGGATGTGCGTGTTGTTGTGGATCGCCAAACCGGTGACTATGAATCCTTCCGTCGCTGGCAGGTGGTGCTCGACCAGGATGTCGAGAACGATGAGAGCCAGATTGGGTTGATCGACGCACGGGAACAGCTGCCTGATGTGCAGGTGGGCGATTACGTGGAAGAGCCGCTGGAGCCAATCGAGTTTGGCCGTGTGGGTGCCCAGGCTGCCAAACAGGTGATTCTCCAGAAAATCCGCGATGCGGAGCGGGAGCAGGTGCTCAAGGACTTCCTTGATCGGGGCGAGCATCTGGTGTCCGGCAATATCAAGCGTATTGAGCGGGGGAACGCGGTAATCGAGGTGGGGCGCCTGGAGGCCGTGTTGCCCCGGGATCAAACCATTCCCAAGGAAAACCTGCGGGTGGGGGACCGGGTGCGCGCCTATGTTCTGCGCGTTGATCGGTCGCCCCGGGGGCCCCAGCTGGTGCTCTCTCGCACGGCGCCCCAGTTCATCATGAAACTGTTTGAGCTTGAGGTTCCCGAGATCGAGGACGGTCTGCTGGAGATCAAGTCGGCTGCCCGTGACCCCGGTGTTCGGGCCAAGATCGCGGTCAAATCCAATGATCCCCGGGTGGACCCCATCGGTACCTGTGTGGGCATGCGTGGCTCCCGCGTCCAGGCTGTGACGACGGAGCTTGCTGGCGAGCGGGTGGATATCGTGTTGTGGTCAGCCGATCCGGCACAGTTCGTCATCGGTGCCCTGGCGCCGGCGGAGGTCAACAGCATCGTTGTGGACGAAGAGGCCCACAGCATGGATGTGGTGGTGGACGAGGACAATCTCGCCATCGCCATCGGGCGCAGCGGGCAGAACGTGCGCCTCGCTTCGGAACTGACCGGGTGGAACATTAACCTGATGACTGTTGCCGAGTCTCAGCAGAAGACGGAAGCGGAGCAGGAAGCGATTCGCAACCTGTTCATGGATAAGCTGGATGTGGATGACGAAGTGGCGAACATCCTCATCAGCGAGGGTTTTTCCACGCTGGAGGAAGTGGCTTATGTGCCACTGGCCGAAATGCTGGAAATCGAAGCCTTCGATGAAGATACGGTCAATGAGTTGCGTAACCGCGCCCGCAACGTTTTGTTGACCGAAGCGATCGTCGACGAGGAGCAACTGGAAAAGGTCTCCGACGATCTGCTCAGCCTGGAAGGGATGGACAAGCAATTGGCGGCCAAGCTTGCCCGGGGCGGGATCTGTACGCGGGATGATCTTGCAGACCTGGCGGTGGATGAACTGACAGAGATGGCCGAGATCGACGCCGATCGCGCCAAGAGCCTGATCACAATGGCTCGTGCGCATTGGTTCGAATAAGTCGGGAGGTACAGAAAATGGGACAGACAAATGTAATTCAGTTCGCAGCCGAGCTGAAAATGCCGGCCTCGGTTTTGCTGGAGCAACTGCGCAAGGCCGGCGTCAACAAGGTTGCGGAGAGCGATGTCCTGAGCGATCAGGACAAGACCAGGTTGCTGGACTACCTGCGTCGGTCCCATGGCGACACGCAAGCCAAGTCCAAGATCACCCTTACCCGCAAGGAAACTTCGGAGATCAAGCGTTCCGATGCTTCTGGGAAGGCCCGAACCATTCAGGTCGAGGTGCGGAAGAAGCGGGTGCTGGTGCGACGGGATGTTCCGGAACAGGCGGCAGTGGTGCCGGAGGTGCCGGCGCCTGTGGTTGATGAGCCCCCGCCGCCGATGCCCGGCGCGGTCGTGGATGCCAATGAGCAGGCTGCGCGCGAGCGCGATGCCCTGCGCCAGGCCGAGTTGGCCGCGCGGCAGGCGGCGGAACTGAAGGAAAAGCAGGAGCGCGAGGCGGCAACTCGGCGTGAGGCCGAGGAAAAAGTTCGCGCCGAAGAAGAGGCCAAGCGGCAAGCGGAAGAAGAGGCACGACGTCGTGCCGAGGCGGAGGCGAAAGCAAAGGCGGAGGCTGCCGAACGGACTCCGTCAGCCGGCCGGCCGGCGACGACGCCTGCGGCTGCCAAGCCCGGCAGCCAGACGCTGCACAAGCCGGCCCGTCCCGATAGCGCTGCGCCCAAGAAAGGCGCCAAGCCGTCGAATGACCGGCAGGACGCGAACAAACGACGGGGTATCAAGACCCGGGGCGATGCAGGTACTTCGGGCTGGCGAGGCAAGGGTGGCGGTCGCCATCACCGTCATCATGACGATCAGCCGGCTGCGATGGCGGCGCCCGAGGCGGTTGTTCGGGAAGTGCTCGTTCCTGAGACGATCACGGTGGCTGATCTGGCACACCGCATGGCGGTGAAGGCCACCGAGTTGATCAAGACTCTGATGAAGATGGGATCGATGGTGACCATCAATCAGGTGCTTGATCAGGAAACGGCNNACCTCCTTGCTGGACTACATCCGTCGCGCCAAGGTGGCGGCTGGCGAAGCGGGCGGTATCACCCAGCACATCGGCGCCTACCACGTGGAAACCGAGCGGGGTGTGGTGACTTTCCTGGATACCCCGGGCCACGAAGCGTTCACGGCCATGCGTGCGCGGGGTGCAAAGGCTACGGACATCGTGATTCTCGTGGTGGCTGCGGACGATGGCGTGATGCCGCAAACCCGTGAGGCCATTCACCACGCCAAAGCAGCCGGCGTGCCGCTGGTAGTGGCGGTGAACAAGATCGACAAACCGGATGCCAATCCGGAGCGGGTCAAGCAGGAGCTCGTGGCAGAAGGTGTCGTGCCGGAAGAGTATGGCGGTGATGCGCCTTTCATCCCGGTTTCCGCAAAGACCGGTGCCGGGATTGACGATCTGCTCGAGAATCTTCTGCTTCAGGCGGAGGTTCTGGAATTGACCGCGCCAGTCGAGGCGCCGGCCAAGGGACTGATTATTGAAGCACGGCTGGACAAGGGCCGGGGCCCGGTGGCTACGATGCTGGTGCAGTCCGGTACCCTGAAACGGGGGGACGTGGTGCTGGCCGGGGCGACGTTTGGCCGTGTCCGCGCGATGCTGGACGAGAACGGTCGCCCGATACAGGAGGCAGGGCCTTCCATTCCGGTGGAGATTCTCGGCCTGTCCGACGTGCCCTCTGCGGGTGATGAGGCGATGAGTCTGGCCGACGAACGGAAAGCGCGTGAAATCGCCTTGTTCCGGCAGGGCAAGTTCCGCGACGTGAAGCTCGCCAAGCAGCAGGCGGCAAAACTGGAGAACATCCTCGACCAAATGAAGGAGGGCGAGGTAAAGAGCCTGCCGCTCATCATCAAGGCGGATGTGCAGGGCTCTCAGGAGGCGTTGGTGCATGCCTTGGCCAAGCTCTCCAACGAGGAAGTGCGGGTGCAGGTGATCCACGCCGCCGTGGGTGCGATCAGCGAGTCGGACGTCAATCTGGCGCAGGCGTCCAAGGCGGTGGTGATCGGTTTCAACACGCGTGCAGACGCCAATGCCCGGAGAGCCGCCGAAAGCTTTGGCGTCGATATCCGCTACTACAACATCATTTATGATGCGGTAGACGATGTGAAGGCGGCGCTGTCGGGCATGCTTGCGCCGGAAAAGCGGGAGAGCGTCATCGGTTCCGTGGAAATCCGTCAGGTTTTCCGCATCTCCAAGGTGGGGACGGTGGCTGGTTGCTACGTACTCGATGGGACGGTCAAGCGCAGTTCTCAGATCCGCTTGCTGCGCAACCACGTGGTGGTGTTCACCGGCGAGCTCGATTCGCTGAAGCGCTTCAAGGATGATGTGAAGGAAGTCAAGGCGGGTTTCGAGTGTGGTTTGTCCATCAAGAATTACTCGGACATCCAGGAGGGGGATATCCTCGAAGTATTCGAAATCCAGGAAGTGGCGCGCTCGCTGTAAGGGTTGAAAGGCAGGCATGGCAAAGGAGTTTTCCCGGGGGCAACGGGTGGCTGAGCAGATCCAGCGGGAACTGGCAGAGCTCATCCGGCTGGAGGTCAAAGATCCGCGGGTGGGTTTCATCACCCTGACCGATGTCGAGGTCAGTCCCGACTACGCTCATGCCAAGGTGTATTTCACTACCCTGGCTGGGGAGGCAGCCCTGCCTGAAATCCTGGCAGGGCTGCGGCGTGCCAGCGGGTTTTTGCGGCGCGAACTTGGGCGCCGGATACGGATTCATACGACGCCGGAGTTGCACTTTGCCTTCGATCCGTCGGTGGAGAGGGGGGACCGGTTGTCGCGTTTGATCGACGAGGCTGTAGCCAGCCATCCTCCGGTCAAGGAGGATTAGGCATCAGTTGTGTCCTGGTCGGGCCGCCCCGGGGCGGCCTTTGTTTTTTTGAGGTTCGAGGAATGCCTCCTGGCGCAAGAAGATCCTGGGATGCAGTAGATGGCGTGCTCTTGTTGGATAAGCCCCTGGGCATGTCTTCCAATGGGGCGTTGCAAGCCGCACGTCGGCTGCTGAATGCGGCTAAAGCAGGGCACACGGGAACACTCGACCCGCTTGCAACCGGGTTGTTGCCCTTGTGCTTCGGAGAGGCCACCAAGTTTTCCCAGACGCTTCTTGATGCCGACAAGTGCTACGAAGCCACCTTTCTCCTCGGCGTAACTACCACCACGGGCGATGCAGAAGGGGACGTCATTGCTCAAGAGGCCGTGCGCTGCTCGGAAAAGGATGTCCTGACGGCGGTGTCGCGTTTCCGAGGGTGGGTAGAACAGGTGCCACCCATGTTCTCTGCCTTGAAGCAGGGAGGTCGCGCTCTGTACGAGTATGCGCGCCAGGGCGTGGAAGTTGAGCGCAAGCCCCGCAAGGTGTGCATCCACGAAATCGACGTCTTGAACTGCGACTTGCCTAGGGTGAGCATCCGCGTGCGCTGCAGCAAAGGCACTTACATTCGAACGTTGGCCGAGGATATCGGCCGGGTGCTCGGCTGCGGAGCGCATTTGATCGCCCTGCGCAGAACGGCCATTGGTGCGCTCAACCTGGGAGCGGCGGTGACCTTGGAGCGACTCGGAGCCGCGCCGTCTCCAGAGCGCCTGCTCGCTCCAGTCGATACCTTGCTCGGTGAAATGCCTGCGCTCCATCTCGATGAGGACCAAGCGCAGCGCTTGCTACATGGTCGACAGACCCACGTAACCGCTTTGCCGGGCGCTCAGGCTGAGTTCCGCGTATACGGGCCCATGGGCTTCATTGGTGTGGCGCTCTGCCGGACCGATGGCAGCGTGGTATCCCGCAGGCTCATTTCGACGTCACGTTTCGGTGTCGAATCCGCAAAATAACTTGAGAATTCAAAGCGCCACCTGCTAGAATCTCGCCCTTCGCAAAAGTACTCACACTAACACTATCAACCATGGCTATCCTCACCGCAGACAAAGCTAAGATCGTTGGCGACTTCCAGCGCGCTCAGGGCGACACCGGTTCCCCGGAAGTCCAGGTTGCGCTGCTGACGGCGCGAATCAATGATCTGACCGGGCATTTCAAGGCCAACGTCAAGGACCACCATTCCCGTCGCGGCCTGCTGCGCATGGTGAGCCAGCGCCGGAAGATGCTGGATTACCTGAAGCGCACGAATGCTGACCGGTACCGCGCCCTCATTGAGCGCCTGGGCCTGCGCAAGTAATTCTGCCCGCGTGGCGCACCCCTCTTGCCCTGTCGGGCAATGAAGATTGCCGGCGGCACCCCTGGTGGGTGCGCCGGCTTTGTTTTTTTCTGCCGGCGGACGTGGCCGGCAGGTTCCGGGGCAGGTGCAATAGCTTGCCTGCCACCGCTTCGATAGGATTCAAACGTGTTCAATTCGCACAAGAAAACATTTACCTACGGTTCGAACACCGTAACCCTGGAAACCGGCGAGGTCGCCAGACAAGCGCATGGCGCCGTGATCGTAAACATGGATGAAACGGTGGTTCTCGCCACTGTGGTTGCAGCCAAGGATGTGCGCCCGGGGCAGGACTTCTTCCCGCTCACCGTGGACTACATGGAGAAGTTCTATGCAGCCGGGCGGATTCCCGGGGGCTTCTTCAAGCGGGAGGGCCGTCCGTCCGAAAAGGAGACCCTGACGGCACGCCTGATCGACCGGCCGATTCGCCCCCTGTTTCCGGATGGGTTCTACAACGAAGTTCAGGTCGTGCTGACCGTCTTGTCCCTCAACCCCGAAGTGGATCCGGACATTCCCGCCATGATTGGCGCCTCCGCCGCCTTGGCGATCTCCGGTGTTCCCTTTAACGGCCCGATTGGAGCCGCCCGGGTGGGGTACCAGGATGGGCAGTACGTGCTCAACCCCTCCGCCGAACAGCTCAAGACCAGCCAGTTGAATCTGGTGGTGGCTGGCACTCAGGCCGCTGTTCTGATGGTTGAGTCCGAAGCACTCGAGTTGTCCGAAGAAGTGATGCTGGGGGCCGTGGTCTATGGCCACGAGCAGATGCAGGCGGTGATCGGCGCCATCAACGAACTCGTGGAGGTGGCGGGCAAGCCGGAGTGGGACTGGCAACCCCCGGCGAAGGACGAGGTGCTGTGGGGCCGCATGGTGGAGATCGCCCAAGCGGACTTGCAGGCGGCCTACCAGATCACCCAGAAGCAGGCGCGCACGTTGCGTGTGGGTGAAATCCGCAGCGCTCTGGTGGAAGCCCTGACCACCAATCTGCCCGAAGGCGCTGTGGCGCCGGACGTCAACACCATCAAGAACTACTTCTTCGAACTCGAAGCCTCCATCGTTCGCGGCCGCATCCTGAGCGGCGAGCCGCGGATCGACGGCCGGGATACCCGGACTGTACGCCCCATCGTCATTCGCAATAGCGTGCTGCCGCGTACCCATGGTTCTGCGTTGTTCACGCGGGGCGAAACCCAGGCGATGGTGGTGGCGACCCTTGGCACCGGTCGGGATGAGCAGATCATTGATGCGCTTGCCGGCGAGTACAAGGAGCGGTTCATGCTCCACTACAACATGCCTCCTTTTGCCACGGGCGAATGCGGCCGGGTTGGGGCCCCCAAGCGGCGGGAAGTCGGCCATGGTCGTCTGGCCAAGCGTGCTCTGGCTGCAGTGCTGCCGGCACCCCAGGATTTCTCCTACACCATTCGTGTTGTGTCCGAGATCACCGAGTCCAACGGCTCCAGTTCCATGGCGTCCGTGTGCGGGGGGTCCCTCGCGCTGATGGATGCCGGTGTGCCCATCAAGGCGCACGTGGCAGGCATTGCCATGGGGTTGATCAAGGAAGGCAATCGGTTCGCGGTGTTGACCGACATCCTGGGTGATGAGGATCACCTGGGCGACATGGACTTCAAAGTGGCAGGCACCGAGGGTGGTGTCACGGCGCTGCAGATGGATATCAAGATCCAGGGCATCACCAAGGAGATCATGAAGGTTGCCCTGGCGCAGGCCAACGAGGCTCGTCTGCACATCCTGAATCAGATGAAGGCTTCCATGGCTGAGCATCGTGGCGAGGTGTCCACCTATGCGCCGCGCCTGCTGACGATCAAGATCAATCCCGAGAAGATCCGAGATGTGATCGGGAAGGGAGGCGCCGTGATCCGTGCCCTGACCGAGGAAACCGGCGCGGTGATCGACATCGAGGACGATGGCACCGTGACGATCGCTTCGGTAAACGCCGATGCCGCGGAAGTCGCACGCAAGCGCATCGAGGCGATCACCGCCGAAGTGGAAGTGGGCAAGATCTACGAAGGCACCGTGCTGCGCCTGCTGGACTTTGGTGCGATCGTGAGTGTGTTGCCGGGCAAGGACGGCCTGCTGCACATTTCCCAGATTGCAAACGAGCGTATTGCCAGCGTTGCCGATCACCTCAAGGAGGGGCAGGTGGTGCGGGTCAAGGTGCTGGAAACCGACGAGAAGGGCCGTATTCGTTTGTCCATGAAGGCGGTTGCCGCGGAAGAGAAGGCTGCGGGTTAAGCTTGGCCTGGTAATGGTTGCCCGCTTGTGGCGGGCAACCGGACGGCAAAACAATGAAGGGAGCC